>Ga0272441_10013581_pt1 | contig 11685 bp, 13 predicted proteins | sample SSMProp6N_FD_193582 | JGI IMG/M metagenome (GOLD analysis project Ga0272441, IMG submission 193582) | Marine sediment archaeal communities from Little Sippewissett salt marsh, Falmouth, MA, United States - SSM-Prop-6N | ecosystem: Environmental > Aquatic > Marine > Wetlands > Sediment ... | reverse complement strand
ATGCCTCTCAACATAATAAAGAAATCTATTGTAGTGCCACTGGTACATTCTTTTATCCTTATCCTCAAGCAGCTTGGCTTTAACATAGTGTACTAATCCCATGGCTATTTCTCTAGATACGCCAAGGTCTGCAGTTTCACTCGCTGGTACTGTGACTGGAACAGTGTATCTAACTAAGATAGCACTGGAGTCAGCTGTAAAGGGCGTTCTATATATGTCTTCCCTAACAGTGTAGTAGGGTTCATACACAGACTCCATCTGTCTTTGTAAGAAGGCGAAGTATCTACCCTCTGTGTACCAACGATAGTCATAGGTATTATCATTTGTGGTGAACATATATTCCCCTTAGACTACAATGATATCGACTTCTGCATCTGCAGCAGTGGCAGACCCAGCATCGGTAATTTCAACGTTCACAACTCTTGGTATCTTTATATAACTATATGTACCAGTGCTGTTTGCTCTATATCGCTTATATACACCGAGTATTGTGACAAAGTTGTCAGGCATAGAATATAACTTCTGCCCCTCGGTGATATTATACATTAAATAAGTTGTTTTCTCGGGTATAAGCCCTTCAAGCTCTCTTAATCCGTCATTAACGTAAGCACGTACGACGTTAGGCTGTTTGGACCCCACCCTCTCCATTATTTCTTGCAGTGTCAATTTGCACTCCTTGAGATAAGGCTATTTGCAATTCTCTATCAGCCTCTTTAAATAACTGTGCTGCCTTCTCTGCCATCTCTCTTGTATATGCAGCTGATGCCGATCCGCCTTGCATTTCAGCCATGGCTCTGTTAACTTCTTGTGCAGCAGTTTGTACCGCACTAGCAACCATTTCAGCGTCCTCTTCTGCTAAAAAATCCTCAGCATCATAGTCTGTTTTATTATTGATTAAGTCTGCAGCATTCTGCAATGCATCCCTAGCCTTACCAGTAATTTCAGTAGAGTTCATTTCTTGTAATAATTTTTCACCCCAGTAGGACGATACACCCATATAGTCTAACGCAGCCGCATATTTAACTACTATTCCATCATACTGACCAAGCTTTGATGTGGATGTACTATCTATACCGTTAGTAAAATTAGGTATATCAACTATCTGACACCTACCTACAGCAGTAGCCGTTGGGGTTGGCTTAATACTAAGTGCGTAACCATCAACATAAAATGCTGGATATCTTGCTGTTGCATAGTGTAATGAATTAGAATCGGCTATATCGTAGGCCATGTCAAGTGGTACTTGGATACATCTAATGCTACCCCTTCGTACAGACCCAGGTATCAGTTTATTTGTATCCAAATATATTGGTGTAGAATCATTAACAAATGATGAATCTCTTGCGAATGGGAATGATAACTCTACTGGCAAAGACGAGAGCACAAAACGTGCTCCCATCCTTACAAAATCTAATACTTCATCAGCAGATGTATGGGAAGTGCTACTTCCCGTTATCGCCCTCACTCTGTTTATTAGAGTCAGTGCCATTCTTCTCCTCTTTCGGCTCGTTACCTAACACAAATCTGTCATATAAGCCCATAAACTGAAAGGTTAATTCACCCTTTGTTTCCAGGTCTTCTAGTGTCTCGGCGTAATATGATAACATCCGTGCAGGAACTTTGCACTCTTTTCTATACCCATCAGCAGCTTCTTTATTGAAAGCAACCATCATTGCCTCTTGCCCAGTTTTAGGGTCTGGCTGCTTGATAGTTTTAATGTCATATTTTCTAGTCTCATCTTCGGTAAATTTGATATTGTTTTCTAAAATCTTAAAAGCGGACAATAATTCAAAGCTGCCCTTTTGTGGTTGAAGACTGTACATAAGAATACGTTCTTCAAGAGTTAATTTCAATAGTTTCTCCTAGTAATTACGCCATTGTTTCATGAAATAACCGTATAATTTGTCATCCTTAGTCTTAAGTAAGGATGTCTGTTTCCACTGCATGTGGACTTTCATACCTCTGCCTAGAGCAAGTCCTAGCCAGAATTCCATTCCAGGTTTCTGCTCATAATACTCCTCATGAGATGACATATTCAACCCATAGAGGTACATTTCTTCAAATCCTTCTTTGATGGCCCAAGCAATCATGTATTCGGGTCCAGATGAGAAATATGGTGTTGGCAGTTTAAAATAATCTGTAACTTCTTCTAATGGATATAATATACAATTTGGAAATTCTTTATATCTACGCACTGTATAAAGTGGCATCTCAGGATGTTCTTGGCAATGGTTAATCATCAATCTAGTAGAGCTCTCGGTTACCTTATTATTGTGGAAATCTTTCAAGTCATGCATATGGAAAGTGTGAGTAACCTCAGGAGTACGAAGGCAAGCGTCATTAACGCCATATATAACAGAACCCTTAGGTACATCCTTAATGGCATCCCAGCCATCTCCCTTCCCAAGCAAATAAACTACTTTGCTCATTAATCTCCTTTAATAAAGATAAAGGGGACCCGAAGGTCCCCAGTTACCTTAACTAGATGTCGCACTAGTATATAACGGTATATACATAGTTACTTCAGTACCAGCAGCATTAGGAACAATTACCTTAATCTCTCCTTTGCATTGATCTGACAATCCAGAACTAGCCATCGAGATAGACGTTGCACTAATATTAGTGGACTGAAAAGTAAGTTTTGTACTTCCGCCAATCCTAAATTTAGCTTCATTAGCTACAAACATACGAACCCCCTTTCTTAGAAGCTGTAGACAGGAAATTCACTTGTCGTTATTGCTTCCGTGATTCCAGGCACGTACGTTAAGAAAACATCAATCTTACCAGTACCTGCTGTACTAATAGGATCAGTTGCTATGATACAGTCAAATGAATCCTGTGCAGTAAGAATGTAAGTTTCCCTGTGAACAAAAGACGAATCTGTCGAGTTAGCAGTCGTTATAATAGCATTGACAGTGGCAGTAGTTGAACCAGTAGCAGCAGTTAACATACCTGTTACACCAGTAAAACCAATTTGAAAAGTAGCCACAGAACTAGAGGCTAATGCTTCGACCATTTTCCCGTAAAAACCAAGTACTACCGTACCAGCGGGTAAGTAAAATAAGGCATTACTTCCTACTGTAGAACCAGCTAAGTTGATTCTGAAGGCTTTGGTTATAGGAAAGGAGACAGTCTCGAATTTGTTTGTACCCTGAACTGGATAATACTTTCCAGGTTTAGCAAACATGATTTACTCCTTTTTTTTAATTGAGGCCTATTAGACCCATGTCGCAATTAATTATTTCTTCCAAACAGCAAAGCCCTCTGGGCATGTGTACTCGGCTCCTGCTTCAGTCTGAATCAGGTCGACCCGTTTATCCACACCAGAGTTTTCAAGTGTTTGAACTCCAACATAGATGGAAGTGTCACGATTTAAGCCATTACCGACCAGAGGACGATATCTAACTTTATTCAGGTTAATACCTGCAATGTAAACACCAGTTCCATCCAAGTGTACGTTACGGACAACGTTCATTGTACCGTAAATCGTAGCAATCTTCATCACGTCAACACCTAACATATTATGAATTCCCTTAAAAGAGAAGTCAGAACGGAAGTTAGGAGACATATTGACAGCATTCTGGAAGTATCCAGACATCTTGTTCAACCAGTTATAAGTAAAGGTATCGCACATAAATACTGTGGCTACCATAGAATTAAAACGGGGATCAAGATACTGAGACATATCATCTAGAAAGTCATCAGGTGTCTTTGTGTCATGATCAAGTGAAAACACATTACCGTAGTTAACGATATAGTCAATAGCACCCTGTGTGTGCTGAATACCGTTACCATCAGTATACTGGGCACTAAACAGAAGGTCTGTCTCGATATCCCATTTGTGTTCAATTAATTTATTTGCCCAAATTCGGGCCCACTCGCTACCAGCATATTTCATGACAGTAGCACGAGTAGTGTTATCCATACCTAATGCAGTCTTCCAAATTTGAGTCAGGCCATACCCAGTTGAATAGGGATTATCAGCCCAGGTATCTGGATATCCAGAACCCTGTGCAAATGAATTACCATTCACGTAGGTCTTTTTTGACTCAAGGTTGGCAAGAATATTAGCATTAGCCGTGGCATATGTATCATCCATAGGAGCTGTACCAGATTTCCACTGAAGTTCAACGTTATTAGAAGTATCATTCAAAGTACGAAGGATATTCAATTTAACATATACGTCTTCAGAAGTGCCATTGGTTACTTCCTCTACACGACCAAGGATATAATCCTCGGGTGCATTGTAAGCAGCGCCAAAAGGAATCTTCAGGATAAGTCCAGGAAATAGAAATGTTGGACGAGTCCCAGTAGCACCTATTTGTACAGCATTATTAGATTGTCCATAACGAGAGCCTATATTACCAGCTGATTTATAATCAGTCTTGAGTTGTACATACCAAGTCTTACCAGCAGCAATATCTGTAGCAGTTACAGTAGCGTCATTAGTGGTGTATGTAACACCATCAGAGGCGTGACCGACTACATAGGCGTAACGTTTATGGAACGATGGTCTTTCTTCGGTAAACTTAAACTGAGGATCATCCACAGCCTGTTTCCGTAAGACCGATAAGAATCTAAAATACGGGTCCTGGGGAATGTTTAACTTTGATACCATAGAACCAAAGTTGTACTTACGTCTAAGATCACCAGTACTTAAAGTACTTCCCTGAGACGCAGCGTAACTTTCCGTTAAGCCCGTGAAGTTAGATAATCCTAACGTGTCAACGAACATAAACATCTTTTACCACCTCTTCTTCAAAAGTTAATTAACCTCCGAAGATGTTTTGAGCGTCCGCTGATTTTTGAATTGCATCAAAAACCCTTTCTTCTTCACTAATCTCTTCATGATAACCACCATCAGAAGCCATTGAAGGAGGAACGCCTTGCATCTTCAGCAATTGTTTTTCACGTTCCTTGATAGCATTTTTGGCAATCATCTTTTCCCGACTCTCCCTATTCATCAGATAATGAATATCATCTAACGTCAAGGTATGGTTCTTTGCATAGTCAACAAAAGAATCATAAGCACCATCGTCCATCTTCATACGTTCTTTGAACTCTTGCAAGCTCTTCTGTTGTGCCTGTTGTGATTCCCATTGTCGTCTCTGCTGATTCTCATAGTCAGTGTGTTGCTTCAGTCTTTGCTCAACGGCTTTGTTAATCAAGTTACCTAAAACCCTACCTGACTCTGAATCGGGATTTCTAATTGCCTCATCCCCATCAAAGATAAATTCTTCAGGTAAATTTAACTCTTCCTTCACAGAAGCAGGAGTCGCATTACCATCGAGGTAGTTACGCACATGACTGATCAAACCTGGGTCTTCTTTCATCTTATCCAATATAGGCACATAATCCCTATACTGAGACAGTTCACGATTTTCCTCATAGAGACGCTTTGCCTCTTTTGAAGAGTCGCTGTACTGTTTTTCAAGCCTGTTTAGCTTCTCCTCTAGCTCTGCTACCTTATCAGGGCTAGGTTCTGGTTCACTGACAGGCTCAGGATCATCTTTAGGAGGTTGAACTGGGTCCAGGTTAATATCAAGTACTGGTTCTGGATTTGCAGTTGGCTCCTTGTCGAAAATCCCCCCTTGTGTTTGTTGATCTAATGCTAGAAAAAAATCATTTAAGTCTAATCCACCCTTATCCTCTAAGTCTTTCTTATCTGGGGCCTTAACGACCTCATCTGACGGTAAGTTCTCGAGGTTGACGGTATTATCCGCCAAATTATCGATAAACATGTTACCTCCTAGTTGTAAAAAGCATAGCAAATTCTATGCCAAGTCATAATATACGAAATTTTTTAGCAAAAGTCAAGAACTTTTTTCACTTTTTTTCATATTTTTTTGGATTTCTACCCTTAATTTCTCGATTTCCATGCCCATTTCGTCTCTAGCCTGCTTTAAACTGTCTCTCATACGCTCCTGAACAAGCTTATCAATAGCCTTCGTCTCGGTTTTAGACCGATCAATTTCCATCTTAGCTTTAGACAATTCATCTTTCAGACCCATCTGTAGGAGTTGTCGCCTGAGCGTGTCAACATCTCCCTTTAATTGTTTGATTTGCTCTTCCTGAGAGTCAATTACCTGATCCTTCTGTGCTAACATTGACTTTCTGTTCATCAATGCTTCTTTGTTTTTGATATCTGTTTCTTGTATAAAAGCAATATCGTCCACAACACCCATATCAAAATACTGTTTGTATTCCTCGAGTACAGCCCAACGATTCACTGGGAGCGTTGACCCCGCAACAACACGAATATCAAATCTAGTAGAGGCATAGTCATTATACCTTCCTATCTCATCCCCAATATCATCATATAAAGGTACATTAATCTCTAATTCTCTCTCCTCAAAGCCTCCACCTGGGTTGGGTTGTACGATTCTGAATATCTTATGCAAAGAATATATGTCCTTAGCATACTCGTGGAAAACTTTCCCCAAATGTTCGAGAGCAGGCTCAACCACATTGGATATCCATGAACGTATTCTACGTGTCCCGTATTCGTCCTTCGCAAGAAACCCTCTGTAAGTCTCGTCCTGTTGAGAAGAAATTCCCATACTCGGCGGTTGAATTCCAGCAATATACTCCATATCGCTCTTCGAATCTTGCTCGATGGTGAAAAAAGCATTGTTGATATTCTGTGGCATGATCTCTCTGGGACCATTAGTCGAGAAACCTTGTCTATATTTAAGTAGTGCACCTGGGGCCCCTGAATATCTTTCCCATTCGTCCTCATCGATTTCCCCTTCCACAAACAACCATCTCAGATTTGAGCTCAGATTGGCATTGTGTACCATGATCTGGTGAGACTTGTTGATCTCTTGCTGCTTTCCTATCAATGGAAGGACAGCTGACATCGGGTATGGTGTTTGGGTATGTAGATAAGGTATGGGTATTAGGGGTGAGGATGAGATGTTTAAAGTTTGTTCGTATAACCATTTGTCACCTACCACACATTCTTTTCTAATTTTACGTTCATAGTAAGGAATAGCCTCAAGTATTTTACCTTTAAGAGCACCTTTAATTTTCTCGTACTCTTCCTCAGTAACTACCTTTTTCTCAACCTTAGAAGCCTCTTCTCTTACCTTGTTATACAGCACAGCTTTCTGTTCCTGTACTGCTTGAGCCATCATCTTCTTGGCTTTCTGTAATTCTAGTTCATATCTCTCAGGGATGATTTCACCAGCTTGTAGCTGTTGTCTAAGTTTCTTCTCTTTCTCAAGGAATTCTACTTCCAGTTCGTCTGCCATTTGCTTAATAGCAGCGTCAATCCCTTCCTTTGCTTCTTCTAGTTCTGATTCTGGGGGCGGTATCTGTACGGTAAGATTATAATATCTAACTCTTATTGGCTCATAAACCTCATAATAAGGAAGAATAACATCAGGCTGACCAATTTTATCCACCTGACCACTTGTCCTGTAAGGAGTTTCGACATCATCGGGCTGGAATGAATCACCTCCCTCAATGTCCCGCTTAGTATACCCATGACCATCTCTATCCCCACTTGCTTTTCTAATGATATCCTCAAACTGAGGAAGTTTCTTAATTAAATGTTCTCTCGGTAAATCCTTTTTGATAACCTGGCATGTAGCATCTCTCTCCATGTAATCCCTAGACATACTTGATGTATATACATAGAACGGGTCTACTCTCTCGAACTTAACTTCTCCCATTCCCCTATCTGCATCTGGGTCTACATAGATATGGAAATACCCTTTTCCCTTGGTCAACGCATCTTGAACTACTTCTGAGAACAATGTCTTCCCACTAGATTGATACCAACAATAGTCTATAATATCATTATGTACCTCGGCTAAGTCTACATCTTCTCCACCAGCTCCAACAGCCTTCCAACGTGGACTGTTTGCTGTTACAAAATACTTCATTGTCTCAATAATAGGCGTAATCCTATTAATGATAAATGTCGGCATTCCAGCTTCCCTTAAGGCCTCTTCCTCGTCCTCGGTAAGTTGAGAGTTTAGGAAGAAATCATATCCCCTCTGGGATTTGGTCTGCCACTGCTGACGCTTACCCTCATTCATCTGAAGCCACAAGTGACGTATCCTCTCCGCTCTCTTCTTACTATCACGGGAGATTTTACGCTTCTCGGCTGGTGTAGCAGCATCGGATGGATTTAACATACTGATTGTAACGTCGTTGTTATTTGCCCTTGCCACGGAATTCCCCTATCTTTAACATGTCATTAAAATCTGCACTAGATGGTTGATCCCACCCTGCAGCATTCTTGTCTATTGTAATATGTTTTTCAAGTATTTTGGCCCCTTTCTCAATAGTACGATAAGCCCAATCGTTGCCAACAGTGTGATCACTAAAGCCAGAATGGCCGTTATCAAGAGCCCAATAAAACTTGTCACTGTCAAATCCATTGCGTAATATTTGCCTCCTTGTCATACAAAATAAGAAATCAGCTTTAAAATCAGGAAAAAAAGGGCCGTCATAATTACCTAGCGAAGCTATAATTTGTTTTTGGGTTTCCTTCATAGTAACTATCACGGCCAAATCATTAATACTTCGACTTGCGAGCTTGTGTCTTTTTACCCCTAGCTTTTCCAGCCATTTTACTCTTTCTACGTCGAACCCGCTTGCCATAAACTCTACTCCCTTTGCAAGACATAGGTCTCTAGCCTCCTTTAACTGGTCAAATGATAACTCAGCTGCTTTAAGTTCATCGTAATTAGTATCACCAGGTTGCTTGATCTTATCTGTATCGTATGCCTGAAACTTGGCTATATCCCAGCCAGTCTCTTTGACTATATCTATATAGTCAGGTATACTCTTCCAGCCGAATGGCATCCAGTTGTGGCCTATTTCAGCTATCAATAATGTCTTCAAGAGACTCCTTTGCTATATTGTAATCTTTCTTAGTATGGATTTCAATCCCTGGACAGAATACCGCACCAGTATATACATCATACGAATAATCATTGCTAAGAGCATAATCAATATCCAAAATATATAAGCCATTTTCCTCCCCCGTGTTGGCATTATAACTTCTCAACACGTTGAACTTTGACATACTATATGTCAGTATCGCTTTCTCCACGTCATGTGGTGTTATCCATGGATTGGTAGGCATTAATAGTACCACGGTATTGTAGTCTTTCACGCCGTCCACGTAATTCCTCAGATACCAAAGCACTACATCTTGTAAGGGAACATGACCATCGTTTAGATGTTCTGGCCTCTCTATCGACCCTTCTTCCTTTAAAAAGTCTTCTATATCCGTGAGATGAACTACGTCCCGTACACATTGCTTTAAGACGTCCACTGCTCTAAGTCCGAGCGGCTTACCATTAATTCTACGTTTGTTCTTATGGCGGAGTCGTGTCGACCCAGCTCTTGAGCACACGATTCCAAGGTAGTTTGCATCCATCCATTCCTCGACAATACATTCTTAAAGTATTCCATTATTAGCTTTTTGTTTAGCAAGGATGGCCAGTATTTATGCCAGATAGCTTTCATTATATCCTCATCAGCTGAGGCTATACCTAGGCCATTACCATCCATAAACATTAATTTGTGAGTGTTCAGTACTTCCACGAATACGGTAAGTGGCCCTATGAAGGCTCCGTTACTTACATCATGTATTAACATTACCCCATTAGGTGCTATCTTCTTAGACCAGTTTGTTACATCTTCCATTACACTGTTAAAGTAATGATCCCCATCAACATGAATGAGGTCTATACTGTTATCTTTAAAACTATCTAGTTGATCGTTAAATGTGCTAACTCGTCTTTCTATATTTGGAACTTTGTCTAGTATTTTAGCTTCTTCTTGCTCTTCCTTATCTATAGTTATCACCTTTGCGTCTTTGCGACCTGACGCAAATGCGTAAGCCGAATTACCCTTAAATGTACCTAAATCTACTACTGTCTCTGGCTGCATAGTCTCTACTAACCATCTTCCAAACTCGACAAATTCATGCCATGCACCTGTAAACTCTAGGCCACGATCCATGGACGAGCCTGTCTCTTCTTTTTTACCCATTGAACTGTATTAGATTCCTTTCCTTCTGTTACATTAGGTGGAAACGCATATTTACAAGCAAAGTAAAGAGACTCTATCGTATCATCATGAGCCATCTTAGCACCAAACTTGATTATTTCATTTATCAATTCAAACTGATTCTCTCTTACATGTATAGTACCACTAGCAAATCTGTTATTTAATCCAGTGTATATCTTGTTTATCTTCTCTCTTCCGCCTGGTGCTTCAGGTACTATAGCTACGTCATATCTATTATTGTTTTTCTGCCATGACCATAAGTCTTGTAGAACTGATCTAGTCATAGCAACATCTTCTACAACTGCTTTTGAGCAGCGATATCTATCATATAATTCAACTATATAATCTACAACTCCCTTTTTACCGTCTATCTCCCCCGTAGGAGTCCTTAACCCAAGAGTTGGAATAGACCTGTGTCTCTCATAGTCAAGTACATATATATTATTAGCAATATCAACAGCAATAACAAGAATAACGCTGAAGTCTGAGTGTTTAGTCTCAATATCCGTAGCAGGGTCACAACCGATGAAGGTATTGACAGGATAAGGCTGACCATTGATGACAATGTAATTTTGTCCATCCATGTACATGTAGTATCCATCGTAGAACTTGAGATGTCTTCTTGACCATAATGAATTCTCAGACGACTGTACTTGTAGTTCGTATTCTTGGTAGTACCCCTCAACGCCCCTTGGTGAATCGAGATATGTTTGTTTAATTTCATCCAGTTTCTTACGGGGGAGCCAGCTTTTCCATAAGACGCCTCCTGGCATCTCTGGCTGTGTGACTCCATATGTAATTACCTTCCACGTATATTTATCAACTGCCTCCTGTCCCTCTTTCTGAATCTGGGCCCATTTATCCATAATATTCTGGGCAAAACAGTCATAATGCACAGGAGTCTCCATTAAAAAAAGACGACACCCTGGCTCATTTTTCTCTATAGCTGGTAGGATGCCGTTCATGATATTGTCTACTATTTTTTCTCTTGATTGTTGTGTTCGAGTATTTTCTTCATTTTCGGCGTCATCAATGAAGACACACGAGTAGCGAACAGCACCACTTTTGAGAGTAGCCAGAGTGTCACCACGCATACTAGTAAGGTTAGAACTGCTAACCAGCCTGTCTCCGTATGCCGTGACCAAATCTTCTTGATTCCAGGTATCACCCCTGAGGGAACCAATTCCTTCTTTTCCGAAGTAATAGTTGATTTTTTCATTATATTCCAAGTGTAGCTTCACATATGCTACATTGTTTTTAGACTTCTTCTGATTAGAACTTACCCATCCAAAGAAGAGGTCTTTTTCCTTGTCCGCAAAGCCCCACTCATACGCTTTTTTAGCGAAGCATAGATCATGTATGATTTTAGCCTTAACCAAAGTAGTTTTAGCGTGACCTCTGCTGATAACAATTGCACACGGCTTTTGAGATTCACTAAGTAGTTCCTCCCCTATTTCATAATGAAACTGCGGTGTCTGACTCTTTCTGAAGTCTCCTGCGAGGAAAAACTTCCCAAAGGTTATCAGATTGTCGTAGCAAGATTTTAAGATTTTCTCTTGCTTGCTTGGTAAGGTCTGTATTATATTTGCCATATAATATATATTCTACTCTTTCTTTATGACGCTTCGCTCTCACTTAATATTTTCACTTCCT
>Ga0272441_10013577_pt1 | contig 11689 bp, 7 predicted proteins | sample SSMProp6N_FD_193582 | JGI IMG/M metagenome (GOLD analysis project Ga0272441, IMG submission 193582) | Marine sediment archaeal communities from Little Sippewissett salt marsh, Falmouth, MA, United States - SSM-Prop-6N | ecosystem: Environmental > Aquatic > Marine > Wetlands > Sediment ... | reverse complement strand
CCTGGGAGAGGAACGGAAGGGCATGAAGATCATGTTTCAGATGATGAATGAGGCCCGGCTGGAGGTGGGCATGCAGGGACTGGGGCATTCCACGGCGGCCTATGAGCATGCACTGCAGTACGCGAAAGAGCGTATCCAGAGCAGGCCGATCTGGGAGATGACCAATCCCGGTGCCGCGGCGGTTCCCATTATTCAGCATCCCGATGTGCGGCGCATGCTCCTCTGGATGAAGTCCTACGTCGACGGCATCCGGGCAATGAATTATTATGTCGCCTTTGCCATCGATATGGAACGGGTTGCCGAAAGCGATGAAGAGCGGAAGAAGTGGAACGGTTTTGTGGAGCTGCTGACCCCTGTCTGCAAGGCCTTCTCATCCGATATGGCCGTGGAGATATGCTCACTCGGCATCGATGTCTATGGAGGGTATGGGTATATTTCCGAGTATCCCATGGAACAGTACATGAGGGACGCGAAAATCGCCTGCCTCTACGAGGGGACGAACGGTATCCAGGCACTGGATCTGGTGGGGAGAAAGCTGGCCCAGAACAAGGGAATGAATGCAATGAATCTCTTCAGCGAGATCGGTACAACCTGTCAGAAGGTGAAGAAGGACGAGGAACTGAAGGCCGCCGGCGTCAGTCTCGAAGACGCCTATTCATCGATGGCCGCGCTGACCATGCAGTTCGGCCAGTGGGCCAAGAGTTCCAGCATGATTCTGCCTATCCTCAATGCCCGGCCCTACCTCATGATCCTCGGCGATCTGGTGGTGGGATGGAAGCTGGTAGAGGGGGCGGGTGTTGCCCGCGAAAAACTCCAGGCCATCTATGACGGGGCGAATGCCCATTCGCGGGCCCGGCGGCGTGCAGAGGATCGAAAGAATCCCGACGCGGCATTCTACCAGGGAAAAATTGCCACGGCCCGATATTTCGCGGCAAACATACTCCCCACCATAAAGAGCCGGTGCGGCGCCATACAATCGGGAGACAGGACTCCCATTGAGATGCTGGAAGAATCTTTCGGGTTTTAAAAGGGGTCGGTGTATATTATGATAGATCATCGACCCATACAATACGTTTGCAGCATGTGTGAGGACGCTGCGTTTTGACCACTATGTCTATAGAGACAGTAATGCCGAAAAGGAGGGTATGACATGTCATACGAGATAAAGAAGGCCGCCGTTATAGGGGCGGGAGTAATGGGTGCCACCATTGCCGCCCATCTGGCGAATGCCGGCATTGAATCCCTGTTGCTGGATATTGTACCGTTTGAGCTGACCGATGAAGACAAGAAGAAGGGATACACGAAAGAGAGTCCCCAGTGGCGGAACAGCTTCGCGGCAAAGGGACTTGACGGTGCCCTGAAATCAAAACCGGCAAGTTTCTATTCAAAGAAGTACGCCTCGCTCATCACCATCGGGAACCTGGAAGACGATCTCCATCGACTGGCCGATGTTGATTGGATCATAGAGGTGGTCGTTGAAAATCTCAAGATCAAGCAGGACCTCTTCGCCCGGGTGGAGAAGGTGGTGAAACCGCACTGTATCGTGTCTACCAATACGTCGGGGATCCCGATCCGGGACATTTCTGCCGCATTTGGTGCCGCATTGAAGAAGAACTTTCTGGGGACCCACTTTTTCAATCCGCCCCGCTACATGAAACTGCTGGAAATAATCCCCGGGGAAGAGACGAAGCAGGAACTCGTCGAGTATATGACGACATTCTGCGAGGGTGTCCTCGGCAAGGGGGTCGTCATCTGCAAGGATGTGCCCAACTTCGTGGCAAATCGAATCGGTGTCTTCGATATCTCCAATGCGCTGCGAATCATGGTCGATCGGGAACTCGGCATAGCGGAACTGGATGCCATCATCGGCAAGGGTGTGGGCAGGCCGGGATCCTCAATCGGAGGAACCATGGATCTCGTGGGACTCGATACGGGCTATCACGTCATGAACAACCTCTACGAGGCCGTCCCCCACGATGAGATGCGAGAATATTTCGCGCCCAGCGAATTTATGAAGACGATGATGGAGAAGAAATGGCTGGGGAACAAAACCGGTCAGGGCTTTTACAAACGGACCAAGGATGCACAGGGCAAACGGACGAAACTGGCACTGGATTACCGGACGATGGAATATGTCCCTTTTGACAAACCGAAGTTCGATTCCGTCTCTGACGCCAAAAAGTTGGAAGCCTCCTTTGAGAAAAAGCTGAAGGCGCTCTTTTCCGGTACGGATGTTGCCGCCGAGGTGGTCAGGGAATATCTCTGCAAGAACCTGATATATGCCGCCAACAGGATACCGGAGATCTGCGATACCATCGTCGGTATAGACAATGCGATGAAATGGGGCTTCAATCACAAGCTGGGACCCTTCGAGACCTGGGATGCCCTCGGCGTGAAGGAGACGATCGCCGTCATGAAGTCGCTGAAGCTGAAGGTTCCCAAAAAGGTCACCGACATGGTGAAGTCGGGGGCACAGTCCTTCTATGCCAAGAAAGAAGATGGTACCTACTACTACGACTTTGAGACCAAGGATTATGTCAAGATGGAGGAAAATCCCCGGATCATCCTCCTGCCTCCATTGAAGGAGCGCACACAGACCATCAAGGAAAATGCCGGCGCTTCACTGGTCGATATCGGAGACGGCATCGCCTGCCTGGAGTTTCATACCAAGATGAATGCCATCGACAACGATATCATTGCCATGATCTACGACAGCTGCGATATTGTTGAGAAGGATTTTGCCGGGCTCGTCGTTGCCAATCATGGAACGAATTTTTCCGTCGGTGCCAATATCTTTCAGGTCCTCATCGGGGTACAGCAGGGAGACTGGGATATACTGGACGAACTGGTCACCAAATTTCAGTATGCAAATATGCGGATGAAATACTGCGAGAGGCCCGTCGTGACTGCCCCTGCCGGCATGGCGCTGGGCGGAGGCTGTGAAATGTCCATGCACGGGGCACGATGTCAGCCCTGCGGTGAGACCTATATGGGGCTCGTCGAGGTCGGTGTCGGTGTCATTCCCGCGGGAGGCGGAACGAAGGAACTGATGGTCCGTTGTACCGAGGGAATCCCCGACGGCCTCATAGAGAGCGGCCTCAATCTCCAGACATATTACCAGAAGGTCTTCGAAAATATCGGCATGGCGAAGGTGGCCACCTCGGCCGTGGAGGCCATGGAACTGGGATATGTGAGACCCTATGAAGGGATCAGCCTGAACCGTGATCATCAGATCCGCGACGCCAAGGAGATTGCCCTGGGATTGTCGAAATTCTACAGGAGGCCCCGGCCGCCTCGCATACCCGTCATGGGTGACAACTTCAAGGGTATGGCCGCCGCCATTCTCTATAACATGCGGCATGGGAACTTCGTTTCAGATTACGATGTCCATGTGGCGACAAAGCTGGCCGACATCATATCGGGCGGCGACTGTCCCGAAGGGACCTATGTCACTGAGGCATATATTCTTGATCTGGAGCGTGAGGCGTTCCTGAGTCTCCTGGGTGAGCAGAAGACGCAGGACAGGATCATGCACATGCTCATGAAGGGAAGGCCGTTACGGAATTAGAAACAACTGCCTTGGTGCTGCAGATGAAAAGAACGAATCGTTACAGACAATAAGGAGGAAATGCAATGCGAGACGCTGTCATCATTGAATCCGTTCGGAGTCCCGGCGGGCGTTATAAGAGAGGGGGCCTTGCCCAGACAAGGGCCGATGAAATAGGAATTCAGGTGGTAAAGGGACTGATGGAGCGGGTCCCCGCAGTGAAGCCTGAAGACGTCGATGATCTCATATGCGGGTGTGCCTTCCCCGAGGCGGAGGCCGGCATGAACCTCGGCAGGGTTGTGGCCCTGGGGGCGGGATTGCCCATAACCGTTGCAGGGGTAACGGTTAACCGGTTCTGTTCATCGGGACTGCAGGCCATTGCCGATGCCACTGCAAGCATAGCGGTGGGCTGGGCCGATGTGATCGTGGCGGGGGGCATAGAATCGATGACCCATATCCCGATGGGCGGAGGCATGTTCCGGCCCCATCCCGAGTGGGGAGACCTGCCCAATACCTATGTCTCCATGGGTGTGACCGCCGAGAATGTGGCCGCCAATTATAAGATCTCTCGTGAGGATCAGGACAAGTTCGGAATGGAGAGCAACAGGCGTGCCCACGAGGCGATAAAGGCGGGTACATTCAAGAAAGAGATTATTCCCATCGATGCCGTCACGTACAGTGTGGACAAAGAAGGAAAGCGGGTGAAGGAGCGAAAGGTCTTTGATATGGATGACGGTGTCAGGTGGCCCACCACGCTTGAAGGTATGGCGAAGCTGAAGTCACCCTTCAAAGAGGGGGGATCTGTCACGGCGGCAAATGCATCGCAGATGACCGACGGTGCCGCCTTTACGCTGGTTATGTCGGCAGATAAGGCGAAGGAACTGGGACTGAAACCGATTGCCCGTTTGACTCACTTTGCCGTAGCCGGGTGCAAGCCCGAAGAGATGGGCGTCGGTCCCTCTGTTGCCATACCGAAGGTGCTGCAGATGGCGGGGTTAAAGAGCAAGGATATCGACCTCTTCGAGATAAATGAGGCCTTTGCGTCGCAGGCACTCTACTGCATTCGAACACTGGGCCTTGAAAAGCGTCTCACTGCGGGCGACATCAATCCCAATGGCGGTGCCATTGCACTGGGCCATCCCCTGGGATGTACCGGTGCCAAACTGACGGCGCAGCTCCTTCACGAGATGAAACGGAGAAAGGCCAAGCGGGGTATTGTCTCCATGTGCATCGGAGGCGGCATGGGTGCTGCCGGTATCTTTGAAATGATGTGACGGATGTTCACCGGAGGGTGGAGAAAAAGCCATGACCAGTAACGGATCATGGCTTTTTCATTATGTGCCGTACCGGAAGGCCAATGTGAGTATCCCGTCGATTTTTCTCCGCTCCAGCCTTGACAGTATATGAAAATTACCATACATATACAAATTCACTGAAAAGGAGAATGGCAGCTTATGGGATCAAAGAGGAAAACAAAAGAGAGGGACATCAAGGCAACGAAGAAAAAGCGGTACAAACGGCGATTCTTTCTCTCTCTGATGATTCTCGTCGCCGTTGCGTTCCTCATCTTTTTCTTTGTTTCTCTCTTCGATAAGATCTATCCTCCCGCAACGGGCAAGAGAATTGCCGCAACGAAGCAGGAAAAGCAGAAGGTGACGCTCTACTTTGCCGACTCCAATGAACGGTTTCTTATGGCCGAAACACGATACGTGCCGCAGCACAAGAAAATGGCAGACCAGGCGAGAGAACTGGTGACGGCCCTCATCGACGGCCCTCATACCGAACTGGTACCCACATTCCCGGCAGAAGCGACACTGAAGGGAGTCACCGTCAAGATGGACACGGTCTATGTTAATTTCGGGCAACAATTGCGTGATCTCCATCCGGGGGGAAGTTCCAGTGAGATGATGACGATTTATTCCCTGACCAACACCCTCGTTACCAATGTGGGGGGGATACAGAAGGTGAAGATCCGTGTAGACGGGAAGGACATAGAGACAATCAGGGGGCATATCGATACGAGACGCCCCTTTTCCATGAAGCGGGAACTGGTGGTTAAAAACCGTACCTAGGAATCAGAGACGGACAATGGCAACACAGGTAAAGACATCAGAGATACGGAACATCGGAATCGTTGCACATATCGATGCCGGCAAGACGACGGTAACGGAACGGATACTCTTCTATACGGGACGGTCCCATAAAATGGGGGAGGTCCACGACGGTGAGGCCGTCATGGACTGGATGCCGCAGGAACAGGAGCGGGGCATAACGATTACCTCTGCCGTTACAACGTGCAACTGGAATAATAAGGAGATCCACATCATCGATACACCGGGGCACGTTGATTTTACCATAGAGGTGGAGCGGAGTCTCAGGGTCCTGGACGGTGTGGTGGCGGTATTTTGTGCCGTCGGCGGTGTGGAGCCCCAGTCGGAGACAGTGTGGCACCAGGCCGATAAATACAGGGTCCCCAAGATAGCCTTTATCAATAAGATGGACCGGCCCGGGGCCGATTATTTCGGCACCATAGAGATGATGGCCCGGCGGTTCAATTCCACACCCCTTCCTATTCAGATTCCCGTCTATGACCACGACAGATTTAAAGGGGTCGTGGACCTCATACAGGAAAGCTTTGTCACATGGGATGACGATACCCTGGGTATCGAGTATACCCATTCCGAAATCCCCGCTGACATGGAGGCCCGGGCACAGAAATATCGTGAAAGGATGATAGAGGCAATTGCCGAAGTCGATGATGCCGTTGCAGAAAAGTATCTTGAAGGCCTTGTCATCTCCGAAGGGGAGATCGTAGAGGCCATACGAAAGGCCACCATTTCACTGAAACTGGTTCCCGTCATGTGCGGGACGGCATTGAAGAACAAGGGTATACAGCAGGTGCTCGACGCCGTGGTTGATTTTCTTCCCTCTCCCGAGGATGTCCCTCCCATTGAAGGTGTCAATCCACAGACCGAAGCGGTGGGAACCCGCAAGAGCAGCAGCAAGGAGAAATTTGCCGCCCTGGCCTTCAAGGTCATGATGGACGAGGGGCGGAAGATCACCTATCTGAGGATCTATTCGGGAAAGATCAAGGCCGGTGATGAGGTATACAATCCCGTCAGGAAGATCAGGGAGCGTGTCGCACGGCTCCTGAAGATGCATGCCAACAAGAGAGAACGGGTAACCGAGGCCGGCGCGGGAAACATAGTGGCCGTCGTCGGTCTGAAGGAAACATCAACGGGTGACACGTTGTGCGATGAATCGAGCCCCATCGTCCTTGAACCCATTGAGTTTTATGAACCCGTTATCAGTCAGGCCATCGAGGCCAAGACCCCGCAGGATCAGGAAAGGCTGGCCACGGCACTGGGAAAACTGATCAATGAAGACCCTACGCTCACGGTGAAATATGAGACAGAGACGGCACAGACCATCATTTCGGGCATGGGTGAGCTGCATCTTGATATCATAATCGACAGGCTGAAACGGGAATTCAGGACCAATGTCAATGTGGGCAAGCCCAAGGTGGTCTACCGGGAAACCATTGAGAGAGCGGCTGACGCTGAGGGGATCTTCAGTAAAGAACTGGGAGAGAAGAAACATTTTGGCCACGTGCTGTTGCATCTGGAGCCGGCACCGCGGGGAACGGGCCTGGAGATCATTAATGAGACCGATGACGACCAGATCCCCGCCGAATTTTGGGGATTCATCGAAGAGGGCATCAGGGAGGCCACCTCGTCGGGCGCTGCGGCAGGGTATCCCGTTACCGATGTGATTGTTCGGATTGCGGGGGGATCTTTCAAAGAGGGGGAATCGACGGAACTGGGATACCGTATTGCCGCCTCCACCGCCTTCAGAGAGGGATGTTCACAGGGCATTCCCGTGTTGCTGGAACCCGTCATGACGGTGGATATCATAGCCCCCAGTGAGTTTATGGGGGAAGTCATAGGAAATATCAATGCGAGAAAGGGTGAGGTGGGAAAGATAGCCAATCGGGGCGCCATAACGGAGATAAAGGCCAGGGTCCCGCTGCAGCAGATGTTTGGTTATTCAACGGACCTCCGTTCCTCTACCCAGGGGAGAGGGACCTTCTCGATGCAGTTTCTGAAATATGACAGGAGCCAGTGATGCTGCATGTCTATACCTTCTAAAATTAGGGGACATATCCGGATGCTGCGAAAGGAGCGGTTTTTCCTGATTGCGGCATTGACAATCGCGGTGATACTGTTCTGCTCGGCGGCAATATTCTATTTTGAATACGACGAAGCGGAATCATCGATTCGATCTGTCTGGGACGGGATCTGGTGGGCCGTCGTGACCATATCGACGGTAGGATATGGTGACAAGGTCCCATCGTCCGGTGCCGGTAGAGTTGTCGCTCTGGGACTCATGGTTTCGGGTGTGTTCCTGCTGTCGCTGGTGACGGCCACGATTGCATCCGTATTTGTCGAGCAGAAAATAAGGGAGGGGAAGGGTTTGGAAACCATACGTGAAAAGGATCATATTGTCCTGTGCGGATGGAATCAGTATACCGAGGAGGTGCTCCTGTGGCTGCATACCTACGGCAGTCACAAACAGCCGCACATCATACTGATCAGTGAGCTTTCCATCGACGAGGTGGACAATCTCAAACTGAAGTACGGCAAATATAATCTCACCTTTCTCAGGGGAAACTTTGTCAATGAAGATGTCCTCCTCAGGGCGGATATAGGGCGGGCACAAATCGCCGTCATTATGGCCGACGCTTCGGGAACACATGGCAGGGAAGACGCCGATCAGCGCACCATACTGTCGTCTCTGACGATCAAGTCCCTGGCACCGAAGATAAAGGTCATAGCCGAACTGGTACACAGCGACAACAGATCACACCTTGAACGGGCCAATGTGGATGAAATTATCGTGCGAGGTGAACACATCGGTTCATTGATTGCCAGTGCCGTCAGTTATCCCGGTCTGCCCCGTGTCTTTTCGCAGATGCTCTCCATCGACGACGGGACCAATCTGACCCGTGCCGAGATTCCGGTTCACTATGTGGGAAAGACATTCAGGGAGCTGTCGCAATTTTTCAGGGAGAGCAAAAAGGCCATACTGGTAGGCATTTTGAAGGAACGGGAATCGATCAAACTGGAAAGCATGCTCTCCGATGATACATCGGTCATTGATACATTCATCAGGGAGAAGATACGGGAATCGAAGAAAGAGCTTTTCTACAAGAAGGAGCATATGAAGGTTATCATAAACCCCGATGATGAGGACATCATCAGTAAGAATGATTATGCCGTTATCCTCTGCAGGGAGCGGGGGTGATGAAGGGGGACGATATGACCGCACACAAGGGGATAGCCCTTCTGGCCGAAACGGAACTCTTCAGGGGGCTCGGGGCTGATAAGATTGCGACGCTATTGACCATCTGTGCCGAGGTGCGGTTTCGCCGGAATCAGATCATTATGGAAGAGGGGGCACGTGGTGGTGCGATCTATATCATTATAGATGGAACCGTGGAGGTGGCCAAGAGCCTCATCCTTGAGGAGCCGGGTGGGGAGGACAACCGGGCAAACAAGGTGTTCACCAAATTGACTGCCGAAGAACATCCCGTATTCGGTGAGATTGCGCTCCTCGAGGAGTCTGAGAGGACGGCAACGATCAGGGCCATTACCGATTGTGTCTTCTATGAAATCAAAAAGGATGATTTGCTGAGACTGGCCGAAGCGGACAAGGAACTGGGATACCTGATCATGTGGAATCTGGCCCGCATCGTAAGCTCACGCCTGCGGAAGGCCGATGAAGATGTGATAAAACTGACAACCGCACTCAGTATTGTCCTGAAGGAAGCATAGGAATGCCACGTACTTTTTTCAATTCAACGGAACGGATACTGGAATGCTTTTTCCGCATCAGTACGCTCGTGACCACCCATTCGGGTCTGCATGACATCCTGCAGAAAATCCTCGACGAAGTGGTGGACACCATGGGATTCCAGCGGGGATTGGTCTGTCTTCTCGACGATGCAAAAGAGAATCTGGTGACCAAGGTAGTCAAGAACTACAGTCCCGAGGAGGCAAAGCGGGCCTTTGCTTCCGACATGAATCTGAATCTGAGGAAACATGAGTGTCTGGAGACCATGGTGGCCAAAACGGGCAAATACATCGTCCTGGAAGATTCGGAGACCGATCCACGGATTACCGAGACAGACCGGATGCTTACCAAGGTATACCGAAGGGGGTCGAGTTTCTACGCACCCCTCAAGATAGATGAAGGGGTGATAGGCATTATTTCGGTATGGTCCAAGGAGAAGATGAAGTATTCACCCGAGGAGATCAACACCATGCTGACCTTTGCCAATCAGGTCAGTATCGTCATACACAATGCGAAGCTCTTTGAAGGAAATAACAGGAAAATCCAGTGGCTCATGATGTTGCAGGATGCCATATCCCAGTTGAATGCAACCTACGACCTCGACAGGATGCACGGGATTGTCATTGACAGTGCCAAGCAGATAGGCGGTTCTGACAAGGCGATACTCTATTTCCTCGATATCATGAAAGACAGGAGCCTCATCAGTGACGGTGAAAATGTCTATGCCGACAAGAATAACAGACACTTCTCGAGACTCCATCACAGTATAATTCGAGAGGCGCTGGACACTGAAAGCATCGTATCACAGAACCTTCCGGGCGGCGTCGAACGCCCCCTCTTTTATGACGATTATCCTGCCGAAATCGCCATTCCCATGAAGATAAAAGACAAGTTTAAGGGAGCCATCTATCTGGCGAGAAAAGAGGGGGCCTACGGCGAAGATGAAAAGAAGATCCTCGACATACTGGCCAAGAATGTCGCCGTATCCTACGACGGTGCCATCATGCATTCACTGCTTTCTCTGAAGGCAAAATCGCTGAAGACCGAGGTCGAGTCGCTGAAAGAGCGGGAACACCAGTTGATGGGTTTCCACAACATCATCGGCAACTCAGACAGGATGCTGGAGATCTATGACGTCATCAAGGAGGTGGCGGGTCACGATACGAATATACTGGTGGAGGGTGAGAGCGGAACGGGAAAGGAGTTGATAGCCCGGGCTATCCATCGGCAGAGCAACCGAAAATCAAAGCACTTCGTCGATGTGAACTGCGCCGCCATTCCCGGATCACTGCTGGAAAGCGAACTCTTCGGCTATGAGGCGGGGGCCTTTACGGATGCGAAAAAGAGGAAAATCGGTCTCCTTGAGTATGCCAGTGGCGGCACACTGCTGCTCGATGAGATCGGCGAGATGGGGCTGTCGGTGCAGGCCAAGTTTCTCCGCATGCTGGAGGACAACTGTGTGCGGAGATTGGGAGGGACCGAGTCCATACCGGTCGATGTCCGCTTTGTCTTTTCCACCAACAGGGATCTCGCCGATATGGTAGCCAAGGGGACGTTCCGCGAAGATCTCTTCTATCGTATAAGTGTTGTTCCCATCACATTGCCGCCGCTGAGAAAGCGGGGCGACGACATCATCTCTCTCGCCTATTATTACGTGGAAGAGTTCAATGCAAAATTTCACAAGGGAGTGAAGGGCTTTACACCGGAGGCCGAAGAAATTCTCAAGAGATACGCCTGGCCGGGAAATGTGAGGGAGTTGAGAAATATCATCGAACGGGTCATGATTCTCCAGCACGTCAGTACCATCATTGAACCTGTCAATCTGCCCGCCGAACTGGTGCAGAGAGAGGCTCCGGCGGAACCGGCGGCAGGGGAGGAGATTATTCCCGTACACGTTGCCTATCCCCTTGACTACAAGGCAACCGTCAACAGGACAACCAACATGATTCGGAAGGGACTTATTGCCAGGGCCCTTGAGTCGAGCAAGCGCAACAAGACGAAGGCGGCACGCTTACTGGGCATATCACGGTATACACTCATACGTGAACTGAAAAAGATCGAAGACGGTGGCGATCTTGCCGGGTAGATCGATCCCGGCAGTCGATGCAGAGGATCGAACCTGCCTGCCTATGATGGTGCTCTGATTTGTTCCCGGTGTGCGGTAACTGAACGTATTGTTCGATTGACGCACGATCTGAGATCGTTCAAGTAGGCAGTGTATTCCAGAGATAATCCTTTCATTTTTGTGCGAAATACGCCCGTTTATTTCCCTATCACGGTAGAATATGT
>Ga0272441_10013576_pt1 | contig 11689 bp, 9 predicted proteins | sample SSMProp6N_FD_193582 | JGI IMG/M metagenome (GOLD analysis project Ga0272441, IMG submission 193582) | Marine sediment archaeal communities from Little Sippewissett salt marsh, Falmouth, MA, United States - SSM-Prop-6N | ecosystem: Environmental > Aquatic > Marine > Wetlands > Sediment ... | reverse complement strand
CCGTGATCGCTCGGCGCTCTCGGTGGCAGGCTCTGCATCTTGGCGAGCTCTGGACCTACCGGGAGCTGCTCTATCTTCTCGCCTGGCGCGACATCAAGGTTCGATACAAGCAAGCTGTCCTCGGAGTGCTTTGGGCTCTGATCCAACCGTTTGTCAAAATGGTCGTGTTCAGCATGGTGTTCGGCCGGCTCGCAGGGATCGACTCCGGAGGGTTTCCTTATGCCGTCTTTGTCTACGCCGGTCTGTTGCCGTGGGGATTGTTCGCCGACTCTCTGACCCGAAGCGGGCACAGTCTCGTCGCAAGCGCGTCGCTTGTCCGGAAGGCGCACATCCCCCGGGTGATCATGCCCGCTGCTTCGGTGATGTCCGCCGTCTTCGACTATGGAATCTCGCTTTGCCTTCTGTTGGGCTTGGTCGTGTACTTCGGCCTTCCGTGGCGTGTGGAGTTCTTGTTGATCGTCCTGCTCACACTTGTCACGATGCTCGTAGCTCTGGGAGTCGGCTTCTTTGTCAGCGCATTGAACGCCGCCTACCGGGATGTCCAGTATGTGATCCCCTTCTTGACACAGATCTGGATGTTCCTGACCCCTGTGATCTACCCCGTAACAGCCATCCCCGAGAGGTTCCGCTGGTTGATCCTCGCGAACCCGATGTCGGGGATTATCAGTGCGTATCGCGCTGTGATTCTCGGAGGTGCGATTCCCTGGGATCAACTGGGGATCTCGGTAGGGATCGGGCTTGGCTTGTTCATCGCAGGATTGGCATTCTTCAGAAGCATGGACCGGCACTTCGCCGATATCATCTAGAGGAGCAGCATGATCACACACCAGGGCTCCGCCATCATCAGTGAAGGTCTGGGGAAGCAGTATCACATCGGCAGGCAGAGCCAACGGTATCGAACGCTTCGAGACACGATATCGAATGCCGTGCGGCATCCGGCACAGCGTTTCAAGCGAACCGGCCACCAGGGAACGGATGGTCCCAACACCATCTGGGCATTGTCGGACGTGTCGTTCACCGTTTCGCAGGGCGCTGTGTTCGGCATCATCGGTCCAAACGGATCCGGAAAGAGCACGCTCCTTCAGATCCTCGGACAGATCACCGAACCGACGGAAGGTTGCGCGGAGATCCGGGGACGCGTCGGTTGCGTTCTGGGTGTGGGTACCGGCTTCCACCCCGAACTCACCGGGCGCGAGAATGTCTTCCTCAGCGGGATTATCCTGGGGATGACACGAAAGGAGATCAGAAGCAAGCTCGACGAGATCGTGGCGTTCGCCGGGGTCGAGCAGTTCATGGAAACCCCGGTGAAACACTACTCAAGCGGAATGACGGTACGGCTTGGCTTCGCGGTTGCCGCACATGTGGAACCGGATGTATTGCTGATCGACGAAGTCCTTGCGGTGGGCGATGCGGCGTTTCAGCGTCAGTGTCTGCACAAGATGCACGAGGTCGCCGCAAGCGGGCGCACGGTGGTATTCGTGAGTCACAACCTGCCAGTGATTCGGTCATTGACTCAGCAGGTGCTGTGGCTCGAGCAAGGAATGGTGAGGATGGTCGGCGAGACACACTCGGTGTGCAACGCGTATGAGTCACAGGACCAGAACCGGTAGCTCCTCGAATCTCACCCGCTCAAGCGGCTCGCAAGAAGATGAGCAAGGAGCGTCCACGGGTATCCGAGAAGTATTGTGATCGGAGGAGAGATGCTGAGTCCCGATGTCAGGCTATGCCCCAACGAACAAGACGTAGCGGCCAAGATCCTCGACGGCGAGGCCATCATGATCAATCTAGCCAATGGAACCTATTACAGTTTGGACAAGGTTGGCGCTGTGGTGTGGGAACTGCTTGACTGCGGCCACACCGTAGGGCAGGTCGTAGATCAGATCGAACAGCGGTTCGAGGGTGCGGCGGGAAAGGCCGCGAGCGACATTCAGGATCTGCTTCAGGCCATGCTTGAAGAGAAGATCGTTCTGCAAACGGATGCGTGCAATCAGCGTGAATCAGACCCGCCTGCGCACGCCCCCCCGACGGGGATGCTGCCGTATCAGCCCCCCAGGCTCCAGATCTACCGTGATATGGCGGATCTGCTTGCTCTCGAACCCCCTACACCCGGTGCCGCGCAGGAGAAGCTTTGGGGAGATTCGTAGCATGGCTTCGTTCGTTTCGCCGCGACAGCAAGCGAGGTAGAGCAGAAGATGGAGTCAAGACGTGTAGCGTGTGTCATACCAACGTTCAATGCCGATGCCTTTGTCGCCGAGGCGATTGAGAGCGTTCTCGTGCAGACGTATGCAGAGACGCAGATCATCGTCGTTGATGACGGGTCCACCGACTGCACAGAGGATGTTGTTCGGCCGTTCGGAAGGAAGATCACATACCTGCCGCAGCCACACCGGGGAGCGGCCGCAGCGAAGAACGCTGGAATCCGTGCGTCAAGAAGCGGATTCGTCGCCTTCTTGGACGCTGATGATCTCTGGCATCCGGACAAGCTGACCAGGCAGATGGCGCTGTTCGAGAAGCAACCTGGCATGGATCTGCTGTACACGGATTACAAGAACTTCTGGGCCCGGGGACTCGAAGAAGAGGAGAAGGAGTATCAGGATCACCCGTTGTCTGAAGCCACCTCGGGATGGAGCATCTCAACGCTCTTGGCGAAGCGTTCCGTGTTCCGCCGCTTCGGGTTCTTTGAGGTGAACGTGAACGAACGGCATCAGAGCCTGATGTGGGCCCTACGTGCTGCGAAAGGCGGCGCCGCCGTCCAAGTCCTGCATGACGTGTTGATGTACCGGCGGCTGCATCAGGGGAACCAATCGCGCGGATGGACAGTCGATGCAGAGTTTCTCGAATTGGTGAAAGCGTGGAAGGACTACCGCCAGACGCGCACGGAAAAGGACGCCGAATGAGTGGAGATTCCAATGCGCGCAGCAGGGGCGCGCCATCCGGGCGACTCGAACCCGGTCCGGATCGAAGCAGAGACAGTTCCCCGGATCGTCGGATGCGTATCCTCCTGTGGGCCGAGATGTTCTGGCCGCAGATGGGGGGAGGATCGCAGTTCTCCACCGAGCTGGCGCGTGTTATGCAGAAGCGAGGTCATGAGCTTCTTGTCGTGACACGGCAGGACGATCTTCTTCTGCCATCCGAGGAGTGTCTTGGTACGATCCCGGTCCATCGGTTCCCGTTCCATCAAGCGCTATCCGGCGGGGACATCGGCCGGATCTCGGAGATCCGGCAGCAGGTGGCCGAGTTGAAGGCGACGTTCGCCGCAGATGTCATTCACACGACAAGCTTCGGCGCAAGTATGTTCTTCCAACTGGCAACTCGTGATATCTCCCAGTCACCGCTTCTTGTCTCCCTGCTGGGTGAGGGAAGCTCAGAAAGCGCAGCAGCAGACAGTGTCTTGCACCGCACGTTGGAGGCGGCCGACTGGGTGACAGCTCCTTCTCACGCCGCACTTGCCGACACACGCCGTTGGGTGCCGGGATGCTCGTCACGATCATCGGTGATTCGGTCGGGTATGCAGCGTCCGGCAGCCGAACCTAAGCCTTTTCCCAAGGGAGATCCCCGTTTGCTCTGCCTTGGCCGACTGGACCGCGTCAAAGGGTTCGATCTTGCCGTCTCCGCGCTCCCCGTGATCCTCGAAAAGTATCCATCGGCGCGGCTTGTGATTGCCGGGGATGGTCCGGAGCGTGGGCCGCTGAAGAAGCAGGCTGGACGGCTTGGCATCAGCCGGTTTGTCGAGTTCATGGGCTGGGTCAGCCTCGGCGATGTCCCCGAGGTTGTGAGTTCCGCTTCCATCGTCATCATGCCCTCACGGGCGGATGCATTCCCTCTCGTGGGCCTGCAAGCAGGCTTCATGGCACGGCCGACGGTGGCGACATTCGTGGGAGGGATTCCTGAACTGATCGTGCACGGGGAAACAGGGTGGCTTGTCGAGCCCGGGAGTCCGGCGGCGCTAGCCCGAGGGGTTGAGCGGCTTCTGGGAGATCCCGCAATGATGCATCGGATTGGGCAAGCTGCTCTCAGAAGGTGTTCGGATGTCTTCGGGTTCGATCGGATCGTGGATGAGGTTGAGAATCTCTATGTTCAAATCGTTTCGACGCGGCAACCGGGAGTACAGGAGAAGCACTCGGCCGACTGACCGGGAGAAGAGGGAGACATGCGCGTGATGTTCTGGTCCGCCGTTCACTGGCCTCACATCGGGGGCGTACAGGAGCTTGCGAACAACCTGCTTCCGGCTCTTCAAGAACGCGGACACCGGTTTGTGGTCGTCTCCGATCAGGACTCGCCGGATCTGCCTGCGCAGGATAAACATCGTGGAGTCCGCATCGTTCGGTTCCCTCTGAGCGGCAGCCTTCGAGACATTGATCGACTGGCTCGGATCCGACGTCAGATTCACGAGCTAAAGCGGGAGTTCGCCCCGGAACTGCATCATACGGTCGCCCTCGGGACCACCGACTTCTACTACCAGATCACGGCGCGCTTCCGGCCTGCGCCGCGATTGGTCTCGTTGTTCGGTCAGTGGCCACCGTTGTACGATCGATTCCTCGGCAGCATCCTGTCCACAGCGGATTGGGTGGTTTGCGACTCCGACAACTCCCAGGAGTATGCAAGGCGTCTGCTTCCCGACACGGCGTTGCGTTCCTCGGTGATCCACAACGCCATCAGCATCCCACCCCAGGAGCTGGCACCCCCTTCCTGGCATCCACCGACATTGTTGTATCTGGGACGGCTATCCCCCGAGAAGGGCGTCGATCTTGCGCTGGAAGCTTTGGCCTTGCTGAGAGAAGAGCATCCTGATGCCCGGCTGATCATCGCCGGCGACGGACCCGAGCGTGAGCGCCTTGAGCAGCAAGCTCACGACCTGGCATTGTCGAAAGCGGTCTGTTTCAAGGGCTGGGTAGCCCAGGAAGCCATACCATCGCTTCTCAACCAGGCCGTGCTGCTCGTTCTCCCGTCGCGATCGGATTCGTTTCCCTTGGCCGGCCTCCAGGCGGCTTCCATGCAACGGCCGACCGTCGCGACACGCGTAGGAGGGCTTCCTGAGTTGATCCTGGACCATCAAACCGGACTCCTTGTCGAAAGAGAAAATCCTTCAGCTCTTGCCGGGGCAATCGCCTCTCTCCTGAACGACCCCGAAGAGACCATTCTGATGGGTAAGGCAGCACGGAAGCGGGCACTTGCGGAGTTCCGATTCGACAAACTGGTGGATGCCTATGAGATGGTCTACCACAAGGCAGTCCGTGAGGGAGTCGAATACGGCGGAAGCCAGAAGCCAGAGGACACCATGATGCGGGGAGGTGCAGAATCCCGATGAGAGTCCTGTTCGTATCCGCGGCGTTCTGGCCACGCCTGGGAGGCGTGCAGATCTTCGCCGAACATCTACTCGCGGCACTCTCGGCGCGAGGGCACGACTTCCTTGTCGTTGCCGAACAGGATGGCCCGGATCTCCCGTTGGACGACTCCTACCGGGGGATCCCCGTGGTCCGCCTGTCGCCGAATTGGCGAGCGCGGCAAGGGATCGATGCATTGGCCGAAGCTCGGCAGCAGGTCGCTCAGCTGAAGCGTTCGTTCAGGCCGCAGCTCGTTCACTCAAACGCCGTGAGCGATATCGACTTCTTCCATCACACAACCGGCGGAATCTCCCCATGTCCTTGGCTGGTCACCTTGCACGGCAAGTGGCCTCACATTCGGCATTCCCTTGTTCAGCGAACCCTCAGCAAGGCCGATTGGATCACAGGCTGCTCCTCATGGATCTTGGAGGAAGCCCGCAAGCTCGAACCGGGAATTCGTTCCCGATCGTCCGTGATTCATCATGGCCTGGATGCGCCGCTCATACCTCCCACGCCGCTCCCGTTTGCTCCCCCTCATCTGCTCTTTGTCGGCAGGCTGTCGCCCGAGAAGCGCGTCGATGTGGCTGTTGATGCTTTGGCGGAACTCGCGGAAGCCGATCCTTCGATCCGACTGTCCATTGCTGGGGATGGTCCGCAGCGCGGAGCTCTCGAGCATCAGGCCGCGCGTCTAGGAATTCACAGGAACGTTCGGTTCCTCGGCTGGGTTGCCAGGAAGGACATTCCGTCGCTAATCAATACAGCAACAGCAGTCTTGCTCCCTTCGGAAGAAGAGGCTTTCGGCCTTGCCGCTTTGGAGGCCGCGGTCATGGCCCGCCCTGTCGTCGCAACCCGCCGGGGCGGGTTGCCTGAGATCGTTGTCCACGGGAAGACGGGAGTGCTGATTGACAAGCCTGACGCCTCGGCGCTTGCGGAGGCGGTTGCCCTCCTGTTGGCAAACCCCGAGCAGGCGTCTCAGATGGGCCAAGCTGCCAGAGAAGATGCGCAAGCTGCATTTGGCCCGGAAGTCTCTGCAGATGCCTACGAACGCCTTTACAGCAGACTCGTCACAGGAACGGAAGCGGGAGCGAGAACGGGAGCCCAGGGATAAACACCATGCCAAGCTGGAGCGAGAGGAAGCGCCACGATCAGATGACCAGCCGATTCCGGGAAGCGATGGAAGCGAACCCGGGTTCAACCCATGAGATCTGGTACAGCTTCGGCTCACGCGCCACGCGAGTGCGTATCCTCGGCGACAGGCTGGCGGAACGCCTTGCGCCAGCGCTTTGTCATCTCATCCTCGCACCTGACGAGCGCCGCTGCGCACGGCTCAGGATTGACTTGTGGGACCAAGGCGCGGTGGGAGTCGATCCGGATCTTGACGTGCAACCAGATCCTCTCGGTGTGTCATCCAGCTTCTTCATGTCCGAGGATCAAAGGCATGTCACCAGCGTTCTGCAACACTCGATTGCCAGCTTCGATCGGCAGGAACAGCACATCGTTGGCGTTACCTTCGATGCTATGCGCATCTCTCTCTACGAATGGGGCCGTCCGCTGCATATCCCTCTGGCCCTCTGGTACAACGATCGAGATCTTCCGTTGGTCCATGCAGCGCTTGTCTCCCTTGGCGGGAGGGGAATCCTTCTCGCAGGGCCCAGCGAGGCCGGGAAGACAACATCATCTCTCTCTTGTCTGGAAGAGGGGTTCCGGTATCTGGCGGATGATCTTGTCGCGCTGCAGATCGGTCCGGATGGAGCCTGGGGGCACAGCATCTACGGGTCGGCTTTCGTCGACGATGATGCTCTGGCTCGAACGACGTCGATCCGCGGTCGCGCGATCTCCGGCACGTATGACTATGAAGACAAGAAGCTCGTATTCATATCCCGGCTCCTTCCGCTGCGACTCATGGACAAGACGAGGATCAACGCGGTGGCTCTCACGAGCCTTGGCGACCGGCAGCAGACGTATGCTGAGCCCGCGGCGAAGGCTGATTCGCTGATGACGCTGGCACGAAGCTCTCTTCACACGGGTGTTCTCAGCCCGGCCCGCCGCGGATTCGAGTCGCTGGGAGAGCTCGTCCGGAGGACCCCAACGTTCCAGGTCGCACTCGGCACCGACCCGCAAACCATTCCGGCGCGCCTTCGCGAGCTACTAGATCACGACCTTCCCCCAGCAGGAAGTGAACCATGACGTCCCGGACGATCGTGTTTCGCCAGTCGGATCATCGTGATGTGGACGGGAGTCAGGCGTTCCTCTCCATGTGCAACGCCTTCGACCTGGCACGAAGAGCGGCCCCTGAAGAGCTGCAGACCTTCCGGTTCGCGTTGGCAGGTGGGCCGATTCGGATAGAGACAGCCGGGCAACATCTCGATTCGCTCATGAAGCACTCATTCCTGCATCTGGCGAGCATTCCGCCCGTTGATCCACTGCATCTCACCATCAACCTGTGGGACGAAGAGGTGACAGGGATTCCCTGTCCTCGGATGGTAAAAGAGGGCCGAATAGCCGAGCAGGAAGTGGATTCGGGAGCCGGAGTCACGATCGGGTCGCCCGGCGATCGCTATGTGGGACATCTTCGTCCGGGGCTTTGCCTTTGGATGGATCGCCGAACGAGGCACATCGTGGGATGGTGCCCTTCCGTGTCGCAGCTCTCGGAGCAGGATCGCGGGAAACCTTTCCAGTTTGCCTTGATGCTTCGGCAGGCCGACCGGGGAATGCCTGTCATCCACGCAGCCTGCGTGGCTCATCAGGAACGCGGCGCTCTGCTTGTCGGGAAAGGCGGCAAAGGAAAGACCACGACGAGCCTTGCTTGCTTGAATGCGGGATTCGACTTCCTCGCAGATGACTATGTGGCTCTGCAACGTTCCGTCGACGATCGACTCATCGGACACAGCCTATACGATTCCCTATGGGTGACTCCGCATGGCCGGGAGCTGTTCTCAGTTCAGGCGCCGGCGCGTGGGATTCCGAATCGCACGACTGCACAGAAGACGCTCGTGCATGTGCTCGAGATACACCCACAGCAGATCAAAAACTCCGCGGAAATCCACGCAGTGTTCTCCGTCAATCTGACGGAGAGCCTCTGCACATGTCACCCCATTCCCAGTGCGGAAGCACTTCTTGCCGTCGCACCAAGCTCGATGCTGCAGCTCCCCGTGTCGGGGAAGCTCTTGTTCGACCGAATGGCCGAGCTGGTTGCAGCCACACCGTGCTACCAGCTAGACGTGGGACCGGATCCATCAGCCCTTCCGCAACTGATCTGCGCAGTCCTCGAGAAGGAGGAGGACCGGCCATGAAGGCTCCAGGTGGCTCCCCATGACGATCACGCTCGCCGACACGCTCACCTCGCTTCTGCCCTCGGAAACGGAGACGCTGTTTCTTCGAGCGTGCCTGTGCAGCGGCAGCAAAGGGAACGATGCATGGCACGCCTGGCAGGGCAAAGTTGGGGATCTCAAGAGCGAATTCGCCTCGAAACGTCCCATCTTGTCGCACTTTCTCCCGCTGCTCCATGCAGCACTGCAGCGGTACGAGGTGGCGCAAGTCGAGACAGATCTTGCGTTTCTGTTGCGCGCCGCCACGTTCCGTGAGGAGCTCCGGGCTCAGACGCTTCGCCGGATTCTTGGGTCTGTGCTGGTTGTGTTGCACGACGCGAACGTGCACCCCGTGGTGCTGGAAGGCGCAGCGCTTGCTGCCACCGTCTACGGAAGTTGGGTGCTTCGTCACTGCCATGATCTCGACCTTCTTGTGGATGAAAGCGCAATCCGGAAGGCCGGGCAAGCCCTTCGGGAGGCCGGACTGGCGGACAAGATCGAGTTCTCGCCGCAATCGCAGAACGTGAGGATCCGTCACTCTAGTCAGCTTCCGGTCGAACTCCATGCCCACTTGTTCGAGCCTCCGGTCTACAGAGGGGGCGCCACCGCTATGATCAGCCGCTGTCAGACGATCACGCTCGACGGTGTCGCTTCGAGAATCCTCTCGCCTTCCGATGCGCTGCTTCACGTCTGCGGACATGCATCCTATTCCCCAAGCCGTCTGAGCCTTCGCTGGGTGGCCGATGCCTGGTTCCTGATATCAGGTCCGGGTTTTGATTGGGAGTTGCTGATCCAAGCGGCTGCCGAGTCGAAGCTATGTCTGCCGTTGTACGTGATGCTCGACTATTTCCAGTCGGAGTTTGAGATTGAAGTCCCGAAGGCTGTTCTCGAGTCCCTGGCGCATTGCTCGCGTCGTGCCGGCTTGGCGGCGCGGGAGACAGCCCTTCTTGGCGTGATGGGAACCTACAGACAGGCTCGCGCCGCCTCACGCGCCTGGCGCTCACGGCTGTTCCTTCTTCGATGGAGAGTGTTGCCGACCCCGTCGTTCCTCCGTCATGTACACCACATCAATTCCCGGGGCCGCCTCTTCCGGTTGTACATCCGGAGAGCCATCCGCTACGTGACTCGCCGATGTGCGATGGTGTACCACAGTTCGCTCGCAAGCATCCCCCGGCTCCACGTTCAAGCAGATCACCCTCCCGGTGATTGGGCCCGAGCCGGCCGCTCTAATCGGCGTCCGTGGGAGCCGACCGAGCAACAAGCGCTTCTGGTGAGAGCTGCCGTACTTCACAATCAGCAAGCCATCACCGCATGGAGAGAATGGACAACATCCGGCAAGAATCGGGAGATCGAAGCCAGCTCGTCTGCACTGCTTCCGATTCTCTATCGGAACCTCTCCGATCTCGGTGTGCGAGAGGATCCCCGGCTTGAAGCCGCCCGGCTCAGCTATCAGATGACGTGGCTTGACAACCAGAAGCTGTTCCGGGATCTCTCCGCGGTCCTCCGCTCGCTGCAGACTGAGGGAATCGACGTGATGATCCTCAAAGGAACTGCGCTTGCCCTGCTGTACTACCGAGATGTTGGACTTCGGTCTTTGGGAGATGTCGACATTCTTGTGCGCCCGCGGAATGTCCGCCAAGCCATCGCCCTGCTGAAGAGGAGCGGGTGGCGTCAAATGGGCAGCGCCCCGCGCAATCTGACCGAGACCTATCTGGGGGCTCGACGGGCGATCAACTTCACCAGCCCCGAGATCGGGAAGCTCGATCTGCATTGGCATGTCATGATGGAGTGCTGCCGCCCGGGAGGCGATGACGCATTCTGGTCGGGGGCCGTTCCGGCCGTCATCAGCGGCGTCGAAACCCTGGCCATGAATCCGACCGATCAGTTGCTGCACATCTGCGCTCACGAGGCACGGTGGACTCCTGTTTCTCTTCCGCGTTGGATAGCCGATGTAGCGGCCATCCTTGAAACTCCGGATGTTCGAATCGATTGGGATCGGCTCGTGTCGCGCACCCGACGGCTTGGCTTGGCGATCCCGGTGCGGGAAGCGCTCGAGACTGTCCTTCGAACGGTGGGGACTCCGATTCCCGACTCGGTTCTCGAGAAGCTTCATGCCGTGCAGTCATCGAGAAGGAGCAGGCAGGACTACGAAGTCCGATGCAGCCCTCCGAACCACAACCTTCTACGAAGGATCGCTCTAGAGTACAGGAGGATGTGTCTTCTATCGGGAAAGACACAAGCGTGCCTGCGATTCTGGGCGTTCCCGAAGTACGTCTGCTCTCTTTGGGGGCTTGATTCCATGTGGCAACTCCCGCTCCATGTCCTCCGGTGGGCGGCAAGCTTCGCCTCTAGGGCCGGGCACCACATGGCAACTAGCTTCATTCCCCGCCGCTAGTGAAGGGCAGCGTCAGATCTTGCATTGCCCAATCTCAAACGTAGGGCCTTCAGCAATGTGTGATTGCACGACTTGACCCCGAACAGGCTCGCGTCAACCGGTGGATCTCGCCGGTTGCGCGGTCGTTCACGTACACTGGCTCCACGACGAACGTTAGGAGGGACCCATTGAGCACGCATATCGGCGCCAAGCAGGGAGACATCGCATCTATGGTGCTTCTTCCCGGGGATCCACGCCGGGCGAAGGTGATCGCTGACACGCTTCTACAGGATGCCGTCTGTGTTACCGAGGTCCGGGGAATGCTAGGGTTCACCGGCCGCTACGCCGGCAAGGCAATCTCGGTGATGGGAACGGGGATGGGGATCCCATCCGCTTCCATCTACATCCACGAACTGCTAAACGAGTACCAGGTCAAGACGTTGATCCGTGTCGGGACGTGCGGCGCGCTTCAGCCCGACTTGAACATCGGCGACCTCGTTCTGGCGATGGCCGCATCGACCGATTCCCACGTCAACCGGTTGCGGTTTGATGGACGGGACTACGCCCCCACGGCCGGTTTTCCCCTGCTGCTGAGCGCGTACCAGGCGGCGAAGGCGCTGGAGATTGATGTACGCGTGGGGAGCGTTCTCTCCTCGGATACGTTCTATCACGACGACCCGGAT
>Ga0272441_10013575_pt1 | contig 11690 bp, 9 predicted proteins | sample SSMProp6N_FD_193582 | JGI IMG/M metagenome (GOLD analysis project Ga0272441, IMG submission 193582) | Marine sediment archaeal communities from Little Sippewissett salt marsh, Falmouth, MA, United States - SSM-Prop-6N | ecosystem: Environmental > Aquatic > Marine > Wetlands > Sediment ... | reverse complement strand
CCCAGACGAACGGCATTTCCACGCCATCGCCCAAATCCAACGAGAGCGGGACGCCGGGCGCAGGCCGCGCCCGAGCCGGCTCGCTTGCAGCCGCCGGCCACGCGTCTTCCGTGCCGGTGAGGCCCGTCTCCGGTGTCGTCGCGCAGCCGTCGCAAAGCAGCCACACGCCGCTGAGCAGCCCAACGGTTCCCCACCACGCAAGGCGGCAGGTTCCCGCGCTCAATCTCCTTCTCATAGGCTTCGTCACAGGCGCAGCTGAGGGCACGACAGCCCAACAATCTTCTTGCCCGCTAAACACCCCAAAGCTCGAGAAAAGGAGGGGTTCTTTCGCGTCATTTCGCGTGTTTGGCGGGCAGGACTCTTCCCTCTTCGCACTCTACTGCCGATTCGCGTCGCTGCCACAACACAAGCCGCTCACCGCGCATAGGAATCGGCGTAAATCTCGCGGTTCATGACCAACTCCGCGGTGCGCGCCGCGTTCACGAGCTCGTCGTCCATCACGTCGCAGATCACTGCGTCCATCCCGTTCGCAATTCCCATGACCAGGAACGTGCGATTGATCAACGCCTTGTGCTTCGTCCCGTTCGCCACGTTGGACAGCCCGCAGATGATATGCGGTGGCGGGTCCGAAAACAACTTGAACTGCCTGACGGCATCCAAAATGTCCTTCTGCTGCTCCTGCATGAATTTCAACGGCATCGCGATCGGGTCGAGAAAGACGTTCTCCATCGCGATATCCATTTCCATCGCCTTCGCGACGATCATGCCGCAATTCTCAACACGCTGGTCGGCGCTCTTCGGCGTGCCGCTCGCGTCCATGGCCAGCCCGATAAACGAGGCGCCGTGCTCCGCGACGATCGGCAGCATCACATCCATCTTCTCCGGCGCGGCGGTCGTCGAATTCACGAGCACCTTTCCTTTGCACACCTTGATCGCCTCTTTCAGGATGCCCGGCTTGTTCGTGTCGATCGAGATCGGCGTGTCGACCGCGTCCTGTACCGTCTCGATCATCCAACACATGTCCTCCGGCTTGCTCGAGACAGCGCCGAGATTTACGTCCAGATATGCCGCGCCCGCCTCGGTCTGCTTGCGCGCCCAATCCTGGAGCGGTTTCGGGTCCTTGTCCATCACGGCCTGCTTGATGTCTTTGAATCCGGTATTGATGCGTTCGCCGACGAATATCATTCGTTACGCCTCCTGTTGGTGCATTTCAAAAAACGCCTCGCGGTCATCAGTCCAACGTTCTGGGCAAGCTAGGACATCATTCGGTTGATCATATCGCGGGTTACCCGGATACTTTCGGGGTGTGCAAGCGTGAGAATATCGGCGCCGGCCTGCAGATAGCCGGCCGCCGTGGCGGCCTCCCAGTTTGGGCCCCGCTTCTCAAGCGCCCCCCAACCGGGCAGCACATCTTCGTCCGCGATCGCCTCCTTGATCTTCCACACTTCCCAACCCACGTTCGCGATTTGCGGTAGCGCCATCATTTTGTCGCCTTTCAGACCGGCAATCCGGACCCGCTCGAAAATCGTGTACACGTAGTCGAACCCATAACCCAACGCGGCGGTGCTTTGGCACATCACCACGTCCTCCAACGAAAACCCGGCATCCTGAAGCAAGATGTTGATCTGCTTGGCGATATTGATATCCACCGGCGCTTCGGCGATCAGCTTGTGCTTGTCCGCCGTCCCGATCGCGCCAAGCGTACGATAGTTCTTCTCCGTAGCCGCCCCGATCAGGCAGTTCTCGCCCTTTGCCGCCTGCGAGCACTCGGGCAGAACCTCATTGTCCCGCTCTTCATCGCCGCACCCCCATATAATCAGCGGCACATCCACCGCCTCCAAGATGCTCTTCACCGTCGCCGCGCAATCGGCGGCAGATCGGTTCTACTCCTGCGGGTCCGCCCCCAGCAGCTTCAGCGATATCAGGTCGACCTTGTACTGCTCCACGCACTGTCGTGCCCAGTCCACCGGGGATTGGATCGCGTCGCCAATCGCCTTCTTCAGGACCTCCGGCCAGCCTTCGGGCACGATGTCCACGACCAGCCCCGCAATGACCGGCGGGTTTGGAATCTCGCCTTCGAATGTCAATGCCGGCAGTGTGGACTCGCCGCCGATGGTGACCGTCTTGCCGCGTGTTCCGCCTTGCTCCGCGGTTGCCCCGATAGTCACCGTATTGATCGTGTTCGCCCACTTCTCTTTTACGTCGACTATTTCCATCGTTCAGACTCCCATTTTCTCCGCGATTTCCGTTATTGTACGTACTGCGGGGCTCGCTTCAAGCGCCAGGAGCGATTCCCCGTCAAAAACACACTGCTCGACCGCAGGATCTTGCGGAACATGGCCCAGATACTCCATGTCCAAAACGCTAGCCCTCTCGAGAATCCTGGCCACTTTGTCCTCATCGGCACGGTTCACCAGGAAATACTTCTTTCGTACCGGATTCTTCAATTCGGTCAACAACCGGTCAATACGCCGGGCGCACTCGATCGAAAGCGGGCTCTCGCTCAGAACCACGATCAGGCTCTCGATCCGCGACGCCGTACGCCGGCTCAAATGCTCCATGCCCGCCTCATTGTCCATCACGACCCACTGATACGAAGACTCGAGTTTGTCGGAGAAGGCGCGCAACAGGTTGTTCACGTAGCAATAGCAACCCGGCCCCTCGCCACGCCCCATTGCCAGTAAGTCTACCTTCTCGCTCTCCACCACAATCTCATGCAGGCCGGCCTCGATATACGCGCTCTTGGACATCCCGGCCGGCAGGTTCCTGACCTCGGTCAGCGTTTGCTCGCGAAGGTCGCCGATCGTCTTTCCGACCGTAATCCCCAAGACCGTAGCCAAATTGGCGTCGGGATCCGCATCCAGCGCCAGGATTGGGCCTGAAGCATGTTCCTTCAGATACTTGATGAGCAGTGCCGCAATCACGGTTTTTCCCGTGCCGCCCTTTCCTGTCACGGCTATTGTCTTGGCCATTCTTGCCCTCCCCCTCTGCTCCAGAGCGAGCCACGCCCGGCAAAACCCCTCTCCCCCAGCCACTCAGTCCAGTACAGCAGCCCCCGCGTGACGAACAGACGGAAACAGTTGGATGTTCGTATGCGGCAGAAACATGGCCTGCTGGAACTGCTCCACGTAGTCGTCCGTGCCCATGAGGTCGTAGTAGGTGGTCTTCCGCCTGATCTCGCTCATCGCATCGTAGGCCTCGTGAGAAAACGTAGCGAGTTCCGCGCCCAAAATCGAGGTATTGCCCACATACTGGATACTCGCAATCGGCACATCCGGAAGCAATCCGATCCGAATCGCGTTGCGCCGGTCGATATAGTTGCCGAACCCGCCTGCGAGGAAAATTTTCGACACATCGTCAAACGTCAGGTTCAAGCGATCCAGCATGATCTTAGCAGCCGCGAACACAGCCGCCTTGGCGGTAATGATGTTGTCAATATCCGCCTGCCTGATGTGCAACGCGGCGCCGCCGGCCGCCTTCGCACGATCCACCAAAATGAATTTGCCCATCTCTTTCTCGAAACTCAGCGCGGGATGGCTGTCCGCAACAAACTTCCCCGCCCGGTCAATCACGCCTCTTTCAAGCAAGACGGCAATGAGATCGATGATCCCGGAGCCACAAAGGCCTTTGGGCGGCACATTCCCAATGACCTTATACCGAATTTCGTCATCCTCGACATACACTTTCTCGATGGCCCCCTTTTCGGCCATCATGCCGCATCCCACACTCGCGCCCTCCAGCGCCGGACCGGTAGACGCCGAGCAGGCCATCAGCCAGTCCTTGTTCCCCAGGATAATCTCCCCGTTCGTGCCGATATCAATCAGCAAAGCCGTCTCATCACGCTCCCAAAGGCCCGTCGCCAGTATCCCGGCCGTCAGATCGCCGCCAACCCACCCGCTGACGCCCGGCACGGAATAGAGCAAGCCTCTGGGGTTGATTTTGATGCCGAGTTCCGCCGCGCGGAACGGGGACGGCTCAACGCTGACAGCCACAAACGGCGTGCGCCGAATACTGTGCGGCGGCAAGCCGAGCAGGAAGTGCATCATGGCCGTATTTCCCGCACAGACAACCGCGGTCACGTCCTTGAGGCTCATGCCGTTGCGTTTCACCAGCATCTCGATCAGGCCGTTGATATCGCCGGCCAGCGTGCTCTGCAGCAGTTCGATGCCCTTCTTCTCGGACGCCATGATCCGCGCCGTGACTTCCCGACCGTGCACCGCCTGGCTGTTGAAGCACGCTTGCGCGTCGAGGGTGGCCAGACGCGCGGTATCCACCAAATGGCAAACGATGGTCGAAGTCCCCACGTCAACGACGGCCGCATAGTTCTCGCTCGATGTGTCGCCCGGCTCGATGTCCATGATTTCCGCGATGTTCTTGCGCCGGCCCACCACGGCGGTCAGCGCGAAGTCGTGGCGCCGCAACAGATCCGGAAGCCGCCGCAAGACCTTCAGCCCCATTTGAGCGGCGCCGGCGCCCGTACACTTCGCGACCACGCGCTGAACCCGTTGGCAATCCGCGAGGTTATTCTCGAGCGTCGGGGGATCCAGCCGCAAGAACACCTTGCGGACCAAGGGCGCCTTGGAGAAAGCCCGATGCGTAATCCCAGGCCGAATCGCGCGAAACCGTTGCGCCTCTTCGTCCACCGCGACTTTTTCGGCCGCCAGCGTTTCCTCCGGGATCTCGACCTCCACGTCACCTTCCACGCGGCTAAGACAGGCCAAAACCACGCCCGCGCGCACCTCCTCCCGTGTCAGTAGCGGCGTCGGCTCGCCATGTACACGGCCCTTCCGCACAATCATCTTGCAGCGCCCGCATATGCCGTCACCACCGCAAACGCTGTTGATCACGATCCCCGCGCGACCCGCCGCCTCCAACAGCGTCACGCCCGCTTCTACCTCTACACGTTTGCCGAAAGGCAAGAAATCTATCTCGCAGCTCGCCACCACGACTCCAGACAAACCACGCCGACCGAACACCGGCGCTTCAAAACCCTATTTCCAATTCTCCGCCAGAAAAGCCGGAAGCCCGCTGGCCATCTCCGGGCCGATCAGAACGTTCTTCCACTCGGACGTCTCTTCAATTTCCGCGCGGAACGAGGGAAGAAGACCTGGGATGATCAACTTCCGATGCTTCACCTTCTCCGCAACGCCCTGTGCTTCAAGCGTCTTCACCACATCCTCCGGCACCAGCTTGTCGCCGGCATACGCATTCAGCACGCCCAATCCTTCGGTATCCAGCACGACGATGAAGCTGGGCACTTTGCTCCGCTCAATTTCGGCTTCCACGGAAAAATAGGTCAGCGCGAAGTTCGTTGTGAACAGCACCGGCGAATCCTCGTTCACTTCGCCGATGGCACACAGTTTCGGCTCGACCGTGTTCGGTACCTGCGGATCCGTATAGATGTTCTGAATCGTCGTCAGCTCAGGCAGCAGTTCCGCAGGATCAGACCCGTTCAGAATAATCACGCTCGCATATTTCGCTACGAATGTGCCCGCCAATACGTTCTCCTGCGGCGGATCGTCCACCGCCACGTCCACCATCGCCGGATAGCCCAACGTGCGGAACCCCTTCCTCAGCGCCGCGCGGCGCGCCCGCGTCATGTCGCGCACCGACGCTGCCACATTCCGCCCATCAAAAGCCAGGACCAGGTCCGTGACCCCCTTCTCCTTCGCCGCATTCGTCAAGTCCGCGAGATCCTCCAGCGAATCCGCACTCACCGCGAGCGGACACTTCGTCTCCGCGGCCAACGCCACAAACGCATCCGCATTCGCAGGCGTCGCCTTGTACAACAACGGCTTCTTCGCTGCAGTCCCTCGCGCCGCCCCGCCGAGCGCCTCGGGATCCGACCCCATCAAGACCAACGGCGTGCGGCTCTTTTCGCTCAGGCTCGTTGCACGTGCCGTGGCCGCGTCCGCATCGAGCCCCTCGAGATCCACCGCCGCAAGGCCAACGGCCAATTCCTCCCCCACCCGCGTGAACACGGCGTCATTCACCGCATCGAGTTTCGCCGCCGCCTCCGCGTCGGACAACGAACCGGGAATCTTGATCGCGAGCGCTGTCGGCTTGTGGAACTTCTCCTCGTGCCGAAACATCACCGTCTCTTGCCCGATTTCAAACCCCGCATCCCCGTCCGGCCCGATCCGGACAAGCTTCATCGGCGGTGCGGAAGCCTCGGACATCTCCGATTTCGCTTCGTCGGAAAGATGCGGGCAGTCCGTCATCGCTTTTTGTTTCGCCGCAACCTGCATGGCAAATGCCATGCAGGTCGGGAACCCACAATCCCCGCAGTTCGTCTTCGGCAAACTCTTGTATACCGCCATTCCGGTCAGTGCCATATCGCGTCTCCTTTCAGTGGGCTTCCGTTCCCAGCGGGGCCGCAGGCGCCACCGCCTGCGGCGGACAAAGCCTAGCTACTCCCTAAAACAACGCCTCCATCTCCAAGGCCGGATGCCCGACGTTCTGCAGGTGTTCCACGAGCTGATCCGGGCTGTCCGCATCCGCTTCGGTCGCAATCTTGTCAAACAGATCCTGTTTGCCGATCTGTTGGAGCCGCTCTTTCACCCGGGTGCTGACCTCCTCCTTCAGGGCGCTCGGCATCCAAACCACGCGCTCGATACCGCCCTCGGCCGAGATGAATTTCGCGCTCGATATGTAGAGTTTGCCGATGCCAATGAAGCCCGGCGTCTGCGTACCGCCCCCGATTTGGCCGGCCAACGTAGAGAATTTCATACCGACCGGCGTCATACCCTGAAAATCGCGATCCACGATCATGATCCCGTTTGCCTCGGGCACGATCGCCGCGATGCATTCGAAGCAGCCGCAGGAAGTCATCGGCTCTTCGAGAATCGAGTAGGCATTGAACCGCTCGAGGTTCCCGTTCGACTTCAATGCGACGTAGTCATTGATGTTCTTCCACTGCCCCTTGACGGGATCCAGGCATTCCCCCTTTTCCACCGGCTCGTTGGGTCCATGCCGATCGATCTGATACGAGGCCTTGCAGTCCAGCCACGTGTATGCACCACAAAGCCCAAGTCGTTGCGGCGTTACGATACACACGTGGTCCGGCGCATACGATTGGCACAGCGTGCAAGAGTAGAACACATCCACATCCTCATCGGTCATGCCCGCTATGCGATCGTCACGCTCCGAATAAACGCGTTTCGCCTCATCGAGTGGCGCCTTGATCTCCTCCGAATCCGTAATCAGCCGCACCTGGACCCGATCCACGATGGCCGCGAAATCGTTATGGATTTTCGCAATCAGGATTTCGCCGAAATCCTTGATTTTGAAACCTTTCGCCTGCGCATCCTTACTGATGCGCAGCCATGTGATCGAACGCTGACCCATGTGAAAAATCCCGTTTGCGCACGAGATATACTCGTGAATGCGACGTTCGACGACCGACTCGAAGTCCTCCTGAAACTCGCGGCCCGCCACCTCGACCAGAATCGCAAGCGGATAGGCCTCGCCCTCCTTCATGTCATCGATCTCCGGCCCGATCACCTCAATCTTGCCGTCCACAACCTCCTCGACCGGCTTCATACGCAGCAATTCGAACGCATCGGTGTATTTCCCGCCGAACTGTACGTACATGTCTTCCTTGCGCACGCGCTCGCCCTCGAAACCGGCGCCGAACGGGACCGGAATCGGAATCTTTTCGATCTTGATCGTCAACCCGCGCACCTCCGCCGCACGCGTGATGATCTCCGAGACCGGCACGTTCGCCACCACGTGCTCGTAGGTGCAGATGCCCGTAGGCAGGATCTCCGGAATGTTCACATCGGAAATGACGGGGAACCCGAAGTTGATCGCGCCGGCCGCCGTCGCGTATTTCTCGTCCGTAAGCAACTGGTCCTCGGGCGCGTCGGGATCAGAATCCAGCGCGAGCACGAACGCGAAAACTCGGTTCTTGTTGTACAGCAAAATCTCGCGCGCCGCCTTCAGATCGCCCGGCTCGACCCCGCCGAAAGTCATCGCGGAACGTGCTGCGAAATTCAATGCGTGGATCGCCGCCGTGATCTCCTTGCCGTAGGGGACCAGGAAGGTGTCCCAGTCCATCTGTATCCCTTCTTCCGCCAACTGTTCCGCAATCGCGCGGCCACCCGAATTCCCAGCCATGAACACCAGAATGCTGCGCTCCTGCAGGCCGCGTACAAGCGCGACCGCCTCCTCGTTCGTCTTGGTCGCACCCACAATCGCCGCAAAACCCGGCATGCGGCCGTCCACCAGCTTGATGCCCTGGAGACGGAGGGTCGGATCGCCCGTGAACCCCAGCCAGATCCCATCGACCGGGCTCGGGCCCGTCAGATACTTGAGCGATTCGATCGTTTCTTCCGCGATCAGTGTGGCAACACCCGCATCAAGCGTGTCGCCAAGATACGGAAGCCATAAGGATTCGCTCGGCACCTCGGGCAACAAGTTCCTGGCCTCCTGCAGCGATTCCTCCAAGTCGCCCAGCTTCTCTACCTTCTGGCCCAGGAACAAGAGCATGATCGGCAAGAAATAAGCCGTATCCGGATACTCGATTTTCGTGTCCTTCCCCTTTTCGGCAATGGCCTTGGCAAGCGACTCCTCTGCCCTTCCCACAATCTGATGCGCCCCCCGTATGGCCGCGCTGGCAATGATCTTCGACATAGCGGATCCCTCCACGTTTCTTGCGTCTTACAAAACGATACGCGCTCTATCTACATTTCGCCGGCCTCGGCGCTGCTTGCAGCCAAGGCGGCCGCCGTCACCTTCCGCCTACACTCCGTACAAAGCCTGGCCCGCTTACGAAATTCTTCCCAGTCCAGTTCGGCATTCTTGAGAATTTGCGTAGCCAAGGGTTCGCTGACGATTCTCTTCCCGCACCCTTCGCAAACCAACAATTTGACGCGCGATTTGAACGGAGAAATTTCCGCCTCGTTCGTCTCGGCATGAATTCGCACTTGAATCGTCCCGACCGGACACACGGCGGCGCACGCGCCGCACGCGATACAAGCGTCCGACGGCAATCTGAACGGCGTCGCCACGGCACGCTCCACGCCGCGCCCCGCAAACCCGATCGCGGCCCGGCCGATAACTTCTTCGCACACCGCCGTGCACAACCCGCACAAGACGCAATTGCGCTGGCTTTCGGTAACACTGGGATAAGGCGTGCCGTGCACGTCCATCCGCGCTGCCAGTTTCCGAAGCGGCTCGGATTCCGGCGCACGCGCAAGCAGCAGCTTCATCACGCCTTGTCGCGCGCGAACGGCCCGTTCGCTTGAGACATGGACCACCACGTCGCCGCGAACCGGGTAATTGCACGACGTCACCAGTTGACGCCGGTCGCCGCGTTCGACTTCCACCATACACAGGCGACACGTCGCGGGATTTGAAACCGCCGGGTGATGGCAAAGGGTAGGAATCCAAATCCCGGCCTTGCGGGCAGCATCGAGAATTGTCGCGCCCTTCTTGACTCTCACTTTCTTTCCGTCTATGACAACTGTCGCCACAAACCCATTCTCCCTCGGATCACACCTTCACAACGGCCCCAAACGGACATTTCTCCAAACACGCGCCGCAGTGCGTGCATCGGCTCTTGTCAATCACGTACGGTTGACGCGGTTCCCCCGAAACGGCTTCCACAGGGCAGTTCTTCGCGCAGATCCCGCAGCCCTTACAAACGTTCGCGTCGATTTCATAGGCAAACAGACCGCGACAGACCTTGGCCCGGCATCGCCGGTCGCGAATGTGTTCTTCGTATTCGTCGCGGAAATACCGCAAGGTCGACAACACGGGGTTCGCTGCGGTCTTGCCCAACGCGCATAACGCCGTGTCCGAAAGCAGATCGCCCAATTCCTCAAGCCGCTCGACATCGCCGGGCTTTCCTTCGCCACGGGTGATCCGTTCCAACACATGCAACATCTGCGCCAGCCCTTCGCGGCACGGCGTACACTTCCCGCACGACTCGTTCTTGAGGAACCCGAGAAAATACTTGGCGACATCGACCATGCAGGTATCCTCGTCCATCACGATCATGCCGCCCGACCCCATCATGGAACCGAGTTTGGTCAGCTCGTCAAAATCGACACATGTCTCAAGATGCTCGGCCGGGATGCACCCTCCGGACGGGCCGCCCGTCTGTACGGCCTTGAAACGCTTGCCATCTTTGACACCACCGCCGATCTCCTCGACGATCCGGTGCAGCGTCATGCCCATCGGGACTTCGACCAGGCCGGTATTGACGACTTTGCCCACCAGACTGAACACCTTTGTCCCCTTGGACCCTTGCGTTCCGATAGCGGCAAACCAATCGCTCCCGTGCTCGATAATGGCCGGGACATTCGCCCATGTTTCCACGTTGTTCAGGTTCGTGGGTTTGTCGCGCAACCCGCTTTCCACGGTGTGCACATACTTGGCGCGCGGTTCGCCGGGCCTGCCTTCGAGCGAGGCCATCAAAGCAGTGGATTCCCCGCACACGAACGCACCGCCGCCTCGGTTGATCTGTAAATCGAACGAAAACTCACTGCCGAGTATCTTCTTGCCGAGCAGCCCGCGTTCGCGCGCCTGAGCGATCGCGATCTTGAGGTGTTCCACGGCCAGCGGGTATTCGTTGCGAACATAGATATATCCGCGCGGGGCACCGATCGCATAGGCGCCGATCAGCATGCCTTCCAGGATCGCATGCGGATTTCCTTCCATCACGGACCGGTCCATGAACGCACCGGGATCCCCCTCGTCTCCGTTACATATGACATACTTCGGGCTGCCCTTCGCATCGCGACAGGAACGCCACTTTCGGCCGGTCGGGAACCCACCGCCGCCGCGCCCACGCAATCCTGACTGTTCAATCTCGGCAATGACCGACTCCGGCGTCATGGAACACACAGCCTTCGCGAACGCCGCATATCCACCGGCCCGCACATAATCCTCGATCTGCGTCGGGTCAATCACGCCGTTCCGGGCCAGAACAATGCGCTTCTGGGCACTGTAGAATGGAATCTCGTCTTCCGTCCGCGCTTTGTGGCCGCTGCCGGGATCCTCGAACAAGAGCCGTTCAACGACACGCCCCATCATGACCGTCTCCCGAAAGATCTCCGGCACATCGGGCTCCTCAACGTTTTGATACAGGATATTGCCCGGCTGTATCACGACAATCGGCCCTCGTTCACAGAAGCCGTGGCAACCCACGGCTTTCACGTCAATATCCGTCTCGGACTGCGCCGCCCGGGCGGCCTCAACGAACAGTTCGTACAGCTTGCGCGAGCCCTTTGCCGCGCAACCGGTACCGACACACACGCGTACCGACTTGGCAGCCGGCTCCTCACGCTGACGCAATCGTTCCGCAAGTGCCTTCAAATCGTCGGGGCTCTTCAGGACTTTCGCGGCGGCCGCACTCATTCCGCCTCTCCTTCCGCTCCGGATTCCTGCTCCCCGGGCAATGCGTGTAGAATCTCCAACGCCGAGTCCGGGGTCAGGTGGTCATGGTATTTCCCGTCCACGACCATGACGGGGGCCAGGGCGCAAGCGCCCACGCAATTGACCGGCTGAAACGTAAAAAGACGGTCCGGCGTCGTTCCGCCCGGTTCAACCTGAAACTCCCTGCAAATCGCCTCGGAAATCGCGGGCGCGCCTTTCAAATGGCAAACGGTCCCCATACACAACGTCACTTCGTGCTGCCCTTTCGGGGCCAGCCGAAACGAAGCATAAAACGTGGCCACCGCGTA
>Ga0272441_10013574_pt1 | contig 11690 bp, 17 predicted proteins | sample SSMProp6N_FD_193582 | JGI IMG/M metagenome (GOLD analysis project Ga0272441, IMG submission 193582) | Marine sediment archaeal communities from Little Sippewissett salt marsh, Falmouth, MA, United States - SSM-Prop-6N | ecosystem: Environmental > Aquatic > Marine > Wetlands > Sediment ... | reverse complement strand
GCGTTTACGGCGTCGCCGATGTTTTTGCCGTATTCGATGCAGGCGCCGATACCGGCGTCATCGGGAACGTACTGGAGTCGGGGACCCGGTTCGATCATCGTGAATTTCATGGCCGCCAGTTCCGCCGCCACCAGTTTGACCGATTCGCCGCTCCACCCGTAGGAGCCAAAGGCCCCGCCGATCTTGTTCTCCGGTTTGAGCCCCTTCATGTAGACCAGTATGTCGGCCACCGTGGGGAACATCTGGTTGTTCAGGGTGGGTGAGCCCACCACCACGGCCGCCGCATCCAGCACATCGGTCATGATGTCGCTGCGGTGGGAACTGCGAATGTGGATGGGCTTGACTTTTACGCCGGTCAGCGAGATGCCCTCGGCAATGGCGTTGGCCATGGTTTCGGTGCTTTTCCACATGGTGTCGTAGACGACCACCGCCTTCTTCTCGGTTTCCTGCCGGCTCCATTTCAGGTAGGCATCGATAATCTTTCCGGGGTGTTGGCGCCAGATGACGCCATGGTCCGGGCAGATCATATCGATCTGGATGCCCGACGCCACCACTTTTTCTATCAGCTTCAGAATGCGGGGTGCGTAGAGTAAAAGGATGTTGGCATAGTATTTTTTGGCCTGCACCATGAGATCCGCGCCGGCCTGGTCGTCGAATTTGTCGAAGCCGGCGTAATGCTGGCCGAACCCGTCACTGGAAAAGAGGATGTGATCCTCCTTCAGGTAGGTAAACATACTGTCCGGCCAGTGGATCATGCGGGTTTCCATGAAAGTGAGGGTGCGCTGGCCTAAGGAGCGTTCTTCGCCCTCTTTTACCGGGTGATAATTCCAGGCGTTGGGGAAATGGCTGGCCAGGTTCTTGGCACCCATCTTGGAACAATACAGCGGTTTGTCTTCTCCCACCTCTTGCATGATACGCGGCAGCGCCCCCGAGTGGTCCATCTCGGTGTGGTTGCTGACGACCAGGTCGATCTTTTTCGGATCGATAATCTGGGAGATGTTGCCGATCAGTTGGTCGGTGAACGGTGCCTTCACCGTGTCGATGAGGGCCACCTTCTCGTCCATGACCAGATAGGCGTTGTAGCTGGTTCCCCGGTCGGTGGAGTAGCCGTGAAAATCTCTGATGTTCCAATCGATGACGCCGACATCGTAGACGCCGTCTGCAATTTTAGTCGGTTGCATATGCGGATTCCTGTCGCCGTTTTCTGGACGGCGTTGTGGATCAACACCGGTCGATATCGCCAGGCCTGCCTGGTTGACCGGGTGTTCTCCTTTTGTGTGGGTTGATCAATAATCGAGATGCCCTTTTCCGATGAGCAGAAAAAGGGCATCCGGAGCCAGCCGTTTTAAAAAGGAACGCTTCACAGGGATTACGGGACTTATTCTTCCTTCTCGAAATCGTCCTTGCCTGCCCCGCAGACCGGGCATTCCCAGTCCCCGGGTACATCTTCCCATTTGGTGCCGGGAGCTACACCATTGTCGGGGTCCCCCGCTTCAGGATCGTAAACATAGCCGCAGAGTGTGCAAACATACCTATCCATTGTTACCTCCGTAAAGTTATACGTTAATTGTTAACGGTGCCGCCACGGGTGAGGACGCATGCATGCTTCAATCGCGTCGCATTTATGTTCAATCGTCATTCTTTCCCTTACCATGAAGGGCCTGGCGGTGTCTAATCGAAATTGACGGCGACTATCCCAGGGGTTTGAACATCTTTTTACCGGCACCGCAGATGGGGCACTTCCAATCGTCGGGAAGGTCGTCAAATGAGGTTCCCTTGGCGATCTTGCCTTTGCGGTCACCCTTATCGGGGTTGTAGATGTAGCCGCAGTTGGTGGTCTGACACTGGTACATTTCATGGGGTTCGGCCATGCAAGACTCCTTTTCTATCAGTTTAGGTTCATTCTAGCAACGCCATCAGCGTATCGACGTGCGATTCCATCGCCAGGCGCAAACGGTCCATGGCGGCGTCATCCGATGATGCCGGTTCGGGCAGGGACCATTGCACTGTTTTGAGACCCGGAACCCTAATTTTTTCGACGCCGTCGCCGATGGCGATCGTTAGATTGGGCGTGGTGGCGGATAATGCCCGTTCAATGGATTGCGGTTTGCGGTAGCCCATGTCCACAGCCACCCGATGCATGCTGCGGACCATCGCTGAAGACAATTCGGGCGCCGGTCGCCGGGCGGCGAATCCGGTTCGGATACGGTCGCCGAACCGACCCTGGGCCATGGCTGCCGCCATGGGTGCCCGGCAGGCGCCTGTCGGTGAGATGAAAAGAACGCGCTTTCGCGTGACAAACGGCAGGACGGTTTTTTGAAGGGTCTCGTCAATGTCCGTGGCCAGACCTTCGTGATGGCGGATGGCACCTTTGGATTCAATGCCCCGGTAGACGAGTGCATGGCTGAACTGGGCGTCGATGGCATCGAAAAAGTACTTGGTGGTCAGGTGAATGCCGTCGAAGAGCTGACGTCCCTGAGATGCCGCGACGCTGAACAGCACTCCTTTTCGGGTGGCCGCCAACGGGTCTTTCAGCTTGTACACATACTTTCGCGACCAGAGCGTCTGGCATCGGTCGATGAGGACTTTGAGCTGGGCGGAGATGCCGTAAAAGTAGACCGGGGTGGCGGCCACCACCAGATCCGCTTCCCGCAGCAGACCGAATATTTCCGTTGACATGGGATCATCGGCAATCACGCAGGTGCCATGCGTTTCACAGTACCCGCAACCCTTGCATGGCACAATGCCGGCCCGGGCCACCTGGATGGTTTTAACGGCAGCGCCCGCCTGGCCGGCTTTTTCCAGAAAGGACGCCAGAAGGGTGTCTGTGTTTCCGCCTTTGCGGGGGCTGCCCTGAAGTCCTAAGATCAGCATGGTTGACGACTATTTGACATGGCAGGATTTGCAGGTCACCGGGCCATGGGGCTTGCCCGTCTTTTTTTCCTCCTTGTGGCACCTGATGCACTGGAGGTTCATCACTTTTTTCGGTTTCAGCGTTCCCTTCTCCTTCATCTTCCTGATGGCCTCGGTCTCCTGGGGAAACACGCTGTGGCAAACGTTGCAGTCCTTGATGCGGTCCTGATGCTGGGCATGGGGAAAGGGCACGTTGCCCGATTGACCGCCGAAAATGTCGATACTGTCCGGACCTCGGTTGGCGGCATGGGTGGTGGCCATGCATAGGCCGACCACCAGGGCGGTGACAAGGGTGATCACAAAAATAGTGCGTTTCATGGCATGCTCCGTTTAATACATCTCTTCATGGGCCAGGTCGTCGTCGGTGACCTTGACGCTGAACAGCTGGTAGGCCCAGATCTGGTAGGCCAGCACCACGGGTACGAAAAGCAGCACCACGATAAGCATGATTTTCAGGGTCAGGGGGCTGGACGAGGCGTTAAAGGCCGATAGGCTGTAGGCGGCATCGATACTGGAGGGGAACAGGTTGGGAAACAGCCCGATAACGCCGAAAAATGTGCAGGAGGCAATGGTCGCCGCCGATGCCAGCCATGCCTTGAAAAAGGCTTTTTGCATCAGGAAGTACTTGATTCCCACGATGGCGGCAACGGAGATGGCCGGGACCAAGAAGAGGACTGGGTTGGCCAGGTAATTGTTGTACAGCGGCGTGAAGATGTAGCTCGCCACCAGAAAGACGACCGCTACGCCGGTGAGTACCGGCCACAGCTTGCCGGCCAGGTCCTCGGCCCGTTGGGCCAGATCGCCGTCGGCACGGACGGTGAGCCACAAGGCACCGTGGACCAGAAAGAGGCACAGAAACAACACGCCGCCCAGCAGACCATAAGGGTTGAGCAAGGTGAACAGGTTGCCCAGGTAGATGCCGTCCTGGTCGATGGGGATCCCTTTGAATATGTTGGCAAAGGCGACGCCGAACAGCAGTGCCGGCAGAAAACTGCCCACAAAAATGCAGGTGTCCCAAACCTTTTTCCATGCCGGACTGTCCACTTTATTGCGGAACTCGAAGGATACACCGCGCAGGATCAAGGCGAAGAGAATCAGCATCAGCGCGGAGTACAGGGATGAGAACATCACCGCGTAGACCAGCGGAAAGGCGGCGAAGGTGACACCGCCGGCAGTCAGCAGCCACACCTCGTTGCCGTCCCACAGCGGCCCCATGGCGTGAATCATCATGTGTTTGTCGCGTTCCGATTTGCCCAGGAAGGGATACAGCGAACCGATTCCCAGGTCGAAGCCGTCCGTCATGAAAAAGACCGCCCAGAGCAGCCCCCAGATAAAAAACCATACGGTTTGTAATTCCATTTATAACCCCTGTGTTTCGTTTTTATGGATGAATGGTTCAGCCAACGGCCGCGTTCGCGTCTGGCGCTGCCGGTTTCGGGCCTTTTCTGGCGAAATCGGCGATCAGGTAAAAGCCGGCGATGCCCAGCAGGCCGTAAACCAGAATGAAGCCCACCAGGCTGGTCATCACCTGGGAGGCCGCCACCGGCGAGGCGGCATTGGCCGTTTTTAACAGGCCGTAAACGATCCAGGGCTGGCGGCCCACTTCGGCCAGCACCCATCCCATCTCGATCGCCAGGTAGGGCAGCGGAATGGCAAAAAGCATGATCCACAAGTACCAGCGGGATTCAAGCAGGCGGTTTTTCAAAAATAACCCAACGACGGTGAGCAGGGGGAAAAGGGTTCCTAACGCCACCATCGTCCGGAACGAGACGAAGGTCGGCAGGACGGGCGGCCGTTCATCTTTGGGAATGTCCTTGAGGCCGATCACCGCCGCATTGACGTCGTGGTGTCCCAAGAGGCTCAGGGCGCCGGGCAGGCGGCCGATCTCGATCGCGTTGCGTTCGTTCTTTTCGTCGGGTATGGCGAACATGACGATGGGGGCCTGGGTCTGGGTCTCCCAGTGTGATTCCATGGCGGCCAGCTTGGCCGGCTGGGTTTGGGTCACGTGAACGGCGTGCATGTCGCCGGTGATGGCCACCACGATGGAGGCGACCAGGCCGACTACCAGGCCGATATTGAATGACCGGGTGAAGAACTCGATGTGCTGTTTTTTCAGCAGGTGCCAGGCACTGATACCCATCATGAAAAAGGCGGCCAGAACGAAAGCGGACGGTATCGTATGAAGGATTTCAAGTATTCCGAACTTGTTGGTGATCACGGCCAGAAAGTCGGTCAGCTCTGCCCGGCCGTCGCGGATGGTAAACCCAACCGGGTGCTGCATCCACCCGTTGGCCAGGAGAATCCAGATCGCCGAGATGTTGCCGGCGCCGGCCACCAGCCACATGACCGTGGCGTGGGCTTTTTTGGACAGCTTTTCCCATCCGAAAATCCAGATGCCGATGAAGGTGGATTCCAGGAAAAACGCCACGGACGCTTCAATGGCCAGAAGCGACCCGAAGACATCTCCCACATAGGCGGAGTAGCGCGACCAGTTGGTGCCGAACTGAAATTCCAGGGTGATGCCGGTGACCACCCCCAGGGCAAAATTGATCAGAAAGAGCTTGCCCCAGAACTTGGTCATGCGCAGATAGGTTTCATCACCGGTCCGCACGTACTGGGTCTCCATGTATGCAACCAGAACAGAGAGCCCCAGGGTCAGGGGGACGAACAGAAAGTGGAACATGGTGGCGGCGGCAAACTGGAGCCGGGATAACATGACAACATCCATAAAACATCCTTATTGAATAAATACCGGCGACCGGTCAATCAAAGGCCGGTTGCCGAAAATTGGGTTCATGCCTTTAGGGTTTCCCTTTTCAGGGCGCTGGCAAGAAATAATTGCCCATCATCACAAAGGCGCATCCATCCCCGGGCCGCTGCAAAGGCTCGACATTCGATGATGCGTAACTTTCAGGGGAACGACGGTGCCGATCGATCTCCTATGCGCCCCCATCCAGGGTGCACTGGGTGAAGTCGATGGGCTTGCCGCATTTTGCGCAGGTGTGGTCCTTGTTGAACTCGTCGGAGAAAATCTCCTTGCTCTCGCCGCATTCAGGGCACTTGCAGATAAAGGATTTCAGGGTCTTGAAAGTCTGATAGCCAGGGCAATGTTGGGGTGTGGACATAGCATCCTCCTTTTTGCATTCTGGGATATTGTGGTGGTGGAGAACCATTTACATCGATGGTCAGGTTAGTTTGTCGGCAATTTCCCGTCCGTAATCCTGGGCCATTTTCAGGCCGCCACCCAGGTTGGCCGACTTGAGCCGCAACGGAATGCTCACCATATTCATCTTGAAGATGTTTTTCATGGTTTCAAAAATGCGATCCGGGGCTTCGCCGCTCCACCCAAAGGCGCCGAAGGCACCGCCCACCTTACCTTCGAGTTCGGCTTTTTCAGCCATGAACAACAGGGTCTTCATCCCCTTAACCATCTCCCCGTGGTAAGTCGGAGAACCGAACACCACGGCATCGTACCCGGTAAGGTCTGCCTCTTTTTTAATGTCGGTCAATTTGACCACATTTGCCTCATGGCCGGAGAAACGAATCCCTTCGGCGATGAGATTGCCTATTTTTTCGGTTTCGCCTGTGCGTGTGGCATACACAATCAGCGTTTTCGCCATTTCCTGCTCCCTTTCGCCTTATTTGATTCTGGGATCCTTGCCCTCGTACTGGCAGTCGGGCGTGTAACAGGTGTTGTCCAGAAAATCACATTTTTCCTTGCATGACGGACATTTCTCAGGCGGCCTGTCCGCCTGCAGTTCATATCCGCAATTTCCGCATTTCCAGCTACCCATGAGGCACCTCCTTGTGGATGTTGATCGTGTGGCCGGTGGCCTACGGGCACGGATCACGTGCCGTCCCTGGTGTTTAGCCAGGACCGGCCTTCAGTTCTCGGGAGACGGCAGCCAGGGGGGGCACCGTCTCCCGACTTTTATAGAGACGCAGGGTTACGCTTTCCACAACCCGTGAAGGTTGCAGTATTCCCTTGCGGAAACCGATGCCGCATCGACTTTGAACACGGCTTCAGGCGTCTTGCCCGGGTCGAGAAACTGGAAGTAGGACTTGCCGTCCGCAATCAGCTCGATCCATTGGATCCAGTGTTTTTCCTCCATGGGGTGGGGGACGCCGCCCACTTTAACCTTATACCCACCGTCGATCTTTTCGACCACCGGGACATGCTTTTCTTTGGCTGCATCGACGGTGTTCTCGGTCATTTTCTTCATGGGCTGACCGCAGCAGACCAGTTCGCCGGCACCGCCGACGAGCACCTGAACGATGTTTCCGCAAAGGTCGCACTTATAAACCTCATATCTTTCCGCCATTTTTTTCTCCTTTTAAGTCAATACAACGGTTAATCGTGGGGTGACGCCGGTTACCAGTTCTCTCCCAGAATCTCAAAATGGGCCTGAGGGTGCGCACAGGCCGGGCACATCTCGGGGGGGGTGCCTTTAATCAATGCCAAGCGTTTTCCTCCTTTATCAATGTTTAGGGTTTATTGTGTGAATGCTGATTGAGCGTCAGCAATGTTCATCCCACCAGCCTTTGGCGATGTGCTTGAGTTTCTCCGCTTCGGCCATTTGTTTGATCTTGTAGCCCGAGTCGCGAAGCATGCCGTAAAGAATGCCGCACCCAGTGTCCTCACGGTCGTCGTCTCCATCGTCGGCCAGCTCGATCATGCGCTCGGCCAGCAAAATGACTTGTTTGAGATGATGGTCACACGGTTTCACGGGTTGAAGTTCTCCGAAGGGGTTGGGTGCCGCCGATCGATCAAACAGGGCCGAAATCATCACTATTGCAATCATCAAGATATGTGCCAAAGTTTGGGGGGTGGTTAAAATACCATTCAACTTAATGAAAATATTTAAAAAATAAGTTGTCCTGGTCCTCGGGTCGCCGATGGTGCCGGTCGGGCCGATTTTATTGGAAATCCGCGCGGCGAAGGTGACGGCTTGGATTTGTTGTTATGGTGAATGGCTTCGTCCGCCATTCAAGGTCTCATGTTTATTGTGATACATAGTTGTCTCGGAAGACAGAAAAGTGGGGTCACTTAGTCGTACATGGGTTACTGAATTGCCTGTAACGCATCCACGATCTCTTTCAGATCGGGGCGTCGATTGATATCGGATACGGTAATGAAGCGAATGATCCCGGCTTTGTCGATGATGAACAGGGCTCGCTCGGCAGTCCCGTCCGTGCGCAGCACACCAAACCGCTGCGCCGCCTCACCGTGGGGCCAGAAGTCCGACAGGACGGGAAACCAGAGGTCGCCCATCTGCCGGGTCCAGGCGAAAAGGGTGGGCAGATTATCGACGGTGATGCCCAACAGGATCGCATCATGCTGCTCGAAAACATCTCTGACAATGTTGTAGCCCGGCCATTGATCCGAACAGACCGGCGTCCAGGCTGCAGGGACAAAAGAGATCACGACGTTGCGGGTTCCCCGGTATTGCGCCAGGGAAATCGTTTCACCCGTCAGGGACGGCAGGGAAAAGGGCGGGGCCGGATCACCGACCTTGACCTTCAACACACTGTCGACCGGCTTGAGCTGGCCGGGATCATAGATCATGGTTTGCATGGTCGGTTCCTGCGCGGCGCAAGGGCCAGGAGCGATCGCAGCCAACAGCATGGCGGCACACCCCATCAGGTACTTCAACAGCTTAGCATCGTTCATCGGTTTCACCGTTGCTTTAAAAAGCCGTTCAGGCGGCTGATGAAGGTTTCCACCTTGCCCATCTGCCCGGCACCGGTCCACAGGATCCGCCCCTTGTCGTTCGGTCCGATGTCGGTGATGATGAAAAACGGGGTGCGAACCTCGCCCACGGATTTGTGGACGATAAAGTCTTCGTCGGGGAACAGGGGAAAGGCGATCTGATAGTGTTTGCGAAAATGGTCGACTTCATAGGCGGAATTGCCGACCCCGATCCCAATCATTTTTACCCGGCCACGCAAGGTTTCCGACGCTTCGATGGCCTGATACAGACGGTTGACGGCCGGCGCCTCCCGCTGGCAGTGAGGGCAGTACATGCTGAAAATTTCGATAATGAGCAGCTGCCCGGTGATCGTCGTGGGATCGAAGCTGCCGCTTTCGGCGAGTCCCAGATAGGCACGCACGTCAGGTTTTTCGGGAGCCGCCAGGCGAATCCCCACCAGCAGTTCTCCAGCCGCCGGCGCCTTCTCCGCCGATGCCATGCCGGGCAGGACGAACATGATTAGCGCGACTGTCAACTGCAGGCAAAGGGTTTTCATCACATTACCTTTCCGTCAAGGGTTACCTTGCTGGTGTTCGGCAGGGTGGTTGGGCGTATCAGGTGCGAACATGGCACACTGGTGTCTCATGCATCAGCCGAAACACCGCAAGCAGGGGAAGGTCGAGGGAAGCGCCAGAGCCATTCGGCCAAGGGTGCTTCCCGTTTTTAACCGACGGACCGCGGCACCCGGCTACTTGGTGGCGATCAGGCGGCGGCTGAGCAGGTTGATGTGGGACATCTCTTCCTTGATGATGCTGTCCAGCCGCGACTGGCCCAATTCATCCGGGACCAGGTCCTTCATTCCCAGGTAAAAAACAATCGAATCTTTTTCAGCCAAGATGGCGGCCTTCAGAATCGCCTGCAACGAGTTGGTATCGATCTCTTTTTCGAAAAAGATGCGGGTGTCGGCCAGGGCCTTGAGGTATGATGCCGCTTCGCCTCCCGGGTCAAATACGGTCGATGTTTTCTCTGCATCGGTGAGCTTTTTTCTCATGCTTGAAAAGGTTTTTTCGTGGCTGTCTTCCATGGCCGCCAGATCCGAGAGAAACTTTTTGGCGTCAGGGTCCTTGATATCGGCGGCGGCCTGTTTGTAGAAGACGGCGCCGTTTCTTTCAATCTGTTCAGCCATTTCAAACACATCGTCCGCATTGAAGTCGTAGCTCATGGTTGGATCTGCCTTTCTTTCCCGACGTGTGGGGTGTCTCAAAATGAGTATTTACCAGAATCGCTGGCTTCCGATACATGCCCACTTCAGCGGGGTGCTGTCAACCTAAAAAAGTATCAAACGCCCGGTGGTTCAGGCCTTTTCTTCATTCAGGCGGCACTCATCGTCCCACTCGGGACAGGCGCTTTTGCGTTCAGCCTCAAATTGGAGCATGCATTCCCCGCATTCCAATTCAATGTTCGGCGCATCTCCATAGCGTGCCTTGATCTCTTCTTTGGACAACACCTGCGCAAAGCTGCACCCGCATTGGGGACAGGCGGATTTGACGTGGTAGCGTTTATGACCCATGGTTAGTCTCCCGATAATTTGAAGTTTGTGAAAAATGACTTATCATAACTACAATAGCAATATCAATGCCATTGGGTGAAGCGTGTTTTTTTGCCTTGGCGTGTTTATTGATGTATGATGCAGGCAGCAAATCGCCGCTACTTACCCATTCTTTCCAAGGAGGACAAAATGGCTCAAACCGCATTTAAAGGATCACCCGTTCAACTGTCCGGCGATCTTCCCCAGCGGGGCACGGATGCCCCGGATTTTAACTTGACCCGCAGCGACCTGTCAGATGTTTCGCTGAAGGACTATGCAGGGAAAACCGTTGTTCTCAACATTTTCCCGAGCATCGATACACCGACCTGCGCCATGTCGGTGAGAAAATTCAACGCTGAAATCGGCAACACCGACAACGCGGTGGTGTTGTGCATATCGGCCGATCTTCCCTTTGCCCATGCGCGTTTCTGTGGCGCCGAAGGGCTGGATCATGTGGTCTCCGCATCCACTTTTCGCAGCCCCGGGTTTGGTGATGCCTACGGCATGCGTATTGCCGGGGGGCCGCTGGCCGGTCTCATGGCGCGGGCGGTGGTGGTCATCGACGGGAAGGGCAAGGTGGTTTACACCCAACTGGTGGACGAGATCTCCAAGGAACCGGATTACGAAAAAGCCATGGCGTCCCTGGCCAGTTAGGAGGTCATGCAGGCATGCACGGCCAGCTTTACGGCCGAGTATTCCCGGGGCATGGATGACGACGGTCCCTGCGACGATGGGCGAGCCGGCGGGTGAGCCAGTCTCGATCCGTACCCTTTCGGCCCAATCTGCATCGGGGACGGCGTGCCGGCGAAGGTACCGTGTTTGCCCGTGGCACGGATACGATGGATTGATGATATTCACAGTGACAACGGACCCCGTTAAGGAGCGTCGATGGCAAACGAGCGTGTGCTGATACGGTGCCGAAACTGCGGTACCCGCAACCGGATCCCCGTGGCGAGGCTGCAAGAGGGCCCCCGCTGCGGAAGCTGCAAGCAGCCTTTTCCCCCCATTCCCATCAACACCCGGCCGGTGATGGTGACCGATCGCACGTTTGCCGAAGAGGTGATCGCCAGTCCCCTGCCTGTGCTGCTGGATTGCTGGGCTGCCTGGTGTGCCCCGTGCGGAGCCATGGCCCCCGTCCTGGATGATCTGGCAAGGACCTACGCGGGCCGATTGAAAGTCGCCAAGCTCAACGTCGACCAGAATCCGATGACGGCCAGCCGGTACAGTGTCATGAGTCTGCCGACGCTGCTGTTTTTCAGGGATGGAAAGGTGGTTGATACGGCCGCCGGTGCCTTGCCGAGACTGGAGATCGAGCGTTTTCTCTATCGTTTTCTGAATTAGGTAGCTGGAGCGCAACCGTTCACGGGTTAAGCGGTTCGGGGTTCAGTCGTCCAGGGTTAGTTCGTGCCCATCCATAAATGGTTATTTTGCCCGATCTCATCGTTGCGCGAAAAATTTTATCCTCGGAATATCAACTATATGCCTCCGGTAAAATTTTT
>Ga0272441_10013573_pt1 | contig 11690 bp, 10 predicted proteins | sample SSMProp6N_FD_193582 | JGI IMG/M metagenome (GOLD analysis project Ga0272441, IMG submission 193582) | Marine sediment archaeal communities from Little Sippewissett salt marsh, Falmouth, MA, United States - SSM-Prop-6N | ecosystem: Environmental > Aquatic > Marine > Wetlands > Sediment ... | reverse complement strand
GAAGCAATATATGGCACAGGCGGCAAGGCTTGACAGGACGAACACTGAGGCAAGCGACCTGGTCGATCGCCGCCTCTCCATCATGGTTTTGATGGGCGGACCGAGTGTGGAGCGCTCCGTCAGCCTGGCCAGCGGCGAGGCGGTTGCTGCCGCGCTGGAGTCTCGAGGCCATCACGTCAGGCGCGCCGACGTCAGCCCCGAGGATCTGTCGGCGTTGGAGCAGGCGGATGTGGACGTGGTATTCGTAGCGCTGCACGGTTCGTTCGGCGAGGACGGACAGCTCCAGCACATCCTCGAGCAACGAGGTTTGCGTTACACCGGATCTGACGCCGAGGCCTCGCGTCTGGGAATGGACAAGATCGAAGCCAAGCGGCGGTTCGCCAAGGCGGGCGTGCCCACTCCGCCGTTCGCCGTTGCCGAGGCCGGCCGGCGCGCGGCCCCGGATTTTCCTTTTCCTGTAGTCGTGAAGCCTGCCGATCAGGGAAGCAGCGTCGATTGCTCGATCGTCCGGGGGGCATCCGAGCTGGACGCGGCCGTCACCCACGTTGTGGACACGTACGGGCGCTGCCTGATCGAGCGGTACATTGACGGGCCCGAGTTGACGGTGGGCGTTCTCGCGGGCCGGCCCCTTCCGGTCTGTCAGATTCGAAGCGCAACAACGTTCTACGATTACCAAGCCAAGTACCAGGACGATCGCACCGAGTACCTTTTCGATATCGATCTGCCGGGCGAATTGCTGCAACGGGTGCAGCAACTCAGCGCGAGCGCATTCGAGGCGCTGGGCTGCCGGGACATGGGTCGTGTAGACTGGATGATCGACGCCGGCACCTGCCACCCCTATTGCCTCGAAGTCAACACGATCCCCGGTTTCACCAGCCACTCCTTGCTGCCGAAGGCGGCGGCGCGAGCGGGCATCTCGTTCGCCGATTTGTGCGAGCAGCTCGTGAGGCTGGCGATGCAGCGCTGAACATCGAACACAACGGATTTCGAGTAACCGCATGGCTAAAAAACGTCGAAGCAAACCAGCAGCGAAAAAAGAGAAGCACTCAGGCTTGATCAGCGTGGGTCCGCGTCTGTCAGGAATCGCTACCGCCCGCGCGGCCAAGCTGGCCGTTGTGGTGGGTGTTACGTGCGCGGCGTGGCTGGGTCTGAGTCGCCTGCAACGGTACGTATACAGTCTGCCCGACTATCACACGCCGGTACGGCTGGAGCTGGCCGACGTGCCGCCATGGCTTCAGCGCAGCCAGAACGATCACATCCTTCAATCCATCCAGCAGGAGGCGGGCATCTCGCCCCAACAGAGCTATCTGGACGATGGGCTGACACGGTGCCTCGCCGAGCGAATGGAAAGATCGGGGTGGGTCAGGAAGGTGGTGTCGGTCGAGAAATGCTATGGCGGACGGATCGTGGCGCGGTGCGAATATCGCCAGCCGATCGCGTGGGTCATGCACGGCGACTGGTGTTTCCTGGTCGATGACGAATGCGTGCGTCTGCCCGGGCGATACGCGCACGTGCAAATCGCCAGCGCCGGCCTGCTCCAGATCGCGGGCGTGAGCAGCCCACCACCGGATGTCGGGCAGCGATGGGATGCGGAAGACCTCTCCGCTGCGATCAAACTGGTCACGGAACTGGCGAGTCAGCCTTTCCGCGAGCAGATCATTGCGGTTCTTGTATACAATTACGACGGTCGAGAGGATCCCTACGAACCGCACATGGAACTGGCAACGGATCGACCCGGCAACCGCATCCGCTGGGGGCGGGCGCCGGGGCAGGAACTCGGTCTCGAACCTACGGCCGAGCAGAAGCTTGCGTTGCTACAGGGGCTGTACCGCAAGTATCGGCGGGTCGACATGGGCAAGAGCTATATCGACATCCGGCGCAGTCCCCATAGCGTCGACGTGCCGACCGAACCCGCTGCGGTACGCAGCGCGCTTCGCAGCTAGCAGGTTGCGATCGGCGTGCGAGACGCATAGCATACGCTAAACGGATGGCAGGTAGCATGTTCGATGACGGTCAGTTTCTTCAAAACCTTGTCGAATTGGTCCGCTATCATGCGCCGGCGATCGATGCGCAGCGAACCGCCTTCGCGGGTGTGTGTGCGGTGGTGCTGGGAGGGCTGATCACCCTCTACGGCGCCCGTCTGACCCGACTGGTGGTCGTGCTGCTGCTGGCCGGCGGCGGCGCGGCGGTCGGTTGGCGTATGGGCACCGCGTTGGGCGCCGCCCCACCGGTGACCGCGGTCGTTGCAGCCGTGGTAGCCGCCCTGGTGGCCGGTCTGCTCTACCGATTGTGGGCTGCGGTGTTGTCGGCGGCGATGTTGGTCATGGTGGCGCTATCGGTGTACGGCGCTCGCGTCGCGTGGCCGCAGATCGAGGCGTTTGAAGCCACGCTGACCGGCGGGAACGGAGAGCAAATTCAACTGGTGAGTGACGCCGAGCAGCAAAACAATCTCCACCCCGAACTTCGCGAGCGTCTCGGGCGGTTCTGGGGCTTTCTCAAGGAGCAGCATCCCGCCGTGAAGCAAGAGGGCGGGTTGGTTGTCGCAGCCGCGGGCGGGGCCGGCCTTCTGATGGGGCTGATGCTGCCGCGCCTGGCCATGACGTTGTGGCTGTCGCTGGTCGGGGTAGCGATGACCACGTCGGGCGTGCTGACGTTGCTGGGATGTTATCGGCCCGCCTGGCTGGAGCAGATCGCCGCGCGGGAACAGGTCGCCGGTCTGGTCGTCGGGGGCGTATGGGTTGTAGTGCTTCTGTGGCATCTCCAACGGGGTCTGACCGGCACAAAAAACGAACCGCAACCTGACCCGGCCGCCGCCAAATCGTAGACTTGTCCTGATCGAAAGGTTTCCCGTAAAAGACTGGGGACAGGACATGTATCACTCTGCGCGTGAATGGCTGGCTATCTTTGCCGATCAGGATCCGCTGACCGGCATGGTTCTGGTAATCGCGGGTCTATCGTTCCTGCTTATGGGCTTCCGCATGAGCAATCTGGTGGCGGCCCTCGACTCGCTGGTGCTGGCTCTTGTGGCCGGAACGCGGCTCTGCGACGGCTTCTGGACCGGGTATGCAGCGGGTGTCGTTGTGGGAGCGGGTCTGGCCGTTCTGGCCTGGCTGCACCCCCGCAAAGCCATGCTCCTGCTGGCATCGCTGACCGGGGCCTACATCTGCGGCGGGTTCGTGACCCACCTGGAGGGCAACCCGCCTCCTGTCGTAATCGCGGCCGTTCTTGGGTTCGGCTCGTTCCTGGCGTTGGGATACGTTGTATTCGACCACATCGTGGTTATCATTACTGCCATTCAGGGCGCGGCCTTGCTGTTGGCCGGTGCGGTGATCCTGATCAGCGCAAGCCCCAGTTGGGGCGGTGGCTTTCACGTGCTGGCTACGCGCTATGGGTTCTTCCTGCCGTTCCTGGTTTTCGGATCGGCGCTGATTGGTGTGTTCTTCCAGCTCGGAGAGATCCAGGCAGAGCGATCCGGCAACGTAAAGGTGTAGCGCGACAGCCATGTCAAAGAACAAGCGGATTCGCGTGGGGCTGGTCGGCTGCGGCGGCATTGCCCGAGGTCATGCCCGCGCGCTGCTCGAGCAGCGTGAGGTGGACGTAACGGCAATCTGTGACCCGGTCAAAAGCCATATCGCGGCATACCAACGCGAGATCTTCAAGCCTGCCGGGTGCCAGCCGAAGGTCCACAGCAGCTTCGCTCGCATGCTGACAGGCGTCAGACTGGATGCCGTCGTGCTGTGTACGCCGCACACGCTCCACCACGAGCAGATCATGTCGGCCTTGGACCGTGGACTGCACGTATTGGTGGAAAAGCCGATGGTCACCGACAGCGGGCACGCCCGCGAGGTCGTACGCAAGGCCCAATCGACCGGCTTGGTGGTGGCCATCGCCCTCCAGGGCTCGTGCTCGCCCGAATTCGCCTACATCCAAAATGCCATTCGCCGAGGGGTGTTGGGCGAACTCCAGGTGGTCGATACCTTCGTCGCCCAGAACTGGCAGCGTGCCACGGCCGGCACCTGGCGCCAGAAGCCGGCCCTTTCGGGCGGCGGGCAGCTATATGACAGCGGTGCCCATATGCTGAATGCCCTCCTGGCATTCGTCGATGCGCCGCCCGCCGAGGTATTCGCCTGCATCGACCATCGCGGGACCGATGTCGATATCAACGCGGTCGTCTCGGTTCGCTTTGCCAATGGATGCCTGGGCAACCTCACCTGTCTGGGCAACGCCGTCACCATGCTGCACGACGTAACCGTGTACGGCACCGAAGGCCTCGTCCGCACCGGCGTCGGCGGCGGCCGTCTCGAGCACTACGACGCACAGGGCAAGCTGATTCCCTACCCGCACGTGCCCTATGAACCCCAGACCCCTGTAAGCAACTTCGTTCACGCCATCGAAGGCCGCGACGAGGTACGGGTGGGACCCCGGCGTGGTCTGGTCATGTCCGAACTGATGGACGCAATTTACGAATCGGCGAAGCGCGGCGAGCGTGTAACCATCGCATCGAACACGACGCGCACGACCCGGCGTCCCACACGAAGCAGCACCAAAAAGCGCACCAAGCGCCCACGGAAGAAGTAACGTCACACCGGCTCCGCTATCGCCAGGAAAGCAGAAGCTTGACGGCCTGTCGATCGGACAGCAGCTTCAACGCAGCGTCATACTCATCGAAACTCATATGATGGGTCACCAGTCGGGTCGGGTCGAGTCGGCCGTGCCCGTACATGGAGACGGCCTCGGCGAAGTCGTCCATGTCGAGTTGCTTGCTGTTGCGGATGGTCAGTTCCTTGTGGAACCACTCCATCTGGTTGATCTCGATCGGCTCGAAGCACACACCGAACATCACCACCTGCCGCGCCGCCAGCGTCATTGCCGACGAAATCCCCGCGGCGCTGCCGGTACACTCGAGGACCGTGTGAGGTCGAGAGCTCACCAGCGCGCCGAACGACTTTTCATCCGTCGGATCGACGCTGCGATCGGCGCCGCAGTCCGTGGCCAGATCTCGACGCGACGAAACAGGGTCCACGCCGATGATCGGCCCGCGCGTGATGTTTCGCGCAAGCTGCACAGCCGCCAGACCCGCCGGGCCCAGGCCATTCACGACCAGCGTTCGGCCTTCGACCGACCCGCACATCTTCAGGGACCGCCACACGCAACCGTACAGTTCCAGGCAGGCGGCGGGAACAGGATCGCAGTCGGGCCCCAAAGCCACCACCAGATCGGCCCGCCGCAACACCAACTCGCTATAGACTCCCGGCCCGCCCATACCCGTCATGCACACCGGCTGGCCCACCTCGAGATGCGCGACCCCCTTACCCACGCGGGCCACTCGGCCCACGCCCTCATGTCCGGGAAAGCCCGGCGGACAAGGCCGCGACCCCCGATCGCCCCGAAACGCATGGGCATCCGACTGATTACAGATAGCCGCTGCAATCAACTCCACAACCACCTCGCCGTACCCGGGCTCGGGATCATCCACTTTCACAATCTCACATTTGCGGGGTGCGACCAGTTGCAGCGCTTTCATAGGCTGTTTTCGTCTCCTCGGTTCTGCGCCCGGCGGATCGTCTCACGCACCTTTTGGTGTATCTCGAGCGGGCGGCCGACGTGTTGCCAGCTCGCCTCCACCTGCCCCGTGCCGGCGGTGGCAAAATGGAGGCTCCCCAGCCGCAGCACACGTTGGACGATCGACAAGGTCACGAACGTGTTTTGGATCTTGACCAGCGGACACTCGAAGATGTCTACGTTGAAGACACCCCGAATGCGCATGACGCGACGATTGGTCAGCACGTACAGACGCGAAACCCATTGCAGCAGATCGTGGGCCACGCGGAGGGCCGCCACAGCCATCGCCACCTTGATCAGATTGACCGTACTGAACCCATAGACCCCGAACAGATCCTGCAACTTGATCGCCAGCAGACAAGCCAGAGCAATCACTGCCAGCCACCGGCCGGCCGTAAGCAGGATAAACCATAGCGAAGGTTTGACGGCCAGGATGACGATCTCGCCGCCATCCAGCAAGTGACCGGGCACGGCATGCTCGGCGACGTACCCGGCCGCTTGGGGTTGCGCTTCCACCATGAGCGCCGAAGTCCGACCGCCGGGACCGAGGGGGCCGCCCCCTTCAGCGCGGCCGGTCACAGGCGGCACGTGGGGCGCCGTACAGCTCGGGCTTGAGCACAACGAGATCGGGCCAGTTGCGGTATTGGTCATCATAATCCAGACCATAGCCCACGACGAAGACGTCCTCGATGTCGAAGCCCACGAAATCGGGCTCGAAGTCGCCCTCGGTCTTGCCGGGCTTGCGCAGCAACACACATGTACGAACGCTGGCAGGCTTCATGCGCCGCAAGTCACTCACGACCCGCCGCAACGTTCGACCGGTATCGAGAATGTCGTCCACCACCAGAACGTGGCGTCGCTCGACGTCCATGTCAAGCGGATGCACGCACGCCAGGTCGCCGGGCTCGCTGGCTGGGCCCCGATAACTGGAGAACCCGACCAGGCCAATTCGCATTCGCAACGGCAGATGGCGTATCAGGTCCGCCAGAAACACCATGGCCCCTGCAAGCACCGGAACGATAACGAGACCCTCGGAACACTTGGCATACTGACCACTGATCTGATCGGCAAGCTGCCCGACTCGGGCAGCGATTTGGCGGCGAGAGATCAGGACCCGTTCGATATCGGCCTGCATTGTGCCCATTATATCGGTCCTGGGCACTGCCACAACGCCTCGGACCCGACTTGGGACGCGTCCGTCCCTCCCATGCCTTGGTCGGCAGACAGCAGCCGGGGCACCCACGCCAGTGAGGATATGCCATCTATCCACTTCAACCCGACCAGGAGTTGGCCGATACGTTGACAGGGGCACAGGCCGGTCGCGGCTCGCCTCCGATCAGGCACGGGTCGGTTTTACGTTATATGGGGGACGCAACGGGTGAGTTCCGTGGCACCGGCGAAACATAGGCACGAGCACATACTCGCGATCGACGACGACAAAACCAATCTCTTGCTGCTGGAAAGGGTGTTGGAGCGCGAAGGCTTCGAGGTTTCAACAGCCATCAGCGGAAGTCAAGCCCTGGAGGCCGTCCGCGAGATCACCCCCAACTTGATCCTCCTGGATATACGCATGCCCGAGATGGACGGCTTTGAGACGTGCCGCCGACTGCGCGACAACCCGCGGACCAGCGAGACGCCAATCATCTTCCTCACCGCAGAAGGCCGCGAGGACAAAAGTATCAGCGAGGGTTTCGGCGCGGGGGCAAACGACTACATCACCAAGCCGTTCAGCAGGGTCGATCTGCTGGTCAGGGTGCGAGCAGCGCTCAATCAGATGCGCCTGCGCGAATCCTACAAGCAGTTGGCCATGATCGACACACTCACCAGCCTGGCAAACCGCCGCTGTTTGTATCAGCGTATCCCCGAGGTTCTCTCCGAGGCAAGGCGACATGGCTACCCCGTGTCGGCCGTCATGTGCGACGTGGACGGCTTCAAGAACATCAACGACACTTTCGGCCATCAGTTCGGCGACAAGGTGCTCAAGTGCTTCGCCAGGCACCTTCGCAGCGCCGTGCGCCCGGAAGACCTGGTCGCCCGGTACGGTGGCGATGAGTTCACGCTGGTTCTCCCGCATGCCGACGTGGAAGGGGTGAGTGCGCTGGCCGAAAGACTCCGCCAAACCTGGTCGGACAGCACGTTCGAAGTCGACGGCGAGCAGGTGCACTTCACCTCGAGCTTCGGGGCTACGTGTTACACCGGTCAAGAGCCATTGCCGTTGCCGGAAGATGTGATCGACCACGCCGACCGAGCTTTGTACGTGGCCAAGCAACGTGGGAAAAACTGCGTGGCCGTGCTCCCGTGGGACCAGGATACGGCCGTGCTCCCGCTGGGCTCCCAGACGACCTGAGGCCGTCGCCCATCCAACCGATCAGAAGTCCGACCCCGAGTCGCGGGCCAGCAGCGCATGAAGCTCGGGCGATCGCAGAACCCAGGCGGCCAGAAGATACGCAATCACGCCCACGGCCAGCGGCACCAGGCCCCTGGCCAGCCGAAACACCACGACCCCGGCCGTATCAGCCCCGTACTGCACGATCGCCTGGTCGGTGCCCCACGCCGCCACACCGGCCACCGTCGAGGCCAGGGCAATTCGCGTCAGCGATGCACCGATTCGGCGCAGGTTCAGCCCCCTGCCCATCCTCCGACTGAGCAGCCACAGGCCCACCACAACGGCTACCGATGATGTGACGGAACTGCTCAGGGCAAAGGCCGCCTCGCGCAAACCCGGGTGCCAGATCAGCACGAGATTCAGCGCCAGGTTTACCACGACCAAGCTCGCCCCGATCTTGAGCGGCGTGAGTTGGTCCTGAAGACTGTAGAAACCGCGCAGCACAATGTGATGCGTGCAAAACGCCCACATGCCCAAGCCAAAACAGATCAACACCCGCGCCGTACGCAGGGTCGCCGCATGCGTGAACTGATATCGCTCGAAGATCAGACTGATGATCGGCTCGGCCAACACGATCATGAGCACACCGACCGGGATGCCCTCAAACAGCGCGATGCGAACCGCGCCGGAGACGGCGTCGCCCAACTCATCGGTCCTGCCGCGTGCCGCGTGCCGACTGAACAAAGGAAAGGCCGCCGTCGCCAGCGAGATGGCCAGCACGCCCAACGGAAACTGATGGAGCCGCCGCGCATAGCAGACGGCCGTCCACGCACCCTCCTGTAAGGGGTATGCCACTTCGCGAACCAGAAAATGAAACGTGGCACGATCGCCCTGCCCGGCCGTCATCATCAGGCATACCTGCCCGTCCAGCCATGCACTGATCAGCAGCGCACCGCTGGCCACGCTCATCGGCAGCAGAAGCCGCATAATTCTCCTGAGCCTGGGGTCGCCCAGCGTCAGACTCCATTTCAATCTGACCCCACGGCGGCGCAGCACCGGCCAGAGGAACAGCAGTTGCACCGCGCTGGCGGCCAGGACGGCCACCGCGACCCCGTATATACGCAGTTCCAATGCGTCGCCAAAGGCGGGACCAATCAGGTAGATGCCCGCTATCATGCACAGGTTGAGAATCACCGGCACGAAGGCCGGCGCCGCAAAGTGGTTCAGGCAATTCAACAGGCTGGAAAACAGCGCCACCAGACAGATGCCGATCATGAACGGCAACATGATCGCCGTCAGCGAATACACCAGCGGGCCCGGCCGCAGCATATACACCACCAGCACCACCGCCTCCACCACGACAGCCAGGCCGACCAGTACCACCACCAACAGGCTGAACACACGCCCCGCCAATTCCCAGGCCGACTCGCGCCCGTCCCGGTCAAGCGACTGCATGAACACCGGTACGAAGACCGCCGACAGGGCGCCCTCGCCGAAGAGCCTGCGAAACAGGTTGGGGATCATGAATCCGTAGTTGAACGCGTCGGCCACAAAGCCCACGCCGAACACCGCCGCGAGTGCCGAGTCGCGCACCAGCCCCGTGATGCGCGACAGCAGCGTGAACCCCATGACCACCTTCGCTGAGCCGAGCATCCCCTTGGTTCTGGCCATGGCCGCCAGTATGGCGGGCACACGTCGCCTTGGGAAGCGCATGCCCCCGGTCATGCTTGCCGTCCGGGCCTTGGAGTGCTTAGATACCTGCGCTTGAGGGCATCCGCCGACTTACAAATCGAACAAGGGAGGCCATCCCATGCAGATCGATCTTGCCGGACAGGTGGCGGTCATCACGGGTGGAACCGGCGCTCTCGGATCGGCTGTCACGAAACGATTGCTGGCCTGCGGAGCAACGTGCCACGTGACGTACCTCATCGACCATGAAGCCCACGGCTTGCGCGAATCGGTCGGCGACGCGGCCGATCGTCTGATCTCACACAAAGCCGACGTGACCGACGCCGATCAGGTTATCGGGCTTTATCGCGACGTCGACGAACACGGCGGCGGGCTTGCCATCCTGTGCAACCTCGCCGGCGGCTACCACGCCGAACCCATCGAGCAGATTCAGGTGCAGGGCTGGGACGCCATGATGGACCTCAACGCCAAGAGCGCCTTTTTGAACTGCCGCCAGGCCGTCGAGCGGATGCGCGCCGCCAGCTATGGCCGCATCGTCAACGTCTCGGCACAGGCCGCCGTCGACGCACCGGGCAGGATGGTAGCCTACGTGGCCAGCAAAGCGGCTGTGCTCGCCCTGACCCGGGCGCTGGCAACCGAGTTGAAAGGAAGCGGCATCACCTGCAATGCGGTCCTGCCCAGCGTGTTCGACACGCCGGCCAACCGCAAAGCCATGCCCAACGCCGACCACGACAAATGGCCCAAGCCCGAGCAGATCGCCGAGGCCATTCTGTTCCTGGCCTCGCCGGCTGCGGGAATCACCACTGGCGCTGCCCTGCCGGCGGGTGGGCATCGCTAGGCGACAATAGAATATCAGGAGTAGAAATTAGGGCTCGCGCGGCTGCCCGAGCGAGCGGATCAGCACCACGACCTCGACCTCTGCCGCAGGCTGCGTCCCGGCCGGGGTGAAATGCCAGGACGTCTCTACCCCCGCGGCGGCAAAGTCTTCGTGGCGCGTGGGTTCATCAGCCACTACCGCAGCGGGTCGTGTCACAGCGGTGTCCGCCTCATTCGCCTTCGCCGTACCGCGCGACCTCAACTGCCGCCCAGCCGCTCTACCGGGCGCGGCTCTGTCTTTGTCGGTGGGTACGTTCGCGTCAGCTTCCAACGACACCCCGCGCGCACCTTCCTCAACGTCCGCCGACCAGGCTGAGACACCCTTCCTCACCTTGAAAGTCAGTTGTGCTCGCTGCCGCGCCGAGACGTCGCTGTATTGCAGACGCTCGCGCTGCTGCCCTTTGGCCCCCGCAACGATGTCGTTGGTTCTACCGTCCATCCCTTGCACGTCGACCTGCACCCCGGCCACCCCCGCCACCCGGTTGCCCAGCCGAGCAACCTGCTCGGGCGAGGCACGAAACCGATACAGCGGCACGCCCGGCTGCTCCGCCTTCACCTCATACGCAGCCCCATAGTACAGCCGCGTCCGCCCACCAGTCCCACTATCCGACGAAGCCATCGGAAGGAACGTAACATCCTCTTCTGCAAGGGCTTGCGAGAGTTCCAGCGACGCCTGCCAGACCGGCTTACCCCGCCCGGCTGTCACCAGCATCGTCACCTGCTGTACCTCGGCCGGTACCCCAGCCACGCGGTCGCTGGCGGCAACCACCAACCTGCTCTGGTCCACCGTCGTGTCGCCGCGGGTGCCCGCAGGAGCGGTCGGCTGCTTCGCCAATTCCACGGCCGGGGCAACCTGTTCCACCACCTCCGCCACCGGTTTGGGCGCGGGTTGCCTCGCCGGTGGTGGCGCCGCCTTCGCGGCGAAGTGGGCTTGCGGGGCAGCGATCTCGGGCGGCGCGGCCGCGAGCACGTCGACCTGTTCGCGCGCCGCTTGTCCGACGGTCACGCCCCTCGCCCTGATCGGTCGATCGGATACCGCGTCGCCCTCCGACCTCTCGGCCGGGGCAGCAGCGACGCGCATCTGCCGGGCGGTTTCCTCGCTGCGATCCGCCTCAGCCAACTGAATCTCGGCGTCTTGCTTGGCCGGTCTTTGCTGCCTCTTGTGGTTGCCCGTGATGGTCAGATAGCCGATGCCGACCGCCGCCACCAGAACCGCTGCAACCGAAGCAAACCGCCG
>Ga0272441_10013572_pt1 | contig 11691 bp, 11 predicted proteins | sample SSMProp6N_FD_193582 | JGI IMG/M metagenome (GOLD analysis project Ga0272441, IMG submission 193582) | Marine sediment archaeal communities from Little Sippewissett salt marsh, Falmouth, MA, United States - SSM-Prop-6N | ecosystem: Environmental > Aquatic > Marine > Wetlands > Sediment ... | reverse complement strand
TTCTTTGAATATCTCCTGGCGAGCCATGTCCGAGACCCACTACATCGTCGATATTCTCATCCTGCTGACCGCGGCGGTTGTCGTGGTGCCGCTCTTTCAACGTTTTGGGCTCGGTGCGGTCCTGGGGTTTCTGATGGCCGGCGTCCTGGTGGGGCCCTGGGGTTTGGGTTTCATCGAGGCTGTGGACGAGGTTCGCCACCTTGCGGAATTCGGGGTTGTCTTCCTTCTGTTCATCATCGGTATGGAGTTGAAGCCGTCACGGCTATGGCTTATGCGGCGCAGTGTGTTCGGTCTTGGCACTGCGCAGGTGCTGGTCACGGGAGCAGTTATCACAATGGCGGCGCTCGCGCTGGGACTGGACATACGCGCCGCCCTGATCGCGGGCTTCGGCCTGGCACTTTCATCGACGGCTTTTGGCCTGCAGATACTCAGCGACCGGGGTGAACTCGGCACGGCCTATGGTCGCTCGGCTTTCGCGGTCTTGCTTCTGCAGGACCTGGTCGTGGTGCTGTTGATCGCGCTGTTGCCTCTGCTCGCGCAGGATAGACTGACCATCACCGAAGATGTGGAGCTGGCCGTTCTGGAGTCAGTGCTGATACTCGCGGGGGTGTTTATCCTGGGGCGCACCCTGCTGCGCCCCGCACTCCAGCTCGTCGCCGGAATCCGGCGCAGTCCCGAGATATTCACCGCAACCGCGATCCTGCTGGTGCTGGGTGCCGCATGGCTCACCGAGCATGCCGGTCTGTCGATGGCCCTTGGCGCCTTCCTCGGTGGCCTGGTGCTGGCGGATTCGCGCTACCGGCATCAGATCATGGCCGACATTCAGCCCTTTCGTGGCCTGCTGCTCGGGCTGTTCTTCATGAGCGTCGGCATGTCCATCAATTTTGGTCTGCTGGGTCGACTGGGTGTCCAGGTGGCCGTCCTGGTTGGTGCACTGCTGCTGCTCAAGGCGATCCTATTATGGTTGTTGTGTTGGCTTACCGGCCGCGCGCATACCGATTCCATTCGGGTTGCTCTGTTGCTCGCTCAGGCGGGTGAGTTCGGTTTTGTCCTTTTCGGTCTGGCTATGACGCTTGGGCTAATGGATGGGGAGCTTTACCAGCTGTTGCTTCTCGTTATTGCCTTGAGCATGGCAGCCACGCCTCTGCTGGTGAAGCTGGGCGCCCTGCTTGGGTCGGCTGCTGCGAGCACGACGCCGGCTGCTGCTCCGGTGCATGAACCGATTCCCGCTTCAAGTGACCACGTCATCGTCGCCGGTTTCGGTCGGTTCGGTAGCCATCTTGCCCGCATCCTGGGCAAGGCGGGCATTCCCTACCTGGCCCTGGAGGTCAACCCGGCCCGGCTTGCCAGGGCTCGAGCCCTGGGCTACCCGGTGTACTACGGAGATGCCAGTCATGTCGAGGTGTTGCGCTCGGTCGGCGCGGCAGATGCCTCGATGGTGGTGTTTACCCTCGACCAAATGGAGAGCACCGGGCAAGCGGTCGTCGCAGTGCGCGAGGCCTTTCCCGGCTTGCCGGTTTATGCCCGCGCCTGGGACAGCAAGGTGGCTCAGAGGCTGCGCTCGATGGGTGTCACCTGTGCGGTCCCCGAGACTATCGCGACCAGCCTGCAACTCGCCCAGGAAGTGTTGCTCGCAGCAGGCGTATCCCCGGATCTGGCGGCGCGGTTTCTCGACGAGGTCCGCGCCAAGGAGCAGAGCAAGGTTGCGAAGCCTCTCGGGCCTGATGGGCAGCCAGGATTCAAGGACATCCTGTTAGTCCTCACGCCGCACGGCGACGAGACGGCCGCCCTCAACCACGCGGCCGCTCTGGCTGGCGATAACCGCGCGACCCTGACCGTTGCTGAGGTGATGACCGAGGCCACGGTCAGTGGCGAGCCCGAGGTGTCGACTCCCGATGAGCTGGATGACGAGATGGCCGAGAATCGCCGCCGGCGCCTCGAGGAAATGGTTGAGGGGTCACGCGGGAATCTGGATATACACACCAAGGTGCTGGTCGGCAGGCCGCATGAAGAGATTACCCGGGAGGTCGTAGCCAGTGGCCGAGATCTGGTGCTGAAGGCTGCGGAGGGCGGCCGTGGGCTGCGCGAGCGCCTCTTCGGCGACAGCGACACGCGTCTGCTGAAAACCTGCCCCTGTCCTGTGCTGCTTGTTCGCTCGCTGCCGCCGAAGCCCTACCGCCACCGCCGCATTCTCGCGGCTGTGTACCGGGATGAACACCCGGCCGGCCACCGGGACGATCGACACGCTGTGAACCGCAAGATTCTGGAGCACGCGGCCTGGCTGGCCACAGCCCAGTTTGCTGAGCTGCACGTGGTTCACGCCTGGGAGGCCTACGGCGAACAGGATATGCGAAGCGGGCGCTCACCCTACCACTGGGACGCCGATGCCTACGTGGAGCGCGAGCACAAAAGGAATCAGGATGCGTTGAGCACCTGCCTTTTTGAGGTGCGCGAGTCGATGGGGAGCGATATGTTGCACGCGTTCAATCCCGTGTGTCACCTGGTCAAAGGGAGCCGCCGGGACGAAATCGTCAAACTCGCCACCAAGCTTGAAGCCGACCTGGTCGTCGTGGGCACCGCGGCGCACACTGGAATCACCAGCCTCATTGTGGACAGCACCGCAGAGGCTATTGCCAAGAACCTGGCCTGCTCCGTGTTGTTCGTGAAGCCGCCGCAGTTCGTCGCGCCTTTGGCAATGGAACAATAGTCCGGAGTGTAGCTTTACGATGATCAGTTTGCAGATCGATCCGCGGTCTGCAGGTGCTCATTGAGCATATCTTGCAGCGTGCTCGTGCACTTGCCACAGCGCGATGCAAGAGCCAGATGCTGACGCAATTCACTGATGCTCAATTTGCCCTCGTGCAAAGCCTGTTTGATCTGACTGTCTTTGATCGCGTTGCATACGCATATGTACATGGCCGCACCTGTTACGAGTGTACCGAGGTTATTCAATGCTGACCGGTATCGGTTCCGATCCGGTTAGCCGGGATTTGAGATGCGCGGCCAGCGCGCTGTCCATCGTTATCGCGTGCAATGGAAACCAGGTTACCAGGCTGTCGCGTACATAGTTCCGGCCGAACACAATGAGTCCCTTGTGCACGCTTCGGCTGAACTTGGTCATTTCACCCAGTACGCGTTCGTGATCGCTGTGGTGCTCTGTAGTTGCGGGAAAGCCGTGCTCAATCATGAGTCTGTGTTCGGAATCGAAGTGTGCCCGGGTATGTTCGAGTAGCCGATCAAATAAGCGGACGAATTCAGCATCGGGTGCCTTCTCCATGCTGTTCACCATGTCGACGAACTCGATGTGGGTGTTGTCCATTTGCTCAACACCCAGGATGAATTTGTGATCATCCCATTCGATGAAAGCCATTGGACAGTGCCTGTCGTTTCAGATTTTTGAGATGGGCGACCTTCTTCGACACCTTACTGGCCACGTAAAACAAGAAATCGTTTATATTCCTGTAACCCATGTCGACAATCAAGCTGCCGAGTCCATCAATCAGTCGCCGCGTTGTGTGTATCTCTTGCAGCTATCTGTCGCGGGTGCGGCATTCGGTGTCGTTTACCCTGCACAGCGTCTTGCCTTTGCAGGCGCTGAATTTGCGCGCCATGCTAAGCCATAGCCTCTTGGACTTTTGCTTCCCGCGGGGTGGGCAAGGAGACGTTCACACCCGCGGCATCGAGCAGGCCGGTGATGTCATCGCGAATAATCTCGAGTTTCATCTTTTTGCAGAAGCGCTCTTCTTTCGCGTTCGGTTCCTTGATCAGTGCCCAGCCCGCGGGTTCGTCGGCGGCGTAGATGATGTCGGACAGCACCATGCGCTCAGTATCCCGCGACATCGACACGCCGATCAACAGGTATTGACGGCTCTTGCGGTATTGCTTGACGAAGCCGGGTAAGCCGAAACCACCCATCAGTTCGGTGATGTAATCGACGTAATCGGCATCCGACGCAATGAACGAGGGTTCCGGCAGCGGGCTGCCCATGGGCTTCAACAGGATCGGTAAGCTGGTGTCGGCATCGGCGTGGTCTATTTCTTTGTAAGCAGTGCCGTCATAATGATGGATGCGAAAACGGTAATCGGTACCGCCGATTCGAGCAATACCATGCACGAGCAGGTGAGGGGTGTCAGCATAACTGTCCTGTAATTGTGTATCTCGGTTGATATCGATGACATAAGGTGGCTTCAAGTCCGCGAGCCATTCGTGCACCGCGGCCCGGGTCCATTGCTGCTGGCCGTAGAGGCCTTCGAGGAAGCGATTGACGAAACTGCGGCCCTTCTTGAGCTCCATGTCCATCGCGGCACGGGGGAATTCGTACATCAACCGGGGCGACATCGGCCGACCATTGTTCATTGCCAGTATCAGGCTGTCACTGTCGGCTGGCATTGGTTCGCCAGTCTCCTTGTTGACAACATCGATTAACGCGCCGGGTCCGAGATACGGAACCAGTTTGCCGCTTGCGATGTTTGCAAGGATGTTTTTGTAATTGTAGCTGCTCATAATCAAAGGTATCTGCTCGGGATGGAGTTACTCTTAAGAAACCTGAAGCAAAATCCGTTCCAGTTCGTAAGTTGTTGAATACTTGAAGTCAATGGTGCGTAGTATGGTGCTGTTGCCAACAGGCGAGGCGACAGTCGCACGCGATTGTCGCAAAACAGACATTTTGAATCCGCAAATGAACGCTAGTCAACGCTAACGTTTTTTTGGTTTTTTGGGTGGTGCAGTGGTCGACGTAAACAAGAGGTCGGTATGCGGCTTCGTCCTAACGTCAGCAGATGCCTAAAACAGAACCTGAAACGATTTCTTTACTCGCATCGTCTTACTGAACGATAAAAAACAACTGAAATTAATTTGCGTTTATTAGCGTTCATTTGCGGACTTAAAACGCCTGCTCGCGAAATCCTGGCTAGCGCGTGATGGTAACGGCGTAAACGCCACCGATCAGGATGACCTCTTCTTCACCGAACAGGAAGCCTGGCAGCAGACCCGAATAGAACAGGATTTTTTGCCAGCACGCATCGACTTCGAGTATGTGGTCACCGAATTCATCGGCGCGATCTCGGTTGCGGGTGAACGAATTCAGGTTATTGAGTAGCACGGTGGCATGCTGTCGGTCAGTTTGCTGTAGGACTTCATACTCCCTTAGGCGATCGATACCGCGATAAAGATGCAACAGCCGGGTGGGCTCATAGGTGCGTGCGAGCTCGTACTGGCAATAGCTATACAGCAGATCCATCTGCGATTCGAGTGCATTGGTTGCGTACAAACCGCGTGTGCGCGATCGAAGATAGGCAGCATAATGGCTGGATGTTGTGTCGGACTCGAGGTCCTTATACAAAGGTCCTTTGTGAAAACGTGACGAAAGGCCAAAGCGGGATTCAACCCAGCTTTTCATTACGGCCGCCTCCTGACCGTTTGGATCGAATAGCCAGCCGCGCAACAATCTCAGGTAGTCGGCCTTGTCTCGTCGTATGCCACTGCTGTGGGGGTCCAGCCCGGTATCTTCGGGATGTTTGAAACGGAACCGTACGGTCATGTAATCCATGAAATGAAACGCACGCTGTTCGGGTTCAGCGATGCCGTCAAGTTCAGTGAAAAACCGATGGTGTAATTCGCTTACCCCATCAATGTAGATCGGCTCTGGATCGTGCTGAAAGCTTAGACTGCCAATAATCGAAGCAGGCAGGTTGCAGTGATTAATCGGGACCTGCGCATTCGGCGGTAAGGTGGCAACCATTGCTGGTTGGCGTCGTCTTTTGTTGTGTTTATCCATACATCCGATGTGCGCTTTGTTGCTTATGCTACCAAAGTGTTCAGTCCTGCGTCCACGCATTACATTCATGAAAACAGTAGCTTAAACATAGAACTCCGTTTTGGCACGCTGCTTGCAGACCTCCAGATGACTCAAAAAATTAACCCGCGAATCGTATTCGCAAACCATTACGGAGACAAAATATGGCAATGCGTCAATGTGCAATTTACGGCAAGGGTGGTATCGGCAAGTCCACCACAACCCAGAACCTGGTGGCTGGCCTGGCCGAGCTTGGCAAGAAAGTAATGATTGTTGGCTGTGACCCCAAGGCTGATTCCACCCGCCTGATGCTTCATTCCAAAGCGCAGCACACGATCATGGAAATGGCCGCTGAAGCTGGGTCGGTCGAAGACCTCGAGCTGGACGATGTACTGAAAATGGGATACGGCGATGTCAAGTGCGTCGAGTCTGGTGGTCCTGAGCCCGGTGTCGGGTGTGCCGGTCGTGGCGTCATCACCGCGATCAACTTCCTCGAAGAAGAAGGCGCCTACGATGACGATCTCGATTTTGTTTTCTACGACGTCCTTGGTGACGTCGTCTGTGGCGGTTTCGCAATGCCGATTCGTGAAAACAAGGCACAGGAAATCTACATCGTTGTCTCCGGCGAAATGATGGCGATGTACGCTGCCAACAATATCTCAAAGGGTATCGTGAAGTACGCCAACTCCGGTGGCGTTCGTCTTGCGGGGCTGATCTGTAATTCACGCAACACTGACCGTGAAGATGAATTGATCATGGCGTTGGCTGAACGCCTGGGTACTACGATGATCCATTTCGTGCCACGTGACAACGCTGTTCAGCGTGCAGAAATTCGCCGTATGACGGTTATCGAATACGACCCGACGGCCAAACAGGCCGAAGAGTATCGCACGCTGGCGCAGAAGGTGATTGACAACAAGAATCTGAACATACCGACTCCGATCACCATGGATGAACTGGAAGACCTGCTGATGGAATTCGGTATTCTGGAAGAGGAAGACGAGTCAATCGTTGGTCAGACTGCTGCTGCTGAAGCATAGGCCTGATTGATAAATGACAATTGCGGGGAGTTGCCTGCTTTGATAACGGCGCTTCCCGCTGATTGACATCCAAACAATGCTTGTCCACGGATTAGTGGCGGCAAACTGGAGATAAAACAATGGCAGCTATAAGCAAAGAAGAAACCGAAGCCCTCATCCAGGAGGTGCTCGAGGTTTATCCTGAAAAGTTGAAGAAGGACCGTACCAAGCACTTGACAGTCAACGATCACGAGGTCGAGCAGTCGAAGAAATGTATTACTTCCAACCGCAAGTCCCAGCCTGGCGTGATGACAGTTCGCGGTTGTGCCTATGCCGGTTCCAAGGGTGTGGTCTGGGGGCCGATCAAGGACATGGTTCACGTCTCGCACGGCCCGGTCGGTTGTGGCCAGTACTCGCGTGCTGGTCGCCGCAACTATTATATCGGCACCACAGGCGTAAACACCTTCGTGACCATGAACTTCACGTCCGACTTCCAGGAAAAGGATATTGTTTTCGGTGGCGACAAGAAGCTGGACAAGATTATCACCGAGATCGACCAGCTGTTCCCGCTCAGCAAGGGTGTGACCATCCAGTCCGAATGTCCGATCGGCCTGATCGGCGACGATATCGAGGCGGTCGCCAAGAAGAAATCGAAGGAACTGGACAAGACGGTTGTTCCGGTGCGCTGTGAAGGCTTTCGTGGCGTGTCCCAGTCGCTCGGCCACCACATTGCGAATGACTCGATTCGTGACTGGGCCCTGGGTGCACGTGACGGCGACGACAGCTTCGAATCGACGCCCTATGACGTATCCATCATCGGTGACTACAACATCGGTGGCGATGCCTGGTCGTCACGCACGCTGCTCGAAGAGATGGGTTTGCGTGTCGTCTCGCAGTGGTCCGGTGACGGCAGCCTGTCCGAAATCGAGTTGACGCCGAAGGTGAAGCTGAACCTGCTGCACTGCTACCGTTCGATGAACTACATCTCGCGTCATATGGAAGAGAAGTACGGTGTCCCCTGGCTGGAGTACAACTTCTTCGGTCCGACCAAGATCGCGGAAAGTTTACGCAAGATCGCCTCGCATTTCGATGACAAGATCAAGGAAGGCGCTGAACGCGTGATCGAACGCTACAAGGGCGAATACGAAGCAGTCATCGAAAAGTACCGTCCGCGTCTGGAAGGCAAGAAGGTCATGCTCTACGTCGGCGGCCTGCGCCCGCGGCACATCATCGGTGCCTATGAAGACCTGGGTATGGAAGTGGTTGGTACCGGCTACGAGTTCGCTCATAACGACGACTACGACCGTACCATCAAGGAAATGGGCAATGCCACGCTGATCTACGATGACGTGACGGGTTTCGAGTTTGAAGAGTTCGCGAAGAAAGTCAAACCCGACCTGATAGGTTCCGGCATCAAGGAAAAGTACATCTTCCAGAAGATGGGCATACCCTTCCGCCAGATGCACTCGTGGGATTACTCGGGGCCCTATCACGGCTATGACGGCTTCGCCATCTTTGCCCGGGATATGGACATGACCCTGAACAATCCTTGCTGGAATATGCTGAAGGCGCCGTGGAGCCATTCATCCGAAGAAGCCGACGCCGTAGCGGCCAGCGCATAAGTTGACACCAATGCGGGCAGGGCCGTCGATGGCCGGCGGCCTGCCCCTGAATCCAAAACGTAAGTCCACAGATTGGTGGCGCGTACAGGAGAAAAACATGAGCCAAGACGTAGAAGATATCAAGCCCAGTTTCCCTTTATTCCGGGAACAGGAGTACACGGACAATCTTGCCCGCAAGAGAGAAATGTTCGAGGAATGCTATTCCCAGGAAAAGATCGACGAGGTCTTCGAATGGACAACAACCGAAGAATACAAGGAACTGAACTTCAAGCGCGAAGCGCTGACCGTTAATCCCGCCAAGGCATGTCAGCCGCTGGGCGCGGTGCTGTGTGCACTGGGCTTCGAAAAGACACTACCCTACGTGCACGGCTCACAGGGTTGTGTCGCTTACTTCCGTACCTACTTCAACCGGCATTTCAAGGAGCCGGTTGCCTGTGTGTCGGATTCCATGACCGAAGATGCGGCCGTCTTTGGTGGCCAGAAGAACATGTTTGATGGCATGGCCAATGCCAAGGCATTGTACAAGCCGGACATGATCGCGGTCTCGACCACCTGCATGGCGGAAGTCATCGGCGACGACCTCAACGCCTTCATCGGCAATACCAAGAAAGAGGGTCATATACCCGACGAGTTTCCGGTGCCGTTCGCTCATACTCCCAGCTTCGTCGGCTCGCACACCACCGGCTGGGACAACATGTTCGAAGGCATCATCCGCTACTTCACGCTCAATAGCATGGAAGACAAGGAAGTGGGTAGCAACGGCAAAATCAACATCGTGCCGGGCTTCGAAACCTACCTTGGCAACTTCCGCGTGATTCGTCGCATGCTCGACGAAATGGAAATCGACTACAGCTTTCTGTCCGATCCGAGCGAAGTGCTGGATACACCCGCCGACGGCGAGTACCGCATGTATGCCGGAGGCACCGACCAGAATCAGATCAAGGATGCACCGAACGCGATCGATACGCTTTTGCTGCAGCCGTGGCAGCTGGTAAAAACCCGCAAGTACGTGAAGAACACCTGGAAACACCCGGCAACAGACATCAAGATTCCGATGGGGCTCGAATGGACCGATGAGTTCCTGATGAAAATCGCCGAGTTGACCGGCAAACCGATTCCAAAGAGCCTGGAAACGGAACGTGGCCGCCTGGTCGATATGATGACAGACTCGCACGCATGGCTTCATGGCAAAAAATTTGCCCTATGGGGCGATGCCGACTTTGTTCTGGGTATGACCAAGTTTCTGCTTGAGTTGGGTGCAGAGCCGACACATATTCTTTGCCACCATGCCAACAAGCGCTGGAAGAAAGCGATTGAGGCAATACTGGCCGAATCACCCTATGGCGCTAACAGCGAAGTGCATATACACAAGGACCTGTGGCATATGCGTTCACTGGTATTCACCAACAAGCCGGACTTCATGATCGGTAATTCCTACGGCAAGTTCATCCAGCGCGATACGCTGACCAAGGGTAAAGAGTTCGAGGTGCCACTGATCCGCATCGGCTTCCCGATCTTCGACCGTCATCACCTGCACCGTGATACGACGCTGGGTTATGAGGGCGCGATGCACGTACTCAAGACCCTGGTCAACGCGGTACTGGAACGCATGGACGAAGAAACCCGAGGCATGGGCACAACCGACTACAACTACGACCTTGTCCGTTAGTTGCAGTGATTCGAATCCCCGGCCGGTCAGCGTCTGCAGACCCTACCGGCCGGGCCTGACCCGGAGACAAAGATGCCCAATGTAATGATTCGACGTAAACCCGACGGTGGCCTGCTGTTCTACATCGCGAAGAAGGACCAGGAGGACGTCATCTCGAAAGTCGAAGTTGATAACGAGGAGCAGTGGGGTGGCGAGGTCGAGCTCACCGACGGTTCGCGTTATTACATCGACCCGGTGAGTCCGCCCCCCCGGTTCCCGACAACGCTGCGGTTCAAGCGCGCCGTTTAGCAAGCATACTGTTGTTAATTTCAGGAGAAATACCATGGCCCTAAAAATTGTCCTAGACCTTTGCACTGCATGCGGCGACTGCGAGCCGCTGTGCCCAACCGAATCGATTTCACCATTCAAAGGCTTGTTCAAGATCAACGAGGAAACCTGCACCGAGTGCGAAGGTGAATTCGACGACCCGCAGTGTCTGGACGTATGCATGGAAGACGGTTGCATCGTCCCGGCATGATCGGCGCTGAAATTTCTGAACCCATCTCTAAACGGTCAGGACGACCCGGCGAGACCTCGAGCTCAGGGATGAGCGAGGCATTGGACAGCAACTATGAACGAACCCCTATCGAACGATATCGCTTTACGTATTGCGCTCGCGGCCAGGGTTTTGCCCGATTTCGATGCGGCGCAGCTACTGAAGGTACTGGATGAACTGGTCGGACTGCCACCGACGAAAGATTCGCTGGCGACCCTCACCGTCAAGCAACTCAAGGCGGCTGATGTGGCCAAGCTTAGGAGCGTGGAAATCGAACTGCTGAAGGAAGCATTGGCCTATCTGAAGGGTGACAAAGGCCTGAGGCAGGAAGCGCTGCCAACGCCACAGCCCTACACGGATGGTGATATGCCCAACTCGATCCGCGTCGCCTGCGCCTCCAATAACGCAGAAGACCTCGACGGGCATTTCGGATCCTGTGCGCGCTTCCTGGTCTACCAGGTTGACAGCGACGAGATACGCCTGATCGATATCCGACCCACCGATGGTCCCGAGGCCCGCGACGACAAGAACGCGTACCGTTCTGGCCTGATCGCAGATTGCCAGGTGTTGTTCGTTGCCTCAATCGGCGGCCCCGCTGCGGCCAAGGTGGTCAAGTCCGGTGTGCATCCGATCAAGCATCTCAATGGCGGAACAACACGCGAACGTATGACCGAACTACAAGCCGTACTGGCATCGACACCACCACCCTGGCTCGCCAAGGTGATGGGCTATAACGAAGAGGAGCGTGTACGGTTCGAACGCGAGGCCGAGGTCGGGGCATGATTGCAAAGGAAACCATCGACAGGATCGACAGGCTTTTGATCGACCATGGTCTGGACCACGAAGCCGTATCCCGTTTGCGTGGCATGTGGCCGGAACTTCATTTTACCTACTGTTCCGACGATGATGTCTGTGGACCAACGGCGGTGCGCGAGTCCGACGGGTTCAGCATCTACCTGGTTGATAACCGGGATCATTGCCTGTCGTTTACATCGGATGCGAGCCTTGCCTCAGGCCTCGTGCTTGCCGAGCACGACCAAGATTCCTGATGA
>Ga0272441_10013571_pt1 | contig 11691 bp, 10 predicted proteins | sample SSMProp6N_FD_193582 | JGI IMG/M metagenome (GOLD analysis project Ga0272441, IMG submission 193582) | Marine sediment archaeal communities from Little Sippewissett salt marsh, Falmouth, MA, United States - SSM-Prop-6N | ecosystem: Environmental > Aquatic > Marine > Wetlands > Sediment ... | reverse complement strand
CAACATCGAACGGTTCTTGAAACGAGACATGGAAATGCTTGTCCCAGACCGCTCTGCCCACCGCGTGCGCTTCTTCGGGGTCTCCGATGACGATCCGACCCACACGGCCGTCTCTTGCGAAGATCACGTCGATGATCAAGTCAAGCCCTGCCATCCGCGCCGCCTCGACCATCTCCTCGCTGATCGGATTCCCGCCGTACGCGCACGCCATGCTCCGCGGATCCGTCAGCAACGCGTGGTTCGCCTCGATCGTCGCCCGGCTGGCAACGCCAGGGAGGATGTTCTTCCGTCCGCCGGAGTATCCGGCGTAGTAGTGCATCCCGATATGCCCGATGCTGACGATCCGATCGGCTTCGACCAGGGCGCGATGGATGGCAATTGGTGTCCCGAGGTGGCTACGTCCGATCTCGACCGTATCGCGATCGCAATCGTGGATGAGCACACGAAACTCGTGCCGCAGATCCCCGAGCATCGTCTTCATCTCATCCTCTGTCGGCGCGCGATGGATTCCTGTCGCGATCAGCAGGGTGACATCTTCCTTCGCAACCGTGCCACGGATCTTCTCCCACAGCAGCGGGACGATCTCGCGGGTCGGGGTGGCCCGCGTATGGTCAGTGACAACGATCACGACCGTCTCACCCGGACCGAAGATCTCCACCGGATCCGTCATCCCTGTCGGGTGCTCCCACGCGTCGTGAAACGCCTGCCGCAAAGAGATCGGCGGCATCTCTTTCCCCTCGAGTACGCCGATCAGGTTCCGCTCCGGCACATCGATCGAGACGGTTCGCTCTCCACAGGCAAGTTCGAATGTCGTCATCGTCTCTCCTTCGGGTGAAGCGATCATACCCCACACCAACCTCGCTTGGACATCCACCTCGACGATAGGATGCGGCGTCGACCTGTTCAAGGAGTCCCGTGGATCCCATGGAGAAGAAGACCCGCATCCGCACAGCAGAAGCACACCCTGTGGCGTATCCCAGCCGCGGGCACTAGAATGGTCGATCGGGATCCCATTGGGGGATCCGCGCAATCAGAAGGCGGTGGATGATGTCGAACGAACGGATCGCGATTATTGGTGGAGGGAACCTCGGAAGCGCGATCGCGCGCGGGCTGGTGGCGGCTGGCCTCCGTACACCGAGCGCCATCACGATCACGCGCCGTTCCGAATCCCCGCTTGAACCGTTCCGCGATGCAGGGTTCGACACAACGACCGACAACGTCCTCGCAGTGCGAGGCGCCAGCCTCGTGATCGTCGCCGTTCGTCCGAAACAGATGAACGGTGTGCTTGAGCGAATCGCGCCGGAACTCGACGCCGAACGGCAGATCCTGATCTCGACCGCGACCGACGTTCGGATCGATGACATGCGGACGCATGTGGGCAATGACCTTCCCGTGTTGCGCGCGATGCCGAACATCGGCGTCGCCGTCGGCGAGTCGATGACCTGTCTCGCTTGCGAGCCCGCGACACCCGAGATGGCCAAGGCGACTGCAACGAAGATCTTCTCCGCCCTCGGGACCACAGCGTTCATCGCCGAGGATCAGATGACCCCTGCGACCGCGCTCTGCGCCTGCGGGATCGCCTTCTTCCTCCGGGCCATCCGCGCCGCGTCGCAGGGAGGTGTCCAGGTCGGCTTCCATGCCGATGAGGCGATCCGCCTCGCCGCCCAAACCGCGAGAGGCGCCGCCGCGTTGATCCTTGAGAAAGCATCGCACCCCGAGTCGCTGATCGACACCGTCACCACGCCTTTGGGAGTAACGATTGCAGGATTGAATGAGATGGAGCACCGAGGGTTTAGCTCCGCGCTCATCCGGGGAATCGTAGAGTCGGCAGAGCGTGCTCAGCAATTGTACGCAGACAAGACCGACGCCTGAACCAAGTCCCCCAGGAGTTGCGAAGCAACTCGAAAGCTACTCGGCTCTGCCGAGTAGCCGGAACATCAAGGCTTCAGCTCGGCGATGATTCGCGGCATCGTCGAATCCGCCGAGCGTGCACAGCGGTTGTACGAGAACAAGACGGAGTCCTAGCAGATCAGTCCCAAGAGTTGCAAAGCAACTCGAAAGCAATCCGGAAACATCCCATCGGAGCTGGAATGCCGGAGTTGCAAGGCAACTCCAAGCTGCTTGGCAAAGCCAAGCAGCCGGAACACACAAGGCTTCTCCTCCACACTCATCCGAGGAGATCGTGGGCGTGATGCGAGCATCACGGGAGAGAACGCTTCCATGGCACGGGGCATTCTCTCCGATCGTACCCAGCGGCTCTATGCCAGCAAGACGGAGTCCTAGGAGATCGGTCCCCAGGAGTTTTGTAGCAACTCCCAAGCTACTCGGCTCTGCCGAGTAGCCGGTTGACACGGCATACGCCGCGAGCTAAGCTGAGTTCACCATGACGAAGGAAGGCAGGCTCGAACGCACGACCAAGAACCAGACGCGCTGCGTCTGCCTTTCCAATGATCCGCATGGTGTTGGATTCCCCGTCCGCCGCTAGATCCTAGCGCGGCGACGGAGCATCCAACCGAGGACGACAGGTCGATCGACCTGTGGTCCTTCTTTTTTTTGCGGAGCGGACGATGACCAAGAGACAGGAGGCGAAAACAATGACTGCACGATGTCCCATCTGTGGCGAGACGATCGGCCTGCGAAACGGCACACCTATGATCAACCGCTTGGTACGGTGCAGTGATTGTTGCACCCGCCTCCGCGTCGCGGCCGATCGTCCCATCTCACTTCAAGTGTTTCGTAGCCACGGCCTCGCCTTCCAGGGCGGCCAGGTACGCAGCGTGTGGTCGAAGTTCGACCGTCCCGAGATCTCCCCGGACTAGGCAAGGAGGCAAGAACATGCAGGTTCCCCGATGCATGAGCACCCAGCATCCCGACAACGCCAAGGCGCCGTTCTTCGCCGACCGTGCGGTGCTTGAAGGCGAAGCCGAGATCAAGGAGGCGTACTACGCCTACTCGCACCTCGGCTGCTGCGAGCAGATGTGGGATTACGAGGGGAAGGAGGTCGACGCGTTCGTGGTGAAGAAGCTGTTCACCCGATACGAGACGTTCTTCCGAGCTCACGCCGTCGGCCGTGATCTATTCTTGACCCTGCGGGTGCCGAACCCGCGCGTCGAGCGGCTCGAGGCGAAGGTGCTGATCGAGACGCTGGAGTCGATCCCCCGGTCGCACGATGCGGCACGAACGTTGTACGGCGACGACGCCCCGTGCCCGATCTTCGAAGTCATCTTGCCGATGACATCGAGCGCCGACGAGCTGAACCGTGTCTACCACTACTACCGCGATTTCGTCGGCGGGAAAGAACAGCAGCGCTGCTACGACATCACCGTTCGTGATTGGGTCGGTGACTATCTCCCTGATGCGATTCGTGTGATCCCGCTGTTCGAGGATCTCGAGCGCTTGCTTTCGGTCGACACGATCGTCGAGGAGTACCTGCGCGACAAGAACTATGATTCTCAGCGCGTCTTCCTGGCCCGTAGCGACCCAGCGCTGAACTACGGCCAACTGTCGGCGGTGCTGCTGACGAAGATCGCGTTGCAGCGGCTGGAACAGCTCGAAAGCAAGCTCGGCATCGAGCTGCTTCCGATCATCGGTGTCGGGTCAGCGCCGTTCCGAGGCAACCTCCATCCCGGGCGGGTCAGCGAGTTTCTCACCGAGTACCCATCTGTGCAGACGTTCACGATCCAATCGGCGTTCAAGTACGATCATCCCCAGCCCAAGGTCCACGCGGCGATCGAGCAGCTCAACGCCACCGCCCGAGGACCGGCGCAAGAGATCGACGAAGACGCCAGCCGCGCCGTCATCGACAAGCTGTCGCAACGCTACGCCAAGTGCGTCCACGAGCTGGCACCGATGATCAACAATGTCGCCTCGTACGTGCCCGCACGACGGGCGCGCAAACTGCACATCGGCCTGTTCGGCTACTCGCGGGAGCTGGACGACCCGCAGTCGGTCCGCCTCCCACGCGCCATCGGTTTCTGCGCCGCGCTGTACTCAATCGGCCTGCCTCCCGAGATCCTCGGCCTCGCAGCATTGAGCGCACAGGAGCTGGCGTTCGTGCGGCGCGTGTACGTGAATGTCGATCAGGATCTGCGCGATAGCCTGCGCTACCTGAGCGTGAAGAACCACAAGCAGTTCCCGCCAATCGTGCGCAAGGACATCGAAGCAGCACTCGACATGTTTCCGCTCGAGATCGACGCCGAGCATGCGGAGCTCGCCACCGGGATCATGACCGACCTTCGCCACGGCCGTCCACGGGCCGAGATCAGCGAGAAGGTTCAACGCGCCGCCGTCTGCCGCCGATTTCTTGGATAGGCGGATCGACGCTGCCTGATCCGCCGTCGGCGTTCTCGCGACAAGCGGGAGATCCAGGAGACTCCGAATGCGACTCCTTCTTGCCGTGGGTTCGCGGATCGATTGGCCGCTGCCGCATCGATCGTTGCCTGTGGAAGCGATCTCCGCCGCGGGACTGTCCCCTACAGGACCATCCCCTTATGATCTATGCATACTTGGCAGACTTGAGCTATCATATGCAGGACGATTCGTCAAGTACCACGCAGTCTGAGGTTCTCGGAAGCGAAGCGGCCGCTCGCGCGGGTCGGAGGCTGGATGGTTCGATACTACGTGCTGCGCATCCTCTCCATCATCCCCGTTTTGATCATGGTCACACTGCTCTCCTACGCGATCGTCGCGATGCTCCCCGGGAATTTCTTCACCCGATACCTGATTGCTGTTGCTATGAATGCCAGGGGAGCCAATCCGAGACAGGAGGCGTTCGATCAGTACGAAGCGGTGCTCGCGCTGCGCGGCCTGGACAAGCCTTGGTACACCCAGTTCTACTACTGGGTTGAGGGCATCGTCTTGCACGGCAGCCTTGGCTACTCCTTCGCAAGCGGCAAGCCGGCCACCCAAATGGTTCTCGGCCCGGGAAGCCCGTTGTGGTGGACGTTGATCATCATCGGGAGTTCGATCATGGTCGGGTGGATCGTAGGCATCCCGCTTGGGGTGCTTGGCGCCGCCTTCTATAGACGCCCCATCGACATCATTCTGTATTCCACAACCTACATCTTGTCCGCAATTCCACCGTTCGTGGCCGGGCTGGCATTCTTCGTCATCTACAACCTGTTGCATCCTCACGACTGGTTGCTGCCGGGAGCTTGGGGCATCGTCAGCCATGATCTACTCCATGCTCCACTGACATGGACCAAGGCGGTCAGCCACTTGCATCGGCTATCGCTAACATGGCTGATCGTCGGCATGCCGATCGTGGTTACAGTGAGTCGGCATCTACGCGCCGGTCTCTTGGAGGTGCTCAATCAGCCATTCATCGACACCGCTCGCGGAAAAGGACTGTCCACGTGGCAAGTGCTGTTCAAGCACGGTCTCCGAAACGCATTGAACCCTTTGATCAGCATGTCCGGGTTCATGCTCACCACGACCATCGGAAACTCGATCATCGCCGCAACCGTGCTCTACCAACCCAACCTCGGAGGCTGGATTGTCATCGCAACTCGATCTCAGGATCAGCCCTTGGCTACAGCGATCCTTCTGGTCTTCGGCGTCCTGCTCGCCTTCGGAACGCTAGCCTCCGATCTGCTGCTTGCCCTGATCGACCCACGCATTCGATACAACTAGCGTGCACAATTCATTCGTTAACACATTGAAACTTCCGCCCCCAAGGCGCTGCCCTCAGGACATCTCCAGGGAAGCACCTGTCCGTCGTTTGATCCATCGTCGGCGTTCTCACTACAGGGCGTAGCCAGAAATGGCTACAGCCAGATCTGGCTACACTTGTCGAAGCCACGCTCCAAAGACCGTATCCACCAAGGCATAGGAGCCCTCCCCGTTGCTGTGGACCACCATCATGTCGCGGAGCCGCCGGAGCGATGACGAGATATCAGTTCGCTCGACCCCCATCGATACGGCAATCTCAGTCACCGTCGCTTCTCCCAGCTCTCCGAGCGCCTTGACGATCTGGCGCTGAAGAGGGCTGAAGCGGCTGAGCCAACGGGTCTCAAACTCACTGTCAAGCTCGTCAAGCATTCGCGCAAACGCTTGGCGCACGGCCGGGGCGTCGACCGTCGTCCTCTTCCCGAGTCGGGCCGCCTGCACAACAAGGAGGCCAAGCTTCTGGACATAGAACGGGATTCCGCTCGTCAACTCGTGGAATAGGAGCCCTGCAGGTTTGCTGACATGGAGTCCTGCGACGGCGAGCCGGCTGGCGACAAACCCCACGACGTCCTCTTTGCTGAGCGCTTCCATCCGGTGTCGCGCCACCATGAGGTAGAGCGGTGCATCCTCGCTCAGGAAGATTGAGGATAGCATCCGCACGGACGATCCGGAAAAGACGTAGCGAGTCTGTACGTTCTCGTCGAGCACTTTCTTCAGGAGATTGAACAGCACACCGTTGAACGACGCGATCTCCTGGAATTCATCCATCAAGAAGACAGTCCGCATTCCCCGCTCCTCCGCGAAGGAACGGAAGAAGCGAAACGCACCTCGAAGCAGTTCGAGTTCATCGATCTCGTTCTCACGAAACCGCAAGGAGATCTTCCCGATATCCCCAACGCTTCCGCCGACCTCCTCTACACTTCGTAGAGCCGCCAGGGTCTTCTCCTTCAGAGCGCGCCGGAATACCATCAAGAGACCACGTGTACGTGAGATCCTCTCGTATTCTTCAAGCAGTGCGGAGACCATCGCGCGTTGGAAGTCCGAAAGGCACATCATGTCGCGGCAGTTCACGTATGGAATCAGGAGCGCTGACTCTCCCTGGAGTTCTCTCCGGAGGTTGTGAAGCAAAGACGACTTCCCGTACCGTCTCGGCGCGAGGATGAGGGTGTTCTGAGCCAACGTTCTCGCGCTCTCAGCAAGTGATCGTATCTCGCTCTCACGACCCACAAAATAAGGAGGTTCGACAATCCCTCCAACCTTGAACGACGCGTCCATCTGAGCACCTCCGTAGCCAGAACTGGCTATAGCCAGTTCTGGCTACAGCATAGCGTGGCGGGCATCACAATGCAATTGGGAAGCAGCCTTTTGGTTGAGGATAGGACTTCCCCCTTGTACCTCCAGATCCTTCCCGAGACAGCCTTCAGTTCGATTCAGGGTAAGGATGGATGAGGTTGCGAGTTCCCGTAGGCCGCAAGTGACAACTTCCCTTCACCGACTGCGGCGCGATGGCTTCAAGCGTTGTGTCCATAGGTCGTCATACGAGAGGGCTCTCAGACTGACTCAAGCGAGCGCAAAGATGCGATCACGCTGGTTGTTCCGATCTCACAGCGTACAATGCTCACGTTGCGAAGACCTCACCCAATGAGGAGTGCATGTGATGCTATCGAGGGAACACCTCCAGGATCTGGCAGATCCTCGCTCATGGGCACGGGGCGAAGCGTATTTCCATGAAGGACGCGTTCGAAGCCTAGTCGTCGACGGGAACATCATCATTGCCAGTGTTGAAGGCCAGGAGTTGTATCGCGTTCGCCTCACTGTTCTCGAGGATCGCATTCAGGCGGACTGTTCTTGCCCGATGGGGGACGACGGCATCTTTTGCAAGCACTGCGTCGCCGTGGGGTTGACGTACATCGAAGGCACAGACAGCTCGTCATCTGGGCCTACTCCGGACGATCCGATCACCGATCTTGCGCGCATTCGCCGGTACATCTCTCAGATGGAACGCGACGCGCTGGAGCAGCTGATCATCGATCAGGCGCTGTGGAACGAGGAGCTGATGCAGCACCTCATCCTAGGCTCGGCGATGGGCACCGATTCGCTCGACCGCAGAACGGTTCGGAGAGCCATCACCGCGGCGACTCGAACCGGAGGATTCGTAGATTATCGCCAAGCCGTCAACTTCGCCCGTGGAATCCAACAGGTCGTGCATAGCCTGGGTCAGACTCTCAAGACAGGACATGCGAAAGAGGCGATCCCCCTCGTCGAGTATGCGCTCCGGCGTGTCGAGCGGGCTATTGAGCACATGGACGACTCCGATGGATACATGCGTCCGATCCTCGACGATCTGCAAACCCTCCACCACGCCGCCTGCGTCATCGCGAAGCCGCACCCGATCAAACTGGCGCGGCGCATCTTCGAATGGGAACTCTCCGGGCACTGGGATACCTTCTACGATGCCGTGCGAACCTACGCCGACGTATTCGGCGAGACCGGCCTTTCCGAGTACCGAAAGCTGGCCGAGAACGAGTGGAAAGAGGTGCCGGCTCTCGGTCCGGACGAGGAACATGCCGCGTACCAAAGCCATCGGTTTCGCCTCACCGCGATCATGGAGGCAATCGCCACCGAGTCGGGAGATCTGAATGCGCTCATCGATGTCATGCGCCGTGACCTATCGAGTTCCTACTGCTACCTGAGGATCGCCGAAGCGTGCAAAGCGGCCGATGCGTTGGACGAAGCGGTAGCCTGGGCAGAGAAGGGCATCGAAACGTTCCCCGATCGAATAGACCCCCGCTTGTGCGAGTTCCTTATCACGGAGTATCGCAGGCTAGGACGCGAACAGGACGCGCTGGATCTGACGTGGCACAGCTTCGTAAATCGCCCTAGCCTGGGGGAGTACAAGAGCCTGAAGGCACAGGCGGCCCGTCTCCAAGACTGGCCAACATGGCGTAGCAAGGCACTCATTCGCCTTCGTGATGAAGAACCACGTGGCACTCGACTCACAAGAAGAATCGAGTGGTCCGCAGGCTTGGTGAATTCCGGCTCGACCCTCGTCGCCGTGTACCTGTGGGAGAACGACACCGACACCGCGTGGAAGGAAGCATGTGACAACGGATGCTCGGTTAATCAATGGCTTAAACTCGCCGATCGTCGAGAGAAAGAGCATCCGGAAGATGCACTCTGTATCCGAAATGATGAGGTAGCACGTCTCGTCAATCAGACGAACAACGCCGCCTACAGAGAGGCAATCGAACAGGTCGAAAGCATCGGGCGCCTCCTTCGAAGCAAGGGAGAAGAGGAACGATTTCGCGAGTACGTCAAGACCTTGCAACAGGTGTTCAAGCGAAAGCGCAACTTCATGAAGATGCTGGATACACTCGAGTAGACAGCGCGCAATGCAGCAGCATGGATCGATAGCTGCACGTCGCACCCATGAAAACCGACTATGGCAGCCCTCTTCGGCATGCTGCAATGCGACGAATGAACAGACGATTCGCAGGGAATGCACTGCACGGAGAATCGAGTCTCACGTGCTGCGCTACAGCCGCTGGTACGCTTCGCAACGATGAGCAATGCGTACAACGAGGACAACCACGACATCATCGAGGACGGTGTAGACGATCACGTAGTCCTTGCCTGCATGCAAGCGGTAGAGATCCTTCATCCCTGAGAGCTTCTTCGATCCCGGGCCACGGGGATCCTCGGCAAGGAGATCGAGCCAACGACCGACGCGTTGTTGGACGCGCTGTGGAAGTCGCTCCAACTCCTTCGCCGCTCTCGGCGTGAGATCCACACGATAGGCCATGACGATGCTCGCGGCTACAGGCCGAGCTTCTTCCGTAGCTCCGAGAAGGGAACTGCGGCTTCGCCTCGGCGTCGAAATTCAGCGAGCGCCTTCTCCCCCTCTTTGCTCCAGTACGCATCCTCGAGCTGAGAGAGGAAGTCAAAATCCTCTTCCGAAACGAGGTACACGCTCTTCCCGTCGCGGCGATCCACCCGCACACGCTCGCCCTGGTACGCCACACGGTTGAACGCATCGGGGGGAATCCGCGTCTCCGAAGCCTTGAGTGTCTTCATGCGTCACCTCGCGAATCGTATGAATTAGACAACTCGTTCATTTCGTACAGTATGCAACGCAAGAGTCACCGACGTCAATCCCTCGCAACCGAGGGGCCCGGCAGGAAGGATGCCCAGACCTTGGTTATGCCTCCAGATTCTCTCCGACACGCCTCGCGATTCGACTGAGCGTAGATGGATGAAGACCGAGGTGTTTGGAGATTGCCGTCAGTGCATGTCCGGAGCCAAAGGCAGGTCCATGAACTCCAGGATTGAGGCAATGGGTCACCAGTCAAGTGGTTGAGGATGCTGACGCATCATACCATCCATCACTCTGTCAGCTAGGTGACTAGCTCCTTTCCCTCTGAGGCTGTCGCATCCATCGATTCCACGTTCGCCTTCTGTGGAATCCGATGGAGATGTAGCAACGAGAGATCATGTGTTCGCGGTTGCACTCCGCCAGACTCAGCACATTGACTCAGTCCAACAGAAACCATGACCCATCTGCGATTTTGACCCGATTCCAGGAATGCATAAGATGCTTGGTGATGGAGGTGGTTGGGTATGTGTGCGCGGAATCCAAGAGTCAGAGTGCTCCTGCTTGTGTCGTTCCTCGGTTTGGTTGGGGTCCTCCTGTTTGGGTGCGCTAGGCTGTTGCTCGATGTGGCGGGATTCAATGTGTCTCCTTGTTCGGGCAGCTCTCCGCTGGAGGTGCACTTTGCTCCTGCCGTCGATGGGAATGTACGCAGCTGGTGGTGGAGCTTCGGTGACGGGCAAGGTTCCGTCGAGCAATCTCCCAACCACAAGTACGAACAGCCGGGTACGTACACGGTCATCCTCTCCGTTGTCCCTCACATCGGCCAGCCGGTCACGATCATCAAGGAGGACATCATCACCGTACGGCGCGCGGGCTTCATGGCCCCGAGGGATCAACTGGTGGTAGAGGACGACGTCATCAACCTCTACTACGCGCCTCACGATTCGGATCGGAACACGTACAGCTTGGACGTATTGGCCAACGACTATTCGACCGCCGCTTCAGCCGAGCTGCAGATCACCGGGTTGAGGAAGGAGGGGGAGGAGACGCACTCCTTGTGCTTCTGGCACTCCACCGGAGAGGACGATACGGAGATACGCGTCACGTGCGCAAACGACGGGAAAGGCATCGACATCCGCGTCTACTGGGAGGGATGCGATTCTTGGGACAGTATTGACCTGCCTGTCTTTTTCTACGAGGCGGCGGATGGTGTCCGCACGTTCGAGGGACGCGTCGACCTTTTCTGGGAATGGCCGCCCTTTCACCACACGATCTTGAATTGACGAGTTCGGGAAGGCAGTTTCACCAAGTGTTTCCGAAGAACACGCCTGAGCAGCTCGCCAGGTACTGGTGTGAGTCGTTCTATGCTACTTCGTGAAGCTCGAACGACGAAGCTCGCAAGCGATCGAGGCCGGTTTCATCGTTACGTGTGTTGCCTCAAGGAAAGCCCAAGCGACCAAGGCTGTCCACATCACGCTTCTGTCCACGCCCTCATCTTGGTCTTCTCCCATCACGAAGGGAGAAGAGATTCGATTCGTGGTTCTCGCAAAGGCTGTTTGTCCGGGTATGCTGCTCCGAGGCGATCCAGCCTATGTCTCGACGATACATGCCGCGTTCAACCAGATATATACGTAGTGCAGATCCTGTCATGACTTGCCGTGATTGCTGATCAATCGGCTTGAATGCCTGAATCAGGAGCTTGATTCTTGGGGTTCCCCTGCTCAGTAGCCGCACGCCTGTACCTCTTGGGTTCCAGCCAGTTCAGAACGGATCCGAGGTCTGTGCTCAACCTGCGCGACTTTGCAAGCTAGCAGCCTGTGTGAGTAATCCACGCTAGAATACGCCAAGAACCCGTTTCATGAGTCGCGAGGGGGGACGATGAAGCGATTCAAGGCGTACGATACCCACCAGAGCTACCTTCTGGCACCATCACC
>Ga0272441_10013570_pt1 | contig 11692 bp, 7 predicted proteins | sample SSMProp6N_FD_193582 | JGI IMG/M metagenome (GOLD analysis project Ga0272441, IMG submission 193582) | Marine sediment archaeal communities from Little Sippewissett salt marsh, Falmouth, MA, United States - SSM-Prop-6N | ecosystem: Environmental > Aquatic > Marine > Wetlands > Sediment ... | reverse complement strand
GACAAAAAAACCTTCGAGTAAAAAAGGGAGGGTAGACGGGGATTTCTTCTTCTGTCTGGTTTTGATTTGCATAGCAATATTTTTGCTGTCCATATCATCGACCACTCTCAAAGTGGATGAATCATCATTGGGGCCCTTCTTCTGGCCAAAAACGATGCTATTCGGACTACTTGCATGTGGAGGAATCAAGCTGGTTTTTCATTTTCTAAAAAGAAGAGAATTGACCGATCAAAACAACTCGAATGTCACATCGGATTACCGGGCATTGGTGCTCATCGTCGTTGTTACTTTTGCCTACTTTCTGGGTGTTGTGCTTGTCGGGTATCCGATCGCGTCGGTCCTGTTTGTCATCGCCCTGTGTTACCTCGGGGGAATACGCAATCTGAAGCTTGCCCTCTCAGTCAGTGCAGGGCTAACCCTTGTCACGAGCTTCCTTTTCGTCGGGCTCATGTATATATCTCTGCCACGAGGTGTCTGGTTCTTTTACGATATAACGAACTGGTTTTTCTCACTGATCAAATTTTAAGGAGTGACGAATGGATTGGCTTGTGACAGTTATGGAAATGGGAGTGAAAATTATTACGCTCCCCAATTATTTTGTTTTCATTTTCATCGGACTTTTTATTGGCGTTGTCTTTGGTGCCATACCGGGGATTTCGGGGCTCATGGCTATCATACTTCTCGTGCCCTTTACCTATCCTCTCGATATCATTCAGGCAATGCTATTGCTCACTTCTACCTACTGTGGGGGCGTCTTCGGGGGATCTATCAGTTCAATACTGCTCAATACACCGGGGGCACCCGAATCGGTATGCACCTCTTTTGACGGCTATCCCATGACGCAGAAGGGGTTTGCCGCGAAGGCACTGGGTACGGCAATTGAATGCTCGGCCATTGGAGGGTTCCTCAGTGCCGTGGTTATGACTGTAGCCTGTGCCCCGCTGGCATCGGTTGCATTGTCCTTCGATTCCCCTGAATACTTTGCCCTTGTCTTTATGGGTCTCTGTGTTGTGACCTCAATATCGGGAAAATCGCTGGTCAATGGCGTTATTTCTCTCTTTATCGGTCTTTTCCTTGCGTCTGTCGGTGTGAGTCCCATCCAGGGTGTGCCCCGGTATGACCTGGGATTTCCACAGCTGAGGGCCGGTATTGACTTTATCATAGTCATGATTGGTGTCTTTGCCCTTGGAGAAATATTTACCCGTTTTGAAACGCTGTTGCGTGAGGAAAGTAAGAAGATTGATGGCAAGGTGGGTACCAATTTACTGACACTAAAGGAATTTATAAAGTTAAAGTGGACAATTCTTCGTTCATTTGTGATGGGGACTTTCATCGGATTTCTTCCGGGTGCGGGTGCAACGATCGCGTCTTTCGTCAGCTATGGGATGGCCCGAAACCTCTCCGATAATCCCGGCGAATTTGGAAAGGGTGCCATAGAGGGGGTTGCTGCCCCCGAGACGGCGAATAATGCGGCTACCGGTGGAGCAATGATTCCTCTCCTTACACTGGGAATTCCCGGTGGAGGGGCAACGGCCGTTATGATCAGTGCATTCATGATCAAGGGATTACAGCCAGGTCCCTTGGTCTTTATGACCAACCCCGAGCTGATCGGCAGCATTTTTGTCGGTATGATTATCGCGAACCTTCTGATCATAATATTTGGATTTATTGCAGTGAAGGCATTTACGCAGTTTCTGAAGGTTCCCTATACCATTCTCGCATCGGGGATAACCCTCTTCTGTTTCCTGGGTGCCTTTGCCAAGAGAAACGTCATGTATGACGTGTGGGTCATGCTGATATTCGGGGTTATTGGCTATTTCATGAAAAAGCATGAGTACCCTGTGGCGCCACTGGTGCTCGGTATGGTTCTAGGCCCCCTTGCGGAAGACAAATTCCTTTCCTCACTGATCAGTTATCATAGTGATTTTCTGATATTTTTCAAGCGTCCCATAAGTGGTTCCATGGTAGTTGTGGCCCTTTGCTTTCTCATGTATCCCCTGGTGATGGCCGTATGGAAAAAGAGAAAGGAAAAAAGGAAGATTGCATAGTGTGGCGCCGGCATGTGCCCGTCGTCCGGTGTAAGGGACGAGCAGATAGCAGCATGGATAAAAGGAGCAGATATGACAGCAGCAATCAGGGGTATCGCGGCCTATAAGGTTCGTCTCCCACTGAAGAGACCCTATCATCTTTCACTGATTACCCTCGATGACTTCGACAGCATGATCGTCAGAATCGTCACGAAGGACGGGGAGGGGTATGGCGAAACGACGGATGTGCCCGGCTACTTCACCCAGAATCTGGATGATGCCTGGGCCCTGACCTGCCGGCACGGGGTCAAGCTTCCGGGGCTCACGCCGGCGGAGGCCCTGGAGACGATAGTGAAGACAGAAAAGCACCTCGGCTTTGCAGCGACACCGATGGTGACGGCGCTGGAGAGTCTCTGTGATACCGGGGAAGACAGGGTGGACTCCCTGAGAGTACCTCTCCTGGGTGTGGTGCAGGGTGAAAGCCTCGAAGAGATTGCCGACGACGCCGCGCAACTCATGGATGCCGGGTACGGGACACTGAAATTCAAGGTGGGTTTTTCGGTGCCCCATGATCTTGAACGGGTGCGCCACCTGCAGCGGCAGCTCAGACCGGGCGTGTCCATCCGCATCGATGCCAACCAGGGATACACCTATGACCAGTCCGTCGAATTCCTGAAGGGGCTCGATCCCCGGGGAGTCGAACTGCTGGAACAGCCCATGGGAATGGATGCATGGGACGAGATGATCCGCTTGAACGACATCTCCCCCGTTCCGCTCATGCTCGATGAGGCCATCACGGGCGAGGAGGAGCTGGATCGTACCATCGAAACGGGGTGTGCCGGCGTCGTAAAGTTCAAGCTTATGAAGTGCGGGAGTTTCAGGCACCTCGAGGGGTTGATCAGGAAATCTCTGGAGGCTGGGCTGAAGGTCATCCTGGGCAATGGCGTCGCCACCGATATCGGATGCTTGCACGAAGCGCAGGTTGCCTGCAGGATGGGCATGACGCTGCATGCCGGTGAGATGAATGGCTTTCTCAAGGCCGTTGATCAGTTCCTCGATCCCGGAATGGAGATGGACAGAGACAACATTGTCATCCCCGCCGGGCGACCCGCTGTCCGGTGGGATGTCCTTTCCCGGTATGTCGTGGAGGAGACGCACTGGGGTGACATGGAGCGCTAGTTCATCCGGCGTAGCGACGGTGGGTGGGTGTCCGGTCCTCTGTGGGGGATTACCGGTCTGACCATGCGATCGAAAAACCGTGAAAGCCCCGGATAAATAAGAAGGGCTCCGCAGGATATGCAATCGGGCAGGGCCCTATTCGGGAGCATAATTAAACTGAAAAGGAATGGAACAATGAGCAAAAAAAAACCAACCGGTATAATCATTGGCGATGCCCTGGGAATAGGGCCCGAAATTACTGTAAAGGCCCTGTCCGATCCTTCGATCTATCGGGCCTGCAGACCTGTCCTCATCGGGGACGCCGAAATTGTGAAGCGGGCGCTGGCGATTACACAGACGGACATGATTGTCCGTCCCGTTCAGGCACCCGACGAGGCCCCCATCGAATACCCGAACCTGAATATCATCGATCTCCCGTCGCCGGAACTCCAGCGCGAACCCCAGGGAAAGGTGTCCCCCATTTCAGGACGTGCCTTAGTGACCTGGTTCCAGCGGGCCCTTGCAATGGCCGAAGGGGGTATACTGCGATCGATCGTGTATGCCCCTCTTAACAAGGAGGCCGTCCACGCAGCCGGCTTTGACTTCCACGACGAAACCGACATGATGCAGGCCTTTTCCGCTGAAAAGCCGGATATGCTGCTCGTCCTCTCCATGGCGGGCAAATTTCGCACCGCCTCCGTGCCGCCCCTTCACCTGTCACTGAAACGGGCCTGCGAGGTCCTGAATAAGGATGTCATCGTGCAGTCCCTGAAGCTGCTCGACGGGGCCATGAGAGATTTCGGCATCACGGAGCCTGTCCTCGGTGTTGCCGCGCTCAATCCCCACGGAGGAGAATCGGGTCTCCATGGTGACGAAGAGATACGGATTATCCGACCCGCCGTCGAAGAGGCCATCGCTCAGGGCATCGATGCCCGGGGACCCTTTCCCCCCGACACGGTCTATCTGCGGGGAAGAAACGGCGAATTCGACTGCGTCCTCGGTATGTTTCATGATCAGACACGCATAGCCATGAAGCTGGTGAGTTTTCGAAAGATCATCTATACCGTTTTGGGGACTCCCATACAGTTTGTCTCCGTCGCCCATGGAACGGCCAACGACATCGCCGGCAAGGGCATTGCCGATGCCGGTAATTTCAAACAGGCCCTCAGGTACGCGGGGCGTATTCGATAAGACGGCACCGCCACCACAGGGGGCAGAGATACCGGTTATCGCAGATTGGAGTGATGATTCGGGGAGACAGTGTGATCGGACATTACTGTCAGTGGATAGGGTTCTCAGATGCACTTACCCCACGCAGTGGCGATGAAAGAGTCAAGAACCGTGAGGTGACCGGGGAGAGATAAAGGGGAAGCTCCCCTGCACAGAATTCAGGAATGCCCGTTCTCATAAATGTGTGAAAAGGAAATTGCGTCTGCATACCGTTGGTGCTATTCCTGAAAGGGGGCAGGAACCATAGCAACGGTTATCAGAGGAGGATAGATGCCCAGCGATAGCACGTCACGATTTCAGACAAAAAACGTTTTGGTTCTCTCGGGGGGGCATTTCGTCAATGATGCATTTGCCTCCTTTCTGTCTCCCTTTCTCCCCCTCATTATCGAAAAGTTCGGCCTCTCCATGACGCTGGCCGGCTTTCTGACCGTTGCCTTCCGGCTCCCCTCTCTCTTGAATCCCCTGATCGGATATTTGTCAGATATCATAGATATCAGGGTACTGGCCCTCATTGCCCCTGCCGCAACGGCCGCATCGATGAGCCTGCTGGGCGTGGCCCCCAACTATGTCATGGTTTGCGCCCTGTTGTTCCTAGCCGGGATCAGTGCGTCTCTCTTTCATATCGTAGGTCCTGTCATGGTTGCCCAGGTGTCTGGAAATGATCTGGGGCGGGGGATGAGTTACTGGATGACCGGGGCTGAGGCGGCACGAACCATCGCGCCGCTCCTCGCCGTCCTCACCGTTTCGGTCTGGGGTTTTGAAGACAGTTACCCCGTCATGCTGGTCGGTATCGGCGCTGGTATCCTTATATTCGTGAATCTCAGGGGACTGGAGAGGCCTTCCGGCATGAAAGATGAACAGAAGGTGGAAATGATCTGGCACATGATGCGGCGGATCATCGGTCCCCTTACGGCACTTCTCCTGTGCCGGGCCTTCCTGGTTACCGGTTTCATCGCCTTCCTGCCCACCTATATGGTCTCCCTGGACCATACCCTCTGGGTCGGCGGTGCCATGCTGGCGCTGTTTGAACTGGCGGGCATTGCGGGTGCATTGTCCGGGGGGACGGTGAGCGACAGGTTCGGCCGTCGTACCATACTGTTGGTGACGATTCCCCTGTCATCCCTGTTCATGCTTGCCTTTGTCTACCTGTCGGGGTGGGCCAAGGTCCCCTGTATCATGTTCCTGGGGATTTCAGCATTTTCTATTATGCCCGTCACCATGGCGGTCCTCTATGATTTTTGTGGAACAAACAGGGGGGCTGCAAACGGTATATTCATGACGATCAATTTTATCGGCACCGCTGTTGTAACCCTCTTTATCGGGTGGCTCGTCGATCTCACCGGCTTTACCGTGACATTGACCGTGAACGCCCTCATGGGCATTCTCTGTGTGCCGGTAATATTTTTTATCCCCCGAAGGGCTGAAGAGGGACCTCGACAGGAGAAAGGAGACAGTCAGTGACAATAGTATCGCCCGAAGAACTGAAGAAGATGTTGCGTGATGGGGAGGAACTGGCACTCATCGATGTTCGCGAGCAGGGTGTCTTTTCTCAGGAACACCAGCTCTTTGCCGTCTGTATTCCCCTCAGTCATCTGGAAACGCGAATCAGGGATATGGTCCCGCGGTATGCGACTCGCATGGTTATTGTCGATGAGGGTGGAGAGGATGGCCTCGCCCTGAAAGCGTTCCGGCGTCTGAAGGAGATGGGATACACCGATGTAGCCGTACTGCGTGGCGGTATCAGAGCTTGGGACGATGCGGGGTATGAGCTCTTCTCCGGTGTCAATGTGTTGAGCAAGGCCTTCGGTGAAATAGTAGAAGAGACCTGCGATACACCGCGGATAACGGCGACGGAGTTGAAGGCGAGGTTTGACAGCGGTGATACTGTCGTTGTGCTTGATTCTCGTCCCCGTGAGGAATATCGGCTCATGAATATCCCCGGCAGTATCGATACTCCCGGCGCGGAACTGGTCCTGCGGGTTCACGATCTTGCCCCCGATCCGGAGACATTCGTTGTTGTCAACTGCGCGGGGAGAACACGAAGCATCATCGGAACGCAGTCACTGATCAATGCCGGTATCGTCAATCCCGTCGCCGCCCTGAAAAACGGTACCATGGGATGGCATCTGGCCGGTTTTGAACTGGAACGGGGTATGGAGCGTCGTGCCCCGGAACCTTCACCTGACGGGTTGCAGAAGGCGCGTGCCTGTGCGCAGCGTGTGGCGGAACACTATGGTGTGCAGACCATAGATCATGATACGCTGGCGGCATGGAGTGGCGATGACAATGATCGAACGGTCTATATCTTCGATGTGCGATTACCCGAGGAATATGAACAGGGTCACCTTGCCTGTGCCCGGAATGCACCGGGCGGTCAACTGGTACAGGCAACGGATGAATATATGGCTGTTCGACATGCCCGCGTCGTCCTCGTTGATTCCGTTGAGGTCCAGGCGGTGATGACCGCTTCCTGGCTGCTCCAGATGGGGTGGACCGAGGTATATGTCCTGGCGGGGGGTATGGGCGATCAAGCGAGAGTGACGGGATCATTCCCGGTAACCATGGTCGATGACGAATGGAACGAACTGATTACTCCCGCAGAGCTGGTTCATGCCATCGACGGGGGGATCGTCACCGTTATCGATCTGGGAAGCAGCAGAAACCATGCACAGGGGCACATCCCCGGGTCCTCGTGGTGTGTCAGATCACGGGTGCATGATCACCTGCAGGCGATAGGGCATGGCGAATTCTTCGTCTTTACCTCAGAAGATGGAAGACTGGCGCATCTGGCGGCGAGAGATATGAAAGAATGTCGTCCCGACATACCGGTACGGGTCCTTGAGGGGGGCACCGCCGCGTGGGTGCAGGACGGATTGCCGGTGGAGGAGGGGATGCAGCGGCCGCTCTGCCAAGTCGACGATATCTGGTATAAACCCTATGAGCAGAGCCACATGCAGGAGAAGACAATGCACGAATACCTGACATGGGAGGTAGCTCTTGTCGAGAAGGTCCGGCGCGATGAAGACGCACCCTTTAGAAATGGTATACAACATTTTTTTAACCCATTAAAATAATAACCTTATTTTCAATTTCGAGGGATTGATTATTATTGACAAAGAAGTGATTATCGGTTATACATTATGCGATCATGGTGTAGTGTATACTGCAATTTAACGAGGGGATGATAGTTCACCATTATTGTCCCATGTAGAAACGTTGCATCTCTGGAGAAATGGTCGGAGAGAGTAAGAAAGGAGCAAAATATGAAGAGAAGAGCAGTATGTTTATCGTCGTTTGTTGTGATCATGTTTGCCATTACACTTGCGTTTTCTTCCGCTACACTGGCTGCAGGCCCTTCGAAAAACATTTCGGCCGTTCTTAAGGCAGGCGGCGGGGCCGTCGGCGGCATTGGCTACATGGTCATGACCGGAATGTCAAAGGTGGTCAAGGACGAGTATAAGAGAATGGACATAACCGTCGTTCCCGGTGGGTGGGTTGGTAACCTTCCGCGGACCGACAAGGGTGAGCTCGACATCGCCAGCACCACCGTGGCCATGTGTTCTCTCGCGGCAGCCAAGAAGTCGCCCTTTGAGAAGGAGATGCCCAACGTAAAGGCATTCTACAGTACCCAGGATAAGCTGTTCTACTTTGCCATAGTGAGGGCGGATGCGCCTGCAGACAGCGTTGGTGAGATGTTCGACAAAAAGGTAGGTCTCAAACTCACCTGCCTGAACAAGGGGACCACGACAGAACTGATGTGGAGGAACATTTTTGCCTCTCAGGGCTATACCTGGGAAGATCTCCAGGATTGGGGCGGAAACATGAACCACGTTGCCTGGGGTGATGCCGTCAACCTGGTGAAGGACGGTCATGCCGACGGTATCCTGGCCGTGGGCGTCAAGAAAATCGGCTGGGCCATGGATCTCACCAATTCTAGGGCCATGAAGATCCTGAAGTGGGAAGATAAGTACATGGATATACTGAACAAGCAGTTTGGATTTGCCCGCGGCATCATTCCCGGAAAGACCTACCCGGGTATCGATGAAGACGCCCTGTGTCCCGCTGACTCGGGTGAGGTCATTGTCGGAGCCAGGGTTTCCGACGATGTCGTGACGGCCATACTGACGGCACTGGCCGACAATGCCGATAAATATTCGAAGCACCATTCGGCACTGGCCGACTTCACGGTAGAGGGCATGGCAAAGGGCCTGAAGCTGCCCCTCCATCCGGCGGCGATCAAATTCTACAAGGAACGAGGCATTGAACTGCCCTAGGTGACAGAACGCCACGGTTGCCTCTCCCTGCGGGGGAGGCAACCGTATTTTTGTACCTGTTTCAAGACGTCGTCGGGAGTATCTGCCTCCCGTGGCATCATGTAGAGATCGGTAAGTGAAATCAGCCATATCTCTGGGATGTGAAGATGATCCCTGCCACAGCATGGATCGTTGATTCGATGCTGTGGCAGGGGATATACATATCAACGTTTGGTTTGCCTGTGGATACGTCGGGGTGAGACCGCCTCATGTATCGGCGGGGTATGTGCCGGAATTTTCGGTTCGCGTCGTACAGCGGACATTGTGTGTCAGGAGGTTGTGGTGTCAGAGGAAACATTGGATTTTAAAGACAAGAGTCTCGTAATCAAGATAATGAAGGCGGTAATCCTTGTCATCGGGGTGTGCCTGAGTCTCTTTCATCTGTATACCGGCGGATTCGGGGTCGTTGAGGCATATATGCAGAGAACGATACATCTGATGGCCCTCATGACGATGGCCTTTCTTGCCTACCCCACAAACAAGAAGTGGTCGGCAAACAAGAATGCCCTGATTGATATACCGCTGGCTGCCATATGCATGTTCATCGGAATATATCTGCTCTATAATCACGACAGGATCGTTGGAAGGGAGTGGTATTACGGCCCCATTACCGTGGCCGATATCGTGCTCGGTATCGTTCTGATACTCCTCACGCTCGAGTCGGCACGGCGTGTCGTGGGGTTTGCGTTGCCGATTATCGCTGTAGTGTTTATGGTCTATGCCCTCTATGGGAATTACTTCCCCTATCCCTTCACCATCAGGGCACCCCCTCCCATCGTCTTTATTGACCACATGTTCCTGACACCGCAGGCGATATTTGGCGTGCCCGTCGGTGTGTCGGCCACCTTTGTCTATCTCTTTATACTCTTCGGGGCCTTTCTCGAAACGACAAAGGGAGGTCAATTTATTATCGATTTCAGTATGTCTCTTGTGGGGCGTGCTACAGGAGGACCGGCCAAGGTTGCCGTCGTTGCCAGCAGTCTCTTTGGTACCGTGTCGGGTCATTCCGTGGCAAATGTCTATGGGACGGGGACCTTCACGATTCCCCTGATGAAACGGGCCGGATACGAGAAGGAGTTCGCCGGCGCCGTCGAGGCGGCGTCCAGTGCGGGAGGTCAGATCATGCCTCCCATTATGGGGGCTGCCGCCTTCATCATGGCGGAGATTCTCGGTGTCCCCTACATGGACGTGTGTAAAGCGGCTATCCTTCCGGCGTTGCTCTATTATGTGGCGGTCTTTTCGTCCACCCATGTCGAGGCCCTGAAGAAGGGATTGAGAGGGCTGACGCGAGAAGAAGTTCCCCGTCTGCTTGACACATTGAAGCGGGGGTTTCATTTCACCGTTCCTGTGGTTCTCCTTATCGTCGTGCTGATAAAGGGGTTCACCCCATTCAGGGCGGCCTTCATAGCAATCGTGGCCCTGGTAATCGTGGCGATGTTCAGAAAGGAGAGCAGGCTGACGCCGAGAAGCCTCATACATACGCTTGTCCTGGGTGCGAGAAACAGTATCGTCATCGCCGTGTCCTGTGCCTGCGCGGGAATCGTTGTCGGCGTCCTCGATGTTACCGGTCTGGGAATTAAATTTGTTACCATCGTGACGGAACTGTCGGGTGGTATACTGCCCATAGCCCTGGTGATGGTCATGATCTCCTGTCTCATTCTGGGGATGGGCGTTCCCACAGCGCCGGCCTATATCATTGCGGCCATGATAGCGGCGCCCACGCTGACCCACTTCGGCATTGAACCCATTGTGGCACACATGTTCGTCTTCTATTCTGCCCTGCTGAGTGCGATCACACCACCTGTGGCTCTGGCCGCCTATGCGGGGGCGGCCATATCAGGGGGACGGGTGATGATGACGGGCGTCATTGCGTCGAAACTGGGTATTGTGAAGTTTCTGGTACCCTACATCTTTGTTTACAATGCGGCCTTTCTCATGATCGGTTCACCCCTCTTTGTGATATGGTCCTTCACGACGGGCGTTGTGGGAACACTGGCCCTTGTATTTGCACTGGAAGGATACTTCTTCAGCCGGTTGAACGGATGGCAGAGGACAGTCTTTCTGATAGCGGGACTCTGTACACTAGTCCCGGAAATCAAGAGTGACCTCGTGGGACTGGTGCTGTTTGTAGTCTTCGGTTGGCTCAATCGCCGGGCGGCGCAAGGCATGACGGCAGTTTCAGGAGGATATGCCGAAGAGTAACGATAAAGCGGTGTCAGCAGGGAGCCAATCGGGAAGGATATCTGGTTCACCCGTAATGGTTCAGTACGGACATGTCCATAGGTGTCACTCCCGGTCCGATCGGGAGTGACACGTCTTGTTTTCTCTCAAGTGACGGTAATGGAGTTGATGCTGGCACGATCGAAGCTCAACGATGCACGCAATGGGGAAGGTGCTCGCTGTTCAGTCATGTCCGGCAGCACATCCGCTTGCCGGATGTGGTCCAGTCTCTGCAGGGATATGTGCAGTACCGTAATGATGATAACCTGTAAAGTGAGTATAGAGACCGATGGGTATTGAACTGGGATTATTCGAGATAGCGTCCATCGCCATCATCATCCTGTTCACCTGCCTGGTCAAGACCAGTATCGCCGTGGGATCGGGGATATTTTTTTCCGCCGGTATGTGCCTCATCATGCCCCCCAAGATGGCCATCGCCCTGGGCGGCCCCGTTATGCTGCTGTCAAATATTCTGCCCCTCTTTCACTACTGCAAAAAGATCGATAAGGCCGTGTTCATCGTACTGATTTCGGGAAGTGTGGTGGGGCTCGGTCTGGGTGCTCTCGTCATGAACTATCTGCCCGACTGGATATTCATAAAGGTCGTCGGTGTTATTTGCGGTATCTTTGCCGTGCAGCAGCTCTTCGGAAACTTCTTTTCCTCGGTGTTGAAAGGGAAAGGGGGAAAACGATTTGTGCCGGGACGCTGGATGGGAGTTGTCGCGGGCCTTGCCGGCGGGATCAT
>Ga0272441_10013569_pt1 | contig 11693 bp, 4 predicted proteins | sample SSMProp6N_FD_193582 | JGI IMG/M metagenome (GOLD analysis project Ga0272441, IMG submission 193582) | Marine sediment archaeal communities from Little Sippewissett salt marsh, Falmouth, MA, United States - SSM-Prop-6N | ecosystem: Environmental > Aquatic > Marine > Wetlands > Sediment ... | reverse complement strand
CGAAGAATTGAAAAAGATCAGTAACGCCATGCTTATGCAGAACGCCATAACAGCGATAAAGGCAAAAAACTATAACAAAGCAATACCTTTATTGAAAAAATCCCTCGAGATGGAGGAAACATACGACGTTAGAAAATGGCTCGGTCTTGCTTATCTGGCTACGGGAAACTTTACGGGATCCACTAAAAATCTTGAAAAAGCGGATGAGATGAATCCGGATAATTTTGAAGTGCTGTATAATCTTGCAAATGCTTATATACATTCAAACCGGAAATCACAGGCTGTCAAAACGATCCAACGAATGGAAAAGCTCCGTCCCGGATTTTCCGATCCGCAAAATATTAGACAAAAACTGGAAAATTTATAAAAGCCCTAATTTCCGACAATTCTTCATTTCACAACCATTTACAAAAGTGCCGTTACCTGAAACGGCATTTTTGTAAAAAATTATCCTTTTGAAATAAATCAAATTCTGTTAAATTTAAAGGATATTTTAAATTCTGCTTTATTATTCCAAAGAGAACAAGTTACCGAATTAAAGACAGGAATAAAACCAGGAAGGTTTGTCATGAAAAACAAAAAAGTAAAAAGTCGCCGCCAGTTTTTGAGTAATCTAAGCGCGGCAGTCGCTGCCATGCCTTTGATGGCAGGTTGTACCAAAAAAACCGGCGCTCCGGCCCGAATCGCGGGAAGTAAGCCACAAAACGTTATATTCATCCTCAGTGATGATCATCGCTACGACTTTATGGGATTTTTAGGTAAGCCAAAATTTTTGCAAACACCCAATATGGACAGAATGGCCAAAGAAGGCGCCTATATCGAAAAAGCGTTTGTCACCACCGCGCTGTGCTCACCCAGCCGGGCATCTATAATCACCGGCCAATTTTCCCACCGGCATGGTGTTGTGGACAACAACTCTTTAATTCCGGAAGGTACGATCTTTTTCCCGGAGTACCTGCAAAAAAACGGTTATCAAACGGCTTTTATGGGGAAATGGCATATGGGCGATGACAGCGATGAGCCCCGTAAAGGATTCGACAAATGGATCAGCTTTCGCGGCCAGGGCGATTATTACAACCCAACCCTGAATATTGACGGTAAGCGGCAAAAAGTTGACGGTTATGTTACCGACCTGTTAACGGATTACGCCCTTGAATGGTTGCAAAAAGAACGCGATCCGCAAAAACCTTATTTTCTCTATTTGTCACACAAAGCGGTACACGCCATGTTTAAGCCGGCCAAACGGCATTTGGGAAAATACGAAAACGTAAAACTGGAATATCCCGAAAACATGGCCAACACGGAAAAAAATTATAAAGGCAAACCCGACTGGGTCCGGGAGCAACGCAACAGTTGGCATGGTGTTGATTATATGTATCATGGTCAAATGGACTTTGATACTTTTTACAAACGCTATTGCGAAACTTTATTAGGAATTGATGAAAGTATTGGCCGCGTGCTTGAACACCTTGAACAAAACGGCGAACTGGACAACACGCTTGTCATGTACATGGGCGACAACGGCTTTGTATTCGGTGAACACGGCATGATCGACAAACGCCATATGTACGAAGAATCCATGCGCGTTCCCTTCCTGGCGATGTGCCCGGAGAAAATTAAACCCGGTACAATTTTACCTCACCTCGTACAAAATATTGATATCGCTCCGACCGTACTGGAGGCCGCCGGTTTGCATATGCCTGAAAATATGGACGGGAAATCATTTCTGCCGCTGTTAGAGGGTAAAAATATTGAATGGCGGGACGCTGTTTTCTATGAATATTACTGGGAGAGAAATTTTCCGCATACACCAACGACCCACGGCATCCGTACCGACAGATATAAGTACATCCATTACCACGGGGTCTGGGACACGGACGAATTGTACGACCTGAAAAATGATCCCGGGGAAATGAACAATTTGATCAATGAGCCGGAATTACAGGATTTGGTAAAAGAACTAAACGGCCGAATGTTTGACTGGCTGGAAGAAACGGACGGCATGCTGATCCCGCTCAGAAGAGATAAAGGGTTCCGGGCCGACCAGAGGAGACCCAAAAAGTAGACAAACAGATGTAACTCAATATTAAATAATAAAATCCAAAAATTAAAGAAAGGGAAAAAAAGTGAAAATCAAACTGACCACAATAATTGCCCTTATGTTCATGTGTTTATCATTATTAACGACAGGACCCAAAATGGCGATTGGCGGAGACTTTCCCGCAGAAGTGAAAATCGGCGGATTCGCGATCGGTCCGCAGGCCTGGAGTTTTAACAGGTTTACGTTTTATGAAGCTGTAGATAAAGCAAAAGAAGCCGGTTGCAGCGTTATTGAAGTATACCCGGGACAAAAATTAAGTCCTGCAGACAGCACCCGTTTTAATCATGAAGCCCCACCGTCCGTCTGGGCAAAGGCGAAATTAAAGCTGGAAGCGACGGGAGTCCGCATATCAAACTATGGAGTAACCCGGTTTGCGAACGAACAGGAAGCGCGCGTTGTTTTTGATTTTGCCAAACTGATGGGTATCCCCGCTATAACGATTGAACCGAAGGACAACAGCCCGGAAATGTTCAAACTGGTCGAAAAAATGGTAAAAGAATATGACATCAAAGTGGGCTTTCACAACCATCCAAAGAGACCGGACAACCCGGATTACAAATGGTGGAATCCCGATTTCATCATCGAAAACGTCAAAGACCTCGATCCGAGAGTGGGCCTGGCCGCCGATACCGGTCACTGGATCCGTTCCGGCGTCAATCCCCTTGAAAGCCTTAAAAAGGCGGAAGGACGGATCATCAGTGTGCATTTGAAAGATTTGAAAGAATATGACCGGAATACTCATGACGTTCCCTATGGAACCGGTGTCGCGAATGTCGGTCTGCTGCTGGATGAATTGAACCGCCAGGGATTTGACGGCAACATTTCCATAGAGTATGAATACAACTGGGAAAACAATTTACCGGACATAAAACAATGTATTGATTTTGTACGTGACTACGGTAAGGTCAATCCCTGATGTAAGTTTACGGCGCACCCCCCTGAAAAATCAGGGGGGTTTTTTATACCTCACCCCTTTTTTATAATTCAGTCAAAAAATAATTTACTCTGCGCGCATTTTTATCCGGTATGAATTTCTTTATTATTTTTCTTGAAAAAAAAATGAAATTTTATTAAAATATCAAAAGTCAATTCATATCGAATGAACAACTCTAACACCCAAAATTAAAAGGTTACGATGAAAAAAATAATTCCCTTAATTCTGGTATCATTATCTTTGTTACTCATCTCCTGTGGTAACAGCGATATTATTTTATTTGATTTTGAATCCGGCACGCTGGAAAACTGGACGGTATACGGACAAAATCCGTTTTACGGTGGCAAACCGGTATCGTCGGATACGGTAAAAACATGGAAAAAAGACGCGACCGGATACATTGGCAATTATATGCTGGCAACGGGTGGACCCGGCGGCCGGCATAATAATCATTCCGACGGCGGTGTAAAAAGTGTACCGTTCAGGATAAACAGAAATTATCTGAATTTTTACCTGGCAGGGGAATTGAATCCGCGGGTCCGTGTTTACCTGCAAATAGACGGCCGGATTGCGCGGGAGGCCTTCGGCAACAATTTTTACGATTTACAGCTTCGCGGCTGGGATGTATCGGAATTAAAAGGTAAAAAAGCTCAAATAGTTATTGAGGACATTCACTCGCGCCAGTCGCTATTACGAGTCGATCATTTTTATCTCTCCAATACGCCTCCCCCCTCTCCCGCGAAATGGGTAAAAGTACCGCGGAGACAACGGTCGGAGCTTGTTTCCGTCGGCGAATTCAGACTTTTGCTGAACAGCAACCGGGTTAATAAAAACTGGCAGATTTTCCACAGTTCGATCGTGTATGGTCATGATAACAAATGGCATATTTACGCGTCGGCGGCGGACGGCAGCGCCGAATGGCAAGACAGCGATAAAAAATATATCGTCCATGCCGAATCAAGGACATTAACCGGAAACAACTGGGATTTTACCGGTCTTGTACTGAACGCGGAAAAAAAGTATAACGAGGAATTCATCCTGCATCCGTATGTCTTGTACGAGAATGGAACGTATTACATGTATTATGTGGGTTCCGGGAAAACGTGGAGCGGCTGGACCGATTGTCCCGGGGGTAAAAAAATGCCCTGGTATGGCGGTAAATGCGGTGAACAGGGTCCGTACAACATTCATCTGGCAACATCAACAGACGGGGCGACATGGGAACGACATGGAAAAATAATCACCGACAGCCCGTTTGCCTTTACACCGTACGTCCATAAAATCAAAAACGAATGGGTCATGTACTACGCCGCCGCCGAACCCGCAAACGTACAGGGCAAACATGCCATAGTATACGCGAGATCAAAAGATCTGCTTCACTGGAAAGGCCGGGATATTGCGTTAATTGACCACGAAAACGGAACGACGCCCTGGCCGGAACATTCATTTGTTTTATATCCCCATGTATTTTCACGCGGCAGCACCTGGTACATGCTTGCCGGCCCGGTTGATAATAATAACTTGTCGCGATATCACTGTTTAAGGGTATTTACAAACGATAAACCATACGGTTGGGATATTTCTGGTGATCACAAAAGAATATTTGCCGAGGGCGGTTCGATATTACGTGATACCGACGGCGGCTGGTATATAACACATAACAACGCCATGTCGGGTGGAACATGGATCGCGCCTTTATACTGGAATGACGGAATGCAAAACGAGAATTCATCATTCATGCCGGCAGGCCGGTAATATCAAACAGTTCAATGGATTTATCCATTATTAGCCGGTTTACTCTTATTGAGCTTCACCGGCTTTGTTCATTTTTATCACGCGCTATGGGGGTATTCGTTTCTCCCGGTTCCTGATATATAAAATCCCAATACCTATTCGACCGGCACGTTTAAAAAGATTTTTGCCGAAATTCCGATGGAATAATATTTGCAATTACTTGTAAATCGATTGCGCTTTTATTTTTTCAAATAACTGATTTTAAATACTTTAAGCCCGAAAAGAGAAAAAAAGCCATTTAAATATCTATCCTAAAATTTCCCATCCGGAGGTATTAATGGAGCCTGCCATATTACAGTCAATCCTGAACGAGAATAATCTGGCATACCTGATATCCAATAATGAGTTGATAATAAAGGAAGAATACGGTTGTTTACATATTTTATATCATAATAATGAATCATATATCGGTAAATCATTACTGGCTGCCGCCCCGGGCCTCAAAAATAAAAAAGCAGAAATTGAAAAATTAATTTCCGGCCAGGCGGAGAAATTCTCCCTTGACGTCTCGTCAAACAATTCAAATAACGGTCAGCCGGGATATAAACAAATAACCTGTCTGGCACAAAAAAACAAATCCGGGAAGATAACCGGTATACTTTATATTGTTAAAGATGAGATCAGTAAAAGTTCATATAACGCAACAGATGCAAAGAGCGAAAAATATGAAAATCAAATACCAGATCAATTAACGATCAGTGAGTTCAGAAACAGGCAAGTCAAACTTGAGGAACTGCTATCAGTTGCGGATTTACAGGAATTGCAGGATTCATTTGCCACCGCCACAAAAGTCGCTTCACTCATTACAAATATAGACGGAACCCCCATAACAAAGCCCAGTAATTTTTGTAAAGTATGTAATATCATCAGAAATACCAAAAAGGGACTTGATCAATGTATACTGTCCGATAAAAAATTAGGTATTAAAGCCCATAAATCTAAAAAACCGGTTTACGAACAGTGCGCGAGTTGCGGATTTATTGATGCGGCCGCGCCCATCATCGTTGCGGGAAAACATGTTGCCACCTGGTTAATCGGACAAAGCATAATCAATACAGTGGACAGCGCCAGAATAAGGGAATACGCTCAGGAAATAAACGCGGACCCTGATGAAATGGTACAAGAATATGAAAAAATGCCCAATATGTCCCTGAAGGACTTTAAAAACAAAATGAATTTACTGGAAATAATCGCGCAAAACATTTCCACCCTTATTTATAATAATCTCAAGCTTGCGGATGATATTAATGAATTGAATAAAGCCAAGGAAGAACTTGGACTTGAAAAAAATCAATTGCGAACATTAATTGATAATATACCGGATCCCATCTTTATTAAAGACCGGAACAGTCAATATGTTATGATCAATATTGCGATGGCCCACGTTTTAGGGATCTATTCACCATCAAAAGCAAATGGGAAAACAGATTTTGATTTTTATGATGAGGAACTTGCCCGGGAGACGTTTGCTGATGAACAAAATATATTTGTCACAGGCCGGCCTTTAATCGGCAAAGTTGAACTTAACAGGCAGTCCGGAACGAACAGATGGGTATCCTCGACGAAGGTCCCGATTATGGATAAATATGACAGGATCAGCGGCATCGTCGGTATATCGAGGGATATCTCAAAACTAAAAAAAGCGGAAAATAATCTGTTAAAAAAGTATGAACAACTGGATAAAGCGTTAATTGCCGCACAGGAGGCAACCAAAGCCAAATCTGAGTTTCTGGCTAATATGAGTCATGAGATCAGAACCCCAATGAATGGCGTCATCGGTATGACCGGATTATTGTTAAACTCCAAATTATCCGAGGAGCAAAAAGAATATGTAGAAACAATAAAATCCAGCGGTGACAGTTTAATGGTTATAATCAATGATATACTGGACTTTTCCAAAATTGAGACCGGCAAACTTGATTTAGAGCATCATCCGTTTCTATTAAGACAATTAGTGGAAGAAACCCTGGATATACATTCGGCAAACGCGTCCCAAAAGGGGCTTGAATTAACATACCTGATCGATCAGCACACGCCGGAGAAATTCCTTGGGGATTTCATTCGTATACAACAGGTGCTGAATAACTTGTTGAATAACGCCATTAAATTTACGCATAAAGGTGAAGTGGTGGTTTATGTCAAAAGTCAAAAACGGGCGGGAAAAACCTGTGAATTGAACTTTACGGTCCGGGATACCGGGATAGGAATATCAAAAGACCGGCAAAAAAATATGTTTGAGGCCTTTACTCAGGTTGACGCGTCGATAACCCGGAAATATGGCGGAACCGGATTAGGTCTGGCAATCAGTAAACAACTGTGTGAATTAATGGGTGGCACCTTATGGGTGGAAAGTCAGGTTGGAAAAGGGTCTTCATTATATTTTAATATAATCCTGGAGGTGTTGGACGCACAACCGGAAGATGATCTTCACGACAATCTTCTGACCGGCAAGCATTTATTAATAGTAGACGATAATGACACAAACAGGAAGATCCTCACTTTACAGGCCAAATCCTGGAAAATGTGTACGGAAGATACCGGCTCTTGTATTGAAGCGCTTACATGGATAAAAAGCGGAAAAAAATTTGATGTTGCCATTCTTGATATGATGATGCCCGACATGGATGGTTTTACACTTGCAAAAAAAATTCGTGAAAAAAGAGACGCCTCTTCCCTACCTTTAATAATGCTGACGTCAAAAGGAAGAACAGAGCAGGATATTACCAAGCTCAGGGAACTTGATTTGGCCAATATAATGACAAAACCGGTTAAACAATCACACCTTTTCAACGACCTGTTAAAAATATTTGACGGCAAGCCCTCTATCACCACAAAAAAATTTAATATGCCCCTGTTAGATCCCAATTTGGGGACAAAATCACCTTTGGACATCCTGGTCGTGGAGGATAATGTTGTCAATCAAAAACTGGCGTTGCGAATATTGAAAAAATTAGGCTATAAAGCCGACATCTCAGCAAACGGTAAAGAAGCCCTAAAAGCCCTGAAACTTAAACACTATGATATGATATTGATGGATATACAAATGCCCGAAATGGATGGCTATGAGGCTACACGGTTAATACGCCAAAGGATGCCGAAAAACAAACGTCCCCGAATTGTCGCCATGACCGCCAATGCGATGGAAGGCGACCGCGAGAAATGCATCAAAGTTGGTATGGACGAGTATATCAGCAAGCCTATGCAAATTGACAGATTAATCATTGAACTCAAAAAAACCTCTGCAAATAAAAAATAAATTATTGAAAAAATTTGTTACATTAAACTGCTGGAAAACGGAGAAACGGAATGCCAAGAGCTTTACCAAAAATTTTTTTTCTTTTTATATATCTCTTTATTTTCACATCTGAAATAAACGCGAAAACGACTTTGCCGGAAAATCGTGTTCAATACCTGCTGTTAAGGAACAAACAATTAAAACAAAGACCGTTGAATCAATACCGCTGGGAAAGCTTCACCGTATCTGACGGTTTGGGTCCGGGAAATGTTGGCTTTATTTTAAACAGAAATGATAGTACATTGTGGATGGCAACCGGCATGGAAGGCGTAGAGGGTTCCGGCATTACGGTTTGGGATGGAAAAACATTCACACAACTTAATACGGGTAACGGACTGCCGTCAAATAAAATTACGACGATGGCAGAAGATTCACGGAAAAACGTGTGGATCGGAACACAGGATCACGGGCTTGCCGTTTATCAAAAAGGGACATGGAAATATTATACAACTGAAAACGGTCTGGATAATAATTTTGTTTATTCGCTGTACAAAGATAACAAAGGCAGGATATGGATAGGCACATTGACCGGGATTTGCCTTTTTGAAAATAATAAAATTCATAAAATTACCGAGCCGAGAATCCTGTCCGGCCAAGCGATCCGGGCCATAACCGAAGGCCCGGACGGCAGTATGTGGTTTGCTATAGGGTCGGCAACAGTCATCAGGGTTAAAAACGGACAATGGAAATCCTGGCAACTCGCAGAAAATGAATATCTATTCCGGGGTATTTTTCAATATCCGTTTGCCTGGGATAAAAACAATCAACTTTATCTGGGGACTTTTTCGGGGCTCTATAAATTTAATCATTCCGGTTTTGAACAAATTACGTTACCGGATGAATTCTCCAGTAAACATATTACAGATCTAAAGATCATTGACAATAATATTTATTTTACAACAGAATTCGGCGGCCTGGGATTGAAGACCGGTCAATATTGGATGAATTATACCACAGGGGATGGACTGGGAGACGACGTTACTTTTTCCTTATCACAAAACAAAGAAGGCGTTATATTTGTGGGAACAATGAGCGGGCTTACCGCTTGGAATCCCTCCAAATGGGAGTACATTACCCAAAATGACGGTTTGCGCTCAAACGGTGTTAGAGATATCCTGAAAAAAAAGGACGGCAGTATCTGGTTTGCCACAACAAACGGCTGTTCCGTGCTCAAAGACGGTGAATGGAAATATTATGATATGGATGACGGGATACCCGGGGAGTACTGTAATGATCTGATAGAAGATAAAAATAATAATATATGGGTGGCCTGTACAAACTGGCATTCCATCCGGAGCGGGCTTGGCATACTCGACGCTAAAAAAGATAAATTTAATATAATCGACGATTATCAAATGTTTGTTCTGCAAAGCAGCGACGGCTCCATTTGGGCGGGCAACAAACGGGAATGGCAGGCCAGGGACGACTTGCTGGTCCGGTATAAGGACGGAGAAAAAACGGTTTATAATCAAAAAAACGGGCTTCCCATTTCGTCCTGTTGGAGCGGTTTGGAAATGCAGGACGGCTCACTGTGGTTTTCATCGGATATTGACGGTATCGCGGTATGGCAAGATAATCAATGGAAACATATTACAACAGGAGACGGTTTATGCAGTAACAAAATCGGGCCCATGATCCAGGCCTCAAACGGCGATATATGGGTTGGTTCCCTGGATGCCGGCGCCTCGGTTTACCGTGACGGTAAGTGGTTTACATATAATAAAGAAAACGGATTAACCGGATTATTCGTTAAAGATATTGCCGAAGCGCCCGACGGGGAAATCTGGCTGGGCCTGGAAGGAAACGGGATCAATGTGTTTGACGGAGAAAATTTTAAATCTCTGACCAGGGGAAATGGTCTTTCCAGCGATCTGGTATGGTGTATTAAGCCCTGGGACGACGGTTCCGTCTGGATCGGCACCAAAGATAAAGGAGTCTCAATATATCCAAAACATCAAAAAGAATCACCCGAGACATATATCCTGGCGGAGAACAACTGGCTTGTTTTTACAAACCTAAATGGTAATTCTGATACTCTAAAAACTTATCGGAACAACAATCCGGGTGATTCGACAAATATCATCACAATAGCAAAAAAGAAATTTACCGGTTTAACCGGGCCAGAATTAAAAAGGACAAGTAAAACAGGGGCGATCAGCCTTAAAATCCTGGCCGTTAAAAACTGGCATAATATCCCCGCAGAAAAATTCCTGTATTCTTACAAGCTGGATAAAAATGAATGGACTGACTTTTCCAATGAACCGTTTATTGAACTCAATGATCTGTCAAACGGCAACCATACGATCCGGGTTCGTTCCAAATCACCGGAATTGATTATTGATCCGACGCCTGCAGTGTTGCAATTCAGGGTATCAAAACCCCTGCCGCTTTTATCAATTTTATTGGGGATTGTAATAATCAGCATAGTCATTATTTTCATTCGGCTGGTTATCATATCCAGGGAAAAAAAACGGTTCCAAATAGAAAAAGAAGAAGCGGAAAGAAAAAGGAAAATCGCGGAGCATGAGAAAAAGATAATTCAACTGGAGAAAGAAAAAGCGCTCAGAGAAAAAGCCATTGAGAAAAAGGAAAAGGAACTTTCTTTAAAAGCGCAGAAAGCATTACAGGAAGCCAAAGAAATAGCGGAACAGGCGACGCAAACCAAAAGTGAATTCTTGGCGAATATGAGTCATGAGATCAGAACGCCGATGAACGCGGTCATCGGACTGACGGGATTATTACTGGAAACAAACCTGACCGACGAACAAAAAGAATATGTGGAAACCGTTAAAACCAGCGGCGACGCGCTGATGCACGTAATAAACGATATTCTGGATTACTCAAAGATCGAATCCGGCAAATTAAATCTTGAGCATCAACCATTTAATTTAAGAGATTGCATTGAAGAATGTCTCGATGTTCAGGCGCCCAACGCGGCTAAAAAGAACCTCGATCTGGCATACCTGATTGAACCTTATGTTCCCGATACCATTGTCGGCGATATGAACCGTTTACGTCAAATTTTGAACAACCTGCTCAGTAACGCGGTCAAATTTACCAATAAAGGTGAAATTTTTATTTCCGTCAAATCCCGTCCCATAAGCAAGGACAGACATGAGCTGTTATTTATGATAAAAGATACGGGTATCGGTATACCAAAGGACAAGTTAAACAAAATGTTCCAATCTTTCACCCAGGCAGACGCGTCGACCACCAGAAAATATGGCGGTACGGGGCTGGGACTCACAATCAGTAAAAGTTTATGTGAAAAAATGGGCGGTAAAATGTGGGCTGAAAGTGAATTGGGGAAAGGTTCCGTATTTCACTTTACCACACAATCAGACGTCATAACATCGGAACAACAGGATATTGCAAAATCATCTCTGATTCCTCTGGCAGGGAAAAAAGTGCTGATCGTGGACGACAATTCAACCAACCGGCACATATTGTCATTGTTGTCGACATCCTGGGGAATGATACCTCATGAGACCGGCTCGCCCCTGGAAGCGCTGAATTTGATAAAGCAGGAGGTCAATTTTGATCTGGCCATTCTTGATTTACAGATGCCG
>Ga0272441_10013568_pt1 | contig 11693 bp, 21 predicted proteins | sample SSMProp6N_FD_193582 | JGI IMG/M metagenome (GOLD analysis project Ga0272441, IMG submission 193582) | Marine sediment archaeal communities from Little Sippewissett salt marsh, Falmouth, MA, United States - SSM-Prop-6N | ecosystem: Environmental > Aquatic > Marine > Wetlands > Sediment ... | reverse complement strand
GCTGAGTACGAGCGATACGTGCGGAAGCTGACCCGTGCTTACAAGCGGCACCTGAAGAAGAAGTAGTAGTTGTGCCCGATGGCTCAATGGTAGAGCAGGTCCCTGTTAAGGACAAGGCTGGAGGTTCGAGTCCTCCTCGGGCAGCCACCAGTTTGGGCGAGGGTGGTCCTCGCTCAAGGCCAGCGCGATAGGTTGATCGTCCCAGTGTGCTCTGATCAGTCTCTCCCCCGAGAGCGGTAAGAGGCCTGGTACTGCGCTGGCGGGATCGCCGGGGGCCCTGATTCCTAGCAGACGGGGCCCCCGGCACTTGCTAAGGGTCTTCGATGAACGTACTCCTCATTCACCCTCCGGTGCGCGAGAACGCGCTACCCAACAACATCCCGCTGGGCACGCTCTACACCGCTGCCGCCCTCCGGGAAGCGGCGATCGACTTCCAGGTGCTGGACCTCAACGAGAGGCGATGGGCCGACTCGATGATCGAGTCGTTCATCTTCCACGGCGGGTTTACCCACGTGGGGATCAGCTCGATCGCCAGCCAGTATCGCTGGGTCGAGAAGCTCGTGGCCATGGTTCACCGGATCGCCTACGGGGTGCCGGTCATCATCGGCGGCCCGATCTCGGTGCTGGGCGAAAAGCTTTGCGAGTGGCTCGGGTCGGACGTCTTTGTCTACCAGGGCGAGAGCGAGCTGGAGTTTCCTGGGTACCTGAAAGACAAGACGTACGCGAGCCAGCCGGTCTACCGGGCGGGCGTGATCGAGAATCTCGACTCGCTGCCGAGCCCGTTCTGGAACGGCTGCAACATGAGCGCCTATGTTCGCAACCCGGTCGGTGCGGTCAACCGGCACAAGTGGGACGGCGGCAGGCGGGGAGGCGAGGTCGCGCTTTCGGCGAACCTGCTTTGGACGCGCGGGTGCCCGCACAAGTGCTCATACTGTGCGCATGACTTCCTGGGCTCGAACTACCGCAAGCGTTCACCCGGGGCGATCGTCGCCGAGATGGAGATGCTGCGGCGGCTGTACGGAGCGAGATACTTTCATACCTCCGACGACAATTCCATGGCTGACCGCGCCTGGCTCGGGGCGGTGTGCGACGCGATTATGAGCAGCAAGGAGCTGCAGGGCTGCACCTGGGGCTGTGCCGGTCGCGTGGACCGGTGCGACGTCGAGACCCTGATGATGATGAAGAAGGCGGGCTGCGTGCTGGTTGGTCTCGGCGTAGAGTCGGGCAGCCAGAAGATGCTGGACGCTTACAATAAGGGGGTGACTGTCGAGCAGATCGAGGCGGCGATCAGTGCTTGCAAGACGGTGTTCGGCGGGGCCGACTATTCGGTGATGGTCGGCGGGCCAGGAGAGAGCGAGGTGACCGTGCGCGAGACCATTGATCTCTGCAGGCGCACCAAGACCCGCCCGGAGGTGGTGTTCTTCACCACTCCGCTGCCCGGGGCTGCGCTCTACGAGTACGCCCTGAAAGACAACCTGATCCCCGACGAACGGGCTTACGTGAAGGGTCTTGGGGAGATGGGCGAGCAGATAGCGGCGAACGTCAGCGGGCAGACAGACGCCTGGCTCTTCGACGCCAAGCGCCGAATCGTACAGGAGACCTTCAAGGGAGAGAGTTTGATATGAAAACCCTCGCAGTGGTCTGTGCAAGGAAGGGGTCGGCCCGTCTGGCTGGCAAGCACTGGAAAAAGATCAACGAGACCCCCATGTTCAAGCTCGTGCTGGAGGCGGCGCACAAGTCGATAGCGGCGGCCACGATCGTTTCCACCGACGACGAGCGCATGCTCAAGTGGGTCAAGGCTCGCGGGTGGCTGACTTCCGTTCGCGACCCGGAGTTCTGCACGGACACAGCTTCGATCCACCATGCCTTGATTCAGGTCGTCAGGTCGGTCGAGGCTCGCGGGTTCAGGTTCGACGCGGTTGCCTGCCTGCCCGCGAACGTGCCGACGACCACGGCCAAGCTGATCAACAAGTGCATTCGCACTTACCAGAGTGATCACCTGGCGACCTCGGCGATCACCGTGAAGCCAGCGTGTTGCTTGCCCGAGTGGATGTGGACGAAGGCGCGCTTCTTGCAGCGTTGCCATCCGGAAATCAAGAAGTATCGGGTCCAGGACTTTCCGGAGCGCTACATAGCCACGGGGTCGTGCGCGGTGGTTGGGCGTGATATCCTCATGGCCTGCAAGAGCGACGAGGCGTTCGCCTGGCTGGGCAAGCACATCATTCCGGTGGAGGACGTCCACGCGATCGAGGTCCACGACCTCGACGACCTGAAGCGCGCTCGGGCGTGGCTGAGGAAAAAGTAATGCCTACCCAAAACCAAATCCGAGAAGCCATCTGGGACTGCATGCTCCTGATCTCGCTGCGATTCGGGGCGGACCAGGTTGAGCACTGCTGCCAGAAGGTCGCCGAAAACCCCGGCAAGCTGGGGATTCTGGCGAGAGAAGCGCAGCCGTTCAAGGACAGCGTGGTCAAGACGCTGTCCCGGCGCATTCACAGAGTGGAGACGACGATATGAACCCGCTCGACTTCGAGGGCTCGGTCCTCTTCGGTCCCAAGTCCTTCACTGAGGTTACCAATCGCCACGGCGTTTGGAACGAGAAAGCCCCAGAAATTGCCGAGGGTGATCGCGAGGATCGTCCTTGCCCGTACTGCGGGCAGTGGAGCAACAACATAGTTCTGATTTCCAAGGATGGGTGGCGCTACGATCGCTGCAAGACGTGCGGGTTGATCTACCAGCCTGAGGTGCCGAGCGTCGAGAAGCTCCGGGAGGTTTACACCAGCTTCCCCGCGCAGGAGATGTGGGTTTCCGTTCAGGGGAATCCCATCGAGCTGGAGATTGACCGGCGTAAGTTTCGCTGGATGCTGGAGCAGGTTGGGTGGCCGCAGGGCGTGGGCGACGCAACCGACACGAAGTCGGTCCTGGATATTGGCATGTCGACCGGAACGATGCTGGAGGTTGCCGAGCGGATGTGCGCGCCTGCCCCTTGCGTCATAGCGGGGGTCGAGGTTAACGACCAGGCTCGGAAAGTAGCCGAGAATCGCCTGCTGAATCTCCAGGTGTGCCCCATCTGCCTCCCGGCCATAGACCGGAAGTTCGACCTGATCGTTCTGTCGGAAGTGCTGGAGCACGTACGCGACCCGATGCGCATGCTCTGGGAAGCTGCTTGCCTTTTGTCGCCGAAGGGCGCCATGATCGTCACGGTCCCCAACGCGGACTCATTGGCGGTCCGCGTGCTCCACGAGAAAGCGCCGGTATGGGGGCTCGGGCACCTGCAGATTCCAGGAGTGGAGACGCTGAGGCAGATGATGGTTACGGTCCTCCCGGACGACGAACTGAAGTTCTTCAGCTTCGTTTCCTTCGCTCGCGAGCTGAGTAACCACTTCAACCTTAACCCCATTTTTGCAGAGGACCACCCGCAACCGATGTGGTACGACCCAAAAACGGTGCTGGATCGGCTGCAGGGCTACAAGCTGCTCTGTGTTGCGAGGAAGAAATGAACAACATGGCCAAGCGCTTCCGGGAAGAGATGGAGAGGGAGGAGAAGCCTGTCTCCAGCATCAAAGAGCTGGAAGCTTCGATGGGCGATGCGGGCGACGTACCCAAGGAAGCCTTGAATGCGCTGATCCAGATCATCGGCCCCCTGATCATCGGTCCACGCGCCATGAAGCTCATTAACGGGGTCGACAAGATCATCGCGGAGTCCAAGGAACTGGGGTTGACCAAGGCCGAGACCAGCCGTCGTGTTGAGGCGTTCCTCGTGAAGTTCCAGGAGGAAAGCGCATGAAGCTCTCGTACGTTCAGCTGGAGATCAACGGAACGTGCCCGAACGAGTGCGCCTCGTGCCTTCCGCCTCGCCAGAAGACCGGTCGCCTCATGAAGTACAGCGAGATCACTTCGGTCGGAAACCAGATGAAGGCGGCGGGCGTCGAGAAGGTGACCTTCGCGGGCTTCGGTTCGCCGGTCGACCATCCCGAGTACCACGACATCGTAGCCAACTACCAGTGCTTCGACGAGCTGAGCATTACCTGTCGCTCGGAGGACATTCATCGCATTGGCGACATCGACCGAGCCAACGTGTCGGTGCAGAGCGTTGCCGATGTGCGCAAGCTGGTCGAGGCCATGCTCAAGCGGGGGGCGCCTAACCGCCAGAGCTTTGTTCCCCACATCGTTCTCTACGCGGGCACCACCCCGGCCTTCGGGGCCATGTTGGACATCCTGAAGGCCTGGGACGAGTACTGGGAGAAGATCAGCGTCGCCTACCCGATCGTGCTGTGCGACGATCCCCGACACGTTCAGTACGTGAAGAGCGAGAGCATTTCGCCCCAGGCCTGGTACTTGCTCGTGAAGCCGCTGGCCAGCGACAAGCTCGTGATCGCCGGGCCCGAGCCGCGCCTTCAAGACTGCAGCTGGCGCAAGGGCGGGCTGTTCGTGCGCGCGGACCTGACCGTCTACCCCTGCTGCAATCTGCCCTGCGTGATGCCGATTGGAGACCTGCACGGGGAGACCTTGAAGGAGATCATCGAGACTTATCCGCACGACGACTACCTGTCCTACTGCGAGAAGTGCCCGCACTTCGGAGGGTGAGCAATGAGCAGGGCTGAACGCAAGCGGCGTGCTGAGGAGCGACGAAGCATGTACCGCGACAAAATTCTAGCGGCCATCGAGAAGATACTGAGCGAGGGCGACTCGGAACTGATAAAAATCGAGAGGCTCCTCGAAGCCGGAGATGCGGAGCTAAACCGTTTGGTTAAGCAGGTCCCGCAGGACAAGGATGTCATTGTTCAAGCGGCCAGGCAGGTGCGCGACATTATGCACGAGGTCATATCGTGTTCCGGGGTAGACTCCCATGCCTGACCACATCCTCGGCCACTACGACTACCACCCCGTGCCCAAGGGTGAGGGGTCGCTCCAGCGCGGTCCGACCGACTTCCCGAGCGAGCCAGGCCAATCTGCTCCGCGCTTACTCCTCCCAAGCGCTGGCCGCAAGGTCGCCCTCATGCACGAGCTGGAGCGCGGCTTCAAGGTCTACCCTTGCGGGTACGCGCCCCCGGAGACCGCTTCGTGCTGCCTGGCGGGTCGCACCCGGTTCGTCGAGCAGCCCCGCAACCTGACCGATGTCGCGTACGTGACTTGGATGACCGAGGTTTGCAAGCGCATCGGGATCGATGTTATCTTGCCGGTTCGCGACGGGGACATGTACCGCCTTGACCACATGCGCGAGCTGTTTGACGCGCTCAAGGTGAAGCTGGTCCTGAGCCCCACCAAGACGATCGCGGTTGCCAACGACAAGCTGCACATGTACGAAACGCTTCGGGGCAAGCTCAATGTTCCGGTGACCTTCAGGTATCCGGACTGGGAGCAGCTCAACGTCTGGCCGTGCTTCGTCAAGGACCGCTTCGGCGCGGGCTCGGTCGTCGCGCGCAAAGTCTGGACTCCGGAGGAGCTGGGACGGATCGCGATCCGGCACAACAACGTCGTCATCCAGCCGTGGGTCGGAAGCAACGAATATACCATCGACGCATTCTTCGGTTGGGGCGGGGAGTTGCATCAAGCCGTTGTGCGCAAGCGGGTTACGACTACCGAGGGGCAGATGGACCACGGGGTCGTGGTCCTGCCCCACGAAGCGCTTTCCCGCGAGCTCCTCAAGCTCGCCAACGCGCTCACCTTCGTCGGTCCGATCAACGCGCAGTTCATCGAGAACCATCTTTCACCGGGCGAGTTCTGGCTCACCGACCTGAACATTCGCTTCGGTGGGGGCACGCCGTTAAGCATTCACGCCGGGGCTGACTTCGTGAGGTACCTCTACCAGTTGGTGCGCGAGGAAGAGATTACGATAGGCAAGGTTCGGCTGGGAACCAAGGCCGTTTCGTACCTCCAGTACGTGTACAAGGAGGCGTGGTGACGACCCACGAAGATATGAAGTACTACGGCCAAGCGGGCGAGCACATGAGCATGCCTCCCCCGGTGGTGTACGTGCACCCCAACCCTGCGCAGCCCGCTCCCGAATTCCAGCCGCACCCGGAGATGGATGTCTGGGAAGAGCCCGAGCAGGAGATCACCGCGTCGGTGGTCAAGCGGGAAGAGGTAGCTGTTTCTTTGATTCCCGGGGCCATCGACCACGAGAATCAGAAGGCCTGGCGCATGACCATCGCGATCAACTCCTTGGCGCTTGGAGAGGAGGCTTGGGCTGCCGTGGAAGTTCGACACGGCTACATAGCGCTTCGCGCTTCGGTGGTCAGCCGACAGATAAGCACGTTTCGCGATAGCGTGGTCCCGGTTTACAGTGCCGACCAGGCAATTACGTTCCTGGTCGCCGGTCCACCCGACGAAATTGCTCTTTACATCCGCGAGATTCGCCGGATCAGCATGCCGGTACCCTTCAAGCGACCATACCCACCGGGCAGTCGCGGGTTCTTCGAGCCGCCCCCGAAGAAGAAGCCCAAGCAGAAGTTCGGGCGGATCATAGAGGTGGAATGATGGACTGCGTCGTTGGCGACGTCCTGTACGAAGGCAAGTGCGTACGCGGGCGGCAGTGCAAGGTGATCTATTGCCCGGCGTGCGGGTACATCCACTTGCATCCCAAGCCCAGCGAAGAAGACCTGCAGGAGTATTACCGTACGGAGTACTACGGGCGCGAGAAGCCGGACTACGACGCCGAGCAGCGGCGTCAGGACGATTACCTGCGCGAGGTGACTCGCGAGAAAGTGAGCGTCCTGCGCCCTGGGCCAGGTGTGCTCGCGCTCGACGTGGGTTGCGGGCGCGAGAGCCTTTGGGTTGAGGAGATGCGCCTAAATTCGGACGGCTTCATTGGTTACGGGATGGACCCGTCGTTCGACCGGCCCTGCGAGATCGTCGAGGGGTTCTACGTTGCCAACTCGTGGCAGCACCTGGACGCGACCGTAGAGCGCACCGCGCCGGGCAAGAAGTTCGACTTCGTAAATCTGAGCTTTGTGCTTGAGCACGTCGTCAACCCTGCCGAGGTCCTCGTGAACTGCTGGAAGCGCATGGAGCCCCACGCGAAGATTTGCGTGGAGGTACCCAACGACTTCTCGGGGCTTCAGATGGACCTCTGGCAGAACGAAGGGGCGCCTCACTGGGTGTCAACTCCTGATCATGTAAACTACTGGTGGCCTAAGCACATGATGCGCATGCTGAAGCGCTGCGGGTTCGGTAACCTTCAGGTGCGCACCACCCACCCCGTTGAGAAGTTCATTTCTGAGGGGCACGACTACCGGACGAACAAAGAGGCTGCCGACTTCCTGGTGAGCGAGCGAGGGAAGCGCCAGAAGATTTGGCGGGAGTCCGGGCAGAGCAAGAATTCGTTTTTTGGCCGGACGTTCTGGGTGGTAGCTGAAAAGGGGTTGATGGGATGACCTGTAAACTTGTCGCTGAGGTTGGGTCGTGCTGGAAGCCCGGCAACTTCCAGTCGCTCAAGGACGCCTGCAAGGCCGCGCTCGACTGCGGCGCGGACCTGGTGAAGGTGCAGGTGTTCAACGCTGAGAGCTTAGCCGTGCGCCGGAACTGCTCTCCGGAGAAGCTGCGTCCTTGGAGCATCCCCGTTGACTGGTTGCAGCATCTGGAGCCAGCGCGTGTAAATGACAAGGTCGAGGCCAAGCTCGGGATCAGCCTCTTTCGCCCGGAGGAAGCCGACGTCCTGCGGGACTTTTGCAGCGTACAATTTGCATTCGTCAAGTCGGCCAGTCAGGAGTACCAGTACGCAAGGCTCGCCGAGTCCTTGAGCCGCTATAGCTGCAAGCCGGGGGTTCCTCTGGTGGTGTCCGTTCCTCCCGACGGAACGCTCGCAGTTGGGAACTACTATTCTCCGTACCCGATCACTTGGCTCTGGTGTGAGCCGTTCTACCCGGCCAATGAGAAGTACTTAGATTACAAACGCCTGGACGACATGGCCAGCCGCCTGCCGGGGCAAATCGGCGTGAGCGACCACACCAGCGACGTGTCCTTTGCGCGCTCGCTCTTGGCCCAGCGCAAGGTCGACGCCTGGGAGAAGCACTTCTGCTACGACGAATCCCTGCGCGGCAACTGCCCCGACGGCGGCCCATGGTCGCTGAGCCGGGAGAAGTTCAGGGAGTTGGCCAAGATCGTACACGGTGAATGATGTCTAGATGGCGTAGCGGGACTGGAGGCGAGGTTGCGATCCCCCACAGCGGGAATGCGCTCCCGTGCCCGGTGGCTGTGGCTCCCAACGGTCCGCTGTCGCCTCAGTACGACGGGACCCTGGCCAACCTCACGGACATACGCTTGTACGTTGCCGGGGCGCACAACCTGACGTTCGGCGAGGACTTTCTCGGGGTGTTGGCGCCTCACGGCAAGCCAGGCGATCGCGTCCCCGTGCGGGCCATCCAGCCCTGGAAGCTCTACGTGCTTCCAGCGAACTGGCAGTCGCAAAGTCCGGCGCACGGGGACTACGAGCTTCGAGAGGCCTACGCTTTGGGCTACGAAGCCTGGAAGGCTAAGCACGAGCAGTGGGCTCGCCAGCAAATCTGGAACGAAGAGGGCGAGTTCTCCGTGAAGAAGATCAAGAAACCGAAGATCGTGAAAATCAGGCGCAGGCTGCGCAAGATCGAACCCGAGTGAAGGAGACGAGATGAGCAATGCCGAGTCGATGCCACTGCCTACCAGCAAGCTTGAGGTGTTCTTGCTGCCCATGCACGCTGGTGAGATCAGCTTCCTGCAGTCCGTGCTGGGGGAGTTCGTGAAGCAAAACCCGTTCAAGCGCGACCACCCGATGGTCACCCGGCTGCAGATGAAGATCACGTTCCTCGCGGCAACGTTGATCAGCCTGAGTCCGGAGTCGGACGACCAGATGAAGGAGGCGGCTCAGAAGACCCTGCAGCAGGCCTACGGGGTCCTCGCCAAGCAAAAGGAGAAGATGGAGAATGGGTAGCGTTCAGGTCTACGGGAAGGCAGGTTGCGGGCTGTGCAAGGCCGCTGCCGAGAAGTTCACGCTGCTCGGCATACCCAACGAGCGGTTGGAGATCAGCCAGTTCCTCAAGCTGCACGACGGCTGGAAGACGGACGGCTCGATCGAGGTCTGCAGCGCCTACTACGCGATGGACCAACGGCTGCCGATCATCAAGATGGCCGGGGAGTTCTACGACTACCCCAAGGCCATGCGCCGGGTCAAGGAGCTGAAGCGTGGGGCCAAGGCCTGACTACTGCTGCCTGAACTGCGAGGGGTTCCGCGACTGCTGCGCGAAGCCGAGGAAGTACTTTTGCCGAGGCAGCTTTGAAGGCGTGGCGACGATCGTGTGCGGGCACTGCCGCCCGCTGAGCTGCTTCAAGAAGAAGCGCAAGGAGTGCGAGGGGCAAATGGAAATGGACCTAGAAACGAGGAAAGAGCGATGAACATTACGCCGTGGGAGATGTACTGGATACTCAAGTTGGACGACGTCCGGGCAGCGATACTTCCATTCGGGATTCTGCCTCTTATTTTTGGGAGCCTTGGTTTGCTGGCTATTGGCATAGTGTGCGCAATACAGGCAGACCGCGAATGTTGGGCCAGGACGCGACCTTCCTGGAGCGAAACGTGGCAGAAGATCAGGGGCACAGTGCTGAAGTACAGCATCTTATCCGGCTTGGCGATATTCTTGGGACTTGGCGTGATTCTCTTGCGCGCGGCGGTGCCTTCAACGAAGCAAATGGCAGCGATCTACCTGGTTCCCAAGATCGCCAGCAGCGACTTCGTAAGCAAGGACCTTCCCAAAGAAGGTCGCGAGCTGTACGAGTTGATGAAACAGTGGATCAAGATTCAGACCAAGGGGGACCCCAATGACCGGGCCCACTATGAGCGAGACCCAGCGTAAGCTGGCTGAGACGCGCAGGCTCCAGGCCAAGTTCGAAGCAGCGGGCAAGCAGGTTCTTCGGGTCCTGGACGAGCTGGGGCTCGTGAGGGGCGGCTCGCAGCCTGATCCGCTGGCCGAACGGGTCATGGACGACCTGGCCCGACTGGGCTGCTACATCAAGGATCGGATCGGGAGACTGGAGGAGGAATCGTGAGCGCATTCGACGAAGCGGTGGAGCGGGCCCGCAAGGCAGTCGGTAAGGCAATCGCGAATGGCGCTTTACCTTCAGGGATTGCCCGCGCCGCCCTCAAGGCGGCGTGCGAGGGATTGCCGGTCTACTGCCCCAGTGATGATATGCCGCATGTCCGAGGGCCTGTCGCCCTGCTGCCGCTGCCGGAGGAAGCGCCGAATGGAGAAAGAGAGGAAGTCTGAACTCGTGAACAAGCGAGACAGGAGAAGGCTTTGGCAGATGTTTCATGCCGCAGAGGAGTGGCAGTTTTCCTTGATCGACGCCCACCGCATAGGGTTAGCAAAGCGGCACGGCCAAGTCATCCGCGTAATCCCCAAAAGCCACCGCAAGGACACAGACAAGTGGGAGCGGGATGTTAAGGCTTGGTTGCGCCTAGTAAGAAGGCTCACGGCCGAAGCGAAAGCGAGGTGAGGGGTGAATCCAACGGTCCACGAGCTTAAGACTTGGCCCGAGTTTTTTGCGTTGGTGGTCAATGGCAACAAGAACTTTGAGCTGAGGCCCGATGATCGCGGTTTTGAGGTGGGGGATGTTCTCTGGCTACGCGAGTGGTTACCCGCTGAGAAGAAATACACCGGACGTTATCGCTTTTGCTGGGTCGATTATGTGTTGAGGGACGCCTATCTTTTTGGTTTGAAAGCCGGTTTTGTGGCCATGAGCGTGACGCCAATGGCCGCGAGCGTTCCGTGTACGATGGATGGTGTCAGCGCCAATGCAGAAAGAGAGGAAGTCTGAACCCGTGAGCCGCACCTACCGCAAGGGAAAGGACCATAAGCGAGTGCGCGATGGCGGCACGCCTCCCCTAAAACGATGGGACAAGCCTAAATGCCCGTGCGCTTGGTGCCAACACTGTCGGGAGAACCGCGAGAAGCGACAGACAGAAAAGCGAGGTGAGGGGTGAGGGTGTGCGTAAACTGCAAGCACCACATCGGGCCGAAGGACGGCATTTGGTACGAGCATTATTGCGGGGCCGTCGAGCGGGACCGCGTGACGGACCCGGTTACCGGCAAGAGCTGCTATGGCGGCGTCAACGACCTGGGGACGGTCTACACCACGGACGAGCGTTTTCGGAACTGCCGAGAGATAAACAAGGCTGGCGACTGCCAGTTCTACGAGTTCGTCGGCCGCGCCAATGCAGAAAAGAGAGGAAGTCTGAAGTGACGGTGAATTTGGCTCGACTGACAGGCGGTCGAATTCCATTCTGTGTTGGCCTTGCATGGGTACGAGCGGGGCTGACACCATTGGTCGAGGCAAGCGGCGACTGGGGTGACGTCCTGGGTTGGCGGCATCACTACGAATTGAGGATAGGTCGGCTCTTGTTTGAGGTCATGTGGGGTCGCTGTACCTGCAAATGGTGCCGCAATGACGACTGGGCGAAAGCGAGGTGAAGGGTGATAGGCAAAACCGATATGGCGGGCACGGCGCGCGTCGGCAAGGACGGCAAGGTAACCTGTGTTTGCGAGGCTTCTCATTCTCGCGGGCCGATAGACGGCCATCTTTACCGCTGCTTGCGCTGCGGGCGCACATTCCGGGCCTACGGCGTCCACAAGTGGGAGATCGAGCCGAACCCCTACGATTCTTCCTGCGACGTTTGTGTTACCTATGATGACCAAGAGGCCCGCGCTGCGGTCATGAAGGCA
>Ga0272441_10013567_pt1 | contig 11695 bp, 7 predicted proteins | sample SSMProp6N_FD_193582 | JGI IMG/M metagenome (GOLD analysis project Ga0272441, IMG submission 193582) | Marine sediment archaeal communities from Little Sippewissett salt marsh, Falmouth, MA, United States - SSM-Prop-6N | ecosystem: Environmental > Aquatic > Marine > Wetlands > Sediment ... | reverse complement strand
AACTGTAGAGATTGCTTTGAATGCAGCTTTGACCGGGCATTTAGTTTTATCAACTTTGCATACCAATGATGCGGCTGGAGCAATTCCAAGATTTTTGGCCATGGGAGCTAAGCCATATTTGTTGGCGCCAGCTTTGAATTTGGTGATGGCACAAAGATTGGTAAGGTTGTTATGTAAGAAGTGTAAAAAGGAGATTAAGCTAGATGAAGCAACAATGAAAAAACTACAAGAGACTTTGGGAGATTTGGGTAAAGATATGGAGGGTGCTAAATTTTATGGACCGGGTGGATGCGAGGCGTGTAATGAGTTGGGTTATAAAGGGCGAGTGGGAATTTTTGAAATGTTTGAAATGAATAAAGAGATTGCGGATTCAATTTCAGCGCAGGATGTTTCTGAATATAAGATTAGAGAGATTGCGGTTAAGAATGGTATGCGGACTATGGTGCAGGATGGATTGTTAAAGGCCATGCAGGGAGTAACGAGCGTGGAAGAGGTGTTTAGAGTGACGGAGTAAATAATAACTAACAACTAACAGGTAACAATTAACAACTAACAATAAAAGCAGCCCCGACGTTATATCGGGGCTGCTATACATAATACTTTATACTAAATACTAAATACTAAATACTAATTCTACGGGATCCTTCGACTCGCTACGCTCGCTCAGGATGAATCCATTAAGTTATAGATAACTTAATGGATTCACTTTAGTGCCGTTGAGAATGATTTCAAAGTGAAGATGAGGCCCGGTTGACCAGCCAGTTGAACCGATAGCTCCGATAGCTGCACCTTGAGTGACTCGATCACCATTTTGGACATACATCTTAGACATGTGAGCATAAAGAGTCTTGCGACCGCCACCATGATCAATAATCACATAATAACCATAGCCTGTACCCCAGCCGGCATGAGTAACTTTACCATCTAAAGCAGCGTAAATAGGTGTACCAGTTTTAGCACCAATATCAATGGCGTGATGACGCCAATGATAGTATTGAGTGATAATATGACTAACAGATGGCCAAATAAAACCCCCAGCTTTTTTTTGACTTGAGGATGGTTTGAAAACAGCAGCAAAGCCAGAGCTGGTACGGGCATAATCTTGCTCAATTTCACCATCGGGTATAATTAGAAGTTGATTAATGGACAGTTGGTCATTACTGACCAATTGATTGTAGCTTAAGATTTTTTCTTGCTCCACGTCATATTTTTTAGCAATAGCTGAGATAGTATCACCGCTTTTAACTTTATGTAAAACACCTGAGGTGGGGAGGATAGTTAATTTATCACCGGGACGGATAATTGATAAGCCAGATAGATCGTTGGCCCAGAGAATGGTGTTAATAGAGATATCAAATTTGGTGGCGATAGAAGAGATAGTATCGCCACCTTGAACAATGTATTCTTGAACTTCGCCACGCGCTTTAGGTGAGGTAAAAGTGGCGGGTGATGTGGTTTTGGTTAAGGCTTCACTGGCTAAACCTGAGGGTGGAGTTGTTTCTTGTAAATTTTCTTCAGCTATTTCACCAGTCACAATTTCATCTTTGGTTAAGACGGCTGATTCTGGTTCAAGAAAATCTAGTTCGGCATTTTCTGAACGGGCTAATTGGTCGTAGCCTTTTTTATCGTCTAAATTGATAGCTTCTTCAATAATGTCCTCTTCAAATTCATCACCTTGAGCAATTTTATATAATAAAGTTTTTTTGCCCAGATTTTCAGCCGCAGCAGTACGGATATTAAAGTTGTGAAAGATAACTAAAAACGCCAGGACAAAAATTAAGATATATAGGAAGTAACGATGAGAGAAGATAGAAATTAGTTTATTGGGCGAGTTTTCAAAGGTTTCCTGGCTCACCTTTTTAGTTTTATGTAAAAAGGTATAAATTGGTAAAAGTATGCCCCGGAAGATTAAGCGGAAGATTTTCTTAAAAGGCCAAAAAAGGATTAAAAAAAGCTGGCTAATTTTTTTAGCCAAAAAGATAATTCCTTTAAGTAAGGAGGATAAAAATATAATTAATGTGCGTTTAAGAGAGGGCATTTTAATTTAACCTAGGTGATTATAATATAACATAGAATAATACTTTTTTTAAGACTTGTCAAATGGTAAAAAATCAAGTAAATTAAAAGTAACAACTAACAACCAACAACTAACAACTAACAATAATTTAGATTAAAAAAATGAGTAATTATGACCACAATTTAGTGGAGAAGAAATGGCAAAGTTATTGGGAAAAGAATAAAACTTTTGAAGTGAAGGAAAGACCCCTCGACAAGCTCGGGGCAGGGAAGTTTTATGGTTTGGTTGAGTTTCCTTATGCGTCGGGTGATGGGTTACATACTGGGCACTTGCGATCTTATACAGCTATGGATATAATTTGTCGACAGAAAAGGATGCAGGGCAAGAATGTTTTATATCCGATGGGGTTTGATAATTTTGGTTTGCCTACAGAAAATTATGCCATTAAGAAGGGCGTTAATCCTAAGATAATTGATAAAAAAAATACACAAAGATTTCGTTTACAGTTAAAAGAGGCGGGTTTTAGTTTTGATTGGTCACGATCTTTTTCAACTACGGATGAAGATTATTATAAGTGGACCCAGTGGATTTTTGTGCAGTTGTTTAAGAAGGGCTTGGCTTATAAATCAAAAGAGATCATCAATTGGTGCACTGCATGCAAGATAGGTTTAGCTAATGAAGAAGTGGTAGGTGGAGTATGTGAACGATGTGGGAGTGAAGTGGTTAAGAAAGATAAAGAACAGTGGGTGTTGAAGATTACAGAATATGCTGAGCGATTGATTAATGATTTAGAAAAGGTGGATTATTTGGAAAGGATAAAAACGCAACAAATAAATTGGATTGGGCGGTCGGAAGGTGCAGAAGTAGATTTTAGAATTAAGAATACAGATGAAGTGATGCGGGTGTTTACTACCCGGCCAGATACTTTGTTTGGCGCAACTTTTATGGTGGTGGCGCCAGAGCATCCATTAATTAAGAATTTGGAATCTAGAATTAAGAATTTAGAAGAAGTGCAAAAATACATTAAGGAAGCCAAAAAGAAGTCTGATATTGAACGCGGGGACATGGAAAAAGAAAAAACTGGCGTGGAGTTGGTTGGTTTGATAGCGATTAACCCAATTAATAATGAAGAGATTCCAATTTGGGTGGCAGATTATGTAATGTTAGGTTATGGCACAGGCGCGATTATGGCTGTACCAGCGCATGACCAGAGAGATTGGGATTTTGCTAAGAAGTATGATTTAGATATAGTCCAGGTAATTGAGGGAGGAGATATTGAAAAAGAAGCTTTTATTGATATTCATTCGGGCAAGATGGTGAATTCAGGGAATTTTAATGGGATGACTCCGGAGAAATGTATTAAAAAGATTACAGATTGGTTGGAGAGAAATAATTTAGGTAAAGCAACAGTGAACACTAAATTGCATGATTGGATTTTTTCACGTCAGCGCTACTGGGGAGAACCGATTCCAATGGTGTATTGTGAAAAATGCGGTTGGGTGCCAGTGGATGAAAAAGATTTACCAGTCACACTGCCAGATGTAGAAGATTTTATGCCAACCGATGAAGGGAATTCACCGTTGGCTAAAGTGAAAGATTGGATAAAAGTTAAATGCCCAAAATGTGGTGGCGAGGCACGAAGAGAAACTGATGTGATGCCGAATTGGGCTGGTTCAAATTGGTATTTTATTCGTTACGTTGATCCAAAGAATGCTAAGAAAATGGTGGATGTAGATAAAGCTCAATATTGGCTACCGGTAGATTGGTATAATGGCGGTATGGAGCATACAACTTTACATTTGTTATATTCAAGATTTATTTGGAAATTTTTGTATGATATTGGAGCTGTACCTAAGAGTTTGGGCCCAGAGCCATATAAGAAGAGAACGGCACAAGGCATGGTTTTGGGAGAGGGCGGAATTAAGATGTCAAAATCAAAAGGCAATGTGATTAATCCAGATGAGTATGTTAAAAAGTATGGTGCGGATACGGTGCGTGTATATGAAATGTTTATGGGCCCGTTTGATTCGGCAATTGCTTGGGATGACCGTTCAGTAATTGGAATTTATAGATTTTTATCACGCATATGGGAACTACAAAGTAAGGTGGTGGTAAATGATGAAGAAATTAGAAATTCGAAATTAGAAATTAGGGATTTAGATAAAATTACTCACCAAACTATTAAAAAAGTGACGAAGGATATTGAAAATATGAGGTTTAATACAGCTATTTCACAGATGATGATTTTAGTGAATGCAATGGAAAAACAAGATCAGATATCAGCGATTAGTTATTCGGTTTTGATTTTGTTATTATCGCCTTTTGCGCCACATATGGCTGAGGAAATTTGGGAGAAATTGGGCCATAAGGATTCCATAGTTTTTGAAAAGTGGCCAGAGTATGATGAAGAATTGGCTAAAGAGGAGAAGATTGAATTAGTGGTGCAGGTGAATGGTAAGGTACGAGATAAAATACAGGTAGCGGCCGATATTGCTGAAGACGAGGCTAAGAAATTGGCCTTGGAATCGGAAAAAGTTCAAAAATGGTTGGCAGGCAAGGAAGCCAAGAAGCTGATTTTTGTGTCAGGAAAGTTAGTGAGTGTAGTTGTATAAGAATTAAGATTTAGAATTTAAGATTTAAGAATATGCACCCCGCCGATTTGGCGGGGTGCATTTAAATATTTATGATTCCCTACCTGCCGGCAGGTAGGATAATTCGTGAATTCTGAATCCTTTTATGATATAATAAATATATATGAGAAGTTCACATGAAAGTAAAATTGCTTATGTTTACGGTTTGTTATTAGTGATTGTTTTAGTTTTAGTTATCCTCTTTTTGTTGTGTGATTTAAAGATTTTGTCTTCAAATATTTGCTCAAACTTTAATGAGATATTTAATTCTTTAACAGAAAAAGTTAATTCTTGGTTAGCTATTTAATTTTATGTCTTGGTTTGTAAAAATTTCAAAGATTGAGAAATTACCGGCGCGGTTGAAAAATTTATATACTCACCGCATTATACGGACGACGGGCTTTGGTCTATTAACAATGTTTGGACCAATTTTTTTGTATGAGTTGATTGGTTTAAGGGGCACGATTTTGATCTGGTTAATAATTAGTAGTTTGTATTTTTTATTGATTCCATTATTTGCTAAATTGTTTAAATATTTTAGCCTGCATATTTTTTTGCTTTTAGGCACTTTGTGTGCGGCAGGTTATTTTTGGGCTTATTATTTATTAGCCCAGAATTTCAGAATCAGTATATTCTTTCTACTGATTTTATTAATAGTTTTTAATTTATTGAACCGCTTGTTTTATTGGATACCATATAATGTAGATTTTGCGCGATTTGTTGACCGTTATCATCGAGGACGGCGGATCAGTTATTTTTGGATTATTGTTTCCTTAGTAGGTATAATTTTGCCGATTTTTTCAGCTTGGATGATTGAGCGATTTAATTGGTCAGCCCTTTTTGTGGCTGGCATATTGGTTATTTTAATTTCTATGATACCGGCTTTTTTTATTGCCCGGACGCGAGAAGTTTATACTTTTGGATATTGGGAAAGTTTAAAGAAATTGTGTTCTAAGAGACATTTTAAAACCAATTTAGCTTATGCGGCTGACGGTTGGCAAAGTGGCATCGGGTATTTTATCTGGCCGATTTTTGTATTTATAATTTTGGACGGGAATTATATGCAAGTTGGCGGAGTGATGGCTTTGATAGTTTTGGCGACTTGTGTATTAAGATATTTGACAGGCGAGTTGACTGATCGGATGGATAAAAAGAGATTAATTCGCACAGGTTCAGTTTTGTTTAGTTTGGGCTGGGTTTTTAAAGCCTTAGTTTCCAGTGCTTTGCATATTTTTTTAGTGGGTATATTTCATGATTTTGTGGCTGTTTTGTTTAGGACGCCTTTTGATGCCTTAACTTATGAAATTGCTGCTGATCAAGGACATTATGTGGATGAATTTAGTGCTTTACGGGAGATGTCCTTGCATTTTGGCCGAATTTTAATGTTTATTTTGGCTTTAGGAATGATTAATTATGTAAATCTGGTGTGGGTTTTTGTAGTCGGGGGTTTAGTTTCATTATTATTTAATTTAGTGAGTAAGGAGGAGTTTGTGTATTAGGGGTAAGTAGCAAGTAGTAAGTAGCAGGTAGCAAGTAGTAAGTAGCAAGTAGTAAGTAGCAGGTAGCAGGTAGCAGGTATAAATTTAATGTGGGTAATTTTATGGATAAGAAGAATTTTAATTACCAAGATTTAGATATTTATAAATTGTCTTTAAGTTTGGCTGTAGAGATTAATTCGATGACTAAAGATTTGCCAAAGAATGAGTTTTGGGAAACTGGCTCACAAATAAGAAGGTCGGCGAAGTCTATACCGGCGAATATAGCCGAGGGTTATGGTAGAAAAAGATATAAAAATGAATATATAAAGTTTTTGGTTTATACACTTTCCTCGGGTGATGAAACAAAAGTACATTTGGAATTATTATTTAAGTGCGGTTCAATTTTTGAAGATAAATATAATTATTTTAATAATGAATACATGAAGTTGGGAAGGATGATTTCCAATTTTTTAAATGCAATTTGTCAAGGCAGAGCAAATTAATAGATTATTTGATACTTGTTACTGGGCACTTGTTACATATGGATTACTCAAAGATAAGAAATATAAAAGAATTTTGTCAAAAAAATGGGATACGTCCTACAAAGAAGTTAGGCCAAAATTTTTTAATTAACGAAGCAATAGTAGAAAAAATAATTGCAGCAGGTGAGTTATCGAGCAAAGATACGGTTTTGGAAATTGGGCCAGGCTTGGGAGTGTTGACGCGAGTATTGGTTAAGACAGGTGCAAAAGTGGTGGCGGTGGAGAAAGATAAAAAACTTTTTAAGTTTTTAACAACTAACAATTCACAACTAACAACTAATAAAAAATTAAAAATAATTAATGGAGATGTTTTGAAGTTACCAATTACCAGTTACCAATTACCAGTTACTTATAAGTTAATTTCAAATTTACCATATTCAATTACCTCACCGGTGCTGTGGAAATTTTTGTATGAAATTAACCTCCCCCTAACCCCCTCCTTCGTAAGGAGGGGGAGGCTAAGGCCAGAGATGATGGTGGTCATGGTGCAGAAAGAAGTGGGGGAGAGAATGTGTGCTCAGCCGGGCCAGATGAGTATTTTATCAGTGCTGTGTCAGTTTTATGCTGAGTGTAAAATTGTGGCCCAAGTTAAAAAAGGCAATTTTTGGCCAATGCCGGGAGTGGATAGTGTAATTATAAGAATCAAGATTCAAGAATCAAGATTCAAGAATATTGATGAAAAGAAGTTTTTTGAAATGGTGAAGGTTGGTTTTGGGCAGAAGAGGAAGATGTTGAAGAATAATCTAACCCGCCTTCGCCAAGGCTTCGGCGGGCAGGAAAATGGTCTAAAAATTCCAGAGAATAAGGTAGTTTTAGCTTTAGAAAAGGCTAATTTAAGCCAAAAAGTGCGGGCCGAAGAATTAAGTGTAGAAAATTGGAAGAATGTTTTGTTGGCACTATAGATATGTGTTATAATTACTATATATAAAAAAGTTATTCACATCCCTAAAAGTGAGTGCTTTTTCGTTGAATACTTAAGATTAAAACAAAAATAAATGGAAAATAATAAAGCGCAAAAAAACGGAATTGAGGAAAAGGATTTTGGGGCTGATTTTGATTATTTAGAGAAAAATACTTCAAATGATTTGTATAATCAAAAAAGTGAAAAAAAAATATCTCCGCGGACTCTTTTTGGAGTCCTTTTATTTTTGGGGCTAGGGACTTTAGTTTTAGGTTTTGCAAGTTTAAGGAAGAATATTTATAGTCCAAATCAGGTAGCTGGTAATTCAAGTTCTCAAGTTGAGGAAACAGATGTAATTGATCAATTATTAACTTTACAAAATATCGATACCGATAATGATGGGATAACTGATTATGATGAAGAATATATTCATGGGACGTCACCATATTTGCCAGATACAGATTCAGACGGTTATTTAGATAAAGAGGAAATTGATAGTGGGCATGACCCTTTATGTCCAGCCGGAACTGATTGTCGGGGTATGAATGAAGGGGGTGGATCGGGTGAAGAATTAGAAATTTTTGAGGATGAAGAACTTACCCAACCCTTACCAGATGAAGTCGTTCAGGAGTTGAATAATTTGACGGCAGATGAAGTGAGACAATTATTATTAGAGTCGGGGTATATGACAGAAGAACAGTTAAATTTAATTGATGATGAATCTTTAATGACTATGTTTCGTGAGGTTTTAAATAATTCAGCTCAATAAAATTTTAATTATATTAGGATGATAAAATTTACAAAAACTAAGAAAATAATAGCCACGGTGATTTTAACTTGTCTAGTTTTTTTGACCGTGAGTTTTGCCTTTGTATATACTGGCCCGCAAGCTCAGGCAGTAGATATTTTTGGAGCGATTTTTTGGCCAATTAAGGTAGCCATTGATTGGAGTACAAAAATTGGAAATGTGATTGATAAGGCTTTGGGTAAATCAGGGGCAATTGCGTATAAAAATGCTTTAAGATATTTTTTGGGTAAAGTGGCGGAGGATACAGCCATTCGGATAGCAACGGGAGACAAAGGTCAAGCGCCTTTATTTTATGAAAAGGAGTTTGGTGAGTATATGTGGGGCAAGGACGGAATCCTTGATCAGGTAGCGGGAAAATTTTTGTCTGATTTGTTTAGCATAGGCCAGGTGGGCCATTGTGAAAATGATCAGAATAAGGAGTGTCGATCAGATCTTAATTGTGATATTTTGCCAGGTGAGCGGGAACGTTTAAATGCCATAATGCAAGCCAGAGTAGTAGCTGGTCAAGATGTGGATGATATAGGCATTGAACCGGCACATTATGCATGTATTTTACCTAAAACTGCAGTGGCTGTTTGTAATCCTTCAAGTGTGGGGGCTAAATTAGAAATTCATGCAGGTATTGGTCAGGACCAACAGGTGGTAGCACCAAGTTGTAAGTGGTCAAAGATTACTGAAGGTTGGGAAAAAGCAGTTGATAGTAAAACTTTTCTTCAGGATACTAAGATTGTTTTTCAACCGGAACAAAATGATTTTGGTATTTGGTTTGAAGCGAAGTCAAAGTTATTAGAAAATATAACCCAAAAGCAAACTGCTAGCACAAAAGAGTTTGAGCAGTCTGAGGGTGGATTTAAGTCAATTTTGTCTACCGTTTCTGGTTTTGTTAAGACACCATCAGCTGCAGTTAAAAAATTAGCTGAACAACCAATTGAGAATGCATCAGTGGCTGAAGAAACTTTCACTGGTCAGATTTGGGCTGATGCGATTGGTGTTTTTACTAATACTTTAGCGACTAAATTGTTAGATAAATATACAAAGCAAGGTATGTGGAATTTAAAACAATTATTGGGCGGAGAGGGAAGTTCAGGAAGTGGTTTTTTGGGTAGTGTGGGAAATATTTTGTTAAGTCAGAGTCCACTTTCGGCGGCCAAGGAAATGTTTGCTGTGTTTGGTAAGCCAAGTTATAGCTTTGATGTGGGGATGAGTTTACAGGAATTAAGTATGGAGGGGCCGGGTCAATTTAATAATGTAATTGATGATAGTTTTATTCAAGCAGTTAGTCAAGTAATAAGTTTAAGAGAAGCAATTGAAGATGGGTTGATTGATGATAAGGCGATATTTGGTTTTGATGAAGCTGGAGTTTCTCCAGAAGTAGGCAGTGGGATTCCTTACCGGTCAATGCTGGTGTTGAGAAAGTTTAGGATAATTCCAGTAGGTTGGGAACTGGCAGCTGAATATTATCGTGATTTTGGTCGTTTTTCAGGTGAACGGTTGACGCTGGAGAAATTAATAGATAATTTTGATAATCCAGATTCTCCATACTATGGTTTAGTTGATCCAAATTGGTTATTGAAGATGCCACCGACAAGGTGTGTGCGGCAGGGCGCTAGTCCGCAGAAGATGGAACAAGATCCTTATTGTATTCCAAGTACAGAGAGCACACAAAGTGCAAGTAATGTAGGGACTTGCGATGGTGAGTTGATTTATCCATTCCAGCGGCTGGAAAATTATTGTGCGGATTATGAGTCGTGTTTATCAGAATCTGGAAGTGGAAACTGTGATTCAAATAGTTGGGGATATTGTCTTGAAGAAGAGTCAATTTGGAAAATAGACGGTGATTTATGCCGTAATAAGTTTTTTGCTAGCTGTTCATCAATGACAAATTTGAGTGATAATTCAAAAGAAAATTATTTAATTAATACTTTATCAGAGGCAGATGGAATTTGTAATGCGGGTAATTCTGGTTGCCGCGAATATTGCAGTTTATTAAATAGTTTAGGGGATTGGGAGTGCTCAACGAACGATTTAGTTTATTTAGATGATGATAGTTCAAATTGTTCATCCAGTGTTGAGGGGTGTTCCATGTTTTATGCTAGTTTAATTAAGAATGCTGCGGACGTGCAAGACGCTTTTGATAATAGAAGTTCAGATGGAGCGTATAACCTTTTGACTCAGAGTTATTATAAATTAGCTCCGGATTATTATAGTTGTGATGGTTATACAAATCCAGTTAGCCCACAGCCGGCAGATGAGGCAGCTTGTATAGCTCAAGGAAATTATTGGCGTAAGGATTTGAAATTGTGTGTGCAGAGTGGAAGTGAGGATTGTTCAAGATTTGTTAAACATTGTGAGAGTGATGACGTGAATTGTCAGTTGTATAAATCAATTTCAAGTTCTGATCCAGATGTGCCAGCAGTAATTATACCTAAGGGTTGTTTGGGAAGTGCAACTGGGGATTGCAGTGATGAAGCTGATTTAAATATAATCTGGAATGATGAATGTCCGGCGAGTTGTGTGGGTTATCAAACTTATAGTCGGATGAGTACTAATTTTGAAAACGCGGGTACAGATGATTTAATTGCCTCCACAGCGCAGACATGTTCGAATCCAGGCTGTGACGAGTTTACTAATTTAGATGAAGTGGCTCGAGGTGGTGAAGGAATCGAATATTATTCATATTTAAGACAATGTATAAAGCCTGAAGCGGGCGGTTATGGAACTTATTATACTTGGGAGGGTTCAGACACAACAGGTTATGCTTTGAAGAAGTGGGAGTTAAAGTTGGGTACAGATGGCGGACCATTGGTTGTGGATGGGCATACTACTTGTTCGTTAACAGATCAAGATTGCCGTGAATTTTTTGACAAAGATTTAACTTCATATAAAAGATATTATTCAAAGACGGTGGTAGTGTCGGATGATTGCCACCCATTCAGAAGAACCATAGTTAATTCAGCAGATTGTAGTGGAAGTGGAGGAAGTTGGGAGGGTGGTCAGTGTATTTATATGGCGCTGCCAAGTGAGAGTACAACTTGCGGAGGCGGTGATGCTGGTTGCCGAGAATTTAAGTCAAATTATGGTTATAGTTATGAAAAGATATTAGAGAGTTACTTTAGCCAGGCCGGTGATGAAGAGGATTGGGTTGGAGGAACATCTAGCAGTGAATCAGTGCGTCGGGGGGATTATTCATTGAAAGTGGATGGTTTCATTACCCGTGATTTGGCGGGCGGAGATTTAGAAGAAGGCAAACTTTACACTTTACAATTTTTAGCTAAAGGTTCAGGTACAATTTCAGCGAGTTTTATTAATGGTTCAACTG
>Ga0272441_10013566_pt1 | contig 11696 bp, 10 predicted proteins | sample SSMProp6N_FD_193582 | JGI IMG/M metagenome (GOLD analysis project Ga0272441, IMG submission 193582) | Marine sediment archaeal communities from Little Sippewissett salt marsh, Falmouth, MA, United States - SSM-Prop-6N | ecosystem: Environmental > Aquatic > Marine > Wetlands > Sediment ... | reverse complement strand
TTACAATTTAGCCTATAAGATCGGCCAAGTCAACACAGAACATAAATTATTTATACGTGGATAGATATGCCTTTACTCACACATGCTAAACGGGAAACCATAACGGATGAGAGTATTATTGTCGATTAAGCCTGAGTTTGCCGAAATGATCTTCGCGGGTACAAAAAAGTTTGAATTCCGCCGTTCTGTGTTTAAAAACCCCGCGGTGAAAACGGTTGTTGTTTATGCATCATCGCCAGTTCAAAAAGTAATCGGCGAATTTGAAATAGAAACGATCATTAAGGATGAGCCGGAAGCTCTCTGGCAGCAAACCAGCGAATACGCGGGAATAAGCAGGGATTTCTTTTTCAGCTATTTCTCGGACAAGGCATGCGGCTATGCCATCCAGATAAAAAAAACCACAAGGTACGACAAGGCTCTTTGCCTGCGCACTGATTTTAATGCCACACCACCGCAATCTTTTATGTATCTGGATAGTGCTCGGGCATGATCGGTTCGAGATAACAGCCCCCGAAAAGTTGCAAGAAACCTTTGTCTCGGATGCCTATTCGCCCTCCGGCATAAACAGTGTTCTCCCCATGCGGACAAAACGGCAGGCACAAAAAACAGCGGACCAGGAAGGTCCTGATCCGCTGCATGTAGTTTCAAAAAAAATTCAAAAACCTCAGGAGGGCTTGGCCGCCGGTTCGGCTTCCGTCTTCTCCGCCGAACTCTTGGTCTTCTTTTTCTTGCGCTGCTGCGCCAGGGTTTTTTTTGTTTCGGCCACTTCCTGCTCGGTGACGGTTGCGCGCAGCTTCTCCACGTTTTCCATCACATCGCGCCAGCGCGTGGCCTCGGCCGCGCTGACCCACTCGAGCTGCAGGCGCTCCTTGCGCAGGCCCATGGTCTCCATTTTTTTCCACATGCGCTGCAGGCGCTTCTCGGTCCAGTGATTGGCGTCGATATAATGGCAGTCGCCGATATGGCAGCCGGAGACCAGTACCACGGGTGCGCCCTTCTCGAAGGCATGCCAGACAAAATCCTCCTTCACGCGGCCCGAGCACATGGTGCGTATCAGGCGCGCGTTGGGCGGATACTGCAGCCGCGATACGCCCGCAAAATCGGCGCCGGCATACGAGCACCAGTTGCAGGCGAACACGACGATGCGGTTCATGGGATCCTCGGACAGTATCGCGTCGACCTGGGACAAAAGCTGCGCGTCGGTGAAATGGTGCATCTCGATCGCATTCGAGGGACATTCGGCCGCGCAGGTGCCGCAGCCGGCGCAGGCCGCCGTGGTGACTTTGGCGGGCTGGCCCGAGCGCTTGTCGAACTGGATGGCGTGGTAGGGACACACGCGCGCACAGATACCGCAGGCCGTGCAGGCCTCGGGATTTATCTCGGCCGTAATCGACTCGACCGTCAGCTCGCCCGGCGTCATCAGGCGCATGGCGCGCGCGGCCGCGGCCGAGGCCTGCGTGACCGATTCCTTGACATCCTTGGGTCCTTCAGCGCAGCCGCAAAAGAAAATACCGCGGGTCGCGGCATCGACCGGCTGCAGCTTGGGATGGGCCTCGAGGTAAAAGCCGTCAGGCGTTTTCTGCAGGGCCATCATTTCCTGCAGCACGTGCATGTCCTCGGGCGCGTGCACGCCCGTTGCCAGCACCACCATGCCGGCACGGTGCTTCTCCAGCTGGTTGGTGGCGGTATTCTCGACGGTCAGGACAAGGTCCCCGGTCGACGCGTCCTCTTTCACCGAGCCCGGCAGGCCGCGGATGAAACGCACGCCCAGCTGCTTGCTGCGCTGAAACAGGTCTTCGAAACCCTTGCCGAAGGCACGGATGTCGATGTAGAACACCTTGACCTCCATGTCGGGGTAATGCTCCTTGAGCATGATGGTGCTCTTGATGGTGTTCATGCAGCAGATGTTGGAGCAGTAGCGGTGCCCGGTCTTGAAGGAGCGCGATCCCACGCACTGGATAAAGGACACAGCGTCCGGCACACGATGGTCGGTAAGGCGTATGACCTTGCCTTCTGTCGGGCCGCCCGCGTTGATCAGGCGCTCGAACTCCATGCTGGTAAGCACGTTGGCGAATTTTGTATAGCTGTACTCATCGAGTTCCGTGGGGTCGTAGACCTCCATACCGGTCGCCACGATGATGGTGCCTACGTCGAATTCGAGGAGCTCATCGCTCATGCTGAAATCGATGCAGTCCTTTTCGCACTTTTCGCGGCATTTGCCGCAAATGATGGGATTGTGTCCCAGGCAGCTGTCAATATCGACCACGTAGGCCGACGGGATCGCCTGCGGGAACGGTGAGTAAATGGCCCTGCGTGAGGACAGGCCCACGTTGAATTCATCCGGGACCACCACGGGGCACACCTCGACGCAGTCGCCGCAGGATGTGCACTCGGATTCACGCACGTAGCGGGTGCGCTTCAGCACGCGCACATGGAAGTTGCCGACATAGCCGGTTACTTCCTGTACTTCACTCAGTGTAAGCAGCTCTATGTTTGGATGCCGACCGGCATCGGACATTTTAGGCCCCAGTATTCATATGGAGCAGTCCATGGTTGGAAACGTCTTGTCCAACCTGGCCATGATCCCTCCTATGCTGGGTTGTTTCTCGACAAGCACCACCTTGCAGCCCGAATCGGCAAGGTCAAGGGCGGCCTGGATGCCGGCAACTCCGCCGCCGATCACCATGGCCCTGTTGGTTACGGGCACGGTCAATTCCCGGCGCTCCTGCAACAGACGCGCGCGCGCGACGCCGGCGCGGATCAAATCACGCGCCTTGGCGGTAGCACCCTGCGGGTCACCGGCGTGCACCCACGAGCACTGCTCGCGCAAATTGGCCATATCCAGCAGGTAGGGATTCAGGCCGGCATCGACGAGGCATTTGCGGAACGTCGGCTCGTGCAGGCGCGGCGTGCAGGAACCGATCACCACACGGTTGACGCCCTTTTCGGCAATATCGTTCTTGATCAGCTGCTGCCCCGGCTCCGAGCACAGGTAGGCGCTGGTGCATGCGACCACCACGTCGTCCAGGCCTTCGGCGTAGGCGGCAACCGCCTCACAATCGACCGTAGCAGCGATGTTCAGGCCGCACTGGCAGACGTACACGCCGATCCGGATCTCTTCTTTTTTGCGTGTGCGATTCATCTATCATCCCTCTCGCAAAGGTGTCTATACGGCTGTTGAAAAACATCCATCCTTCGTAGCAGGTCTACTGCGGAGGAAGGGCCCGGCTGCTTCGGTGTGCTACTCGCAGCGTACGAAAAAGTACGCCTCATGCCTCATGATTTCGCACGCCTCGCATTCGTATATTTTTGAACAGCCTACACAAATAACTTCTTTATCAGACTGCCCGAACGCATATCCGGCTAGCCGGTCCATTCAATGCCCTGTGCCAGAATGCTTGTCAGGTCGCGAATGGGCACCTCGACCTTTTCATTGCGCGCGGGATCGCGCATGGCACAGCTCAGGTGAATCATACATTTCGGGCAGGCGGTCACCAGCATCTGCGCACCGGTTTGGTGGACCTCCCGCAGGCGCTGCACCTGGATATTTTTCGAGTAGGCATCACAATTGATGAAGCCGCTATTGCCGCAGCAGATTGCACCGCGCCCCGAGTTCTCCATCTCACTCAGGACAAGCCCGGGAACCTGCCCCATCAGAAAACGCGGGGGCTCGTAGCAGCCGCTGATGCGCCCCAACCGGCACGGGTCCTGATAGGTGACGGTCGTTTCAAGCGGCCTGAACGCCTTGCCGCCCTTGCGGACCTCTTTCTGCAAAAGTTCAAGCAGCAGCGTTACCTTGATGTCAAAATCCGGTATCACCTCGGGCATCATTGTGCCGAGCATGGTGTAGCATTCAGGACACGACACAATAATCTCTTCAATGCCGGCCTGCCTGAATTCTTCATAATTCAGGCGGCACAGGGTCTCGAAACTCTCACGATCGCCGGTCCACAACAGGTCATGGCCGCAGCAGCGCTCGTTTTTCAACAGCACCGGCACAATATCGAGAAAATTAAGCAGCCGCACGCTGTCGCGCGCAATCGCGAGAGTGTCGACCTGCAAATGCGCGAAGAACACGTCAAAATACGGCGCGCAGCCGCAGAAATAGGCCACGTTGCCCTTCTCTGCGGTTTTCAGATCAGGGGTCACCCAGCCCAGGCGGTTCTGCTGCAGCTCAGGGGATGTCATCATGCGCATCCAGGAATGCAGCGCCCCGTCATGTGCACGGTAGCCCTTGAGACCCTTCTCAGCAGCCAGCAGCTCTCGCATCTCGAGGATCACGCGGCTGATATCGACGCCCGAGGGGCAGCGGTCCTGACACAGCGAGCAGGTAAGGCACTCCCAGACGGAGGATTCGATAAAGGCCTCGTCATCGCGCTCCGAGATCAGCTTCTGCGCCAGCAGGCGCGGCGAGTACTCTTTGCCGGCCAGCATGCGCGGACACGAGGCCGAGCACTTGCCGCATTCAAGGCACTGGTACAGCGCATTGTCGCGGATGATCTGTGTGATGCGCACATTGTCCATGCTGTTACACGGCCTCCCGTTCCTGGCGCGGCTTGGCCGGGTTGACGCCCATGGCCTCAATGCGTTCTGCGAATGCCCATAACTCAGCTACCATCCGGTCCTTCTCATGTGCCTCGAAGCTGCGCTCCACCAGGCGCTTCTGATCAATACCGAGCAGGTCGAGAAGCGATCGCACCAGCTGCACGTTTGCATGCCCCACGTCGGGACCGGGTCCGTAGCGACAGTCCTCGTCACGGCACTCAAGCAAAATAACCCCGTCGGCACCGTACTCGAAAGCCTTCAGGATCAGGGCCTGGTTAATGCGGCCGATGCACATGACCCGGATAATGCGCAGGTTCGGGGGCAGCTGCATGTTCGTGCGGCCTGCGGCGTTCAGGCAGGTCCAGGGGCTCCAGTTGCAGCAGATGCCCAGCAGGTTAGGACGCTTCATCGTATGGCTTTCCTCCTGCCAGGGCGTCGGCAACGAGCGACTCAAGCAGCTGGTTCGAAAAATAGGGCATGTCAAGCGCGGTGACCGGGCAGCGGCCCACGCATCCGCCGCAGCCGACACAGTTATGCCGTGCCACCTTGGCCGTGTACGTACCCTCCAGCCCCGGCACCAGCCGGATCGCATTAAAGGGACAGATCTCGACACAGCGGCCGCAGCCCCGGCAGCGCTCCGGATCAACGCGGGGACTGATCAGATGGTCCTTTAAAAACGCTTCGGCCGCGCTGCGGGCGACCTGGGCGGCCAGGGCCGCGCCGGCCTCGAACTGCCGCACCCGTTCGAGCGTGCGCGGCAGCACCCGGAAAAGCCCTGTCTGGGGTGTATGGAAAAAGGCAAAATCATAGCGGTAAAGCTTCTTGAGCCCCTGGGTGTCCTCGTGCAGGGCCAGCGGCAGGACAGCCTCATCGACCAGACAGACGATATCGGCGCGCCAGCGTCTGGATGCACCGTCCTGGCGGGCCAGAATGGTAAAATCACCCATCTGTCCGCGAATCTCCCTGATCACAGCGCTGTCGACATGCGTAATGGCGTGTCCCTCGCCTGTGTCCACCGTATGAACCAGGCTGCGGGGCCCGGCCGTTTCGAGCTGCGGATTGTGAACCAGGCGCACACGAAATCCCTGCAAGTCGAGATTGAGCGCACAGCTGCGCCCGATATCCCCGCCGCCCAGTACGACAACATGCCTGCCGATCTCCGTGCGGCCCTGCATAAGCGGCACCATGTGGCGCGCCCGGACAAAGGACGAGCGCAGCAACGCGCGCGCCTTTTCAACAACATCGTCATCGCTCAGGTTTTCCGCCAAAAGGGAATCCCTGATATTGATCGTCTCGAACCGGCTGCGCGGAAGTCCGAGGCGCTCGAACAGGTGCAGGCGGGCACGGGTACGCTGGTCATTACAGGAAATGCACTGGAACTCGAGCGGGCAACACACACATGAGGCCAGCACGACCCTGGTGATGCCCTGGCTGCGTACGACTTCGGCTATCCTGTCAGCACCGCGGGGGTTGCAGGCCGATATCAGCAGCTCACTATGGACGATGTCGCGGACGCTTCCGGCCAGGTCACGCACGCGCTCAAGCGCACTTCGCGAGGCCAGGGTATCATTGCAGGTACACAGGAAAAACCCGATACGGATCTCGTCGCTAAGATCATCGACATCGGTTTCTTTGGGAACGGCCGGACGGCGCAGGGCCGCGGCGGCGGTCATGGCCCTGCCCGCGGCAACACTGCCCGAAAGCATGACATCCGTGAGATCATTCTGCAGGTCGGCGACCCGGAACACCCGCTCAGCCTCGAGCAGGCCGGCATCCGGCAGTTCATGGACATCGGCAACGATAACGGCAGGTGCTTCAACGCTGAAATGCCTGCCGGTACTGAAATGATTGATGGCCCCGATCTGCTCACAGGCCTGTTCGCAGATGCGACACTCGCAGCACACACTGCACTGCAGGCATCTCTTGGCCTCGGCAACGGCTTCGTCCACGCCGAGGCCCATGTCGACCTCATCAAAATCGCGGCAGCGGACGCGCGGCAGGCGCTGCGGCACGTCAGGCCGGCCCCGTCGCAAAAGTGACTCGGAGATCTCCGGGTATTCGCCCACACCGCGTGATCCCAGGTCGCCTGTCTCAAAGGGGCAGGCCTGCCCGGTCAAATACTCTATAATGCTGCCGGCGGCAGCGCGGCCTGCGGCCATGGCCTCGATGACGGTCGAAGGGCCGGAGGCGACATCACCCGCGGCGAACACGCCCGCAAGCGGAGTGCCGTAGCGTTCATCGATCCGTACGCGCCCTCCCGGCCCGGTCTCAAGCTCGCTGCCAAGGCCGTCATCGTGGAGCTGCGGCCGCTGGCCGATGGCCACGATCACGCAGTCAGCATCGAGCGTGAAGGTTTCCTCACAGTCATAGACGATCGTTTGAGAACCGTCGTCCTGCAAATGCCAGCGGCCCGCGCGGCACACCACGCGCTCAAGGCAGGTAGCTCCTTCAAAAGCGACCGGCACGGTACCCAGTACGAACGAAACACCCTCCTCACGGGCCTCGCGCACCTCGCGCGGATGGGCGGGCATTTCATGCTCCTGTTCGATGCCGACAACGGTCACGCTGTCAGCACCGAGACGCAGGGCGGTGCGCGCAGCGTCCATGGCAGAATTACCGGCGCCGATGACAATAGTCTTCTTGCCGACAGCGGCCGTACCCTTCAGATTGACCTCGCGCAGAAAGGACACGCAAGCTGTAATACCGGCCAGGTCCTCACCCGGAATGCCCAGCCTGAGGTCGGCCTGCGTGCCGGCGGCAAGCAGCACCGCGCTGAACCCCTCCGCCAGAAGCGCGCGTGCGCTTGTGACGGTCACCCCGGTCCTGATGGTGACGCCGGACTGTTCGATCGCGCGGATCTCGATATCGAGCACCCTGCGGGGCAGCCGGAAAGCATTGATTCCGGAACGCAGCATACCGCCGGCCTGCGGCAGGGACTCGTACACGGTGACCTGAAAACCCTCCCGGTTAAGATAATGCGCGGCGGTAAGTCCGGCAGGGCCCGAACCGATAACGGCAATGCGCTCGGTCCGGCGCTTGGCGGGCGGCAGGAATGCCGGCACAACACCTGCAGATGCTTCAAAATCGGCCAGGAAACGTTTAATGTCGCGTATTGCCACGGCTTCTTCGACCTCGGCGCGCCGGCACTCGGCTTCGCAGGGGTGGTGGCACACCCGGCCGCAGATGCCGGGAAGCGGATTGGTCTCGCGTATGACGGCAAGGGCCTCGTCAAACCGCCCGGCAGCAGTGAGCGCAAGGTAGGCTTGCGCGTTGACACCCAGCGGACAGGCAACGCGACAGGCGCTCATGGTACGCTTGTCGAGCACAAGCGCACGCGTGGGACACTGGGCCGGACGGCGCGTAATCGGAGGGCGATCTGAATCGTTCAGCGGACACAGCTCTGTGCACTTGCCGCAGCCCGTGCACAGGTCGTAGTCGATATAGCGCGGGTCCTGCTCGCCTTCGATAAGAAAGTGTTCCCGGGCGGTGCCGACCGACAGGATGCGCGACTGCGGCAGGGCCGTAAGCAGCGGATGACGGGTTACCCGCAGGTACAGGGGACGGAACTGGTAATCAAGATCGGCCGGCCAGTCAGCCAGCGTTTCAGCGCCCTCGGGCAGCTCGAGGTAGTGCGGGCTGCGCGTGACCCACGCCACGGGAATGCCGGACTGCACCAGATCCTCGGCAACCTTCAGGGCTCCGTAGCCCGAGCCGGCCAGCAGCACGGCCTGTATGCTGTAACGCGCGCGCGTATCCACTGATCTCAATGCTCCTGCCGTGCCCGGCCTTTTAGGATTTCCCCTCCGTACTCGCGGCCGCGGTCAAAGGCGATCGAATTTTTGTCGCGGGTCTTCGGCGGCACGGTTTTCAAAACAGCCTGCTTGAGAGATTCGGGATCGACCAGTTCGCATACGGCGGATACGAAGCCCAGCATTACGATATTGGCCATCATCTTGTTGCCCAGCTCCTCGGCGAACCGCGTGGCCGGGATATTGTAGCAGCTCCACTGTTCATTAAGTTCATCGGGCTTCACCAGGTCGCTGTCCCATATCATGGTACCGCCGTCGATCAGCATGGCACAGTTTTTCTGGAATCCTGCCTGACTCATGCAGATCATCACCTGCGGCCTCTCGACATAGGGGAACAAAATCGGCTCATCGCTGATCACGACCTGCGAAGAGCAGGACCCGCCCCGGGCCTCAGGCCCGTAGGACTGCGTCATGGTGGCATGCCGCTTGTCGTACAGGGTTGCAGCCATGCCGAGGATATTGCCGGTAAGCACAATGCCCTGGCCGCCGAATCCGGTTATCAAAATTTCCATTTCCATGCGTGGGTGCTCCTGTACCGGCATCTAACCGGCCGTATGTGTCTGGCGGTCGAGATTGGGCCATTCGCCGAGCTGACCGCTATGAACAAGCGAGTAGTTGTCACTGAACGTCGGGCGCTCGATGTCGATAAAATCGCCCACGACAAGCGGGCCCTCGAAATCAAGCGGGGCCTCGCGCGGATCAGTATTGTTCTTGATGACCGAGCGTTCATGAAAAAACCTGATGATGTCCAGCGCGGCGCGCATCCGGTTGCGGCGCCCGAACGCGGTCGGACACGCGGCCAGCACCTCGACGAAGCTGAAACCCGGCTTCAAAATCGCCCGGGTCAGCGATTCGGTCAGGCGCCGGATATGAATGCTGGTCCAGCGCGACACGTACACCGCGCCGCAGGCCGCGGCCAGCTGGCAGAAATCGAACGGCACCTCCGGACTGCCCGTCGGGCTGGTGGTGGTCTTGGCGCCGAACGGTGTGCTCGGGGCCTGCTGCCCGCCGGTCATCCCGTAATTGAGGTTGTTGACACAGATAACGGTCATGTCAATGTTACGGCGCGCGGCGTGGATAAAATGATTGCCGCCGATGGCGATCAGGTCGCCGTCGCCGGAGGCGACCAGCACCGCGCCCTCGGGACGTGCAAGTTTGAGGCCTGTAGCGAAGGGGATCGCCCGTCCGTGCGTGGTATGATAGGAGTCGACCTTGATGTAGCCGGCCATACGGCCGGTACAGCCAATGCCCGATACCATGGCAACATCGTCAAGCGCCAGTCCGGTCTTGCGGATCGCTGAGAGCACGCAGCTGAACACCGTGCCGATGCCGCAGCCTGAACACCAGATATGCGGGATACGTTCGCTGCGCAGCAGTTCCTCCTGGGGATGCTGCAGACAGGGCGCTGTTGCCGGCTGATTCATACGGCCTCCTTTGCTACGGCGTCAACAGCGTCGAGAATGACGCCGGGACGAATAATGGATCCGCCGGCATGGCCCACCAGGCGCACCGCGCAGCGCCCCCCCGCGCAACGCTCCAGCTCGAGCACCATCTGGCCGAGGTTGATCTCCGGCATGACGAGCGCGCGTACGCTCCCGGCAAGATCGCGGATGAAGTCCTCGGGAAAGGGCCAGACCGTGTTGAGCTTCACCATGCCGAGTTTCACTCCCGCCTCGCGGCCCATGCGCACGGCGCGTCTGGCCGAGCGCACGCTGATGCCGTAGGCCACCAAAACGATCTCGGCATCATCGAGATACTCGGTCTCGTAGCTTATGATCGCGTCGCAATTTTTCTTTATTTTATTCACCAGATTGTTGACCATCAGTTCCTGCGCCTGGTCTTCCATGGCCGGGTAGCCGTTCTCGCCGTGGGTCAGGCCGGTAACATGGATACGATAGCCATCGCCGAAACAGGCCATGGGCGCAATGCCGTCGGCCTCGGGCCGATAGGGCAGGAACTCCCCGGGCGGTCCGCTTGGTCGCTTGCGATTGACGCGCTCGATTGCGTCATCTTCCGGGATCACCACGCGCTCGTTCATGTGCCCGACGACCTCATCGGCCATGACTAGCACGGGCAGGCGGTATGTCTCGCTGAGGTTAAATGCCCGGATGGTAAAATCGAACATCTCCTGCGGTGAGGACGGGCTCAGGGCGATAATCTCGTAGTGCCCGTGCGAGCCCCAGCGCGCCTGCATCATGTCTGCCTGGCCCACCAGCGTCGGCAGCCCGGTGCTGGGGCCGCCGCGCTGCACATTACACAAAACGCAGGGCGTTTCCGTGCAGATGCCCAGGCCCAGGTTTTCCATCATAAGGGAAAAGCCGGGGCCCGACGTGCTGGTCATGGCCTTCTGGCCGCCCCAGCTTGCACCCAGCAGGGCCGCCATGGATGCGATTTCATCCTCCATCTGAATATAGATGCCGCCCACCTGCGGCAGGCGGCGCGACATACGCTCAGCCACCTCGGTCGCCGGTGTAATCGGATAGCCCGCAAAAAAACGACAGCCGGCGGCGAGGGCGCCCTCGGCGCAGGCTTCATCACCGTTCATGAAATGTATTCCGGTTAAAACAGCTTTCGATGCCATAGGTGTTCCTCTAGTAGAATGCTCATGCTGTGTGCACGGCCCGAAGCCGCGCATACGCGCTGTGCACGCCGCGCCGGCCGGAAACGCTGCGCCTGCGCTGCGCGCTAGGTCTCCTCCGGGGGATCAGTGACATAAATCGCAAATTCGGGGCAAAGCGCCTCGCAGAAATGACAACTCACGCAGCGGTCGGCCGCCTCAATGACCGGATAGTGGTAGCCTTTGACGTTAAAATCGCTTGACATTTTCAGCACATCGCGGGGGCAGTACTCGATGCAGAACTCACAGCCCTTGCAGCGCTCTTCAATAATGACAACAGTGCCTTTGCGCAGATTGATCTTGTCGAAATCAAGGGGCGTACGCCAGAATTTCATAGGGTCTGCTTTCCTGATGGTTTCTGTCCTGTCCCGGACGGTACATAACCCACTGTAAGCAAAAGGAATAAATTTATACTATGCGGGCTGCATTTTTACAAGCGAAAATATAAAATCATATGTTTTTTCAGCAGGTTGGGTTATTTCCTCCCCCGCTTCGCAGGCAGCCCGGGAATATCCATGACGCAGGGTGCAATTAATAATAGAGGCCCGCGCTCAGGCGCGGCCGCACAATGTCACAACGGCCCCCGATCCGTCAAAACCTTGTATCGTGATATGTCAACCGGGAACCGTAAGCAGGAATTTCAAGCACTCTGATTCGGAGATAACGTGTTTCCTGGCCATAAAGCCCTTCTTTCATAAAACCAGAACCTGTGCTAAACATACTAC
>Ga0272441_10013565_pt1 | contig 11696 bp, 8 predicted proteins | sample SSMProp6N_FD_193582 | JGI IMG/M metagenome (GOLD analysis project Ga0272441, IMG submission 193582) | Marine sediment archaeal communities from Little Sippewissett salt marsh, Falmouth, MA, United States - SSM-Prop-6N | ecosystem: Environmental > Aquatic > Marine > Wetlands > Sediment ... | reverse complement strand
ATATAAAGAAACCCTATACCATCGAACGCATCGGGCGGGCCATCAAGGAAGAACTGGGAAAGGGGAAAGAGGCGAAACGGTTGAACTGACGGGTGACACACGCGGTTCTGTCCCCGAGCTGGTCGACACATCCTCCAGCCGTCACTGCCGCTCGAATAAGATCCCCGATCACACCCCGTCTTCACCCGCCTGTCACACCGTATACCCCTGGTCCGATCCCTTCTCACCGGGATGAATCATGATGTTGCCATAGTATATCATACCGGCACGAACGGGGCGTCCCATCAGACAGGGCATTTCGAAAATCGACGGAAGGTGCTATAGTGTCCATCGTGGACCGCGCGGTCTCCAGCCGGTTCGCTCACTGATCGACGACAGAGGGGAAAACATGCCGCCTGTGAAGCGCTATAACGTCATCATCATCGGCTCCGGTCCCGCCGGGCTCTTCGCCGCACTGCAACTGGAGCGGCTGGGCATCCGGCATATCGCCGTCTTCGACCGTGACCGGTATCCCGCGGGGGGGCTCCTCAATGACGGGAAACTGAACTTCCACCACCGCATCGGACTCGATCTCGACGAGCTGCAGATCGACAGGGATGAGGCCCGTGAACTGATAGCGGAGGTAAAGGCGGTATTCACCGGTTTTGCGCGCTGCCGGCAGGTCACCTTCCCCGATAATAAAGAGATCGCCGCCTGGCAGGCCATTGCCCGGGAGAATGCCGTGGAGTTCATCGCCCCCGAACAGTGGCACTGGGGAACGGACAACGGCAGGGGGGTCGTCGATTACCTTCGTGCCCTGCTGCAGCACACCGATTTCATCCTCGACAGCGACGTATCCTCGATCGAGCCACAGGAAGATGACATCCTGGTAGCATGTCGCAGAGACGAAGCCATCCACCGCTTCAGCGCCGCTGCAATCCTCGTCTGTCCCGGCAGAAAGGGGGCCTACTGGTTCAGGAACCTGGCCGACGCAACGGGCATCACCAACAACTTCGGTCCCATCGACGTGGGCATCCGCCTGGAACTGAACCGGAGATTCTATGATGCCATCACGGGAATCGTCTACGACCCCAAATTTATCCTGCAGACGGGCCGTCACGGCGACCGGGTCCGGACCTTCTGTACCAACCCGGGGGGCCGCGTACGATTCGAGCATTACGGGGAATTTACACTGGTCAATGGCGACGCCCTCTCGTCGGACAGGACCGGCAATACGAATTTCGCCCTCCTCAACACGATACGGCTCACCCAGCCCTTTTCCGACACCACCCGATTCGGCCAGATGATCGCCATGCAGTTTCACCTCCTGGGCGGCGGCAGGCCCCTCGTCCAGCGTATCGGTGATTTCAGGGAGGGAAAGCGCAGCCGCCGTTCCACCTTCACCAGCGCGGCACGCCACTTCGACCACTGCACCCCCACCTGTCCCGCCGTCCCCGGCGATATCACCCTGGGACTCCCCGCGCGGATCGTGGACAACCTCTGGGAATCCCTGAAGACGCTGGACAAGATCGTCCCCGGTATCCTGCACCCCTCTACCCTGCTCTACGCCCCGGAGATAAAGTTCTTCGACACCCACTTTCCCACCACGAGGACCCTGGAGACAAACAGGGAACGTATCTTCGTCGCCGGTGACGGCGTGGGAAAGAGCCGGGGAATCGTCGGTGCCGCGGTAACGGGGATCATCGCCGCCCGGGGCATGGCGGAGGCATATTTCTGATCCCCTGAACGTGACGGGGATATCTTTATGGGGAGGTACAGCACATGATTCTGGCCATCGACTACGACGGCACCATCGCCGATTCAAACGCCGAGAAGATGAAGTGGATCAGAGACCATCTCAACCGGGACATTCCGGTCTGGCTCTGTAACAAGACCGATTGTGTACCCCTCATCGGCGAGGCCGTCTATACCGAAATGGGTGACTGTGTCTACGAACGTGAGAGCACGCTCCGTGCCCCCGCCGTGCCCGGCGCCATAACGGCGCTGAAGGCACTGGCACAGACCCACGAACTGCACGTCGTCACCGCCCGCCGGCCGCGCCGCCTCGCCTTCGCCACGGAATGGCTCACGAGACACGATATCATCGGGCTCTTCAGGGGGATACACAGCTCTCATGAAAGGGCGAAATCAACGATCTGCCGCCGTATCGGGGCCCGCCTGCTCGTCGACGATGACACGCGCCATCTCGGCAATACAGACTATCCCGGTCTCGACCGCATCCTGCTGCAGTGCGGCAGAGATGTCCCCCCCGAAATTCCCACAGGGATCCTGTTCTTCAGGGACTGGTCCGCCGTGGTGGCCTGTATCGAGGACATGGCCTGACGGGAAAGCACCGGCCACGGACACCCTGAACGGCAGGCCATGTCCCTATTTACTGTGTGAAATTCGTCACACCGGTTGCATATTTGATTGATTCATCCGTCGGTTCATGCCACTATCCACTGGCATACAAATCATCCAGAAGATTACCGGCAGTAATCGTTATGGCTTACTCCTGAGGGTTCACCGGAGGTAGAATAGTTTTTTGTCTTCTTTCAGTATTCATGACTTCCCCTGTCTGCGTGTGCTGTCGCGGTCACTCTGTATCGGAATACTCCTGCTTGTTCCGGGGGTGCTTCACGCCCATGACGTAGGATACAAAGAGATACACTGCAAGCACTTTTTCCACGGCTATCCCACGGGCACACCGGCCACCAATGACCTGATCATCAGGGACATCTACGCGCTGTCGGCCAATGACGACACCAAGTTTGCCGACTGGGTCGCCTTTCGCCTCGACAGAAAGACCATGGACCGGTCCATCAGGACGAGCCGTCGCTGGAAGGCGGACCCCTGGCTCGATGACGACGAGACACTGGAACCGGGAGACTACCGCACGGCACATGCGGCACTGGGCGTCGATCGCGGGCATCAGGCGCCACTGGCGTCATTCAAGGGGAGCGACGACTGGCGTGAGACAAACTACCTCTCCAACATCACACCGCAGCGATCCGATCTCAATCAGGGACCCTGGAGAAACCTCGAAGAAAGGGTGCGCCGTCTCGTCAGAAAGGGTCCGGTCTATGTCATGACGGGGCCACTCTATGAACGAACCATGCCTCGCCTCCCGCAGGCCGACGAGACGCACCGCATCCCCTCGGGATACTGGAAAATTATCGCGACGCAGGCGGGACGATCCGCCGATACGATCAGGGTGGCGGGATTCACCTTTGATCAGGACACGAACCGCACCGACGATGTCATCGATCGTCTCTGCTCCATCGATGCCATCGAGGCGAAGACGGGGCTGGATTTTCTCCCTGACCTGCCCGACGACTGGGAGGAGCGGATAGAGGGATCCATAGACAGGGCGTGGGCCGAAGCACACTTTTCCCGCTGACCGCAGCGGTACCGGTCTTTGGTAGTGATACAGCGGGAAAACCCTGCATTGCGTGTCATCCCCGGGGCGTATGCGGTACGGAATTTGCTTGTAAATTAGTGGTGTCGTGACTGTTTTCCCCTGTTTCTCCTGTCACGGTCACAGAGACGGGGACACCGGTTCGCGACAGGGGCGAAAGACGTGAGCATATCGCACACTGCGACATCGAGGCACAGGCAGAGGGGTACCCGGGCAGGTATGCCGCGATAGCGGGACCACGCCGAATATGAAACAGTAAGGAAGCATACCGATGAAGAAAGTCTTGATTGCCGATCACAACAGCACCTGTCTATCCGAGTTGGAAGGCCTGCTGGGAAACAAGGGAATTGCCGTCACGACGACACACAACGGCAGAGAGGCCCTGGCCGATGCCCGGCGCCATCCACCGGATCTCGTTGTCACGGACACACTGATGCCGGTCATGGACGGGTTCACCCTCTGCTGGCAGTGGAAGTCCGATGACCGACTGAAAGCAATACCCCTGGTATTTTATGCCGACGTCACGACTGCATGCAGATACGAGGACTTTGCACACAGTCTCGGAGCCGACCGTTTCATCGTCAAGCCACAGCACCCCTCCCTGCTCCTGGATATGCTGCAGGAGGTATGGCGGGACCACCAGGGAAACCATCACGGGATCTCCCTGTCCATTAATGACGAAGGGGAGTTCCTCAGGCGGCATAATGAATTCCTTGCCGGTGTACTGGCAGAGAACACTCGACACCTGGAACAGGCACAACGGCATGCGGAGTCGGCGGAGGAACGGTATCGTCTCTGCTTCTATAACGCAAACGATGTCTTTGTATTGATCGACCGGAAGTTTACCATTCTCAGCGTCTCTCCCAGCGTGGAGTGGCGGCTGGGATACAGACCCGACGATTTCAGGGGCCACCCCGTTGCCGACCTGGCACACATACTGACACCGGAGTCCCTCAAACAGGCGCTGTCCGACATCGGCACGATGTTCACGGGTGAAAAGGTGCCCCTGTCGGTCTATGAATTCATCGCCCGGGAGGGAGAACACCGGTTCGGCGAGGTCGGGGGATCTCTCATCATGCGGGACGGTGAGATAGAGGGCATCATCTGTATCATCCGTGACATCACGGACCGCAGAATGGTGGAAGATGCGTTGACGAGGAGCGAGGAAAAATTCCGCAAGGCCTTCTATACCAGCCCCGATGCGGTAAGCATCAGCCGCCTCGAAGACGGCATGTTTGTCTCCGTCAATCCCGGATTTACCCGGCTCACGGGATACACCGAAGATGAGACCATCGGCAGGACTGCTCCCGCCTGTAATATCTGGGATCGTATCGAAGATCGGGAGCGTCTCGTCGCCGCCCTGCAGCGAGACGGAAGCGTCACCGACTTCGAAGCCGCCTTCAGAATAAAGGGTGACGCGATCCGGTATGGTCTGATGTCGGCCTCCATCATCGATCTCAACGATGTCCCCCATATCCTCAACATCACACGGGACGTCACCGACCACCGGAAGGCACAAGACGCCCTCAGGGAGAGTGAGAAACAGTACCGCCTCCTGGCAGACAATGCAACCGATGTCATCTTCGTTCTCGATATGGCGCTCCTTTTCACCTATATCACCCCCTCCGTACAGACCCTGCTGGGGTATGATCCTGACGAGGTCCTGGCACAATCGACAGATGACATATTGACTCCCGACTCCCGCTCAGTGGTCATGGAGACCTTTACCGAGGTCATGAACAACGAGCAATCCGGTCAGAAAGAACTGTCGCGTACACTGCAACTGCACACGGTAAAAAAGGACGGGACCACGGTGCCGGTAGAGGTAAAACTCTCCTTCATCAGGGATGAACATGAAGAACCGGTGGGCATCCTGGGCGTGACCCGCGACATCAGTGAACGCGTAGAGGCCGAAGAGCGTCTGAAGGATACTCTGAAACGCCTCAGGAAGGCCGTCGGTGCAACCGTCCAGGTCATGGGCACCGCCGTGGAATCACGCGATCCCTATACGGCCGGTCACCAGCGCCGGGTGGCAGACCTTGCCCGGACCATCGCCACAGAGATGGGGCTGCCCCGGGATCAAATCGATGCCATTCGCATGGCAGGCGCCATCCATGACATCGGCAAGCTGTCCATACCGGCCGAGCTGCTCGCCAAGCCTACCAAACTGACTGATACCGAGTTTTCACTGATCAAGCAGCACCCCGAGAAGGGATACGACATGCTGAAGAATGTGGAATCTCCCTGGCCCCTGGCCGAGATCATCTATCAGCACCACGAACGGATGGACGGTTCGGGCTATCCACGGCAACTCAAGGGTGAGGAGATTCTCATGGAGGCACGTATCCTTGCCGTCGCCGACGTCGTCGAGGCAATGGCATCGCACCGCCCCTACCGCCCCACACTGGGACCGGAAGTGGCGCTCAACGAAATTATCAGCAACCGCGGTACCCGCTACGACGCCGATGTCGTGGATGCCTGCATACGCCTCTTTCGCATGAAGGGCTACCGGCTGGGATGACTCAGCGGAGTCACGGCGGTGAAACCCTTCGATCCGGCAAAAATGTCCACTAAGGAAATGTGAAGACTGACCAGGAGATGCACGAATACGTGCAGATCACGGCGGGCGGCCTGACTGTTCACCTTCCACGGGCATGAAGCCCGCGTGACGCCCTCCCTGTCGGTGCACGGGAAGGCGCTATCCATACATTACCGGTGTGTCCGGGGCGGGACATGACCTGTCCGGACAGGGTCCCGCCATTGGTAACCCTACACGTAGGCCGACATGTTGCTGATGACCGATGTCGTGGCCGCCACGAACTGTGACTGCCGGTATGCAGCCAGGGGATCGTGATCCTTGAACCCGAAGCTCGCTCGCTGATTCGCCGCCAGCGGGCTCATACTCATCCTGAAGACCTGCTGCGACCCCTGTGTCCCCGATTCGGTATCGCCCACATGGACGGCCGGTCCGGCGGCGCCGGGCAGACCCATCTGCAGCACGCCGGCATTGATACCCACCAAGCGCCCTCTCGTCGACGCCTTATCCTCCTGATCCATGAGGTTCTGCACCATGTCATTCAGGGACAGATCGGGGGTGATGCCCCGCTCTTCGGCGACCTGGAGATAGATGGTGCTGATCTTGTAGGCCTGTTCCAGTTCGTTCAGTTTCTCATCGAGCTGATCGACGAATTGGAAGATGCTGTCGCTGCTCCCCGCATTGATCTGGTCCGCGAAGAGGCTGAAGAAGTCTTCGTATTTATCGAAGAGATCCATGAATGCCGCCAGTGCCTCCTCGGTGTCGGTCTTCAGCACTTCGTCATCCTTTGATTCCACAGTGTCGACCACTTCCGGAGAGACTACGACGGAGGGGTTGTCAATCAGGCCGGGCGGCTCTTCGATGGCCGGATTGTCGACCAGCCCCGGAGGCTTAAACCCCGGTTTCTTGGCTAGTCCGGGAGGCGTTTTGACTGCCGCGGCATCGGCCAGGCCGGGAGGGACTGCCTTTCCGTCATCGCCATCGGATTCACCAATCCCGGCAAAGGCGACCGTGACCGATTCCAGCGTATTGACCAGGGCCGACAGTACCGTTTCAGTTGCACCGGCCGTCTCCACCTCAACCCCCACAGGCGCCCATGCGGTCTCGACGGCAGTATCCGAAATGTCCACTGCCGGCTCGACGGTGACGGCGGCCTGCCCGTCATTGACACCTGCCGCAACTGTCTCGTTCACAACGGGACTGGCCGGAGGTACCATGGCGGTGGCCGGTTCAGGCTGGGCTGCCTCAGCCGGTCCCGACGGGGCGGTGACTTCACCTTGCAGATCCTTCAGGGTAGTGAACAGGATCTCCGCCTGTTTTTCCGCTATCGAAAAGAGCCGGCCGGCAAGCTGTTCGGCATCGATGCGCCCCTTGTCGAAGGCCTTGAATGCATGCCCTATCTTCCGGTCGAAGATGGACTGCATTTTCCGGATGCCCCGTGTCAGTCGCGACGAGTCCGATTTATCTGTGTCACCCCACCCGTTTGAAACCGATGACAGTGAAACCGTCGTTACGTGCTGCCCCCCAGCCGATGCAGTCGCGCTTCCACTGCCCTCTATCGCCTGCAGGCCACCGGACGGCGCGACCTCCTGTGCGGCGAGACTCCGGGCGGTGTTGCTGATGGTGACCTCATCGGCCTTCTCATTTTTCGCCGCCTTGCCTTCATGGTCCCTGCCGGTCATCTTCTGCATGGAATCCAGGAGACCGACGGCCTTCATGCCGTTTCCATGATGACCCTTGAAGGCACTCATTGCGTACCCATGACTTGATACTTTCATGGCAACTCTCCTCTGTTTCACCTACGACAATCGTGAAACCGATTGTCTGTCAAAAAACTCTTTCGTACCTTCCTTACTATCAAGATGCGTGCCACTGCCCCGTTCCCCATGACATTATATGCATTATCCGCTTAACATCTTGTATTTAATAATTTTATATGTCCCCACCGCGGCGCTCAGTCACCAGTGAAGCGGCACTGCCGCCGCCGGGGGGTGGGGTAAAACGACCCAGGCGACGGGGGCGGACCTGACCCGCTGATTGCTATTATGTCATATTATTTCTTATACTTATATGAATGGGGGCGCGAAGGAGGTCTCTGGTGCCATTTGACCCAGGCCGTTCCGGTGCCGGATCACCCCGGACGGGAACTTCCGGAAGGATATCAATCGGTGATGACACTGGTTGGGTGGCTGGAATGGCCGGTCAGGCCGTGGTGTAATCCGAGAAACCGAGGTTTCTGACCTTGGTGCGGATGTGTTTTCTGTCTACCTTCGACAGCCGTGATGCCTCCGATATGTTCCCCTTGGCCCGATCGAGGAGGCTCTTGAAGTATCTCGTCTCGAACTCCTGTTTCGCCACCGTGTAGGGCTGGTCGATGAGCCGGCTCTTCCGGGGATGGCGGTGCAGTTTCTCCATGAGGGTTGTCATGTTGGTGAGTTCAATGAGGGGGGGCGTGGCGAGGATGGCCGCCTGGAATATCATGTTTTTCAATTCCCTGATGTTGCCCGGCCAGGCGTAACGAAACATCTTCTCCATCACCGCCGAGGAGAATCCCACCAGGGGCCGTTCATATTCCATACTCGCCTGTTCCAGGAAGTAATGGGCCAGCAGGGGGAGGTCCTCGATGCGTTCCCTGAGCGGCGGCAGGCCGATTTGAAACTGGTTGATGCGGTAATAGAGGTCTTCCCGGAACAGCCCCTGACTCACCCGCTGTTCCAGGTTGCGGTTGGTGGCAACCACCACCCTGACATCGGCCGTCTGCACCTGCGACGATCCGACCCGCCTGAATTCCCCGTCCTGCAGCGTCCTCAGGAGCTTTGACTGAAAGACTGCGCTCATCTCACCGATCTCATCGAGAAAGAGGGTGCCGCCGTCGGCCTCCTCTATCAGTCCCCGCTTTGTCATGACGGCACCGGTGAAGGCCCCTTTCTTGTGGCCGAAGAGCTCACTCTCCAGGAGCGTGTCGGGCAGGGCGGAACAGTTTACCGAGATGAAGGGCAAGGGGGAACGAGGACTCAGGTCATGGACGGCACGGGCAAAGAGTTCCTTTCCCGTACCGCTCTCCCCCGCTATGAGGACCGTTGAGGTCGTATCGGCCACCAGACGTGTCAGTTCGACGGCCTTTTCAATGTCCCGGGAATTACCTATAATACGGGGCAGATCCGTTGCGTGAACCTTCTGAAGGCGTGCTGCGCCATTCGACCCGGCATTGACCATCCCCTTCAGACCATCTATCACCTGCTCCATCTCACTGCGTATCTTTTCCAGTTCGCGGTTCTTGGTCTCCATCTTTCTGAAATGGTTCTGGCGTTCCCTGATCCGTGTTACCTTGGCCAGGAGTTCTTCATGGCGGCAGGGTTTGGCCAGCCAGTCGGAGACGCCCGTCTCGACGGCCTCGAGATAATCAATGGATTTGTTCTGTCCCGTGAAGAGGATCACCTCGACGCCGGGGTTGGCCTCCTTGATGTGAGACACCAGATCGAAGCCGTTCTCCTTCCGCAGGCAGACATCGAGGATGACTACGTCAAAGTTCCCCCCCTTTATGATAGTACGCGCTTCGTCACCATCACAGGCCAGTTCTACCCGGTATCCGCATTGTTCCAGCTCTTTCCCGAAAGTAGAGAGTATGGTCACATCACTATCAATAAAAAGGAGGCGTCTCGCTTGTTTCGCCTCTGTATTCATAGTTCCCGATCTCGGAAATACCAGTTTCTATACGACTGTTTCGGTACATACGTTCTGCTGGTCTTATACATATATCGGACGATCTCTTGAAACCTTTACGATTTTTTTTGATTTCATTGAATAAATTGCAGCGACACAGTGTGATTGCAGCTCCCCGCACCAGGGTGCGGGAGATGCGCTCGCTCTTCAGTTCATGGCGAGAGGGAACGGCAGGGCATATCTTCGATATCCTTTCCCCGTGAGGATATTTTCTGCTATACTACCGCCAACGGCAGGTCACCAAAGCGGGGGGACAGGGTCGTCTCGCTCCCCGGTACAGTCTGTGCCACGGCGACGGGGGGCAAACCGCCGATTACCGGCGCATACGTTACAGGGAGGTCGCAGGATATGATATCACAGGGATTCATGGAAAGGCTGTATCGCGGCAGATTCGACGAAACCCTCTTTGCTGGGTATCGAGAACCGGCCGATGACGAGGGGACGATCGATCATCTCATCACCGAATACCGGGACATGCTCACGGAATTTTCCCCCGACAGCGTGGAACATGCGGGCACCATTCCCCCGGAACTGCTGCAACGGATGGGGAAAGCGGGGCTCTTCGGCGCCACCGTTCCCGAGGCATACGGGGGTCTGGGGCTCGATCTCTTCCAGTGCGAACGCATCATCGAAGAGCTGTCTCCCCTCGATCTCTCCATTGCCCTCGTCTTTCTCGCCCATCTCCTCATCGGGATCAAGGGGATCGACCTCTATGGAACGGAGGCACAGAAACAGAAATACCTCACCGCCGCGGCATCGGGGGCAATGATCTTCGCCTTCGCGCTGACGGAACCGGGAACCGGTTCCGATGCACGGCACATCGAGACCACGGCCCGCCTCTCCGACGACGGGCACTATTATATCCTCAACGGCACCAAGACCTACATAACCAATGCAAACTACGCCGGGGGCATGACCCTCTTCGCCCAGATGGACCCCGAACGGCCGGGATACATGGGTGCCTTCATCGTCGAGACCGCCTGGGAGGGCGTCAAGATCGGCAGGGACATGCCCAAGATGGGACTCAAGGGGAGTTCCACCGCATCGGTGCAGCTCAGGGATGTCCGCGTCCCCGTCGAGAACCTCCTGGGGAAACCGGGTGAGGGATTCCAGATGGCCATGACGATCCTCCACTACGGCAGGATGGGCCTCGGCGCCGCATCAAAGGGGATCACCGATCACTGTGCCGCCGACATGCTCGCGCGTGCCCGTTCACGGAAACAGTTCGGCAGGAAGATCGTCCACTTCCCCCTTATCAGGGAAAAGATCGCCCGCGCCCGCGCCCTGGCATTCGCCATGGAGGCCATGAACTATTTCGCCACATCCCTCCTTGAAGACGATCCCGATCACGGCGCCGTCATCGAGACGTCGCACTGCAAGCTCTTCGGGACGACACGGACCTGGGAGACGGTCTACGAGACGCTGCAGCTCTTCGGGGGAGCGGGCTACATCGCGACACAGCCCTATGAAAAACGGATGCGTGACTTCCGCGTCACCACCATATTCGAGGGGACGACGGAGATCCACTCCATCTACCCTCCCCTGGTGGCCCTGAACCGGATCGGGAAGGAACTGCGGGAGAGGGGCACGGGGATTCGTCGCCTTCTCTATCTGGCATGGAATCTCAGTCCCTTCGGGTCGTCACTGAAGATCCCCCTCGTCGCCGATGACGTCACCGTGCGACGGGCCCTCCGTTTCGTCCGCCGCACCGCAGGGACCGTGCGAAAACTCCTCTTCACCGGCATTATACGCCACAGGAAGGCCATTGCCGAACAGGAGTTCCTCCTCCGCCGGATCTGCACCCTCAGTCTCTACGCCTTCATCGTTGTCTCCATACTCGCCAAATTCAACTACGTGGGGCGCGACAATATCCGCAGGGAGTGGATCGATTATCTCGCCTATATCCTCGATGAGGCCACGGAGGCGGCCAGACTGAACCGCCGTCTCGACGATTCGAGGCAGGAGGCACTCATGCTCAGGATAGTCGAGGGGACTGAGGAGGAACAGGACACGGCACCTTCTGACTGACATGCTGAGATC
>Ga0272441_10013562_pt1 | contig 11697 bp, 6 predicted proteins | sample SSMProp6N_FD_193582 | JGI IMG/M metagenome (GOLD analysis project Ga0272441, IMG submission 193582) | Marine sediment archaeal communities from Little Sippewissett salt marsh, Falmouth, MA, United States - SSM-Prop-6N | ecosystem: Environmental > Aquatic > Marine > Wetlands > Sediment ... | reverse complement strand
TACAACACCGACCCGGCGCCCGTTTGCAGCCAGCAGGGCCGCAACATTGGCGGTGGTGTTGGATTTTCCGGTTCCGCCTCGAAACGAATGAATGCAAATGATTTTGGACATGCTTTGCTCCCTTCATGATCCATCTATGATTTTCCTCAATTCTTGGGCTCTGGACTCCAGCTGCTGGAAGTAATCCGAATCCGTTATTTCGGCGACCCTCTGGGCCTGGTGGGCCGCATCCAACTCGATGCGCAGCTGGTGGACCTCCTGTTTCAATTTCTGCTCCCGCAGGTGGATCTCCTTGGCCATGCGCTGGAAGACCCGGGCCAGCCTGCCCAACTCGTCCTCCCTATTCCTGACAACGAGCAGGCTGTCGGGCTCGAACGCTCCTGCCTCGACAGCGGCCGCCGCGTCAGTCAGCAGGGATACATGCTTCAGATATTCGATTTCCTGGTCCCGCAGCCGCTTCTTCTCAAGGCTGGCGTCGATGCGCGCCTTGAGCAGAACCGGATCGAACGGTTTGAGAAGATAGTCTTCGGCACCCATCTTTATACAGCGCACGATGCTGTCCAACTCGTCCAATGCAGAAACAACAATAACCGGGATATCACGGAGGCTGCCGTCCCTTTTCAGGCGCTCGAGCACTTCGTAGCCATCCATCTCGGGCATAATGATATCGAGTAGAATAACATCAAAGGAATTGCTGTGAATCGTTTCAAGTGCCGACCGGCCGTTCTCCGCTGTAACGACTTTATGGCCCTGCTGTTTGAGAATCCCGGAAAGTTTCAACCGATTCATACGATTGTCGTCTACCACGAGCAGGCGCCCTTTGCTGTCGATCATAATACCTTTCCTCTACCGTGATTGCCCGCGGTTACTACGCAGAGCTTCAAGAAGCGGCTTCGCAAGTTCAAACTGTTCTTGGGCCCGGCGCAGAGCTTCCGCGGCCCATTCGAGATCGTTCTTCTTCGCCATCCGTTCCAGCTTCCGGCAGGTGCTCGACAGGGCTGCTGCCCCCATATCGGCGCTGTTGGCTTTTAGGTTGTGCGCCGCAATATGCAGGGCTCCGGCGGCTCCGGATTCTACCGCTTGCCGCATTTCTGAAAGCATTTTCGGTGCATCTTCCAGGAAGGTATCGATCAATTCCTCGAGAAAGCCTGCTTCGTCCTCCGCCAGCAGCCTCAGCTTCTCGACAGCCCTTTGATCCAGGATCACTTCGGCGCTATCGCCGGTTGGAGACGCGGCAAGGTACTCTTTGCTTTCCTGCTGTTCGACGGGCTCCGTTTTGCGGCTGCCGCAGCGATTCAAGACTCCGGCCAGCTCTTGCACCCGAATGGGTTTGGCGAGATAGTCGTCCATCCCTGCATCCCGGCAGGCTTCTCTGTCTTCTGCCGTTACATTGGCTGTCATGGCTACGATCCGCGGCCGTTTTCGTTCTGCCCACTGTGCACAAATTTTCCTTGTAGCTTCCAGACCGTCCATCTGCGGCATCTGCAGATCCATGAAAATTACATCATACGATTGCCGGCTCAGTGAATTGATCGCTTCCAAGCCGTTCGCCGCTACATCGGCTCGGTAGCCGAAGCGCTCCAGCAGGCGCAGCATAACCTTCTGATTGATGGTGTTGTCCTCGGCGAGCAGGATGCGGAGCGGAAAACGTTCCGCCAGCTGAGGATCGAACAGAGATTTCCCTTCCTTTTGCCTTAGAGGAACCGGGCCTTGAATGAAGATATCAGCCAGAACATTGTATAACTTGGAGACCTTGAGAGGCTTGGTCAATGTCGCTCTGATATCAGGCCGCTCTTCCCCGGCATCCCGCTGTCCCAGGGGAGCAAGCATAACCAGCGGCAGTTCCCTTGCATCCCTCGTTTGCCTGGTTTCTTTGGCCAGGGATAGGCCGTTCATGCCCGTCGTTTGCCTGTCAAGAATAGCTACGTCAAAACATTCTCCCCGGTTCAACCAGGACAGGGCTCTGTTGGGCGAGCCGGTCTGGCGGGGGATCATCCCCCACCCCTTGATCAGTTCCACCAGGGTGCGGCGTGTGCGGACATTCTCCTCGACAATCAGCACCCGCTTGCCGGTCAGTTGGGGCTGCAGGTCTTCGAGGTCACCCCGGCCGACACTTGGACCGGCTTCGGCCAGAATCGTGAAATGAAAGGTGCTACCCTTATTCACCTGGCTCTCAACCCATATCGATCCGCCCATCAGCTCACACAGGCGCTTGCTGATGGCAAGCCCGAGTCCGGTACCGCCGTAGCGCCGGGTGGTGGAGGCATCGAGCTGGCTGAAAGAACGAAACAAGCGGTTCATGCGTTCCGCAGGGATACCGATGCCTGTGTCCTTTACCGAGAAGTGCAACCGGTATGCTCCGTTTGTCTGCATATCGCCAACCTCAACGGCTACGCTGACCTCGCCGTGTTCGGTGAACTTGGCGGCATTGCTGAGAAGGTTGGTGAGAACCTGGCGAAGGCGGGTGATATCACCGACGATCGTGGCGGGAACCGAGGCGGCGATCGAATAGGTAAGCTCCAAATCTTTTTCAGCAGCCTTGGCCGCAATCAAATCGAGGGAGCCTTCGAGACATTCCCTCAGGTTGAACGGCTGTTGCTCCAGCTCGATCTTATCCGCCTCAATTTTCGAAAAATCCAAAATATCGTTGATAATCGTTAGCAGGTCTTCACCGCTGTTGCGGATGTCGGCAGCGAAATCACTCTGTTCTCCTGTCAGGTCGGTATCGAGCAGCAGGCTGGTCAGGCCAATAACAGTATTGAGGGGAGTACGAATCTCGTGGCTCATCGTCGCCAGGAATACGCTCTTGGCCTTGTTGGCGACCTCGGCGGCGCCGCGCGCCTCCTGAGCTTCGACGTACAGCCTGGCATTTTCAATGGCAAAGGCCGCCTGGGCAGCGAGGGATTTCACCAACTGCATATGCTCTTGAGTGAAATAGTTGACCTGAGTGCTGTCCAGCGAGCACATGCCGATCACCTTTCCGCCCACAAGCATCGGGACACCCATCCAACTGTGGATGTGTCTTGCGCTCGCCACCTGTTGCCAGGCGGGGAAGTGCCTCGTGTCTGGGACCATCAGACTCTCCCGGGTATCGATGATGGTATGTATCGTGGACCCCGGTTTGATATCGAAGGACACGACAAGGGCCTGCTTGGGATCCACCCAGTGTTCGTACCCCCGAACCGCCTGGGCATACAGGACGGTGGGAGATTGCAGTAAAAAGATCGTAGCACTGTCATAATGCACCAGCTGGTGCAGGTAATCGAGCAGTTTTTCACACACTGCATCCAGGTCCAAGCTCTGGGTGAAAGCCAGGTTGGCCTCTCGCAGCGTCTCAGCGGTTTCACGAGCTTCCTGCGTGGAGGCGTACAGACGTGCGTTTCGAACAGCTATCGCGGCCTGATCGGCAAAAGACTGCAGGCGCTCGACCAGCTCGCCTGAAAAGGCATGGGTAGCGGCGCGCTCGAGGCTGAGAAAGCCGATAACCCGCTCATCCGCCTGGATGGCTGCGGTAATCGAGGAGCGGATCCAATCGGTTTCGGGACTATTCACCCAGTATTCGGAAGTTCGGGTGTCATCGATCACTGACGGGTTACCTGTCTGCAGGATTCTCAGCAGATTCGGCATTTCATCGAGCGGCAGCCGCATCCCCAAGATGGAGTGGTCGTAGCCGCGCGCGTGCGTGACTTCTACAGAATCACCTTTGATAAGCAGTATTGTCCCGGCGTCGTAAGGTACGACCCGACCGACATGGGTCAGGATACTCTCCATCACATCTTCGATGTCCAGACTGCTGTTGAGGACTGCCGCAATGTCCCTGAGGGCCTCAGCCATAATCCGCGCCTTGTGCTCGGCTTTCTGCAGCTTTTGCCGTTCAACCAGCTCGGCCTGAGCATTTCGAAACAGAAGGGCGTTCTGGATCGCTACGGCTGCCTGGGCGGCTAGAGCTTCGGCCAGAACAACATGCTCCTTTGTGAAAAAATTCGCTTCCGCCTTGTCGAGGGAGTACAGTCCCATAGTCTCGCCGCCGGCAACGAGGGGTACACCAACCCAATTGCGGACATGCTGTGAGCTGACGATATGCGTCCAATCAGGATCGGCACCGACATCGGAAACCACACGGCTTTTCTGTTCAGCGACCAGGCGCTTGTGGCGCGTGCTTTGACGAATGTCGAAGCGAACGGTACCGATCATATCCTTTTCGTCGACACCGCTCCATTTTTTGTAGCCCCTGGCAGCTCGGGCTACCAGATAGTGTTGCTCTTCCAGCAGGAAAATCGTGGCACTGTCGTAGGGAACGAGCCTTTGTAGAAAATCCAGGAGGGTCTCCAGCACCGTTTCCAAATCGAAGGTCTTGGTGAGGGCCAGACTGGCCTGCCGGAGGATTTCACTGATTCGACGGGTGTGTTCCGCCGCTTCACGCAGTTGGACAAGGTCTGCTTGGCGCTGCAGCAGCTGCTGCTGTGTTTCTGTCAACTCACGGTTGAGGTTTTTTTTCTGTTTAGCGTCCCGGCTCATCGAACTACCCAACCTGCTCCGGCAGAATGATTTCCAAAGTGCAGACCTTCCCGGCCAACGGAAACAGGACCTGATCCTCCTTGTTTTTCAGAGAAACGTGGGTTTCCGCATCACCACAGCGCAGCTCCAGCTCGGCCGGAACGGCCACGGAAATCCACTCGGGGGTGATTCTGTGAACCCAGACTTTCATCTCCGCGACGTCCAACTCGTGCAGCTCGAAATGCAACGAGTGAAGCTGATTGAAATCAGCGATTTCTGCAGTAGCAGAGCGGATTCTCCGGTCCTGGTTTCTGTAGGTAAGCAGCACCTCTGTTTCCAGGGCCTTTCCGCGGGCAGTCACGGAGAAGAGGCTTGTTCCTGCCGGGCTCAGATCCTCCCGCAGCTCCAATACGATCCGGCTGCCCAAGAACTTTCCCCGCAGCATGGCAACGGAAACGATGAGAATCGTGAGCCCAAGCAGGATGCTGACGATCCGTTCCCCGAGGCCGTCCCAGACGAATATACCATAAACGAAAATGCTGCCCAGAAACAGAATGTAGATCACGCCCATGAGAATGGGACTGCCCAAAAAACGTAATACCACCCCGGGGACAAAATCTCCTTTTCGACGCGTCGCGTTGAGCAGCAGAACAGGGAATATCCCTCCCAGCAGCGGCAGGGCGATAACACCGACCAGGCTCAACAGCCCGGCAAACGATCCGCGGTTGTTGAAGGCAAGCCACTCGGAGATCAGAAAAACGCCGAGAACGGGGCTGATCGCGGCCGCGAAGCGCAGTCTCTTGGCCAGCGGCTTCTGCGAACGAAGCGGCAGCCGTTCTTCTACAAGGAACATCAGCCCCAGGGAGATGTGGATACAGGCCATACCCAGACTCAGGATGACAAAGACGACACCGAGCCAGTTGACAGCCGGGCCGACCTGTCTTGCCAGGGCGGCGACTGCTGTGCCGGTTTCACCTGAAAGAGACAGGTGCGGCAGGGAGCCGTTGAAGGTCAGCACCCAAACACAGCTGATGAGCATGGTCAGTGCGATGGCGGCGATGCACCCCCAGATCCAGGAACGGGCACTGGCATCTCTGCGTATAATCACCCGTCCGTAGTTGGCTACCATCAGATGAGAGAAGTAGTTGGACAGCATGACGCCGAAGACCAGCTGAAGGAAAGCCGGATCGAAGCGCTCGCCGGAGAGAAAGGGAACCCTCATGTATGTGAGATTCGCCGCTCGAATATAAGGCAAAGCGAACAGAGGGATTGCAACGAGAAGCGCCACATTGATGAAGTTGATGAAGACGGTGGAGGCAACTGTGGTATTGAGAGACTTACGGCTTAGAAAGTACACACCGACAGCGAAGAGAACGAGGATCCACAGCTCCGCCGGAAGATGTATCGCCCCTTCCAGGGTACCGGAAACGCCTATGTAGAAAGCGATCAGCACGAGGAAGTTGTTGACCGCCAGTATGACGGTAAGCAAAACGGAGCCGGCGTTTCCCAGATACTCCGCCACCAACTGACCCAGGTATCCTGTGCCTAACCTGGTTGTTCCGGAGCGCGCTACGGTTTCAGCCAGGGAAGCTACTGTGATCATGTTGATGAAACCAAACAGGAGCAGCAGCACCACCCCCGGCAGCGCCCCGATACCGGCCACGGCGATCGGCAGTGCCAACAGCCCCGGACCGACGGGCAGAGTTAGCACAAAGGCCACCCAGAACGGCGGCATGGCTTCCAGCGCGCGGGCCAGGCGGGCAAAAAGCCAGCGCAGCCTGCCCGCGAGAGTGGCTTTGGGAGCATAGATCGAGGCGAGATCGTTCTTGTACAGGCGCCGATAGGTCTGCTGGACGACGCCGTCGTCCAAGCCGAGGGCCGCCCGAATCCCCGGGATGGCACTGAAAACGAGCCTGTACTTTTTACCCAAGGCATGGGCCAGGGCGGCGCGCAGGCGCACGTCGGCCTCGCCGAGGATAGGAAGCCAATTCGGAGCATAGCGTTCGATATCCTGTATCTTCGGTTGCAGCAGCGTACGCCCGGAGGCCATCGCCTCAACAAAAGCCTGTTCGCTCTGCTGCGCTTCCTTGGCCGTACGGTACAGTGCGGTGTTTTTTTTCGATTCGGCGGACAGATAGGCGCTGCGATTTTCGATGGCAAAGAGCAGGGTGTCTGCACGGCGGATCGGCGCGATCTCGCCCCTTAGAAGCTGTTCGCGATCGTAGAATTCGAAATCGTCGGAAGATGGCATGGCGCACATCCTATTTCTATCAGGCATGGTTACAAGCCTCGATGAGCGTACGAACGACTCTGTCGGCTCGAGCGGCGGGCAGGCTAACCTGTACCATGCTCTCGTTGCCCGTGGGCACCGGTCCCAGATGATTCGGATAGAGCAGTCGAATCGGCACGACCTCCTCATCTCGCCAGTGATTGATCGCCAGCAGCTCCACGCTCCGGCCTGCGCGCTGGGTGCTTACACAGTAGGGCTTGTTGAAACTGATGCCTCGAATTGGAGCACGTCTGGAACGCTCTATGGCCGTTTCCATGGCCCAGTAGCAGGTGCAGGAAGGTGATCCCGGCGGAAATTCGCAGCAGAGGACTTTTCCCTCGATTTTTTCGTTTTCCAGTAAATCAGAAAAGGATTGCTCGAAGCCGGCAGCCCGGCGACAGAAATACTGACGGTCATCCGCCTGAATACGGTTGAGAAGTCGGCTCGCCCGTCGAGTCAGATCCTCGGGCGCACCGATCTTCTTGAGGGCCAGCTGGTGCACGGATTTTATCAAGCCCTGACTCACCCTGGTCTCTTCTTCGCCCGTACCAAAGGTAGACTTGGTCGGATCCCGCGTACACAAGGCGGCAATGTGCGCCCACCATAGCTCTCTCTGACTCACCTGCTTCCCCCAGAAGTAGGCCCAATCCCCGCCGAGGATCATCTCCACGCCGTGCTTGAGCAGCGCCGGGAAGCGCCTCCAGTAGCTCTCGTGTCTGTTGAGCAGGGTGACCGCGGTGCTTTCGGCCCGCCAGGATCCGAGGATTTTCAAGACCAGCGGTCCGACGGTAGGTTCCGGCCGGTCGCCAATTACTATCAACCTACTGTACTCCCGCGGATCGAGCGCGGAGGCGATGCTTTGCCAGAGCTTCTCTGCGTATCCCGAAACATCGGGAAAGCAGAGAAGCTCCACATTGCAGCCTGCCAGACGCAGCTGAGTCCGGCTTAGAGCGGCCATGATCAAGCTGTGCGGTTCAAAGGCAAAGGCGAGCAGCACCGGACGATCGACGGTCATTCCGGCTTTGGGCCAGCGGCCCTGGAGGTTCGAAGACTTTTCAGGAACGGCAATTTCCTCGATGCTCCAGTCGAGCGGTGTGTTGGCCAAATCTCCTCGAAGCATGGCGATCTGTATGTTGTCCCTGACCGCACCGCGCGTAAATACCTGCAGCCGCAGCTTAGGTGAACAGAGGATTCGTACCCCCAGGATCTCTTCGAGGCTCGTCCAGTACGGCAGACGATCCGGGTAGAACATGCGCAGCACCCGGGCAAATTGTTCCGTGTAGTCCGAGCGGCGCAGATCGATGTCCATAGCGTCGGCAACCCGCAGGATCGAAGCCAGCAGCCCGATGCGAACCTTTAGTCCGTGCACCACGCTGCAGCGACCCGGATCGTATTCATTCCTGTGCCAGCGGCACAGTAGCCCGATCGCCTCCGCCTCCTCTTTTTCGAAGGGAAGCTCACCGCTCTGCGCCAGCTTCTCTACGGTCTTCTGGCTGATCACATTATGCTGCTGCCTGTCCACCGCATTACCGACATCATGGAACAGACAGCCAAATCTGAGAATTTCCTGTTCCAGCTCTGACAAGGCCATTACCAGAGCCAGCTGGCTGGCGTACGATTTTACTCTCAAGGCGTGATTCGGGCCGTGATCGGCATATTCCACCAGGCGGGAGCGGGCAAACTGCAGGATTGGAATGGCCGTTCGCAGGGTGATGATATCGCGTTCGGAATATAGCCTTCCCGATGCACACAGAGCTCTCCAGAAATGGACGGGCAGTTCGGTGCGGCTTCCCACCCGCCCAAGAGCTGCTTCATACTTACCATCCGGTAGAACGCGAATACGGCCAATGTCTTCGAGCAGTATGAGCTTCCGCCGGATATCGCTGCTCCGTAATCCGGTTCTCCGAGCGAGCGTGGAAAGTGTAGAGGGGCCGTCGCGGGTAAGATGCAAAACGATATCGCGCTCAACGCCGGAAAGGTCGAATAGAGCAGCTATATGTATGCACCCTTGTGAAGGCATTTTAAACGAGAATAATCTCATTCTCTTGTAGTATTGTAAATGAACTAGATCAGGTCGTCAAACATCTACAAGTGGGTTTCTGCCGCTCGAATTCTCTTCACGTTGTCGCTAATCCTGCGAAACAGCCTGCGGACACGATGGGCGAGTCCATCGATCAATGCATAGTAGTGAACAGTTGCTCCATAGACCAGCCAGCCGAAACCCCTGGGACGGCAGCGAAACCGTATGTTCCCCGCAGTCGGAACAAAGTGATAGGTAGAGTTATAATCCGAGCCGGTCGGGCAAACTTCAAATGGACTTCCCCCGACTATGTTGAGCTTTGCATAGCCGGGGGAGTTTCAGTGTGTGCTTTTGCGAGAACCGACATTTAATCTGTCGACATTTGAGTGGGCGTGGTAGAACATTGTATATACATCGGTAGATCAAAAATAGGAATGTCTATGGTAAAGAAATTGACAAAGCATGGAAATAGCTTGGCGGTTGTGATAGATCGGGCAGTACTCGATCTTCTGAAGATCGATGTAGATACACCGTTGGAGATTTCGACTGATGGGCAAGTCCTTGTTATTTCTCCAGTGCGGAAAAACAGCCAGCGGGAAAAATTCACAAAAGCCCTTGAGTCAGCAAACAAGAAGTATGGACGTGCGCTCAAACAATTAGCTGAATGATCGTCGAAGATCCTGTCTTTCTTACCCTGGGTGAAGTCATCGAGATCCATCGCGATCAGATAGAATGACCTCCATCTGCGAGTGTTCATTTATGTATATCTCATCTCGTACTGTTTCAGCGAAGAGTGCAATCGCCCAACGTTCTCCCCGCCTAAAACGCCACTCATTTCGCCCCGGGGCGTTAGGGCTCGCCCGCAAACAGGACCATAATCCTGGTTCATCAGGAGTGCCGGCCCTCGTGGCAGACCGCCGGTGTTGCAGGTGGCACAAGGGGTGTAGGTTTGCGAATACGGATCGCGTTCATCTATGCGCGAGTTGTAAATCGGACCGTTGTTTGAGCTCTATCGATAGATCCAAAGCATCGCACAATTTGAGAAGGGTTTTGATATTGAAGTTCATCCCGTTTTCAATACGGGATAACTGCTGCTGGGTAATCTGAGCTCGATTGGCCAATTCTGCCTGAGAAAGATTTTGCTCTCTCCGAGCCTCAAGGATCTTCAATGAGATATCAAGAAGTTCTTTCTCTTCTTCGTACATCCTCTTGAATCGTTTGTTTTTCAGCTTTTCCTTCAGGTGAGATTCAAATGTCATCATGCTTCTCCTCCAGGTCGGATTCCTTAAAACGGGATAAGAAATCAGATCGAAATTTCTTCGCTTTCTGAATTTCAGCTCGCGGTGCTTTTGCCGTCACCTTTGCGAAAGCATGTGTCAGCACGATGAATCTCCGAAAGCAGAAGAAATACAGAACTCTGAATTGATCACCAGATAGTCTGATTCTAAGCTCATGAATCCCATCCTCGAGTAGATCGGCATATGGGCGGGGAAGCGTCGGACCTCGGTCTTGCAGAGCAGAAATAAGGGCAAAGATCTTGGCTTGATCACGCCCCTTCCGAGAATCGATAAACTCTCGTACTGGACAATTCCCCTCAGGCCTCTCGTAGAATAATACGCGCCAATCTACAGCCACGGTATAATGTACATCATATATGATGTAAGGTCAAGTTACCAAGAGATGAAGCTTGTGTAGACCGACTGTTGATCGCGAAAGAGGTCACATATCGCATAAGGGTGGGGTACCTTTGCGGAAACGTCCTGAATCTTACCTCACCAGTTGATGAGAAAATTCCGAAACGTTCTCAGGTTCGTGCTGCAAAGCATTCCAGAGATTCAGTTTCGTTTGCATATTCAGCCAACTCTCCGGACTCGTATTCGTCGCCTTGGCAATCCTCAAAGCCATTTCCGGGCTGAGTGCCGCTTTCTGATTCACTAGTTCAGAAAGTGTCTTTCGAGATACGCCAAGATTCTTTGCAGCTTCAGTCACAGTAATCCCAAGGGGCTTAATCACATCCTCTAGGAGAACTTCTCCTGGGTGGGTAGGCTTTCTCGTTATCATAGTCCTTCCCTCCGATATTTAGTGATAGTCCAAATAATCAACATCTGTAGCATCTTCACCTTCAAACGTGAATGTTACACGCCAATTTCCGCTCACCCGAACAGACCAGATTCCCTTCCCTCGCCCTGACAGTTGGTGAAAGTGATAGCCCGGCAAATCCATGTCCGCCGGCTGTACAGATGCATCAAGCCTATCTAAGATGCGTGCCAATCTTGAGGCATGGTCCGGATTGATGCCTCTTTTGTTTCCGGTTTCGTAGTACTCGCGCAGTCCTTTGTGCCGGAACAGCCTTATCATTCTTACTATAAATGTATAAGTGTAACCCGTTACGTGTCAATACCCACTAATAGGTATGTCCCCCACTGGGTCATTATGATGAAAGTCTAGCTGCTTGCTGGATTATGCTTTGTAATCTGTGGCAGGTGACTGTATGCTGCTCTTATCCCACATTCCCGGGAGAAAAAGGGAAAGGGCAGCAGATGACCGTAAAGTGCACTGTGGCGCCTTGCGACCACGACACGGGGTCTGGTCGGTCACCTGCTGCATCCGTACCGATGACATGTGCGCCCATCGGCAGAACCAACCTTTGGGACCGCGAATAGTGGTGTGGATCCAACGCATAACCACCAAGGTATCCTGAACCTTTTCTCTCCCCCAAGATTGAGGAGGAGATCATGATCCAAAGATTTCACGGTCTCGATCGGCACAAGAAGCATTCTACCATCTCTGTGCTGAACCGAGAAGGACGAGAGGTAGAGTTCGTATCGAAGTATCCCGACCTCCGGAGCTACATCAAAGAGCTCGGCCCGGATGACGCGGTGGTTATGGAAGCGGCAACCGGCGCGTTCTT
>Ga0272441_10013561_pt1 | contig 11697 bp, 8 predicted proteins | sample SSMProp6N_FD_193582 | JGI IMG/M metagenome (GOLD analysis project Ga0272441, IMG submission 193582) | Marine sediment archaeal communities from Little Sippewissett salt marsh, Falmouth, MA, United States - SSM-Prop-6N | ecosystem: Environmental > Aquatic > Marine > Wetlands > Sediment ... | reverse complement strand
CGCCCGTGGCTACCGATCAGCCGCCCCCATTCGGGGGCGAACGGCCGGAACGGCGACGCCGGGCAGACCGCAATGCGCTCGATGATACACGCGTTTACGTGGATGTTGTGCCTCTTGTTGTGCAGAGAACTCAGAGAGTCAGGGATACAAACTGCATCGGGAACCGCCGGTTTTCTCTGAGCCCTCTGAGCCTCTGTGGTGTCTTCAGCCTTCGAGCCATGCGCCCCGGTCGAGGCCGAGGCGCTCGAACTGCTCCGGCGGGGAATCGTTGTGCTTCATCTCGCGGACGAGGTGCTCGATCATCCGCTTCTCGACGGCCTCGTCCTCGATGGGGTGCTCCTGGAGCGGGTCGGCCTCGAGGTCGTACAGGAGCGTACCGAAGCGGGTCGCGTCCATCCATCCGCCCCGGCCGCCGCAGGCGGTTTTCATCGTCCGGCAGCCCTTGGTGAAGGAGAACGGCTCGGCAAGCCGGATGTCCTGCAGCTCGCCCACGCCGAAGGTGTGCCGCATGTGGCAGGGCATGAGGGTGTACTGGTGCAGGGGGCGGTTGTCGCTTTCGACCGACGGCGCCCGCATGTAGACGTAGCGCCCGTCGGTGACGTTGACGTGCCCGCCGTGCAGGCCGAACAGCCCCGCCTGCCGCACGGGCGCGTCGGAGGCGATCGTCTCGGCAAGGTCCGCGCCCTGCATGTCCGCCGGCAGGTCCTGCCCGAAGTACCGCAGCAGCGTGGCGGGCAGGTCGATCGTCTGCACCAGGGCGTCGCGGCGCTCGCCGGCCTTGCCGCACCGCGGGTCCCAGATGAACAGCGGCGTGTGCGCCACCTCGTTCCAGAACGGCTGGACGCACTTGGCCCACCAGTCGTGCTCGCCCAGCAGGAAGCCGTGATCGGTGTTGACGATCAGCAGCGTGTCCTTCCACAGGTCGTGGGCGTCCATGAAATCGAGCACCCGGCCGAGGTAGGCGTCGCACATGCTGACCAGGGCGGCGTTGACGTGGCGGATGTGCTCGACCTGCTCGGGCGACTCGACGACCTGTTCGTACTTGGGCCAGTCGAAGTGCAGGTCGCCGAAATCGAAGTCGTACAGCTCCTTGTACGCGTCGGGCACGTGGTAGGGCTCGTGCGGATCGAACGTCTCGATGTGGAGGAACCAGTTGTCCTGATCGTGGTTGGCCCGCAGGAACTCCATGCCCTTGGCGAAGGTCTTCGCCTGGGGATAGTCCTCCTCGCGCGGCATATGCCGGCGGTTGACGAGGTCCTGGCGAATGACGCGCCCGGCGACGCGGGCGGGCGTGGGCGGGTCGGCCACCTCGCACTTCCAGATGTCCCCCTCCTGCCCGCGGGAGATCTCGAAGCTGCTGTAGCGCGTGTGGTACGTGCAGCCGCCTTCCTCCCAGTAGTGGTAATGGTCGGTCACGAGGTGCGTATGGACGCCGGCCTTCTTGAGCAGCTCGGGGGTCGAGTCGTCAAACGGCTCGAGCGGGCCCCAACTGCGATGGAGGAAGTTGTAGCGCCCCGTATGCAGCTCGCGGCGGGCGGGCATGCACGGCATCGAGCCGACGTACGACCGCGTGAACGTCACCGATCGCTGGGCGAGGCGATCGAAGTTGGGGGTATGGGTCCACGCGCAGCCGTACGGCGCGAGCATCCGCCGGTTGAGCGAGTCGAACATCACCATGATGGCTTTCATCCGGGTACTCCTGTGGAACGAAGGGCTCCTCCACGGGGCGGGGGAGCGCCACGCAAGAATACCTGCCCTCCGCCGTCGTCCGCAAGGTCGCGGACACGTCCGGGGGCGCAGACGGGGCGGCGCCCAAGCCCACGGGTGGCGTCCCGTGGGCACCGGCGCAACGCGGCGGCGCCGTTGGCGGGGCGCGGAACGAGCGCATGCAAAGACCCCTGTCGCGCCGCGCCTTCCCGCGCGTGCGGACGGCGGGGTAGAATGCCCCCATGGAGTACCCGGAAATCCAACGGCGGCGGACAAGAACGGTCCGCGTGGGCACCGTGGCCATCGGCGGGGACGCGCCGGTGGCCGTGCAGAGCATGACCAACACGCGGACGGCCGACGCGAAGGCGACGATCGCGCAAGTCCGGCGGCTCGCCGATGCGGGAGCGGAGCTCGTGCGGGTGGCCGTCCCGACGCGGGAGGACACGGCCGCGCTGGGTGAGACCGTCCGCGCGGCGCCCGTGCCGATCGTCGCGGACGTGCACTTCCACTTCGACCGGGCGTTGGAGGCGATCGACGCGGGCGTCGCGAAGATCCGCCTCAACCCGGGCAACCTCTCGGACCGCGAGCAGGTTCGGCGGGTCATCGCGGCCGCGGCGGATGCGGGGGTGGCCGTCCGCGTGGGCGTCAACGAGGGCTCGGTCGTCGAGCGGCGCGCCGGCGCGCAGCGCGAGGCGGACCTTCGCCGGCCGATGCACGAGCTGATGGCCGAGAAGATGGCCGAGTACCTGGCGGCCTTCGACGAGGCGGGCTTCGAGGACCTGGTGCTCTCGGCCAAGAGCCACGACGCGTACACCACCGTGGCCGTCAACCGCCTGCTGGCCGATCGGTGGGACTACCCGCTGCACCTGGGCGTGACGCACGCGGGCACGGCGGAGACGGGCGCGATCCGCTCGGCCGCGGCGTTGGGGGCGCTGCTGAGCGAGGGCATCGGCGACACGGTCCGGATCTCCTACGCGGGCGACCCGGTCGCGGAGGTTGCCGCGGCGCTGGAGCTGCTGTATTCGCTTCGCCTTCGCCGCCGGCCCGGCGCGGAGCTGATCGCCTGCCCCACGTGCGGGCGGCTCCAGATGGACATCGAACCGATCCTGCGCGAGATCGCCGACGCGCTGGCCGACGTGGACTTCCCCGTGACCGTCGCCGTGATGGGCTGCGTGGTCAACGGCCCCGGCGAGGCCGAGGGCGCCGACGTGGCGATCTGCGCCGGAAAGGACAAGGCCGTCCTCTACCGCCGCGGGCAGCGCGTGGGCACGGTCGGCGCCGCCGAGATCGTCCCGGCCGTGCTGGCGGAGGTGAAAAGCCTCGCGCCCGGCCGATAGCTTCCCCGACCCGGTTCGTTTCACGAAGGGAGGTGCGCTACGCCGTGTCTCCGAACCCGCACATCCACCGTCTTCGTGTCGCTGCGGTCGCGTTCGCCATCGCGGCCGGCCTGGCGTGCGCACCGCCGTGCTGGGCCTATATCGACAGGCCCCCCGAGCAGCTCACGCTGCCCCGGCTGCTGCTGGAGTTCAAGGACGTGGGTGTGTTCGTGGTGGACCGGGTGGACCTGGAGAAGGGGGCCGTGCGGTACCGGCTGGTGGAGGTCATCCAGGGCCGCGACACGCCCCCGACCGTCCGGCACGTGATCCGATCGGGCAACAGCGTACCGTCGCCGCTGCAAGGCATTCGCCCGGGCCAGAAGGCCGTGCTGTTCAGCCAGGACAACTACCGCCGGGGGATCGTGCGGATCGGCGAGGTGTGGTACCTCGGGACCTACCGCCCGCAGACGGGTTGGTGGCGGCTGGGCTGCCTCGATACGCACTACGACCTGAACTGCTGCTTCCGAGGCAGCGTGGAGGAGCTGGCCCGCGCTTGCCGCACGCTGCTGGCCGGGCGGACGGTGACCGTCCGCTGCCGGAAGCGCAGCCGCGAGAAGGACCTCCAGTGGGTTCGGTGCGATCTGCGGAAGCCGCACGAGAAGAACGTCGTGCCCGCCCCGACGGCAACCGCCCCCACGCCGGTCGCAATGCCGGGAGACACGGCCGCGCTGGTTGAGCGATTGGGCGGCGCGAACACCCGGACCCGCCTCGACGCCGCCGACGGGCTGGGGCGGATGGGCGCGCAGGCCGTGGGCGCGGCCGAAGCGCTGGCGAGACTCGTGGCCGACGACGAGGATCCGCTCGTGCGCCGCTCGGCGGCCGTGGCGCTGGGGCGGATCGGCCCGGGGGCCCGAAGCGCCCTGCCGGCGCTGATCGACGCGGTCCGCTCGGGCTACGGCGACGCCTCGGGACTGGTCGGCTACGAGGCGGCGGTGGCGGTGGTGCGAATCGACCCCGACGGGACGCACGCCGCGACGCTGATCGCCGAGCGACTGAAGGACGCCGAGCCGAAGGTGCGGTACCGGGCGGCCGTCGCCGTGCGGGTGATCGGGTCGGCGCTCGCCCGGGCGGTGCCCGCGCTGATCGCCGCGACGGAGGACCCGAAGCAAAACGTGCGATACCAGGCGGTCCGTGCGCTGGGCGTCGTGGCGCCGAGCGCCCGGGCGGCGCTGCCGGCCCTGTCGCGGGCGCTGCGGGACAGGGACCGGTTCGTTCGCGAGGCCGGGGGAAAGTCGCTCCACGCATTGGACCCCGCCGCGGACGAGACCGCGGGGCTGTGGGTCGCCGTGCTGGGCGAGAGCCCCGACGCGACGGTCCGGCACCTTGCCGCCCGCGCGCTGGGCGACGCGGCCAAGCCGACCCGGGCCGTCGAGGCCGCCCTGACGCGCGCCGCTGCTACCGACGCCGCCAGCAACGTCCGGTCCCAGGCCAGACACTCTCTCGACCGCCTCCGCCGCCGCTGACGCGGACGGGGGGGAGGACTCGTCCTGGCGGGCGTGGGTCCGGCCCCGTTCAGCGAGAGGAATCCGGCTTGGGGGTGGTGGCGCGGGCCGCCGCGATGCGCTTCATCCCGGCCACCAGCGGGGCGTACTGGGCGACCTGGCCGGTCTTGACCGACCACGTCGTGGCCATGTAGCCGAGCATCCGCGGGCTTCTCTGCGCGACGCTGTAGTCGATGAGCGCCTCGACGGCGTCGGTCTTGTTCCAGCCCCCGGGCAGGACGCGGAAGCCCTTCTTCAGCATCATGGGGACCGAGGGGTACGCCTTGCGTTTCGTGTAATGCCACGGGCAGAGGATCACGTCGCGGGGGATCTTGTCGATCGCCGGCGCCGTGCCGTTCTCGGCCGCCTCCCACTTGCCCATGCCGGTGGCCTTGGCGTCGATGAGCCGGTCGCCCCACATCAGCATCTCCACGCCCCGGGCCTTGAGGTGCTTGTGGAACGTGCCGATCGCCGCGGCGAGCAGGTCGGCCGGGTCTTTGCCCTTGCACCGCGGGCAGTGCGGCGAGCCGATCAGGAAGATCTCGTCCATGCCCACGTGGAACGCGTCGGCCTGGAAGGCGTCGATCAGCTCGTCGATCAGGGCGAACAGGATGGGATAGACCTTCGGATGCCGCGTGCACCAGCTTCGGCAGTAGATGCCCTTGTTGCCGGGATACTGGCCCGGCGTCTCGTCGAGCTCGGGGTAGCGTTTCAGCAGGGCCGCGGTGTTGGCCTTCCACGACTGGTGGCCGATGCAGTTGATCATGGGCACGAGGCGAATGCCTGCCTGGCGGCATGCGGCGGCGAAGCGGCGGGCTCGGCGCTTGTCGGTCGCCCCCGCGTAGCCCTTCAGCTCCGGGTGCGACTGGTAGTCGAACCCGTAGTTGACCTCGCAGATCAGCACGTTCACGCCGAGCCGGGCCAACGCGGGCAGTTGGGCCTGGAGGGCGTCGAAGGACCTGGCGCTGGGGGTCATCACGTGGACGGCCCGCCAGGGCTCGCCGGGCCTGGGGCCGGCCTTCGCCGCCGGCTTCTCCCCCGGCGCCGCCCATGCCGATGCCGCCAGGAGTATGGCAGCGAACACCACCGTCAGTGTGCCGTTCATGTCGGTCCTCCTCGTTCCGTGTGTGTTTCTCTCGCGGACGGTCGCACGCGTGCGGCGGGGCGGGGCCCTATTCGAGCCGGGGGCCCTCGATCCGCTCGCCTTGCTGCTGGCGCCTCTGGTCGGCCGGCTCGAAGGTCCCGTAGAACAGGGCGTTGGTGTCCATCCAGGTGGCCAGACGCTCGACCTCCTCGCCTGTCAGGGCCAGTTTGTTGTGCCCCTTCAGCAGCATGGTCATCACGCCGCTTCCCCGCGCGCCGAAGCGGCCGGGCCTGCTCAGCGACTCGCCGTTCGTGTCGTTGGAGGACGGCACGCGCCGGGCCAGCACGTTGTAGGAGGCCGTGTAGTGCCCCTCCGGCCGGCCGGTGAGGACGATGCCTCGCGGCGCCTTGGGGCCGCGATGGCAGCGGATGCAGTGCCGGTCCAGCACGGGCTGGACGAGGCGGGGGTAGCTGAACGGCTTCGTGCCGTCGGGGCCGGGGCGGACCCGCGAGGCCGGGCGCCCCAGGGCCCGAACGCGCGCGGCGGGGCGCGGGGTCTCGGTTCGCGGCTCGTGGCAGCCGACGCAGGAGACGGTCTCGCCCGGCTGGAGGTAGGTGGCGCTGCGCATGACCTGGACGGCCCGCCCGTGCTCGTCCAGCGCCTGGAACAGCAGGGGCACGCCGGCGGGCGCGGCGAAGTGTGCCGAGCCGTCGGCCTCGACCGGCACGGTGCCGAGGACCTGCTTGCCGGGCGACCCGCCGGCCAGGCCCACGGCGGGGCGGTCCCGGCCCTCGGTGGTCTTGGGCAGGACCTGGGTGATCCGCAGGCGCGTCACCGAGCCGGCGGGCAGGGGCGGGTAGCTCGCGTAGACGTTCTGGAGGACGAACGTCCCCGTTCGCTCGCCCGGCGGGTCGCACTGGGCGGGCAGCACGGGCGGGCGGCGGCGAGGGGCAAGCGGCACGGGCCAGAGGCTGCTGACGTTCGGGTCGCGGTAGAGCAGCTCCTTGTTGCCGAAGCAATCCACCAGGTAGAGCCCGAACATGGCCGCCGGGTTCGGCGAGGGCTCTCCGACGAGCGCGTCGAAGCTGTACGCCGCCAGGAAGTACTTCTCCGAGAGGGGGTAGGGCGTTCGGTAGCAGTGGCCCGGCCAGCGGCGGTTGGCCGGCGGGTCCGGCGGCCGGCCCCGCACGCCGGAGGGGTTGAACCACCGCCCGACGCGGAACTCGCTCTCGGGGAAGGGCACGTCGGGCGTGAGACGCTCCAGGGGCGCGAGGCCGTCGTAGCCCTTGTCCGGGTCGATCAGGACGATGGACCCGGCGGTCATCGCGTGGTGTGCCCCGGCCGTGGCGATGACCTTGTGCGAGCCGGGCACGGGCCGGGCCTCCCACGTGCCCACGGGGTTGCGGGTGAGGTTGCCGTAGAACGCCGCCGGGGCCGTGCCGTCCGGGCGGGTCGTCCAGAGGTGCTCGCCGAAGACCGCGTGCCGGTCGACGTAGTCCCAGCGGGTGTAGAGGATCCGCCCGTCGTGGAGGACGACGGGGTCCCATTCCTGCGTTTCGTGGTAGCTCAGCAGGCGGATGCCCGAGCCGTCGGCGTCGGCGGTCGTGAGCGTGTAGACGGGGCAGCCCGGGCTGCCGCACCGGTGGAAGCCGCCGCGCCGCGTGGAGACGAACACGATCCGCCCGGTGGGCAGGTAGCGCGGGGAGAAGTCGTCAAACGGCCCGTCGGTGAGCTGCCGGACCGCCTCGCCGTCCGCCGTCATCTCGTAGAGATGGTAGTACCGCCGAGCGGGTGCCTTGGAGCCGAGCTCGCAGAACGCGAACAGCACCCGCCGGCCGTCGTGGGAGACCTCGGGGTGCTGGTAGCTGCCCTCGCCCAGCGCCCCGGCCGCAAGCTGCCGGCAGGCCATCGACTCCCCCGGCGCGTCGAGCACGAAGACCCCGCCGCCCGGCCGGGCGTACCGGCCGTAGTATTGCGTGAGCTGATGGCTGAAGCTCGCGGGGACCCGCTTGACGAAGAGCAGCGGGCCGATCTTCGCCAGCGGGTTGCCCAGGGCGATCCGCCGCCGCAGCCGGTGTGCTCGGCGCCAGAGGTTCTCCCATTGCCTCTCGCCGGCGAGCGTATCCGACAGGCCCTTCCATTCCCGCCGCAGCGCCCGCCAGCGGCGGCGCGTCTCGGGGGGGCAAGCCCCCGCGGCCGTCAGGTCGTCGACCAGGTCCCCGCCGCGGCGAAGGAGCCGATCGACGGCCTGGGCGAACGTCGCCGGCTCCCGCCGGGTCCCAATGCCGTCCTGCCTTCGCCAGTCCGCCTCGATCATGTCCCATGGATGATCGCTCGGAGCAGCGCCGCCGGCCACCCCCGCCCAGAACAGCAGCATCCCCGCTGTTTGGCCCCCCCAACGCCGAGACCCGATACGTGCGGAACTCACCTCTTCATCTCAACTCTCACCCCAAGGCGGTCTCGGAGGAATGAACAGCCGCGCAGGACCTCCCAGGCCGTGCAGCGGGGTCGGGCCGGGCAAGTCACGCGGACAGGGCCTGCTCGAGGATATCGAGGATGGCAAGATAGGTGGCCTCTGGTTCGCCTGGATGGTCGACTCTCGAGGCGACGAGCTTTTTTCGTAGCACGGCGATCCTCTCGTGCATGCCTTCGTCGGCTGCGGACTCGGTGAACAGCTTGAAGAAACTCAGCCAAGCCCCGGCGGCAATGCCGCACAGCGGCTCCTGCAACGTTCGCTGCACGAAGGCGTCCATGAAGCCCGTGCGGGCGTATCTGCCGAAGTTCCCCCCTGCGTCGTACGCCGGCCTATCCGATATCTGGTCTGTCTTGCTCGGATACGGCCGGATACCCGTGATAGGGCGTTTCACTTCCCGGCTGCCTTTCGTGGCGCGCTGCCACTGCCAGTAGTGGTTGCGAAGCTGCGCCGCTCGCTTGGCAGACTCGATGTAGGGAGCGTAGACCTTGGGGCGCCCGGACAAGACGTTCTTCAGGGCCCAAGGTACGCAAACGAGAAGGTCTGCGTCGGCACAGGCTTCCGGTGTGACTGCGAATCTGAAGCTGGGCTCTGCCTCCTTGGACAGGACGTACCATCCCTTCAGCTCTATGCCAAGAACGATGTCGTCTTGCGTCGAGGGGTCGGGCGTAAGGCGACGCAAGATCACATCAGGAAACGTCTGGGCCTGTCTTACGAAACCGTAGAGGCCATACTGGTCGTCCGGGTCCCATGAGGATCGCACGCGGTTCAGTGCCTCGACGACCTGCTCCTCAATGGTAGCACCCAGGGCCGCGTTGAGTGAGAAGATGTCCGTGGCGGACATTCCCTCGATGTACGTCTCGCTGTCGAAGTGAATCGGCAGGCTGGCGATGGCATCCAACACCCGCTCGTAGAGCTTGCGGTGTTCCCAGTCGGATGTCGGACGTACTGGCGGGGGCACGGGGTGGTCAGAACAGCCGGGCATGCACCTTCTCCAATCGTTTACGGGCGGCCTGGAAGTACTCGGCATTGATCTCGGCGGCGAAGCAACTTCGCCCGAGGTTGGCGCAGGCGATCCCAGCGGAGCAGAGCCCCCCAAACGGCTCCCACACAACATCCCCTTCATCAGAGCTCATCCGAATGCAGAGCTCGATGAGGCGCAGCGGCTTCTGGTTCATGTGGATGCACTTGCTGCGTTTCTTCATCCTCTCGGTTCCCCGCACCGCATTCTCTCGCCAGACATTCGTGATCCCGTTCTCGAAGTGGAACTTGGCCCGCATTCGAGCCCACTGCTCTGGAGCAATGGGGCGCTTGCCGTCCAGAGAGAAATAGGGCTTACCTCCCGGCTTGCCGTGCTCGTTGGCGTACGCAGCCAGCCTGCCAAAGGCCTCCGGGGGCGGGTAGTACCAGAGGTGATCTCTTGTGAAATACTTGCGGGTCGCCGCGTTCTTCACTCCGCAAGCCTCGTTGGTCTTGTAGAGCGGCAGGCCCGTTCGTTCCCATTCGGCCCGGAGCCATTCCTTCATCGGCAGAAGAGTGCCCTCGAAGTTGAAGAATGCCTCCTTCGTATACTGCACGCAGACTTCCGTCGTGACAGGCAGCTTGCGAAGGGTCTTGCCATTGCAGTTGCCCGCAACGTGAGCCATCCCCTTGTCCCAGATATGACAACTACGGTATCGCCATCCGTATTCCTCAAGAACGCGATGGACATTAGCCCAACCCAACTCGCTGTTCCAGAACCAAAGCGTTGTTTGGGGCGTGGCATATCGCGACCACTGCTCGACGTGCGGCCGGTACCAATCAGCCAGATTCTCCGGGGTAGGAGGGTCTCCAGGGAAACTAGCCAGTCCGTACGGTCCGTCAGAGATGATGACAACGGGTGAGGGCCACTGCGGGTACAGCTTGAGGGCATCCCCAAGGAAGATGTTTACGTCATGGCGTTTGGCTACGCTCATGGGCCGTACCCCGTACATTGCCCTTACTTAGGCGATGCCGCCCCGGATGTCAAGCCGCAGTTGCATGAGTTCCTGGGAGCGTGCCTGTGCCATCACGAGCCCCTCGGGACGGACAGGCCGAGGCGTTCCATGACCATCTGGAGGTCGGACCAGACTTTGCGGCGGTTGTCGGGGGTGTATTGGCGGAGCACGTAGGCGGGGTGGAAGGTGGGCATGACGGGCGTGCCGCCGACGCCGGGGCCGATCATCGACAGCGTCTGCCACGAGCCGCGCAGCCGGGTGATGCCGACCCGCGTGTCCAGCAGGGCGTGCGTCGAGGGGTTGCCCAGCGTGACGATGACCTTCGGCTGGATGATGGCGATCTGGCGGACGAGGTAGTCCCAGCAGGCGTCGACCTCGTCGGGCAGGGGCGCGCGGTTGTTGGGCGGGCGGCACTTGACGATGTTGCCGATGAACACGTCCTCGCGCCGCAGGCCCATCGCGGCGATCATCTTGGTCAGCAGCTCGCCGGCCCGGCCGACGAAGGGCCGCCCGGACAAGTCCTCGTCGCGCCCGGGCCCCTCGCCGACGAACAGCAGGTCCGCGTCGGGGTCGCCCTCGCCGAAGACCGTATGGTGCCTGGCCTGGCAGAGCCCGCACTTCGTGCAGCCCTGGACCTCGCCGGCGTCCATCTCGCCGAGGGCCGCGGCCTTCTGGTCCGGGGTCATCGCCTCGGCCGCCGCGGCCTGGGGGGCCTGGGCCTGGGCTTCCGCCGCCGGCGCGGCCTCGATTTCCGGCAGGGGGTTTCTCTCGGCGGGGATGAAGTCCCCGCCGAGCAGCTCCTCGATCGCCACAAGCTGCCTCGCCGCCCGCGTCAACTGCTGGTATTCGTCGCTCATGGCGGGCATTCTATCGGACGGCACGGCCGCCCCGCAATGAGACGCGATAATCCGGGCCTTCGGTGCCATTCGCCCGAATCCAAGGAGCAGTTGATGCGACGAGCACTGTGTCCACTATTGATGTTCTGCATCCCGCTCCCGGTGTGCCGGGATGCCCGGTCCGAGACGGCCGAACTGCTGGCCAAGGGCCGGTGGAGGAAGCAGGCGGCGGAGACGGTGGGAGAGGTGAAGGACTTTCGGCCGGGCGGGACGGTGCGGCTGAGTCCATACGGCGGCTGGGCGGACCGGCGGGTCAAGGCGACGGGCTTCTTCCGCACGGAGCGGATCGACGGGCGATGGTGGCTGGTCGATCCGGAGGGGTGCCTGTTCCTCACCGTCGGCCTCTGCTCGGTGAACACGGGCACGATGGGCGAGGCGGCGATGAAGGCGCGGTTCACCGACGAGACCCGATGGGCCGCCGCCACGGGCACGCTGCTGAAGACGCACGGCTTCAACTCGCTGGGCTGCTGGAGCACGTGGCGGGCGATGCGGCCCCTGCCCGAGCGCATGCCGTATTTCCCCCGGTGGAACTTCATGCAGACGTACAAGAACCGGCGGGAGGCCCGGTACGGGCAGCGGGGCTATCCCAACCAGACCCTGCCCGCCTTCGACCCGGCGTTCGAGGCGTTCTGCGACGAGCACGCCCGGCAGCTCGCGGCCACGAAGGACGACCCCTGGCTGGTGGGGCACTTCTCGGAGAAGTG
>Ga0272441_10013560_pt1 | contig 11699 bp, 13 predicted proteins | sample SSMProp6N_FD_193582 | JGI IMG/M metagenome (GOLD analysis project Ga0272441, IMG submission 193582) | Marine sediment archaeal communities from Little Sippewissett salt marsh, Falmouth, MA, United States - SSM-Prop-6N | ecosystem: Environmental > Aquatic > Marine > Wetlands > Sediment ... | reverse complement strand
TGTGGTTTCTAACTGCAATAATGTTATTAGTTTCTTTGATAATGAAGACAACAGAAAACAGTGGTGGAAAAAACGAGCAACGATTTGGCTATCAGCGTTGAAAACTTGACTAAACGGTATGGCGACTTAACCGCAGTCAACGGTATATCGTTTGACGTTAAGCGGGGCGAGATTTTCGCTTTTCTAGGGCCAAACGGGGCAGGCAAAACAACCACTGTGGAAATGTTGGTGGGGCTTAGGAAACCCACAAGCGGCGGAGCTAACGTGCTTGGGTTTGACATAACCCGAGACCTGAAGGAGATTAAGAGGCGGATTGGTGTTTTGCCTCAGAGCTTCAACACTTACGACAGGCTCACCGTGAAAGAGAACATTGAGTATTTTGCGGGCTTGTTTGATTGCAGCCCAGACGTTGACGGGTTAATCAAGCTTGTTGACTTGGAGGATAAGAAGAAGGAGCAGTTCAGGAACCTGTCTGGCGGGTTGAAGCAGCGGCTGGGGATAGCTGTGGCTTTGGTTAATGACCCTGAAGTTGTTTTCTTGGATGAGCCCTCGTCGGGTTTGGATCCGAAGGCGCGTCACGGCGTTTGGCGTTTAATCGAGAATTTGCATGATGAAGGCAAAACCGTGTTTTTAACTACGCACTACATGGAGGAGGCTGACGCTCTTGCTGAACGCGTAGGCATTATTCACAACGGGAACATTGTGGCTTTGGACGAGAAGGACAAGCTTATTGCGGCTCACGGCAAGAAGAACTTGCTTGTGCTAAGGAAGGCTGACCCGAAAGCAGTTTCAGTTATCGGCAAGCTTGGTTTGAAGGCGAAGTCTGACGACGGCGACGTTACCATCAATTTGAACAGCGGCGTCGCCGTTTCAGACGTTATGCAGGCGTTAAGCACGGCGAGGGTTTCCTATTCGGAGTTGCAGTTGAAACGTTCCAGTCTTGAAGACGTGTTTCTTAACCTTACGGGTGAAGAGCTTGGAAAGGAGGACGCTGATTGACGAACCATATATTGTTGGATTTGAAGGCGTGCCTCAAAACTTTTGCTCGTAACAAGAGTACCATTTTCTGGACGCTTGCGTTTCCGTGCGTGCTGATTTTGATATTCGGCGCGATTTTCAGTCAATCATCCATCAGGAACGACTTGTACGTGCAGAACCAAGATTTGGTGGACGGTGAAGCTTCATTCTGGTCTGACCAGATAATCAGCATATTGAATGAGACAGACGCTTTTAACATTAGGATGGTTGATGTTTCCATAAACGCGACTGACTATGCTCTTGAGAACAGGCTGGATAGTTTGCTGATTATTCCTGAAGGGTTTAACGATTCAGCGAACATGGCGTTTTTCACTGGCGGCGAATTAAGTGCAAATTTGACTTTTGTTTACGACCAATCTTCTTCTTCGTCGGCTATCGTGCAGAGCATAGTTATGGGTGTCGTGGAGAGTATGAATTTCGAGTTTTCTAACGGTAGAAACTACCTTGTTGTTGAAGGCGTGGCTATTGCGCCGCAGCGTTTCAGCTTCATTGACTTCTTCATGCCCGGGGTTATAGGGATGACTGCCATGACCACAAGCGTATTCACTTCTGTGGCAATTAGCTCCAGATTCAAGGAGACAGGCGTTTTTCACAAGTTAGCGACTACACCGTTGAAGCGTTACGAGTGGATTCTCTCCAGAACCATATTCAACATTCTTGTTTCGTATCTGGGCATGGCAGTTATGCTCATCGTAGGCGTAGTAGTGTTTGGCATGACGATTACGGTGGACGCTGTTTCGTTGGTTATGGTGGCTATGGCTTCGCTGCTGTTCTCGGGGATAGGCATGATAATTGCGCGGTTCGTGAAAGACCCTGACGGCGCAGACGCAGCAGCAAACGTCATCACCTTCCCCATGATGTTCCTTTCCGGCACCTTCTTTGAGCTAAGCCAAATGCCCCAGTTCCTGCAAGCAATAGCCGCCGTACTCCCCTTAACATACGTCAGCGAAGGACTAAGAGCAGCCATGATATTCGGACAAGCCGACCAAGCAATATCCAACACCATACTCGTCAGCATAATGGGTATAATTGCCATAATAATAGGCTCATGGATAACCAAATGGGAAGACGACTAACACAGGCTCAACCGTTATTGGCTTGGTGCTCTTCGAGTTTTCACTTTTTATGGGAAGACTTTTAAAATCTGCTTGTTTTGTTGAGGCTATGGGCTTGTGGAGTGCAGTTAAGGCTACGCTTGGGAGTAGGAGGTTTTGGGTGTGGCAGTTAGCTGGTGTTGTTATTTATGGGTTGCCTGCGGCGTATCGTTTCGCCACGGGGAGTGTTGCGATTCCGATTTTGAATTTTCCCGGGTTCTGGATTGGTCATGTTATTCCGGGTAACATGTTGGAGAAGATTTTGGTTAACGCGTTTTTTCCTGGGGGCGCTGGCGGCGTTGCTGGGGAAGTGTTTGTTAACAATTACAGGGGTGAAGCTGTGGAGGGGAAAGCCAAGTATTTGTCACGGTTTGGCGGGGCGATGTTGCAGACGGGTGTTTGGTCTGCGTTTCAGCTGTGGGGTTTCTCTTTGATGCTTATAGGTCCTTGGGGCAGCGGGGAGTTTGGCAACATTTTTGAGCATTGGACCGTTTTTCCGTTCAACTTCACTTTGGCTGCGTTTTCCATATTCACCCCAGATGTGGTGAACCTCGTGAAGTCAGCGCTGGTTAAGGCTCGCGGGAAACTGTCGCGGCAGAGTTAAAGTTAATATTTCCTTTTCAGCTATGGGTGTGCTATGTCGTTTCACGTCCGCAGAAAAGACCGAGAAATCACCGATTCCAATATGCTTAAGCAAGTTTTGAAGTCCACAAAGTACGTGACTGTGGCGCTTTGCATGTGTGACGAGCCGTATCTTGTGTCGTTAAGCCACGGCTACGACGAACAGCGCAACTGCCTGTACTTCCACTGTGCGGACGAGGGCAAGAAACTTGTGTACCTTGAAGCGAACAGTAATGTGTGGGGGCAAGCCGTGGAGGATTACGGCGTGACGGACGAGTGCGACTACGCGTACAAAAGCGTCCACTTCAAAGGAACCATGTCCCTCATCACCAATTTGCAGGAGAAACAGCATGGCATGGACGTGCTCGTGCGGCAGCTTTCCACCACTCCAGACGAAAAACTGGCTAAGATTAAACCTGAAAAACTCGCCCGAACAACCATGGGCAAAATAACCATCACTTACCTGTCAGGAAAACAGCACCAGCACCCAAACCCCTAAAGAACCACGGAAACCTGCATTCTGGTTGACGTTTTTTAGAATGCCCATGCGCCTGTAGCGAACAGCCATGTGAAGTAGAAAAGCGCTGCTGAGAACGCCGCCGTTACCGTTATGGTTACCCCCCGTTTTTGCGAGAAAACTGCTAGTGTGAGGAAAATGGGGAACATGGTTAAAACGTAGCGGGGGACGCTTATCCAGAAGCCTGTGGAGACGCTGAGCATCCACGTTAACAGCAGGTAAACCTGATATGATGGGCGCAGCTTAGCCGCGTAGCCAGCAAAAACCATAAACAACCCGAAAACAGCAAAAATTATCTGTGCATAACCGATTGTGAGGCTTTCGGGAAACACGCCGCTACTCGTCCACCCTACTGCACCAGTTAAGCCAGCGATTGGGTCAAGAGTCTGATACCAGTGAACTCGCTCGATTTCCATGAAAGTGAAAAAGCCGCCCGTCACCACATAATTAATCACCAAATACGTTAGGAAGCCAAACACGGGGAGGCTTATCCAGAACAACTTCAAGTCTACCGCGTTTATCTTCCAGTTTTTCTGGTGGAAATACTCCACAACGAGAACGGGCAGAAGCAGTAACCCCGCAAGCCTTGTAAGAGTAGCAAGCAAACCCAAAACGCCTGATAGGGGCCACTTGTTGTTTCTTGCGTAGTAGAGGCTAGCTATGACTAACGCTAGGAACAAGCCTTCAGTGAAGGGCGCGGACATGAAGTAGGCTGTGGGGAAAACGCTGAGGTACAAAACGGCTTTTTTTGCGGTGCTGTCGCTGTAGTCCAGCTTCGCCAGTTTAAACAGGTAGACAACAGCGATTACTGAGCTTACGTTTGCTACTATTAGTCCCGACAGGTTAACGTACGCGAAGTCCAAAGTGATTAGCCTAACCAGCAACGGGTACAACGGAAAAAACACAAGGAAGTTAGCGGGGTCGCCTTCGCTGACGTAGCCGTTTTCCGCTATAAACATGTAATGCGGGCTGTCCCACTTGGCAAACTGGTTCATGACAAGCTGAAACGGGTCTGTCGAGTCTCCACTCGCAACCGCAGTCGTGTACGCGGAACCGTAGCCTACCGCAAAAACCGCGATTTTAGCAATCAACGCCACGAGCAAGGCAACTTTAAGCGAATAGGGAATTCTCCCGTACCACACTTTAATCTTCTGTACTATCAAGCAGGATCACAATTTTTAAACACGCTACGGATAACACACGCGTATTCCCTGATAATATATAAGTTTCAGGGAAAAAACAGAAGCCACGCGAAAAACAAAAGCGACGTCACGGATAGACCCCCTCCCTTTTAAATAGGCAACGTCGTCGGGATAGACCCCTCTACTGGTTTTTGCAATGAACCACTATTAGGCTCCTATTAGGCTCAAAATATGTTGCTGCTTTGTTTTCTACGTGCTGTTGGTTGTTTTTTAGCCAATACGCGTAGTTGCCTCTATAGTTTCTGCAACCCAAACTACTTCATTCTCTTACTTGCCATAATTTGCAGTAGGAAATGAAAATGGTTCAGTGATAAATCGCAACGTAATATCGCTTGTCTTTTGTCTTCTTTATTTCTGAATTCAACCCGCCAGCGACGTAATATAGCCAGTTTTGTTCTTGAATATCTAAGTGCGCATCTTTGGGGGTTACAGCTTTTATTGTTGAAGTCGCGTCAGTTGCTAATAGTTTAGCGATAATGCGCTGTTGCATTGCATAAACAATTCCTGAAGATGCCTCCAAGCTACATTCTCTTCCCTTTATTGCTCTATTATTTGTAATAAATTAGAAAGTGTTTGAATTCCTTAACAAAATTCGATATGATCAGTCTATCTATTACAACAAATATACTATGGTGAAGCAAGTATTTAAGGCAACTTTGTTTTTATCGCCCTTAGGCGTGTTTGCGGGGGTAGTTTCTGCATGTGATTACTATTATCCTCCTATTAGGCGGCAAATATGATGTTTAGTGGGGTGGTTTAGCTCGTGGAGATTGTGATTTGTCAAGATAAGCTTAAATAATCAAAATTAGCATTATCCATCTCGCAACTTTGGCTTTTGATAGCCCAGGTAGTATAGTACGGTCTAGTATAAGCGGCTGTCGCCCGCTAGACCCGGGTTCGAATCCCGGCCTGGGCGCCACTTCACTTTTTAAGTTGTTTCTCTATATTGTTGTTTTTATGCGCGAGTCGCTCTCAAACTTTTAGCCTATTTGTGAAGAAATGATGTTGTTTACTGTGAGTTGAGAAGAATAATCAAATAAATGAGAAGTACCTGAATGTTGAAAGAATACCGTGACACTAATAGAGTTTGTTGTAAGGTGCTGAAATGGAAACGAATAACGGTGAGGAAGTTGCTGTTAATTCGCGTCGAAACATCTTTGCTTTAGGCTTCGTCAGTTTTTTCACGGACATGTCAAGCGAAATGGTTCTCAGCATACTGCCCACTTTCCTTCTCGGGTTGCCTGGAGCCAGCGTAGCACTGCTGGGATTCATCGAGGGAACTGCTGAAGCCTTAAGCTATGCTTTAAGGGCGGTTTCAGGCGTTTTCTCCGACAAGTTCAGAAGAAGGAAAGTGTTTGTCCTAGTTGGGTACAGCGTGTCAAACGTGGTTAAGCCTCTTTTCGCGGTAGCCCGAGCACCCTTAGACGTTTTCATAATCAGAGTTACTGACAGAATTGGCAAGGCTATTCGCACTTCACCTCGCGACGCCCTACTTTGCGCGTCGGTTTCCGAGAAAAGACGCGGCGCAGCATTCGGTTTACACCGTACTCTTGACCAAGCAGGCGCCATCGTGGGTCCCGTGTTCGCCACAACAGCCCTACTCGTGCTCGGATTCACCATACGCGACGTTTTCTGGTTATCCCTGATACCCGGAACCATTGCGCTTTTGCTGATTCTGTTAGTTGTTAAGGAGAAGGTTGGCAAAGCCGAAGGCGAATTCCACTTGCTCGCAGGCATCAAAACTGTGTTACACGGCAATTTTTCACGCCTGCTAGTAATCGTCGCCGTTTTTTCTTTGGGAGCCTTCAACTTCTCCTTTGTCCTCCTGAACGCACAGGAAGCTGGTATCGCAGATTCGATTATTCCTCTGGTGTATGCCGCTGTGAACGTGGCTCACGTCGCCGTGGCGATACCCGCAGGCGTCTTGTCTGACAAAGTAGGAAAGGAAAAAGTCATGGTTTTAGGTTACGGCGTCTTCCTCATTAGTGTCTTGCTGATTCTGATGCTCCCGTTAAACGGGTTAAACGCTTTCTTGGTTGCCGTGTCTTACGGAGTTTACTTTGGAATAGTTGAAACAGTCCAGCGTGCCCTAATCCCCTCATACGTCAACAGTAACCTACGTGGAACAGCATACGGAATTTACTACCTCGTCGTCGGCTCAGCCTTTTTCATTTCAAACGCCATAGTCGGCAGCCTATGGGACTACTTCGGCTCATCAACCGCATCCGCATACAGCATAATAACATCAGTACTCGCCATAGCATTCATGATGCTGTTCATTGGCAGAAAGAAATGAAAAAGTGCAGGTTCACGTTCATCTACGCTGAATAGCTTTTTTACTTGATTCACCACACCTTAGATTGGGTGAAAGTTTTGGGTGATTGGCGGTCTATGTTGAAGGCTAATCCTGTGGATTGGCTTCTGGAGAAGGCTAATCCTTCGGTGCGGTATTTCACTTTGACCACGATTTTGGACAAGCCCCCCACTAATTTCGAAGTGCAGGCGGCCAAGAGAGACATCATGGTTTCTGGTGTGGTTCCGAAGATTTTGGCTAAACAGGACGCTGGCGGCTACTGGGAAGCCCCCGACAAGTTTTACACTGCCAAGTACAAGGGAACCGTCTGGCAACTGATTATTCTAGCTGAGCTTGGAGCTGACGGTCAAGACGAGCGCGTCAAGAAAGCGTGCGAGTTCATTTTGGAGAATTCTCAAGACCGTGAAAGCGGCGGCTTCTCGGTGTGGCATAGTGCTAAGGCAGGCGGTGGCAGACACAGCGGCGTGATACCGTGTTTGACGGGTAATCTGGTATGGAGTTTGATTCGGCTGGGCTTTTTGGGTGACCCGCGAGTTGAGCGCGGCGTAGACTGGATTGTTGAGTATCAAAGATTTGATGATGGCGAAGCTTATCCGCCTAAGATTTGGCCTTACGAGAAAGCCACAAGCTGCTTCGGAAAACACTCGTGCCACATGGGCGTGGCAAAGGCTCTTAAGGCGCTGGCGGAAATTCCCGCTGAACAACGGTATGAAGGAGTGGTTGACACTCTAGAAAGAGGCGTCGCGTACATGTTGAAGCATCATATTTACAAGAGAAGCCACGATCTCGCCAGGGTGTCTAAGCCTGGCTGGCTACGGCTTGGTTTTCCGTTGATGTACCAGACTGATGTGCTGGAACTTTTGGGAATACTGACAAGCCTCGGCTGTAAAGACGAACGTTTGCAGGAAGCTGTTGACTTAGTTCTCTCGAAGCAGGATGGCGAGGGCAAGTGGCGGTTGGAAAGCACTTTCAACGGGCGTTTTCAAACTGACATCGAGACGAAAGGCGCGAGCAGCAAATGGGTGACTATGCATGCGTTGAAAGCGTTGAAAAACTTCTATGGGTAACCATAGATTCTATGTGGGTATGTGGGGTAAATTTAAATGTGGGTTGTTCCCACATTACTGTCGTTATGTTTGGGCGTTCATAACGTAACGTGTTAAGCGGAGAATTACCCTCTCTCCCTAAAAAAACGCCCTCTCCCAAATTTCGGCAACTTTTTATGTGGTGCCTTCATTTTTCGCTCCATTTTTCCAAGAATTCTTTAGCAAGTTTCCTTGTTTTCGGGCTTTCACAGTTCAGTTGCGCTTCGACAAACTCGAGTATTCTTTTTTGGTCTTTGCTCTGCTCGAAGTAAGCGTCAAACGATTCTATGGCTCCAGCTTTAACGAGGTCCTTATGCCTCTGCACCGTATTATCAATGTCGAGTAGCCTGTTTGTTATCTCCCCCTGCAGTTCAGGTTTCGCCAAAGCAATTATTCCCGACTTAGCCGCCACGTGCCCCGCGGGAATCACGCTTTTGTCACCCAGCAACCCGTAATAGTCGTCGAATAGTTTTTCAAACTTGTTTTCAGGGTCAGCCTTCGTCAGGTTCGCGATAATCCAGATGGCCATGTACTTGTGGAACGAGTTGCCCTTGCGGATCAGGTTTGCGAAGAATTCCCATCGGCTGTAAACGCTGTCAGGGTGTTTCTCGCTTAGAAAGTTCAAGGTTTGGAAACTGTTCTGTCTAACTACATCGTTCTTGGATAAAACCCCGTCAAAAGCTTCCTGCAACACTTTCTCGTCTTCAAGAGCCATCCGCGCCAAAGCTTCGGGGTTTGCCCCTTTCTCTTCAAAAACGCTCAAGCCGACCCGCCTCCGCTAAACCGTTTTCCTCACAAAAAGTATTCTCCACCCACTGTTTTATTTCATCCCTTAACGCCCTAACTTTCGGCAGTACCTCCTCTTCTGAACCTTCAAACGCTGTGGGGTCTGGAAAACTTTTATGCATTTCTTTTTCTCCGGGAAAGAACGGGCAAACCTCACGTGCCGAATCGCAGACGGTAACCACGTAATCAAAAGTTTTTCCTTGAAACTCCATTATGCTCTTGGACCTGTGCGTTGAAAGGTCAATGCCTATTTCAGCCATAACCTTAGCCACATACGGGTTAACTTGGGTAGGCGTGACACCAGCGCTTTCTGCTTTGTACTTGTCGCCGCAAAGCTTATTCAAAAAAGCCTCTGCCATATGAGAACGCGCAGAATTATGAGTACAAATAAACAAAACCGACTTCAAACGGAGTCACCTAACAGGATAGGTGCCCTAAGAACACCTAATAAGGCTTGCGAACCAGCCAAAACAAACCTAGAAACGTGAGTGCATAACAGAAAAAAAGAAAAAATAGAAAAAGAGCGGCTTTGAGAGCCGTTTAGTTCAGTTTTTGCTTTTTCAGGTGTCCGCCTTTCTTCCAGAACACGAAACCAAACGCGCATGCTAAGCCCGCAGTTAAGGTTCCAAGCGGAACTTCTGGAATCACTGTGATGTAAGCTAAGACGCAGACGTTTGATGAAACGGTCAACTCTAAGGTTGTTCCGATTCCAATCAGGTCTTGCCTTCTGCCGTCATCCAAATCCATGTACATCTGTGGTACTACGCTTTTAGTTGAAGCTTTAACTTCTACTCTTTCGCCGTTCGTTATTTCTTCTGGAACTTTCACGGTGACTTCTGCTATTCCGTTGCTGTCAGTGTGTGTGACTTCTGGGGTTAGGTAGGTTGAGTCTAATTCGATGTTGGCTGGGTTGAGCATTGCGCTGAAGATTATCTTAACGCCTGACCTAGGTGCTCCTGAAGCGTCTGTAAGTTTAGCTTTGAAAGTGATTGTTTCACCTGGGCTGCCCGCAATTGCTGACTGATTTGTTGTTACGGGTGCAATCCACTGGAACACGTCGCCTTCTCTTGCAACGTCTTTGCCCAGTACTTCATCTGCCAGAGCGTTGCCTGCATTGTCAAGGGTTGGTGTAAGCCACGGCATCTTGTAGTAGTTGTAGCCTCTTGTGCTGTTCAGTAGTCTCCAGATTGCCACTTGATTAGCGGCTCCCGCGTTGTTGTCTGCAGGTGGCTGATACCACGTTAAAAGATAACTAATCGCTTTCCATTCCGCATTGTCCGTCACTGCTGCTGTATGTGAACTGTATGTGCTGCCGGTGTAGACTGTTTTGTCAAAGTTCATGCAGTATGCCATTGTCTGTTGCGTAGCTGTTTGTTGGTTGCCTACTGTTGCAGGGATTTCTCCCACCCAGTAGCCGTTTGATGCAACGCCTTTGGCGCCGTTACTGACGTTAAAGGGGTTTCGTATGTAAACTGAAACCTGCGTCTGGGCGTAAACAACTGCACCTATGGATGCGCACAGTAAACCTAGAAGTATTATGCTTGCTATCTTCGAAGCCTTTTGCAATCGATCATTCTCCTTTGCTGTTCATTTGCACTTAGAGTTTTATAAAGCGTTATGGTGAAGAGTTAAAGAAGAAATTAGCCGTTTTTCTATAATTTTCTTCTATAAAGAAAAACGCGAATTATGATGCAGTTTTTAACAACTTCCTGTGTGGAGTTGCTTGCGTTTTCGGTGAGGACACCTTGAATTTTGAGCTTTTCAAATGCGGAAAGCATATGAAACCGTCACACCGTTAATCAAAGACAGCTATGACCATACAGTCTAAACCTCGCAGTGCAAGCGCACCCGACAATTGGTTGCTTGACTACATGAAACGCAGCAACCGTTCCGCCGTCGAAGAAAACCAAATTGTCGCACGAGCTTCACAACGCAGCTTATGCGTCGTATGCAAGGGTTCTCGTCGCCTCTGCGGGAAAACACGTTGCCCCATACTGGTCAAAGCAAACTATTTCCTGAAAAGCGTGCCTTTGATGTCAAAGGAAGACATCGCAGGGGTTTCGCCGCCCAGCGTGTTCATCGGAAGAATCGGTTACCCCCACGTTTACGTTGGGCCTCTAGTGCCGCCTGTACAGGAAGACACAAGCCTTTACGACTTGCCCGAACAGTGGTTTGGAAAACCAATTGACGAAATTGTAGGTTTCCGTTCCATGCTTATACGCGGTAAACACCGTGTTCACGTGCAGAAATTCACTGAAGCAGGCAAAATAATGGAGCAAACCCGCGACTTAGCCCTTGCAGAAACCAGCGTGGACACCGAACTGAACCTCACCAAAAAACCGCGAGGCTCCATATTCCTAGACGACAGCGTCCAGCCTTTCGGTCCCTCTGCGCCCATAAGAGACCTGCACGTTGGCAATGCACGTTTCGACCACCGAGTAGAAAAAGCCTACTACGACACTGACTTACGCGCTACTGAGGCTGTGCGTGACCTGTACGGCCGCGGAGTCATGGTCACTAAGATACAGAAAGCTTTCAGCGTCGGCGCCTTTGGCGTAGAAAAAAACAGGCGTCTCGTTCCAACACGCTGGAGCATAACCGCCGTGGACGACATAATCTCCAAGAACCTTGCTGAAACGGTGAAAACTTTTCCTGAAATAAACGAGTACCGCGTCTACGAGTCAGTTTACTTGGATAACGTGTTCGAGATTCTGATGATTCCCGCCCAATGGAGCTACGAGTCCATGGAAGCATGGTACCCGGGCACAGTGTGGAACCCCCACGGCACAAACACCGCCATATACTCAGATTATGAGGGCAACAACGGGCGAACAACATACGCGGAAATAGGCGGCTGCTACTACTCGGCGCGGCTAGCCGTCTGCGAACGACTTGTAAAAGAAAGGCGGCAAGCCACCGTGATTGTGTTGCGCGAAGCACGCCCAGGCTACATAATGCCCATAGGTGTATGGCAAGTCCGAGAAAACGTACGCAATGCAGTGAGGAACGTGCCATACAAATACAACACGCTAAACGAAGCAT
>Ga0272441_10013559_pt1 | contig 11699 bp, 9 predicted proteins | sample SSMProp6N_FD_193582 | JGI IMG/M metagenome (GOLD analysis project Ga0272441, IMG submission 193582) | Marine sediment archaeal communities from Little Sippewissett salt marsh, Falmouth, MA, United States - SSM-Prop-6N | ecosystem: Environmental > Aquatic > Marine > Wetlands > Sediment ... | reverse complement strand
GGCGAGTGCATCGCTCATGCGATATGCCCGCTTGGCCTCAGTGGGCTTCAGGGCCGCGCGGTCGAGTTTCTTGACGGCCTCGTACTCGGCCTCGATAGCGTCCAGTTGCGAACCGACCTTGAAGCCGTAATGCGTGGGCATGTCGGCGTCGCTGTAGGTCAGTTGGTAATCCTTGGTGAAGTAGAGGGGCGTGTTGGTCTGCAATTCATAGAAACGGGCCAGTTGCCCGTTGGGCAGCAGCGATTTCTTGTAGTAGGCGAGCGCCTTGGGCAGGGGCTCGAGGAATCGTGCGTCGCCCGTCTCGCGATACACCTGGATCAACGTCCGCATGGCGCCCTGCGATTCGCCGCCCGTGATCGAGGGGGGCTCGAACTTCCGCGCCCAGGCCGGGTGCATATCCGGATCGTACTGCTGGGCCCAGCCCGGCTGTGGATCGGGCATCTGCGCCAGCACGATGAAGCCGCCGGCCTTCTCAGCGGACGCACGGTACCGTGCGTCGTTGTAGATGCGGGCCGCGTCGAACATGGTCGAGATCGCGTCGCCGATGGTATTGTCATTAAACGTGTAATAGCCGGTGTAGTTCTTCCGGTCATGCGTGCGCGACCACGTGTCCGGGTACGAGGCCTTCTTGACCGGGAACTGCGCGGGGTCCGGGGGGGCAGTGAAGCGTTGCGGCCAAGCGCCGTTTGGGTATTGGGCCTTCAGAAGACACTCGAGCCCGTAGGTGACTGCCTCGTGTATCTTCGCGTCTTTGAACTCGAGCACCTGGTCCACATGCATCAGAAAGCGGAGGGCGGATTGTGTGGTATTGTCGTCCAGCGTGCTCACGTTCCTGCCCTTCTCGTTGGCGGGCGCCACGCGGTACGCACAACGCTGGCGTTCCTTGGGATCGAAGTAGATCCGGTAGTCCCATCCCCCGGACGCGAGTTGCCCGTTGACCAAGGCGTAGGCGGTGTCCCGGGCCGCGTCCAGCAGCAACGCGTCCCCTGTGCGCTCATAGGCACGCAAGTACGCAAACCCGACCTAGGGCGTCCCGGGCGGCTGGACCCACACGGTCGACGCATGGGCTTTGCCTTCCCCTTCACGGCGGGCCAAGTCGGCGCTGTAGCGCCACAGGTAGCCGCCTTCCGCGGAGACCTCCTCGCGAAAGAACCCGACCGCTTTGTGCATCGCGGCCACCCCCTCGTCTTTCCCCAAGGCGGCCGGAGCGTCTTCTGCGCTACCCGGGACACCCATGCCGCAGAGGACCACGATAACTGCGAGTAAACGAGACAACATCTTAGCTCCTTTCCAGTACCTGAGGCCTGAAGTCAAATCGCAAACGAATCGGGACGTGAGTAAACCGCCGGGTCCCCTCATGTTTAGCTGTTCCGCCCGGCACGAATCAAATCCGCACCCCGCGCATGCGCGATCATGGCGTGAAAACCGCCTAAAGGCGAAACGACCAATTGGACTACGAACTTGCCACCTTTATTTGGGCACTCGTGTTTGGTGATTCCTCAGCAAATAAACGGGTGTCCCTATTTAAGGGGTGATTCCGCCCGTGTTTCCCTTCCGGTTGTTTCTGTTTCTGCTTCATTCGGGCGCAGGGAGCAGGGCGTCTTTGGGAATGGCGCTTGGGTAGCCCTGGACTTTGCGGAAGGCCTCGGCGAAGGTGCACCCGGATTGGTAGCCGCGGAAGCGGGCCTGGGTCTCTGCGAAGTAGCTGGGGGCGAGCCCGTATTGCGCCATGAGCCACGCGGCCTGGCTTTCGTGGCAGGCGAGCATGGCCATCTTGGTCTCCCAGGTGTCGGTGATGTCGACATAGGATTCAGGCTGGAAATTGATGCCCGCCACGGTGTCGTAAAACCAAATCTCATGAATCTTGGCGCACGGCGCAGTGGCGGTCGCGATGTTGGGCACAGTCACCATCACGTGCGTGTCCCACACGATCTGGCCGGTGCGTTGGTGGTCCGGGTGGTAATCGCGATCCTTGTCGGGGCACAACACGATGTCGGGCCGGAACTGGCGGATCACGTCGATGAAGTGGCGGCGCACGTCCGGTGAGTCATAGAGAAACTCGTCGGGATACCCTAACCAGAAGAATTCGGCATTGATGATGGCCGCGGATTTTCGGGCCTCTGCCTCGCGAATGGCCGCAATCTCCTCGCGGGGCAGAGTGGGGGAGCCCACCTCGCCGTTCGTGGCGACCGCGATCGCAACGGCGTGGCCCTGCTTCGCATATTTCGCCAGCGTACCCGCGCACAGAATCTCGACGTCGTCCGGGTGAGCACCGAAGGCCATAACGCGCATAACGGGTTCCTTTCTCTTACCAGAACCACCAATAGAGCCCAACGAAAATGCAGGCATACACGGTGAACCACAGGCGTAGTTGGGCATACCAAGGCCGTCCGGGGGCCGAGGTCAACGAAGTCAGCAGCGAAGGCCGCCATAGGAACGGTTCCGAGACCTCCGGCGCAGGCGCGGGCGTTCCGAGGGACACCGCGATGACGACCCCAAACACCAGCATCTCGGCGATGAATCCCAGGTACAGCCAGTGCAGGTGCCAGCCGAGCAGCGCGTCGGCGAAGACCACAAGCGCCTGGATGACGATGCCGCCCAGGAGCCCGGCGAGCGCGCCTTCCTTGGTTGTGCGCCGCCAGAACAGCCCGAGCAGGATCACGGGGACGAAGGGCGTCGAGAGATAGGTGACCCCTTGCTGGAAGTACCGAAAGATGCCCCAGTTGCTCACCACGGGCGCAACGAAGGCCGCGAGCAGCAGCGAGGTAAGCGAGGCGATCCGCCCCATGCGTAAGACGCGCTTATCGTCCGCCCCCGGCGCAATGAAGCGCTTGTACACGTCCAGCGAGAAAACGGCCGCGGTCGAGTTCGCCAGCGCGCTGATGGTAGACATGACCGCGGCCAGAAATCCAGTCAGGATGATGCCGCGCAACCCCCAGCTCGATGCGAAGACCTTTAGAGAGAAGGGGAATGCGAGGTCTTGTTTTGCCAGGGGATCGGCCTGGTGCATCTCCATGATCCAGTGGAACACGATCAACCCCAAGAAGCATGTCACCAAGGGGCGGAGGGAGTTGATGAAGCCGGCGAAAATGATCCCCATGATCGCGTCCCACGTTGAGCGCGCCCCAAAGACGCGCTGCACCATCACCTGGTTCGTGGCTTGATAGAAGATGAACAACCCGAGCGAACCCGCCACGAGGCCCGCGAACGGCGCGATGGGGTCATTCATGGGATGGTAGAGGTGGAAACGGGCCGGATTGGCCGCGGTCATGGCGCTCCAGCCGCCCGGGATCTTGGCGAGGGCGACGAAGTACAGAAGGATGCCCCCGCCCAGCAGCATCACACATTGGACCGCGTCGGTCCACATAACCGAGATCAGCCCGCCCTTGACCGTGTACGCGGCCACGAGCAGGACCATTACCCACAGTACGATGTAGAAATTGACCCCGGTCAGGTCGGCGAAGGTCAGGGCGCCGCCGTACAGCACGGGCACCATGAAGACGAGCACATAGGCAAAGAGCATGACGTAGCTGTACACGGCGCCGCAGGTGCGGCTGAAGCGGCGGGTGAGCAACTCGGGCACGGTGGTGATGCGGTTCTTCAGGTAGATGGGAATGAAGATCGCGATGAGTACGCTGTAACAAGGGAGGCTCCACCATTCCCAGTTGGCGATGCCCATGCCGTACTCGTAGGCGCTCCCCACGGTGCCCACGATCTGCTCGCTCGACACGCTCGTCGAGACGAACGCCGTGCCGATCAGCCACCACGGCAGCCTGCCGGAAGCCACGAAGTAGTCTTCGGCTGTGCCGCCCTTGCGGCGCGCGGCCCGCAGGCCAACGGTGAGCACGATTACGAGCGAACCCACAATGATGGCGGCGTCGACAGCGGAGAGTTGAGTGGTCACTGCACGCAGACCTCCCATTTCACAGACGACTCTTCCTCAAGCGAACGGCACGGAAGCGCGCTCCCGAAGACATGACCCCAGTGAAGCTGCTGAACTCAGGAAATTTGAACAGAATCCTGGGGCAGACTTCAAGGGCGCCCTGGCGCGGGGGATCCGCTGGATTCGAGCCCGCGAGGCCACGTTATTGTTGGCCGGAAGCGCCCTCGTGTTCGTTGACTTGTGCGTCAGTTGAGTTTCTTCACCCTTTGCCCACTGCTTGAGGCTATGGGCTCACCATGAGCAAACCTTCCGGCGCGTGCGCGGCGTCGGCAACCGGTTTCCCATCGACCGTGACGTCCCGGCCATCCTCGACAACAACGGCCGGCCGGGCATCCGGCGACTCGGTCGTCAGCTCGAGATCCCTGAGGGTCAAGCCCTCGACATGCCAGCAGTAGAGGCCGAAGGCGGGAAGGCGCGGCGCGAACATGCGGCATTCAGGATACTCGCCGGCCTTCTCGTCGAACTTGCGGATCTTGTCGTCCTCTTCGCCTCCCCCTGCGAAAGACAGCGTCAGATTATCGAGCGTCAACCCTTGAATGGGATGGCCCGGCAGGCCTGCGATGGGGCAGCCCATGACGCTGGCGCCTGTGGCTTTCACGTTCCGAATCGTCACGTTGCGGAGCACGCCCACTTCCGGACGAGGTCCGCCCTTCACAAAGGGACGTGCACGGTCGCCCAACCGCACGAACACGGGCGCGAGCGTCCCCTCGATATCGATGTCCGAGACCGTCACGTTCTCCATGACGCCCCCATCGACGATCTCGAGTGCAATCCCGGCAAGGCCGGTGGGTTTGCCGAAGATGGGCTCCGTATCCGCGGAGGGTCTCACGGTGCAGTTCGTTATGGTGACGTTCTTGAAGCCGCCGTTCGATTCCGTGCCGCATTTGATGGCGTTGCAGTGACTGCTCACGGTGCAGTTGCGAATAGTCACGTTCTCGCACGGGCGTGCCGAGGTGCTCTTTAGTGTGATCCCGTCGTCATCGCTATCGCCCACGCACTCTTCGATGAGGACATCCTTGCACCCGTCAATATCCACCATGTCATTGTTGCGGTTGCAGTGGTTGTGAACACGCACTCGCTGGAGGGTCACGCCGTCGCAGGCCAGGTAGTGCTGCATCCACATGGGCGAATTGCGTAGCGTGATGTCCTGCACCGACACGTTTTCGCAGGTCACGAGGCGAATGAGGTACGGGCGCTGCTTCCATTCGCCCTCGAAGGCGGCCCCCTGCCCGTCAATCACGCCCTTTCCCGTGATTGAAACATTCCTCAAGTTCTCGCCGTACATGAGGCTCCGCTCCGTATAGTTGTCGGTGTACGAACGATAATTGGGACGCGTCGCGGGGTAATCGCCGAGGTCGGTGCTGCCCAGCAACACGGCATCTTTGGACACGTCGAGCGTCACGCCGGTCTTCAAGAACAGCGTCCCGGAGAGGAACCGCCCCCCCTCGAGCCGAACCGTTCCACCGCCTTCCCGCTCGCAGGCATCTATGGCCTCCTGGATGGCCTTGGTGCACAGGGTGATGCCGTCCGCCTTGGCCCCGTAATCGGTTGGGCGGAACACGCCGCCCGCCGCCAAGCCCACTTGGCCCACGCCGAGTACGACGGCCGCTATCATGCCCAACGTCTTCACGTACCTGCCTCCCTTCTCGATGGCTGCATATCGGAGTCACGCTAGCGGTCTCGGCGTAAACGTCACGGCTCGCCTTCGACCAAGGCGGCTTCGATCGCCGCGATGACCTTCGGATCCCTGGGCTTGGTGCGCGAGCCGAATCGCGCACGCACAACGCCGTCGCGCCCCACGAGGAACTTGGTGAAATTCCACTTGATGCCGCCGCCGAAGCTACCGTTGAACTCCGTTGACGTGAGGTCCTGATAGAGCGGCGCCATGTCTTTCCCGCGCACCGAGATCTTGGCGAACACCGGGAACGTGACATTGTACTTCGTGGAGCAGAAGGTTTTGATTTCCAGGTTGGTGCCCGGTTCCTGCCCCATGAAGTTGTTTGCGGGAAATCCGAGCACGACAAAGCCCTCGTCCTTGTACTTGCGGTAGAGGGCCTCGAGCCCCTCGTACTGCGGCGTAAACCCGCATCGCGAGGCTACGTTGACAATCAACACCACCTGGCCTTCGTACTGCCCTAACTCCACCTCCTCGCCGTCGATGTTTCTCATCGTGTGGCGAAGCACTCTGCCGCCCGGCGCACTCGCCGTCGAACACCCGCTCAGCCCCACCACCAGAATCACTCCTGCCGCACATGCCCACGTCCATGCTGCCATCTCAGCCTCCTTTCGCATTGGCCGAAACGTACCATACGGAACCGGACTGCGTAGAACACCCTACGTCACCAGCCCTTACCAGAGCAAGGCAGACGGTCAGTCCTCGATGCACACCAGTTTCCGGCTGCTCCGAAAATCCAAAGCCCCACCCCCTTCGACCCTGTCCGGTTGACACTTGCAGGAGATGTTTTTGAATGCCAGACCCAAACGAGATAGCATTACACACATGAGCCGTGGAGAAACTGGAGCGGCCATGATTACGAGAAGCCGGCAGGATGCCGGCGCTCCCCTAGTCCGCCGCCGCCAATTCCTGAAGACGCTGGTCCTATCCCCCGTGCTGGTGGATGCGGCGTGCCGCTCGGTACCGATTGAGGCTGGGGGCAACCGGTTGGGGCCGGCACGTTTCTTCTTTGTGTCGCAAGGCAAGACGGTGATGATGAATGCCGATGGCAGCGGTTTGCGCTGTCTCGAATTCGACGTGCCGAACCAAGCCACGTGGCAACCTGGGGGGTTCTTTGAGGACGGACACCGGATGCTTCTCCTCAGTATGGAGCCGCGACGGGATGGACCGGGCAAACCGTTTGGTGAGTATTACCATCAGACGCCCACGCACATCTGGGTCTATGACCTGGACCTCGGCACGTTGGAGGAGATCGCCACGCGGGACCGGCTTGCGGTTTTCTACACCCCGCAACTCCTGATCGAAGACAAGCGGATGCTGGTGCAGGTGATCCGCAACAAGGTGCCCCAAACCTTCAACATGAATCTGGACGGGACGGACGCGCGGGAGTTCACCCGTGCCGGTGAAGGCATGCCTTACGGGCTCAGTCTGAGCCCGGACGGGCAGCGGGTGGCCTACCACCTCGCCAGTCCGTCGGGGTATCAGATCTGGACGAGCGACGTGGAAGGCCGCAACCGGATTCTGGTGGCAGGCCATCCCGACCACCTCCACTTCTGTCCGCTCTGGTCGCCCGACGGCCAATGGCTGGCCTTTCAGGATTGCCTGTATAGACAGGATCCGGGGCATGACTGGTCGGACCTCTGCCTCAGCCGCCCGGACGGGTCGGAGCAGCGTCTATTGACGACCGGCCAAGCGCTGTGGTTCGGGGCGACCTACGGGTCGCCGGACAATCGTGGCGGCGGCTCGAACACGCCGGTCTGGACCCACGACGGCGCGATCCTCGTCTCCCGCAGGTTGCCGGGTTCAAAGGTCGCTTGGGAATTCCAGGCGGATCGCCCCGACGTGGACCACTTCAACCGGGACTTCAAGCCGGCGCTAGCCCGCGGCGGCACGGAGATCTGCCGGATCAACCCCTGCGACGGCTCGGCCCAGCCCCTCACCCACTCCGAGCCGCCGGTCTGGGATTTCAGGCAGAGCGAGTCCCCTGACGCCAGCCAACTGATCTTCTGCCGCGCCGAGACCGGCGGTGTCCCCGCCATCTGGGTCGCTGACTCCGATGGCCGGAACCCACGCATGCTGACCAAAGGGCTGGACGAGCGCGGCGCCGATCACCCCCGTTGGGTTCCGCAGGCGAGTTGAAGATCCGTCGCAAGTCGTTGCCGTGGTAATGGCCGGATGCCGTTTTTCCTTCGCAAGCGGAGTGGCGCCGCCGTAAGACTCCTCGATCGCTTTGCCTCAATCTCTTGGTTCTTTCGGAGGCGTGCAGACCCTTTGCCTTCTTGGGCCCAAATCCTGATGGTAAAGGGCTCGTGGGGCGGCTCTGGGACCAGGCCGGCGAGGACAGCGATTGCACCCTCACACTGCCCGAAGGCTTCCGCGCCAATTCCGTGCAGCCGTGCGACCTGCGAGGCAGCCCGCCCGCTCGTTACTCAAAAGAACTGCGCTAAATGGGTGGCGGGGTAGCCTTTCGATAGAGGCGGTGTTCGACAACGTGCATGACCACGTCGGCCAGGGTCTTCAGGAGCAGGAAGAAGACCAGCGCGCCTACCGCCGCCGCGCCCGTCGCGGCGGCCAGGCCGATGCACAGATGCATCGGAACGACGCGCGCGTAGGGTAGAAACATGAGCGTACCGATATTGGGCCTCCCCTTGAGGTCCGCTTCGACGTTGTAGCGAAAGGAAGCCGCGTGGTTCGCCACGAAAGTGCCCACGCAGATCAGCATCCAGATCAGGTCCTCGGTAGCCGGAAGCACGCCGGCCAGGAATACGAAGTAGCCGAAGTGGAAGAAGCCGTAGTGGAAGATGAAGAAGGCCACGGTTTGGCGCCTCGTGCTTGGCGTGGGCTCGACGCTGCGGTCGTTGATCTTCAAGCCTTCCGTGGAGAAGTTGCGCAAGGCCGCCATGCGCAGGGCCATGAAGACGCCGATGGTGACGCTCTGGCACCAATAGATCCACATGACCAAGCCGATGGGCCATTGCTGCACCAGGGCAATAACGATGGTCACGAGGTTGGAGACCACCAGCGCGCCCACGGAGTCGTATCGGCGTTTCGCAGCGTTGTTCAGCGCACCAGCCACCAGGCCCGTACTGCCGTCCGTTGGGCGGGGCAATGGCGGCGGGGGCGTTGTTGGTCGGTCGGCCATGTGCTTTCTGCGGCACTCCACTGGGCGCTTGTCAGCCAATGCACGGCGGTCCTGTAGCGCCGGCTCCTGAGGATGGTACGACCACACGCGCGGGCTGTCAACTAGGCGAATTGACCTGCAATAAATGCATCTGAAAGGTATTCCTTCACTCATGACGAAAGAGCATTCGGGCCAGATGCGGATAGGCACAGCGCATTATTGGTTTTTGGGTCCCAGTTGTCACCAAATAGGGAAAGGCACCGTTTATTGCCGATTATTGGGTCCCAGTTGGGACAAGCAGACAAGGCACAGAAGGAGGCGACGGATCGAATGCGGATTGCGGATTGCGGATTGCGGATTGCGAACTGCGGATTGCGGAATGAGGGATAATGTGGCGATGTGTGTTTGTGGCATTGTGTCGTTGAGCATTTTGCTTGCGCCTGTGGTTGCTGGTGGCGAGGAAGACCGGAGCTACGTTGTGACCAGGGAAGGGAAACGACCGGAGCCTGTTGTCGCGGTGGACAACGTTTGCGCGTGGCCGAACTTGACGGTGCTGGGGGATGGAAGCATCGTAGCGACGATTCACAATCAACCGAGCCATCTCAAAGTCCCGGCGGACGTAGAGTGCTGGGCGAGCGAAGACGGTGGCCGTACGTGGGCGAAGCGGGGCACGCTGGCGCCTCGTGACAATGAAGTGGTGGCCAGGGGAAACGTGGCCGCGGGTGTCGCGCATAACGGGGACCTGATTGTCATCACCGCGGGTTGGTCCGATCCGGTGTCTGAAACGCGGGGCACGCCTTTGCCGCCCATCGTGAGTCGTTCCACGGACGGCGGGCGCAGTTGGGCGATTGACGCCGATGCGTTTCCGGGCCAATGGCCGGAGGTCGGGCGATCGAAGATCTCTCCTGAGGGGTACCTGACGCCGTTCGGTGACATTCTCGAAGGAGACGACGGTCGGCTCTGTGTCGGACTCTACGGCGGCCCTGCCGGAGCGGCGTTCGTTTACCGCAGCCATGACGACGGGAAGACGTGGGCCGACCCGACCGCGCTGAGCAAGGATGCGACCATATACGAACAAGCCTTGTTCCATCTTGGTGAAGGCAAGTGGCTGGCGGCCACGCGCCACGATGGGTTGGACCTCTATGCTTCCGACGACGACGCCAAGACCTGGGTTCACAGGAAGAAGCTGACCGGTGCGGCGCAGCATCCCGGGCACTTCGCCCGGCTGAAAGACGGGCGGGTGCTCCTAACGTACGGCAACCGTGTGGAGCCCAAAGGGGTTGACGTCCGTTTCAGCGATGATGAGGGGACGACCTGGAGTGACCCCCTGCGCGTGGCGGATTTCCAGGGCGACGGCGGCTACCCGAGCAGCGTCCAGCTTCCTGATGGCCAAGTGCTGACCGCCTACTATGCCCAGCGGATTGCAGGCCACAACCGATACCACATGGGCGTGGTCGTCTGGGATCCCGCGACGACACGGGGTCATTAGCGGTGGCCGGTCGAGGTGGTTTTCTCCGTTTCCCGGCTTACCAGGCCGAACGCCGAATAGTCTGCATTCGAGTTCGTCTGCATTCGTGCGGGACGGGAATGAGCGGGGAAACCGGCCTTCAGCGCTCCATAGGGGAACCACGCCAGGCCGACGGCGAGCGCTACGAGAAACACGCCCGCGTACATACGGCCGTTTGAGCGCGTCTCATCGGCAAGACAGCCGCTTGGCGTCCGAATCGTGACCGTGTCCTGCATGCGCGTGGCGCCCCCCTCGTGGTGGCCTCTCCGCCCAACCTAGCACACCTCGTCAGGATGGGACAATCGCCTCAAAGGATGTCCTTGACTAACTGTTCAGCGGATTGGCGTGAAGGCCATGTGATTGCGTCATTGCGAGCGAAGCGAAGCAATCTCGGCCGGAAATCACGCCATAGGTAAGCGAGATTGCTTCGCTTCGCTCGCAATGACGGAGTATCCGGCCCTGAGCCGACCACCCTCGCCAATCGGCTAAAGAATTACGGCAATTCTACTTCAATTTCGGGGACACAGAACTTAATTTGTGTGACTTGCGCGCCAACCATCGCTTTGCCGAAACCAAATTAAGTATTGTGTCCCCGAAATTGTCCCCGAAATTGAGACTGCGTGAACCCCAAGCCCTCAATGGGATTCCTCGATGCAAGGAGGCGGTGCAAAGGAAGCCGTGGGCGGCTTCACATACATCCACAGCAAGTATCCGAAAGCCAGCAGGACAAGGGCCGGGGGGACAGGGCGCATGATGTCTGGGAGACCGTAAGGGCCGCCCACGCGCAGTACGGCGTCGTCCGGCCAACGCGGATTCACGTAGCACACGATCTCGCGGCCGACAGTGGATTCAAATGACGCCACCGTGTCCTTTCCATAGAAACTCTCCGTCGTGGGATCGCATCGATGTCCGGCCCGCGTCCGGCCTTCGTACTGGTAGGCGTAGTGAACCACCGCACGTCCCCGCGGAGTGGTTCCCGCCTCGGTATGCCAATCATGCACCTCGACCCACGTGACCGTGCAGGGCACCTCGACCACGGCGGAAGGGCGGAACCGTACGCAGTCACGCACCTCACGAGCCACGTTCGCCGGCCACCACAGCGAGCCAATAAAGAAAGCCACGCCTACGACAGCAATCAAGGCGGGCAGTCCGTATGCACTCAAGGGCAACCAGTCGTGTTCCATCTCGATGTGCAGGTCCACGTCGAGGCCGCCTGCGAGTTCCTGAGCCTGCTCGAGGACATCCTCGCAATCCTCGGACTCGGCCACCTTCACTGCCGGGCCGTCCCGGCTCTCCAACACCGCGTAGAAGAAGGTCCGGCCCGCCGTCTCTTTCTGGTTGCGCGGCTCGCGACGGAATCGCAGCACCACCCGATCATAGCGACTGAGCGTGTACGTCTTGACCGGCAACGGCAGCAGGACGCGCCACCAAACCGTAAGCGTGTCGTTTGGGC
>Ga0272441_10013557_pt1 | contig 11700 bp, 14 predicted proteins | sample SSMProp6N_FD_193582 | JGI IMG/M metagenome (GOLD analysis project Ga0272441, IMG submission 193582) | Marine sediment archaeal communities from Little Sippewissett salt marsh, Falmouth, MA, United States - SSM-Prop-6N | ecosystem: Environmental > Aquatic > Marine > Wetlands > Sediment ... | reverse complement strand
CGCGCCCAGCGCGTGGAGGATCATCCGCTCGCCCGCCAGCGCCGCACGCGAAGGCGTGTCATCCAGCACGCTCGCCAGCGCGACGGCCTGCTCGTTTGCGCCTGCCGCCTGCACCACCAGCGTCCCCTGTCCCGCAGCCGGGATGAAGCGGTCCATTTCCAGCGGGTAGATGCACCCCGAATGATCCTCCAGCAGGCCGCTGCGCTGCAGCCCGGCCATCGCGAGGATCACCGCGTCCAGGCGCCGATCGCCCTCGTCCAGCACCCGGCGCAGGCGCGTGTCCACGTTGCCGCGGACGGGCACGATCTTCACGTCCGGACGCAGCGCCAGCAACTGCACCGCCCGACGCGGGCTGCTCGTGCCCACCATCGCCCCCCGCGGCAGGTCCGCCGGCGGTCCACCGTCGGCGGAAACCAGTGCGTCCCGGGCGTCGGCCCGCTTCGGCACGGCCGCGATCACCAGGTCCTCCGGCATCTCGGCGGGCAGGTCCTTGGCGGAATGCACGGCCAGGTCGGCTGCCCCGCCGCGCAGCGCCGCTTCCAGTTCGGCCGTGAAGAGCCCCTTGCCGCCGACCTCGCTGAGTGGTCCGCCGGTGCGGTCGCCGCGAGTGACCACTTCCACCCCCTCGATACTTAACCCTTCGTGCGCCGCAATCAGCGCGTCGCCGACCTGCTCGGTCTGGGCCCTGGCCAGCAGGCTGCTCCGCGTGACGATCCGCACCGGGCCGGTCGCCGTCATCGCGCCTGACCCTTGATCTTCTTGCGACGGTGCTCCTGGGCGAGGCGGAATCGCACGCGGGCCGTCTCGACCACCTGCTCGCGCAGCGCCGTTTCCTCGGGCGTCTCGGTCGGGAGGCGCCGCGCCTTGGACAGCTCGTCCCAGGCGGCTTCGTGGTCCAGGTCCTCCATCGCGCAGCATTCCTCGGCGAGGATCGTCATGGCGTTTTCGCGGACGTGGACAAACCCGCCGGCGAGGAAGAACTGGCGATCCTTGCCTTCAGGAGGCTCGACAATCAGCCGCCCCGCCCCCACCATCGCCACCAGCGGCGCGTGCCCGGCCAGCACGCCCATCTGCCCGTCCATCGCGGGGAACACCACACTGCGAACTTCCATGCGCAGGACACGCCCGGCCGGCGTGTACACGTCCAACTCAAAGGGATTGTCCTGGCCCGCGATCATGCGGCATCCTCATCCCGCCGAACCGGCGGCGGTTCCCTGCGCGCCTCACCGCACATCCCTACGCGAACCTCTCATAGCAGACCACCTCTTCCAGCGGTTTGCGACTGGCCCGCGACGGACCCGCCTGCGGATAGCCCAGCGCCAGCAGCTCGATGATGCTGGCCGAGCCGGGCACTTCCAGCAGCTTGCAGCACGCGTCCTGATCGAAATGCCCGATCCAGCAGGTACCGAGCCCCTCGGCCACCGCAGCCAGCGTCATGTGGTCGATCGCGATCGCGCAGTCCACCGGTCCGGTCGGGATTCCGCAGTACATCAGGCGATCCGGCTGGGTGCTCACTATGGCGATGATGACGGGCGCCTCGCCCAGGAACGGCTGCTCTGCCGCCCGCGCCACCGCGCCGCGCAGCGCCGCCTCGCGCACCACGACGAACTTCCAGTGCTGACCGTTGCGGGCCGACGGCGCCAGCCGCCCGGCGTCCAGTACGCGCAACAGCTTGTGGTCTTCCACGGCGCGGTCGGCGTAGGCCCGCACGCTGCAGCGTTTCCGTATGGCTTCGTAGAGTTCCACTTCGTCAGATCATCCCTGTGCGCCCGCGGGCTGCTCGCCTTGGGGCTTCTCGCACGACTCGCACTTGCAGGTCGCCATCGCCGCCGCCACCAGCGCCAGGATCGCGCCGGCCACCGAGAATACCGCCACCAGCACCCGCGCCCAGGTGTCGCCCCATGCCTGGAAAAAACTGCCGATCACCGCCAGAACGACCGCCGCCATGCCGCCGCACACGAACGCCGGACGCACCGCGTACTGCGGGCGAACCAGCAGGTACAGGAAGAATACCAGCAAGGTCCATACGACCCAAAGACTGAAAGTCGCTACCATGTTGAGCTCCTTTCGAAGTAAGAGGTTATCGAACGTTCGACGCCATATACGCGCCCAACATTCTAGGCCGTCCGCCTCGCCGAGGAGCCCTTCAGACCTTTGCCGCACTGGACGTTGCGAGCTTGTCGCCCTGGGCGGCGGCCTCTTCGACGCTCCCGACGTACATGAACGCCTGCTCGGGCAGGTGGTCCCACTTGCCCGCGCATATCTCCTTGAACGAGCGGACCGTCTCGCTGCGCGGCGTGACGTTGCCCTTCTTGCCCATGAAGACCTCCGTCACCAGGAACGGCTGCGAGAGGAACCGCTCGATCCGCCGGGCGCGGTGGACGATGAGCTTGTCCTCCTCGCTCAACTCGTCCACCCCGAGGATGGCGATGAGGTCCTGCAGGTCGCGGTAGCGCTGTAGAATCCGCTGCACGTCGCGGGCGACGTCGTAATGCTCCTGGCCGACGTACTGCGGGTCGAGAATGCGCGACGAGCTGCTCAGCGGGTCGATCGCCGGGTAGATGCCCTTCTCCACGATCGACCGCTCCAGCACGATGAACGCGTCGAGGTGCGTCACGGCGGCCGCCGGGGCCGGATCGGTCATGTCGTCGGCCGGAACGTACACCGCCTGCACGGACGTGATCGCACCCTTGCGCGTCGAGGTAATGCGCTCCTGCAGTTCGCCCATCTCCGTCGCCAACGTCGGCTGATAGCCCACGGCCGAGGGCATGCGCCCCAGCAACGCCGAGACCTCGCTGCCCGCCTGCGAAAAGCGGAAGATGTTGTCCACAAACAGGAGCGTGTCCTGCCCGCCGCTGTCGCGGAAGTATTCCGCCAGCGTCAGCGCCGAAAGCGCCACGCGCATGCGGGCGCCAGGCGGCTCGTTCATCTGCCCGAAGACCAGCGCCACGCGCTCGATGAGCTTCTGTCCGGCCTCGCCGATGCGGCTTTCCTGCATCTCCAGCCAAATGTCGTTGCCCTCGCGCGTCCGCTCGCCGACGCCGGCGAAGACGCTGTACCCGCCGTGACCCGCGGCCACGCGGGCGATAAGCTCCTGGATGATGACGGTCTTGCCGAGTCCCGCGCCGCCAAAGAGCCCCATCTTTCCGCCGCGGACGAAGGGGACCAGCAGGTCGATGACCTTGATGCCGGTCTCGAACAACTCGCTCTTGGGCACGATCTGGTCGAAGTCCGGCGGCGGCTGGTGGATCGGGCGGTACTCATCGGCCTCCACGGGCCCGCCGCCGTCGATGGGCTCGCCCAGCAGGTTGAACACGCGCCCGAGCACGCCCGGGCCGACGGGCATCTTCACCGGTTCGCCCGTATCCGTGACGTCGGTCCCGCGGCGCAGCCCGTCGGTGCTGCCCAGCGCCACGCAGCGGACCTTCCCGCCGCCGAGGTGCTGTTGGACCTCGCCGACGAGCATGCGCTGATGCTCGCCGTCGTTGAAATCCACCTGCAGCGCGTTGTAGATCGACGGTAGCGAGTCCTCGGCGAACTCCGCGTCGAACGTCGAACCGATTACCTGAGTGATCTTGCCTGTACCTGGCATTGCAGCATCCATCTCCAATTCCTGATTTCCGCTTTCCGATTTCCAGTTCAACGGTGCCGGTGGCATTGCCCACCTGGCCACTGGCTGCAATTGGCAATTGGAAATTGGAAACTGGATATTTTTTTCATTCCAGTGCCGCGCGTCCGCCCATGATCTCCGCCAGTTCGGAGGTGATCTGCGCCTGGCGCATTCGGTTATGCTTGAGGCTCAATTCCTCGATCATCTCGTCGGCGTTGTCGCTGGCCGCCCGCATGGACGCCGAACGCATCATCTGCTCGGTGACGCTGGCGTCGAGGAAACACTGCCACAGCCGCAGGCGCACCGTCGCCGGGAGCAGGTTCCGCAGGATCGTCTCGGCCGAGGGGCTGAAGTCGTACACCCCGACGGTCCTGCCTACCGGTTCGAGGCGCTTAGGCGGTTCGATCCCGGACAGCGGGAGGATCTGCGAGATCGCCGGCTGCTGCTGACCGGAGGAAAGGTACTGCATGTAGGCCACCTCCAGCCCGCTGATCTTCCCATCGAGGAACTGCTGCATCAGGCCGTGCGCGATCCGCCCGATCTGGGCGTAGCTCGGGAGGAAGTCCAGCTCCGTGTACGTCTGGGCGATCTCCAGCCCGACCGACCGCAAATACTGGATGCCGCGCTTGCCGGCCACGTGCAGGGCGATCTGGTAGCCGGCCTTGGTCAACTGCGTGAAACGCTCGATCGCCAGCGCCAGCACCGACGCGTTGTACCCGCCGCACAGGCCGCGGTTAGACGTCAGTACGAGCAGCACGTCCTTCTTGAGCTCCTCGTTTTCGTGCAGCAGCGGGTGGTCCAACTTCTCGCCGCCCTCGGCCAGCAGGTCGCCCACCAGGTCCGTCACGCGGTCGGTGTAAGGGCGGGCGGAAACGGCGTGATCATGCGCCCGGCGATACCGGGCCGAGGCGATCATCTCCATCGTCTTGGTGATGGTCCGGATGTTCTTCACCGCCGCCACACGCTTCCGGATTTGCCGCGCCTTAGCCATGCAACGATTTCCAATTCCCCATTTCCAATTTCCAATTGAACGGCGCCAGTGTCCCGTCCGTCGCTTCCGTCAAGTCGCATCGTCTTGGCTCAGCCGCCGGCCAGAATTCGCAATTGGCAACTCGAAATTGACTCGTCACTTCTTCTCGGCTTCCTGCGTTGGCTGCTGCCTTCGCCGTCGCTGCTGGCGGTACGGGCCTTCCTTGTACTCGCCGCTGATTCGCCGCAGCAGCTTCTTGCCCTCGGAGTCCAGTTCCTTGCGGGTGGACAAGTCATCGTAGAACTCGCGGTGCTCGCCGCGGACGAATTCCAGCAGTCCCGCCTCGAAAAGGCCCACATCCTCGACCGGCAGGTCGTCCAGCAGCCCGACGTTGCCCGCGTTGATCGCGATGACCTGGTCGGCCACCGACATGGGCTGATACTGCGGCTGGATCAGCAAGCGCGTCATTCGCTCGCCGCGCTCCAGTTGCCGCTGGGAGGCCGTGTCCAAATCCATCCCGAGCTGCGCGAACGACTCCAGCTCGCGGTAGGCGGCCAGGTCCAGACGGAGGCTCTTGGCGACTTCCTTCATCGCGGGCGAAGCGGCCTTGTACCCCACGCGGCTGACGGAGATGCCCACGTTGACGGCCGGTCGCACGCCCGCGAAGAACAGCGACGGTTCGAGGTAAATCTGCCCGTCGGTGATGCCGATGAGGTTCGTCGGAATGTAGGCGGATACCTCGCCCTCCTGCGTTTCGCAGATGGGCAGGCAGGTCATCGACCCGCCGGAGCCGCCCAAACGGTGAATTTTGAGCTTGTCGGCGTCGTCGCGGGCGGCCAGCGCCTCCTCGGCTGCGTGGTGTCCTATCGGGCCCACGTACACCTGCCCGTCCGCCCCGTCCACTTCGGCGTCGTCTTCCGTCTCGGCCGGGGCCAGCACGTAGCGTTCGGCCAGCTTGCAGCCGCGTTCCAACAGGCGGCTATGCAGGTAGAAGATATCTCCCGGGTACGCCTCGCGTCCCGGCGGGCGGCGGAGCAGCAGCGAGATCTGGCGATAGGCGGCGGCCTGCTTGGACAGGTCGTCGTAGACCACCAGCGTCGCGCGGCCACGGGTGTACATAAAGTGCTCGGCAACGGTGCATCCGCTATAAGGCGCAATGTATTGCAGCGGGGCCGGATCGCTGCTGGAGGCGATAACCACGACGGTGTAGTCCATCGCCCCGTGCGCGCGGAGCGTCTCGACCACGCCGGCAACGGTGGATTCCTTCTGCCCGATGGCGACGTAGACGCAGATCACGCCGGTGTCCTTCTGGGCGATGATCGTGTCGATCGCGATGGCGGTCTTTCCGGTCTTGCGGTCGCCGATGATCAGTTCGCGCTGTCCGCGTCCGATGGGCGTCATCGTGTCGATCGCCTTGATCCCGGTGTGCAGCGGCTCGTCGACGGGCTGGCGCTCGGCGATTCCCGGGGCGGGGATCTCCAGCGGGCGTGCCTGGTCGGTGCGGATCGCGCCCACCCCGTCCAGCGGACGCCCCAGCGGATCGACCACGCGGCCAAGCATGGCATCGCCCACGGGCACCTCCAGCAGCTTGCCCGTCCCGCGAACGGTGGCGCCCTCCTTGATCTCGCCGTAGCTGCCGTAGATGACCGCGCCGATGGAGTTGGTTTCGAGGTTGAACACCTGCCCCAGCGCACCGTTGTCGAACTGGAGCATCTCGCCGGCCATCGCGTCGGATAGCCCGTAGATCTGGGCGATCCCGTCGCCCACCTCCAGCACCCGCCCGACCCGCGCGACGTCCATCTCGCCGCGGTGGCGGGCGATCTCCTCGCGGATCACGCTGACGATCTCATCGGTTCTGAACTTCATCTGCCGCTCTCACCTTTGCCTCGCCGCCCAACCCGCCCGGCCAGGCTCCGCCGCAGCCGGGCCAACTCGCTGGCGACGCTCGCGTCAAACACCTTGTCGCCCACGCGCACCACCACGCCGCCCACCACGCCCGGGTCCACGCGCGAATGCAGCACCGGCTCGCTTCCCAGCGTCTCGCGGAGCATCTGCTCCAACTCGTCCCGCGTCGCCGCGTCCAGTCCGCAGGCGGTGATCACCTGCACTTCGACCTTGCCCTGGCGGGTCGCCAACTGCCGCCGAAAGCTTTCGGCCGCCGCCCGCAGCAGGCTCAGCCGCCCGTTGCGGGCCATCACGGCCAGCAGCCCTTCCAGCGGTTCGCCCAAGCGCCCGTCGAACAAGCGATCCACCAGCGCCTCGCGGCTGCGGTTGGTCATCGCCGATGAGACAAGCAGCGCCTCGAAGCCCTCCACCGTGTCCAACATGGCGACCAGGGCATCCAGCGACGCGGCAAACTCTTCCGCCCGCGCATCATCCAGCAGTTCCAGCACCGCCTGGGCGTAGGCACCCGCCAGGCGGGCGGCGGTGGGGTCCAGCACGCTTTCGACCTGGGCGGCCGGTTGCGACATGGATCACTCCTTGCCCGTCTTTTTGCGGAGTTCGGCGAGCGATTCCTCGAGCAGGCGGCGATGGTCCTCGGCAGTGAGTCCCTTTCGCAGGACGCGCCCGGCGATATCGGTGGCTAGGTGCGCGGTGGCGTCGCGGAGGTCTTCCAACGCCTTTTCCTTGGCCTGTTCGACGTCCTCGCGCGCCCGCTCGGCGCTGAGGCGGGCCTCTTCGCGGGCGGCGTCCACGATCTGTCGGCGCACCTCGGCCGCCTCGGCGCGCGACTGGCTGAGGAGTTCTTCGGCGTCGATCCCGGCGGCCTCCAGGCGGGTGCGGTAGAGCTCCAGCAGCTCGTTGGCTTCCTGCTCGCGCTTCTGGGCCTTGTCCAGGGCGGCCGCGATATCCGCCTCGCGCCGATGGAGCTGGTGCAGCAGCGGTTTCCACGCCCACTTGCGCAGCACCATCAGCAGCAGCACGAACACCGCCACCGAAGCAATCGCCTGACCGAGGTCGCCGGGGTAGAACCCCTCGCCCTCGGCCGCCATCGCCGGCCCACCCGCGATGCAGAACGTCGCCGCCAGCGTCACCGGGCGCAAGATCTGAATGCCGCGTCTCGTCGGCATGGACCTCTCCGAGTTAGCCCAGCCCCAGCACAGCCAGCAGACAGACCACGATGGCGAAGAGCATGCCGCCCTCGACCATCGCCGCCGCCACCACCATCGGGGCGAACATCGCACCGCCGGCCTCGGGCTGGCGCGCGATCGATTCGATACACGCCGAGCCGATCCGGGCAATGCCATACCCGCCGCCGCCGACACACAACGCCGCGCCTATGCACGCGCCGATCACGCCCACGGCCTTGGCCATGCTGCTGCCCGCGGGCGCCACGTTCACCGCCGTCGGCGCCCCGTCAGGCCCAGGCGCTTCCTGTCCGTAGACCGGCGCCGCCCAAGCGGCCGCCAGCAACAGTATCACGACGCCTACCGCCAGTTTCGACATTCGCGTTTCTCCTTCGGCGGAGCCTCCCGCCGCTCCGCAAGTTCTCATCCTAACAGAACACCTCGCCCGCGTCACGCAGCCGGCCGTCAGTGTCCCTCGGCATACAACCCCAGGAACATAGCGGTGAGGAACGTAAAGATATACGCCTGCAGCCCGGCCACCAGCAACTCCAGCACGTCCACCGCCACGCTGCCGAGCACCACGAGCGGACCGACGTAGAACAGGTGCGTCGCCCGCGTCTCGACGAACGAGCGGATCGTCATCAGCACGAACATCATGAGAATCGCCAGCAGCGCGTGCCCGCTGAGCATGTTGGCGAACAGACGCACCATGAGGGCAAAGCACTTGGCCGCGGCACCCATCAACTCCATCAGCGCCAGCGGCAGCGCCAGCACTTTGCCCGCCATGCCCGGAACCGACGGACTGAGGCTGCGAATCCACGCGATCGGACTGGCCAGGTAGCAGGCGATCGTCGACCAGTGTTTGGCCTTGCGAAGGTGGCGAGCCTGAATGTCCAGTCCGGAAACCACGATCTTCAGCAGCGCCAGCGACGCCAGCCCCGCGCAGACCGTCGGAATGCTCGTGGCGGTGTGTCCGATCAGCGGCAGGCGGGCGGCGTGGGCGATCGCCTCCAGCGGGACGATTCCCAGCAGGTTCAACCCTAGCACATACATGAACAACGTCAGCAGAAAGGGCATGTGCTCGTCGGCCTTATCGTGCAGCGCGGGGCGCGCGATCATGTCCCGCACGAAGACCACCAGCACCTCCAGGACGTTGGCCGAGCCGCTGGGCACATAGCGGTGGCGGCGGGCCATCGGGACGAGGACCGCCACGAGGATGACCCCCGTCAACAGCATGGAGATGATCGAGCTGGACACCAGCGTCACCGTCGTGCCGAAGACCTCGACGCGGGCCCAGTCATAGGGCCACGGGTGATCGGTCACGTGGTCCATGATCGTCTCGGCCATTTCGCTCGCAGCAAGCAGCACGGGCGTTCTCCGCAGCGTACTTGTTCCGGATATGGTAAGGCACGCGGCGCGGTTTCCCAAGCGCCGTTCACAAAAAGCAACGCAGCGTCAAGAGATGCTTCCGCCGGCAGGCGGGATCCTCACCGTCTCATACCCCGGTGCAGCGCCCGCGCCAGCCAGAGGCTCTCAGCCAGGATCATCGGGAAGAAGAATACCCCCACCCACAGCACCAGGTGCAACGCCCGCAGCGGCGTCATTGCCGCAACCACCCCCGCCGCGATCAGCGCCGCCACCCCGGCCACCAGCCCGCCGGCGATGAACGTCATGGCCGCCCGCCTGGCGCCGCGGCGCGATGCAGCCAGCACCGTCAGCCCGCAGACCAGCGTCGCCCACAGCACGGACGCCCCGCCGGCCAACTCTTCCCACAGCCCGCTCTCGCCTCGCAGCAGCCACGCCGGATACGCCCCCGCCGCGGCCACCAGCACCCCCGCACCGCCTACCCAGCACACCAGCCCACACGCCGTCAGCGTCGGCAGCGGGTCCGGGGCGCCGGTCAGATTGGAGCCTTCATCGCTCAGTCGTATCGTCCTCTTCCCGCTCCTGGCCTTCCTCTTCCTCTTCGTCGGTGTAGTGCTTGGCCGCCTGGGCCTGCTTGAGCAGGCGGTACATCGCCACACCGAACCCGAGCATTGCCCCCCAGACCGTTCCGGCCGGCGTCCAGCCCGTCCAGCGGTCCAGGAAGTACCCCGCCGCCAGCAGGATCCCAAAGATGGTGATAAACTCAACGCCGGCGGTACTCAGGCGGAGCGGATTAACTTTCTTGCGGTCTGACATGCGATGTGAGGCCTCCAGATGGAGAACCGTAACCTGCGCAGAAGCTTAGGGCCGCGGCGGCAGGGTGTCAAGACGCAGCCCGTGTCTTGGCGAAGACGCCCCGTGGCGACTCCGCCCACGGGTCACGTCCCGCCGGCGCCATCCTGCGTCTTCCCGTCCGCGCCCTTGTCCGCCTGTTTGCTCGCCTTCTTCTTGCGGGGCTTGGGCGCACGGAGCTTCAGGTGGCTCGCGGCCGATTCGATCGCGTCGGCGAGATGGTCTTCCGTCGTCTCCGCCCGCCAGCGCATCGCCACGCCCCGCCGCGCCGCGCCGCAGAACAGGTAGCTGGCGACCAAGCCAAGGCGCCAGGCGTACGCCGCGTCGCGCTTCACCGCGCGGGCGTCCAGCGATTCCATGCGCGAGAGCACCCGCCGGAGCTGGGCGGGCTTCAATGGATACTCCAGCGACCCGGCAGCGTGGATTTCCCCCTGGCGGGCGAGAAACACCGACGCCCGCCGCGTCGAACCACCCTGCTGCACGAGGATGTAGCGGAAGGCCTCCAGCGGCTCGGCCGCGGCGCGGGCGAGACGGTCCAACTCGGCCAGCCGCTCCAGCCGCAGTTTGATGGCGGCAGCCCGCTCGAAGGCCAGCTCGCCCGCGGACTGCTTCATCCGCGCCGTCAACTTCTCGCGGAAGGCGTCTCGCCCGCCCGCGGCGACGGCGGCGGCCTCGCCCATCACGCGGCGGTAGGCGTCCATCGAGATCGTCCCGTCGCAAGGGCTCAGGCAGCGCCCCATCTGCGCATAGGAGCATCGCGGGGCGTTGGGGCTTTGGCGCAGGCAGCGGTAGTCGCGGCAGAGGTTGAAGGCGTCCTGTATCCCGGCGATGAATCGGTCGGCCGAGCGCCCGTCGGCGAACGGGCCGACGTAGAGTCCTTCTTCCGCCCCGGCGTCGCGGGTGCGGGCGAAATAAGGGAACTGCTCGCCCGGGTTAACATGGACGAACCACGCCGGGCGATACGGCAACAGTTCGGCGTAGGCGTCCGGCCAGATGCGGCGGGCAAGCTCCAGGTAGCGCCAGTCGGTCTCGAAATGGCTGTGGGCGAGCTTCCAGAGCACCGCGCGGGTGACCGCCCGCAGGTCGACGGTCTTTCGCCGCGGCCCGTCCTGCTCCGGCTCGGACAGGCGCCCGCGAAGGCGCGAACGGATATCCGCCCCGGTCAGCAGGACGATCGGCACGTCGCCCTCGCCCAGCAGCGCGAACACGCCCCGGCGAGCGGGAACCTGCCCCAACTGCTCGTCGCTCAGCGGCGGCGAGACGTCCAACCGTCCGTCAAACCCCTTGATCCACTCGCCCATCGCCTTGCGTTTCTTTCAGTGTGCAGCGTGCCGCTTGGGGCTTCGCTCATATCCACATGCCGGTGATGAGCCCTTCGTAGACCTGCTTTCCGTCCACGAACCCCTGCGTCGCGCCGATGCACCGACGCGGGTTGAAGTCGATCAGCTTGCCCACCATCACCAAGCGCTGCCCGGGAACCACCTGCCCGCGGAACTTCACCTGGTCCACACCCGCGAAACCCAGGAAACCCTTGTCGGGCGAGAGGCTCGTCGCGGCGTAGCCGACGAGTTGGGCGGCGGTCTCGATCATCAGAACGCCGGGGAAGATCGGCCGACCCGGAATGTGTCCGCGCACCCAGAATTCGTCGTCGCGAATCTCGCGGAAGCCGGCCAGCTTCTTTTCGTCCCAGTCGACGAAGTAAACCCCGCTGAGCTGCTGGAACTCGTAGCGGTGCGGGATGACCTGGTATATCTCGTCGCGGGTAACGGCGACGCTCTCGGGATCGATGCGGGACAGGTCGATCAACGGTTGCGGTGGCATGGCTGAATCCTGAC
>Ga0272441_10013556_pt1 | contig 11701 bp, 9 predicted proteins | sample SSMProp6N_FD_193582 | JGI IMG/M metagenome (GOLD analysis project Ga0272441, IMG submission 193582) | Marine sediment archaeal communities from Little Sippewissett salt marsh, Falmouth, MA, United States - SSM-Prop-6N | ecosystem: Environmental > Aquatic > Marine > Wetlands > Sediment ... | reverse complement strand
TGCTCCTGTACAACGCGCCCGGCTTCACGGGCGGCATACGAATACCGGCGCCGACGGTCGTCGAGCTCTCACGGCACCGGAATATAGTCGGCATGAAAGATTCTTCGCCGGAAGGGCCGGCTAAACTTCTCGCTCATCTCGATGCGAGTGAAGATTTTCATGTGCTCGCCGGTTCGGCGAATTTCTTCTATCCGTGTCTTCATTTGGGAATCCCCGGCGGAGTGATCTCCTTAACCAATGCCCTGCCCGATCCGTGTTGCGAATTATATCGATTATTCTTGCAGGGCAAACACGATGAAGCGAAAGAACTCCACGGCAGGCTTTCGCGGCTCAATCAGGCTATTTCAGGGACCTGGGGCGTGGCGGGTGTGAAAGTGGCCATGGACCTGATGGGATTCAAAGGGGGGGCGCCCCGCCATCCGCTTAAGGACGTGACAGATGAAGGCGTAGAGAATATCCGGCGCCAAATCGTCGAGGAAGGTTTTATGACGGCATGACGAAAATCTCGAACATACAGAACACGGAACGCGCCACGATATTGGCGGTCGATATCGGGACGACCGGCATGAAAATGGGCGTATTTCGAATCATCGATAACGCTCTTGATTTAGCTCGTCATTTCTCGCAGGAATACGAAGTCAATATATACAACGACGGTTTGTTTGGCGATATTGAACAAGATAAATGGAGGAGAGCCTTCGTCGCCGGCTGTAAAGCAATGGAGGACGTCGTCGGTGATGTTGACGTGATTTCTCTTTCCGGGACGACACCCGGATTGACGGCGATGGACGAAAACGGCGAGGCGTTATACCCCGCTATCCTCATGCTCGATCAGCGATCTCGCGAACAGGCTCAACTCATCATAGAAACCCTCGGCATGTCCACGCTCCTGGAGACCACAGCCAATATGCCGGTTGCGGGAGGATGTTCTTTAGCGAGCATCCTCTGGATCAAAGACAACTATCCTGAAATCTTCAACAAAACTCACACATTCGGCCATTCGAATACCTACATCGGACATTGGCTAACGAGCGTCTTCGCCATCGATCCGTCGTCCGCTTCATTGACGGCTTTATATAATACGGTTCGCAATGATCTTACATGGAACGAAGAGATTGCCGGGGCGTTCGGCCTTTCATCGACTCAGCTTCCGCGCATCGTCCCGGCTGATGAGAGCCTCGGCCGAATGGAGACCTCACTTGCGCGGGAATTAGGACTCACGAAGGAACCCGTTGTATTGATCGGCGGTAACGATGCCGTCTTAGCGGCCTATTCCGTCGGTATCAAAAACCCGGGGGACATTATTAATGTGAATGGCACGTGTGAAATTGCCTTGGTGTGCCTGGACCAATGTCTGGCGTCACCCAATTACAATATCCGGGCCCATGTATTGCCGGACCGATGGCTGACGCTACATGTGATGAATGCCGGAGGAAAGGCCCTGAGTTGGTTTAAGGAGCTTTTCTGCGGTGAATTAAGTGCTGACGAATTCTACGATGAATTCCTTCCACGGGCGGTTGAGAAGTGGCTCGATCGTGAAAGCGGAATCACTTATGTGCCTTATCTTATGGGTTCCCGCTATAGTCTGGAGCCGCTCAAGGCACAGCTATTGGGATTGACGCATGAAACCACCCGCGAGCAGATTCTGGCGGCCATTGTTAAGGGGCTTTGCGAATATCAAAAGGCGCATCTGGACGAGATCGGCAAGAGCGTTCCACTTCAGGACACTATCCATGTAACGGGCGGTGCGATCAATCCCGCCTTGATTCGCGCCAAGTCAAAGTGGATGAGAGACTGCGAATACGTCTTCGACGAGCAGTCCTCCATGAAAGGTGCGGCGATGCTCGGTCAGACATATATCGACTCTTTAAAGTAGTCCACACGGCCTATTTATAGATTTTCGTATATCCAGATTTTGGGATTCGTCCAGCCCACAGAGATAATATCAAGGTCCCCATCGTTGTCCAGATCCACGGCCTGCGTGCCGTCATGGTGGTCGATATTGCCCTTGGAATCCTTATCAATGACGTGTTCGCGCCAGCTCGATCCGTGATTGACGTTTTCAAAGAGGACCACGCGGTTTTCCGTTTTGCCCCGGTGTTCGCCGATCACGACGTCCGGATCGCCGTCCGCGTCGAAATCCGTCGTGTCCATGCTGAATCCCTGGCCCGCGATCACGCCGAGTTTGTGCTGAGTCCACGTGCCCGTCGGATCATCGGGCGCCTCGAACCACCAGACGTCTGTGCCTTTCTCCAGCGCGACGACCGCGTCCAGTTTGCCGTCGCCGTTAACATCAGCCAAATCCACGCGATCCGGCTCGCCGCGAGTGATTTTGCCCATGCGAAACGTGGGCCATGAATCGCCGTCGTTCCGCAGCCACAAATCGCCCAACAAAAGATCTAAATCCCCGTCTCGGTCGATGTCGCCGAAGTCGAGGTCCTCGCCCTGAGGGGGCGTGCTGACGGTCGTGCTCAACAGCGTAGTCGTCCAGGTCTCGTCGGCGGGTTTGGCCGGGACGTTCAGAGCGTAGATACCGCCGCCATCGCGATGCCACGAAAGGGCGACGCGAATGGTTTTGCCCAGTCGTGCGGCCGTGCAGCCCTGGAGGAAATCACCGCCGCCGGTGTAGTTGATGTTCTTGTGAATGGTGAACCGGCCTTTGCCATCGTTTTGTGCCCATACGAAGTCGGTGTTCTTCGCGGCCCCGACACCTCCGGTGCCGAGAACATCCGGATCACCGTCCAGGTCAAAGTCATAAACAACGGCCATATTGCGCAATGGCTCTCCAATGGTGGATTGCTTCCACGTTCCGCCCAAGCTGCCCGGATTCTTCCACCACCAGCCGCCGGCGATCAGGTCCGGATCGCCGTCACTATCCACGTCGGCGCCTTGGATAAACATAGCCCGGTCCGGCAAGTTCGCAATCGCGTGACGTTTCCATTTAGCCAAAGACACCTTTTGCTTCCCCTGATTCAGTAGAACATCTACTCTCGGCGAATTATGATTGTAGGGTTTCATGAGGATGTCCAGGTCTTTGTCCCCGTCCAGGTCGGCCAGGAGACCTTCATGGATCCCCTGCCCGTGCGAGACGACTGTCTCCTGGAAGGTTCCCCGGCTGTTGCCGTACCAGATGTAGGTTTTGGCATTATCGCCGGCGCCCGGCTTGCCCATCTCGCCAATAAAAATATCCAAATGTCCGTCGCCGTCCACATCGCGAATCTCGCAGGTATGGCCGTGATTGATGTAGCGCAGAGTATGCGGGATCCACACCTTGCCGTTCCACTGATACCATTTGATATCTCCGTTCATATCGCCCGGACTAAAGACGACTTCCGGACGCCCGCCTTCAACCAACTGTCCGGCGGCGCACTGGGTGAAGGCCATGCCCGCATCAATAACGTTTTCCTGATAATTCGTGCCGCCTTTCTGTTTGAACCAACGACCGCCGCCGACAATATCGATTTGACCATCCAGGTCGATGTCCACGGGGATAGAGGGAAAGCCTTCGCACGCACGTCTGGACGTCCAGGAATAGACCGATTTCGACGGCCAACTTTCAGTTTGCCGGGGCTTATCAGGGATTTCGTACAGAAGCAAATTTTTCGCCCTTTGGTTCCAGGATAGGAATTCCACCTGCCCGTCTCCATCGAAATCTCCTACAGCCTGATCGTGGTGCTGGTTTTTACCGGAGTTCTTGATCAAACGGCGCTTCCAGGGTCTGGAGAAATCCGGGTACGGGTTTTCCCACCACCACATCCGGTTGCCGCTGGAATCCTGACCGAAGATTACATCAACGTCCCCATCTTGATCGACATCGTAGGTTGTTCCTCCGGCCTCCGGTCTGAGATGGGAATCATCAATGACCTTCAGGTCCCAGGTCCCGGAATTGTATTTATACCAAACCACCGACGGCGTCTCCGTCCGCTCGGTTACCACAAAATCCTGGACACCGTCCTTATCCAGGTCCGCCACAACACACGCGGTTTGCTGATTGCCGCTGTTGGGGCCGGGTAATGTGACGCGCTTCCATTGGACGCGGGCTTCGGCAATATGACAAAATGTCAGGAGCAAACCGAAACAAATAGGGTAGAGTATTATCTGTCGCTTCATTCTTATTGTTCTCCAAGGTTCATGATTTATGATCGTCTGTTTATTCTAATCAGAGGCCACGTTAATCCAGGCCTTCTTTTCTGCGGATAGTTGCATGGCATCGAGAACCCGTTGATTGCGCAATCCGTCATAAAAATCGGGAGTAATCGGTTCGTCTTGGGCAATGGCCGTGAGCAAATCTCCGACCTCGTGGATGAACGTATGTTCCCAGCCGATGATATGTCCCGGCGGCCACCATTTCTTAATGTAGGGATGGTCCGATTCCGTGGCCAGGATTGTGCGGAAACCCTGCTCGCGCCCGGCTTCGCTTCGCGTGTAGTATTGAATTTCATTGAGTCGTTCCAGATTAAACAGCAAGCTGCCCTCGCTGCCGAATAACTCGAATCGCAGATAATTCTTTCGACCGCTGGCAAAGCGCGTCGCCATAAACGAGCCCAGGGCGCCGTCGCTGAACTTCGCCAGTGAAAACAGGGCATCATCCGCGGTGACCGTGCCCTTGCCCGATCCGTTCGGTAGCTTGCGTTCTTTGATGAAGACTTCCTCCGCGCCGCAGACCGATTCGATTTCGCCGACGAGGAAGCGAGCCAAATCCACAACGTGGGCGTTCATATCCCCGTGCGCTCCGGAGCCGGCTACTTTCTTATCGTGCCGCCAGACATAGGGAAAATCGGGATCGACCAGCCAATCCTGATAATACACCGCGTTGAAATGAAAGACTTTGCCGATTTTGCCCTCGTCGATCATTTGCCTGGCTAAGGCAATGGCAGGGACGCGCCGATAGTTAAAGGCCACCATATGCTTTACCCCGGCGGCCTTAGCCGCATCAAGCATAGCCTTTGCCTCAGCCGCGTTTACGGCCACGGGTTTTTCGCAGATAATATGCTTACCGGCCTCAGCGGCGGCCACGGCAATCGGCATATGCGTGTTGTTACTGGTGCAGATATCGATCACATCGATATCATCCCGGACGATGAGCTTTTCCCAATCCGTTTCCTGACTCTCCCAACCAAAACATTTGCAGAACGGATCAAGATTCTCCGCCACATTGTCACAGGCGGCCTTCATGACCGGCCGGGCCGGCAGATCATAAAACTTATCGACGTCCATCCAGGCGTTGCTGTGGGCTCGACCCATGAACTGCGTTCCCACGATTCCGATATTGATTGTTTCACTCATGGCCTAAGACTCCATTTCTATTCGCTATTTCGAAGTAGATACCTGCTCCGGTTCGTCATACTTTAAAAACAACACCATGCCGGGCCATTGAACTTCAATACCGTGATGATGCGTGTGACTGTAGGTAAAAAGGGTATTAATTTCGGGTAATACCAACTCGACGGGTACATCGAAGCTGTCATAGCTGAGATCGTGATTCTTGCCGATTTTGGTAATGACTTTCCGTCCGTTGATGCCGATCACGTTCGCGGCGTCACCGTTCCAGGTGCACATTGTGATTTGTGCGGCGATGAGTTTGTCCAGATCGTCACCGGCTTTGGCCCGACAATAATCCATTTCCCCCATGCGTGTGGACCATTGTTTGGGGACAGTGTATGGCTTGCCCATCCGGACCGTTCTCTTCCGGCACAGGTGCAGATCCCGGACTATCGGAGTCATATAACACACGCCGGCTCGATCCACGATTCTGGCCATCAGGGCCATGGGCTTTTCCTGAGTGGGCACCCAGGCATTTTTCCATGTCACTTTCCATGGAGAGGACGTAGCGGTGCCGATATGGCTTTTCATTTTGCCGCAAAAGTATCGATAGTGCCACTCGTTATATAGGCCGTCACCGTCCCAGTCGAAATCTTCATACTGTCCGATGATGTCGATATGATTGACGTGTGCATCCGATGCCGTTCGGCACTCAATGACCGGCATATCTCCAAGTCGATCACCGGAGTGAGGCGTCGAGATCGAGCCTTTCACATGGGATTTGGATTCGTCGTAGTAAATTCGGAATGTCACTCCATAGACGATCCATTGAGGCCACCATCCGCCTAATCCCGTACCACTGCTACAAGTAAACTCGAACGTATTTTCTCCCCGGCGTAACTGCCCTAAAGGTATCTCCACACAGGGATAGCGCATATATTGATATTCCGTGTCCGGCTCTCCCGTACCGGCCTCGCCCGGGATGTGCGGAGATTCGGGAATAGCAATCCAGGCATTTTCGTTCACACGTACCTTTTTATTAATCGTACCGCCGTGGCAAAGCAGCATCTCAATAGTGACTTCCGCTTTACGCGCCTTGTCCAAATCGTCGATCTGAATCCGGTTCACCGGATTGGGCAAATAGGCTTTGGCCCGATCGGGCGTCGCGTCCGGCCCGGTGACCCGCTGCCAGCGGGACGCATTCACCCACGGTCCGGCCCAGACGTATTCGCGGAAAACATCCCCGGATTTCGGCTCCGCCAGGGCCGATGCTCCGACTAAAAGCACAATCCATACCCAACCATATCGCATCGTTTTTCTCCTGCTTCGTTTGTTAATACTGTTATTTCTTTTTCTTGAGCGTGTTACGCCACAACTGGATCGGCGCCTTGTCCCAGCTTCGGGCAGTGACGATATCCATATCACCGTCGTTGTCAATGTCGCCGGTCTTGGCCTTGTAGGCACTGGTAGCGGCGACGATGATTTTCTTCCAGCTTTGCCCCTTACCCTGATTGAGGAAGACACATATCTCCGGCGTGGATGTTCGAATGAGCGTGGCGGCGACGATGTCGATATCTCCGTCCAGGTCCATATCTTCGGCCCGGAGCGTATGGCAATAATCGATGACGCCCACCTTGTGCCTTTTCCAGCCATTCTTTCCGGCTTTGGGATTGGAGTTAGCATACCACATAATACTAAAGCCCGTCTTTTCCGAGTGCGACAGAACAACGTCGTTTCTGCCGTCCCCGTTGATGTCCTTGATATCGCCCATGATGCTGTGGTCCTGCCAGCCGCCGGTGACGTCTTCGTACCACATAGCGTCGATATCATGGCGCGTCCATGGATCCGTGCGCGGGCGGTCGGGATTCTCCAGCCAAAAGCCGTTCATAAGCACATCGTAGTCGGCATCGCCGTCGATATCACCAATATGCATGCCCTCACGTTCGGCGTTGTCGACCTTCTTCTCCAGCCAGGACGTGGAAGAGGTTTGGTAATAGACCGCAAACTTGTGTTTGGTCCGAACGACGACATCGAGTTTCCCGTCGTGGTCCATGTCGTGGACTTCCACGTCCTTGACCTCGCTGCCGAGTTCGACCGTGGCGATCTTATGTTCTTCCCATCCGGACGTCGCCGGACCTCCGGGATTGGCGTACCAAAAGACGCTGGCTTCACCGTCGTTGCCCTTGGCGGTCACAACATCGTTGTCACCGTCCGCATCCAAGTCCACGATAACGATGCCGTCCCCAAAGATATGGCCTTCATCAACGATACTGAAACGATCCCAGGTGGGATAGCGGTACCAGCCGATCTTACCGTCGTTCTCTTTACCCCGGTCCGTGGACCAGGTATGTACGGCAATGTCGTTGTTCCCGTCACCGTCAATATCACCGACAGCGGTTCTCCCTCCGACGTTCTCATCAATAACCACGCGGGTAAAAGCGAGCGGCTTTGCCGTACAGCTACATGACAGGATCAATACAGCAAAAACAAATGAATTTTTGGATTGAACGCACATAGGTCAACTCCTCTTATCTCAAGCCAAGGATTTGTTTGTTTAGTTCATCGTCGCTCTTGCCGCCGGCAAAGTCGTCAAATGCGACTTCGGTGGCCTCGATGATATGTTTTGCGATAAACGGGGCACCTTCAGCGGCACCTTGTTCGGGGCTTTTGATGCAACACTCCCACTCCAGGACGGCCCAGCCGTTGTAACCTGCTTCGGTCAATAACGTGAAGATGCGAGTGAAATCTACCTGGCCGTCACCGAGGGAACGGAACCGCCCCGCCCGCTTGGACCAGGATTGATAGCCGCCATAGACGCCGACTCGCCCACTCGGCTGGTATTCGGCATCCTTGACATGGAAGGCGGTGATGCGATCGCCGTAAAACTGGATGAATTCGCAATAGTCCAACTGCTGGAGCAGAAAGTGGCTCGGATCGTAATTCAGGCAGGCGGCCGGGTGATTGTCGGAAATGTCCAGAAATATCTCGAACGTCGCGCCGTCATAGATATCCGATCCCGGATGCAGCTCGAAGGCTATGGTGATACCCTCTTCGTTGGCGGCATCGAGCACCGGTTTCCAGCGGCGATAGAGTTCCTTGAAGGCCATATCAATCAGTCCGGCGGGCCGCTGGGGCCAGGGATAGATCATGTGCCAGGCGAGACCGCCGGAGAGTACCGGCACGGCCTGGAGTCCCATGTTGGCAGAGGCCTTGACGGCTTTGATCAATGCCGCCCTGGCCCATTCGACGCGGGCTGCATCATCCAGCCCATCAGGATAGAACGGTGCAAATGCCGTTTCATAGGCGGAATGGATCGCCAGCACCTGGCCCTGGAGATGGGCGGCCAACTCCGTCACTTGAAGCCCGATCTTGTCAAGGGAGGATTTGAGGTCGTCACAGTAGGATTTCGATTCAGCCGCCTTATCGAGATCGATGACCCGTTGATCCCAGGTCGGAATTTGCACACCTTTGTAACCTAACGAAGCCACCCAGGCCCCGATGTTTTTCAAATTATTGTACGGGGCATGATCGCGCAGAAATTGGGCAAGGAAAATACCCGGGCCTTGTATCTTGCTCATAATGATCTCCTTTGATAAACAATTCCGAGGCTGTATGTTCACTTCATCATTCGATATTCAGATTCCTCTACTTCGGCACCTTCGCCCAATCTTTGGCAAACTGAACTAATCCTTCCGCCGTCAAAGGGTGCTTGTACATCTGGAAGAGTAAGTCGGGATTCATCGTCGCGATATCGACGCCGGCCCGAAGACAGGCGAGAATGTGATTTTGTGTCTTGATGCTGCCGGCGATGATTTCCGACTCGAAGCCGTAGTTATCTCGTGTGATAACGGCGTCTTCGACGAGAATGTCACTTTCGTTCGCCACCGCGTCGAGCCGGCTCAGGACGATGCTGACGAAGCTGGCGCCCGCCTTCATCGCCAGAAAGCTCTGGGTGGAAGAGAAAATCATCGTCACATTCGTCATGACTTTCTTTTCTTCTTCCAGTATCGGAACGGCCTTGAGGCCCTCGACGGTCATCGGGATCTTGACGACGACGTTAGGCGCAATCCCCGAGAGTCGAACGGCTTCTTCGATAAGCCCTTCCGCGGTCTCGGATACCGCCTCCACACTGACGGGGCCGGGCAGGATCGAACAGATTTCTTCCACGACATCGCCAAACTTCCTTTGTGTTTTCGCGATATGACTGGGATTAGTGGTCACACCGTCCACCAAACCCGTCTCGCACGCTTTACGGATCGCCTCCGCATCTCCTGTGTCCAGGAATATCTTCATCGTTTTAGTCCTTTATATTAGCTGCCCGCAATAACATCTTTGATTTTTTCTATTGTCACCTGGATAGTTGGTTCGTCGCCAAGTTCGGAAACCACAAGATCGGCCTCTGTGAAATCCTCATCTTTCGTATAACCGTTGGTCGTGACGATACAATGCATCCCCGCAGTCTTGGCGGCCAGCAGGCCGTTCCGGGTATCTTCCACAACGACACATTCCGACGGTTTAAGGGTCAGTCTCTGAGAGGCCAGACTATATATTTCAGGGTCCGGCTTCTTTTTCGATACAACGTCCCCGGCCAGAATCTCGCTAAAATACGTCTTTCGATCCGGACCCAGCAATCGTTCAACGACGAGATTCACCGCGCGTTCGTGCGACGTGGAGCACACGGCCAACGTGATATTCCCCTCAATCGCTTCATCGACGATTCGCGCGATGCCGGGACGTAGCGGCAATTCCCCGGATTCGATGATTTGCATGAAGAAATCCGTCTTCAGCTTATGCAGCTCTTTGATGAGGGTATCCCGATCCGAAATATCCTCCGGCCAGCCATATTGCTCGAAATAATGTCTCATGCGTTCTTTGCCGCCGGAGACTTCCAGGAGCTTTCCATAAAGCTCGACACCCCAGTCTATCTCCAATCCCCTGGCTGCAAATGCTTTGTTAAAAGCGACTCTGTGCCCGTCCCGTTCGGTGTCGGCCAGAACGCCGTCGCAATCGAAAATCAGTGCTTTCATAATGTTGTTCACCTTACGGCCCGCGGCAGTCGCCGGGATCGCCGCCAGCACATCTTCTTTGGTAATTCGCCCGTCCGGCCCGGTGCCTTGTAGGGTGCTCAGATCGATCCCGTGTTCTCGGGCGACTCGTTTAGCCGACGGGGAAATGGAAACGCCGGCCTTGCTTTGCCGATTGATCTCGTCTGCGTGTTCCTCTGTTCGTGCTGGAGACGTGTGACCGGTTTCTGTAGAGGTTTGCGGTTCCTCGATAGATTCGCCGGGTTCTCCGACATACGCGATTGGATCCAACACCTTTACTTCTGCTCCGGCGTCGTACAGACGCTTCAGCAAAACGCCCGACTCATAGGCCTCCACCTCGAACGTTGCCTTGTCGGATTCAACGAGAGCGACCACATCTCCTTTATTCACGTAATCGTTTTCTTTCACGTGCCATTCGACGATAACACCGGTCTTAATGTCCTGCCCGACCTGAGGCATAATAATAGGTTTGGCCATCGTTTACTCCTCTCTCAAGCCTTCCCGACGCCGCCGAACAGATTAATGTTTTCCATAATCCCTGCCTTCAGTGCATCGAATTGCGCTCCAATTACTTTCAGCGGATTGTATTCGGCATTATGTGCGTTGTGGTAATCGACAACGCCGTCGATAAACGCATATTTTAGTTGAGTGGATATATTGACTTTTGCACAACCCAGTGAAATACACTTTTTGAACACGTCATCGGCCAGCCCGGTCCCGCCGTGTAGAGCGAGGGGTATGGCCGTTTTCGCTGCCACCTCTTCCAGCAGGGCATAAGCGATCCTGGGCTCGCCTTTATATACCCCATGAGCCGTTCCGATGGCGGGGGCGAAACAATCCGGCTTGACTTCCGCGCAAAAGCGGATGGCTTGTTCTGGATCGGCCAAATGAGCGTCCTGTTCTTTCACGTGGATATCGTCCTCGACACCGACAATGGCGCCGAGTTCCGCTTCCACCGTGACATCTTTCGGATGCGCCATTTCCACGACCCGCTTGCTCAGGGCGAGGTTTTCCTCGAACGGCCGAGACGAGGCATCGATCATGACCGAACTCCATCCTGCATCGATACACTCGGCAATGAGCGACAAGTCCTTACAGTGATCCAGATGCAGGGCAATCGGGACCGTTGATGATTTAACAAGCTCCCTGATCCAGGACATGATCGCTGAACACCCCCAGAAAATGACCGTCTTGGCAGAGGTCTGAATAATGACCGGCGCTTTAAGATCTTCTGCGGCTTCGATGACAGCTTTCGTGGAGTTGTAGTCCAGAATATTAAATGCCCCGACGGCATAGCTCCCTTCTTTGGCCGCGGAAAGCATCGCGTTCATATTTTCAAGTGGCATGGGTCTTGTTCCTCATAGAGATTCTTAAAGATGGAGTATTTTTCTTAC
>Ga0272441_10013555_pt1 | contig 11702 bp, 10 predicted proteins | sample SSMProp6N_FD_193582 | JGI IMG/M metagenome (GOLD analysis project Ga0272441, IMG submission 193582) | Marine sediment archaeal communities from Little Sippewissett salt marsh, Falmouth, MA, United States - SSM-Prop-6N | ecosystem: Environmental > Aquatic > Marine > Wetlands > Sediment ... | reverse complement strand
TCTTCTGAGCAAGATGGAGTTCTGGGACATCAAGGCGCATATCGAATTCATGGTCTCGAAGGATTCGAACTCCGGCGTGTACTTCATGGGCCGCTATGAAATCCAGGTCTTCGATAGTTGGCAGAAGGAATCCGACTACGCCGGGATTGAATGCGGCGGGATTTACCAGCGATGGGACAATAACAGAACACCCAAGGGATTTGAGGGTCATTCGCCGCGGGTTAATGCGTCAAAGCCGCCGGGACAGTGGCAGACGTTCGATGTGATCTTCCGGGCGCCCCGGTTCGATGCCACCGGGCGGAAAGTGGCGAACGCCCGCTTTGAAAAGGTGGTGCATAACGGCGTCGTCGTTCATGCGGACGTCGAAGTCACCGGGCCAACCCGGGCCAGCACCTATAACGATGAGAAACCAAAGGGGCCTCTCATGCTGCAAGGCGATCACGGACCGGTAGCCTATCGCAATATCCGGATCGAGCCGGCGGGGCCGAATCCGTTTTTCGCATTTGACAATGCCGCAACAGATGAGAAACACAAGACCCCCAAAGAACAGGTCGCATTGCTCAAGGAATTAGGATACGACGGAATCAGCTCCCGCGGCGGCAAATACCTTGTGGAGATGGCCAAAGAGCTGGATAAGCACGGCTTGAGATTGTTCACCGTTTACCTCGGTATCAACATCGATCCCGATCAGCCGGCGTACGACCAGGAACTGATCGACGCGATTGAGGTGATGAAAGGCAGTAACGGGATGCTGTGGCTTTTCCTTCAAAGCAAAAAACTCAAACCGTCCGACCCGACGGGTGACGAGCGCGCTGTGAAAATCCTTCGGGAGATCGCCGATATGACCGAGGAAGCCAACATCCGGGTCGCGCTCTATCCCCACAACGCCTTCTGGCTCGAACGCGTTGAAGACTGTCTAAGGATTGCCAAGCAAGTGGATCGTAAAAACGTCGGCGTTACATTTAATCTGTGTCACTGGCTTAGAGTCGATGATGAGAAAAATATGAAATCGCTCATCGAGAAAGCGATGCCCCATTTATTCGTGGTGACGATCAACGGCGCCGACAGCGGCGGCAAGGACTGGAAAACTCTAATCCAGACGCTGGACCGCGGCACGTTCGATATAGAACGGTTCCTCAGAACGCTTTACGATTGCGGCTACACCGGCCCGATCGGTTTCCAGGGCTACGGCATCGGCGGCGACGCCCGCGATAACCTCAAGCGAACCATGAACGCTTGGCGCGAGTTGAACGCCCAGCCACGATGAAATGTTCTCGCCAGGGCTATGGTCCAGTAAACGACGAAGAACCAAGCACCTGCAAGCACCTGGCAGAGACCCCAAGGAACGACGGAGAAGAACAACAATGAAACCAACAAATTTATTCTTTTGGATCCCGGTTCTGATCATTGGGACAGTTGGACTGGCCGGCGAACCCAAAGAAATCGACGAATCGAACAAAGAACTTTTCCAGGCGGCTACTAATGGAAACATCGGCAAAGTCGAGTCTCTCCTTTCACAAGGAGCAGATGTTAATGCTAGAGACGAGTACGGCCAGATGCCGCTGCATCTCGCAGTTGTAAGGGGGCGTCAGAAGATTGTTGAATTGTTGATCAGCAGAGGGGCGAACATTGAAGGCAAAGATAATGCCGGACGCACACCATTGCATTATGCAGCTGGGGCAGGAGGCCTCTATGGGGTTCGGGATTGGGCTCAAGCAGGAGATCCCAACATTGCTCGTCTTCTCTTAGACAGGGGTGCCAACATCAATGCGGTGGACGGAGAGGGTAGGACGGCATTGCACTACGCTACCTTTAGTAGCATTGTGCGGCGGGACATGGCGATGGTTCAGCTTCTTGTAGAGAAAGAAGCTGATTTGGATATCGTAGATATACGTGGCCGGACACCCCGTGCCATAATCGAGTGGATACTCTATGAAACGCGGGGATCTACTGAAGTCCAAACTCAGTACGGCAACATTCTTAAGAAGGTTGCGAAGTTCCTGGACAAGAATGGTGGCAACTACTTTGTGGGCGTTGACGGAGACGACCTGAATCCGGGGACAATAGAACGTCCTTTCAAGACGCTTGAGTGCGCTTTGAGAATGGCTGAGGCAGGTGATGTGGTTTTCGTGCGAGGGGGAACTTACCGTTGTGCAAGCACAGTACACCTCGACAAATCAGGTGAACCAGGTAAACATATCCGCTTGAGAGCCTATTCGAATGAAGCTCCTGTTTTTGACTTCTCGAGAGCAAAAGGCAGTGGATTCGACATTACAGGTGCATATTGGCATCTCAAAGGACTGACCATTGCCGACGCGGAAAACACGGGGATCGATCTGGAAACGCCTGGTGCTCATCACAATGTTTTGGAACAGATCTGTGTACGATACAATGGCGACGCTGGACTTGTTCTACGAAGCGGCGTCGCTCACAATCTCGTTCTCAATTGTGATTCATACCAGAATTTTGACCCCTGGACAAATGGTGAGAACGCGGATGGTTTCGGTGCATGGTATAGCGTTGGCGACGGTAATGTCTTTGTGAGCTGTCGGGCTTGGAACAACTCTGATGATGGCTTTGATTTTGACAGGTCAGGTGCGGGTCTGCGGCTGGAAAACTGCTATGCATGGCGAAACGGTATGAATGTCTGGAACCACCCATGTTTTACTGGCAATGGCAGTGGATTCAAACTATGGGATGCGGCGCATTTACTAATCTACTGTGCGGCATGGGACCATCCTGTGCATGGTTTCAACAGGGGAAAGGCTATGCACACCGCTTTCTTGAAAAACTGTACGGCTCTGCGAGACAATATCAACTATTCTTTTCGGGGCGCGACTGGTACTGAGCAGGATGTACTGATAAATAACCTTTCATTCAATGCAGGCAAGTATATTCATCCTGATGTGAATGATCAGTTCAACAACTGGAATACTCCCCCTGGAGTCGATGTCACCAAAGAAGACTTTCTCACTCTGGACGACAGCGTGATTACTGGACCACGTAATCCCGACGGCAGCATCCCTGAGAGCAACTTCCTCCAACTTGCTCCTGCCAGTGACGCCATTGACGCCGGGACGGATATTGGCCTGCCTTTCTCCGGCAAGGCCCCAGATTTGGGCGCCTTTGAATATGATCCCGACAAGACTAAGCGGCAATCTGGCATTAAGTGGCTGCATCAGGCTGTCCGCGACCATGATATCAGGAAAATTCAGTTGATGCTCTCGGAGAAAGCTGACGTGAACGAAAAGGACTGGTTGGGATATGCACCGCTACATTGGGCTTGCTACTTCGGCTATGCTGATGTGTCGGAACTTCTTCTGGATAGTCAAGCCGATCCGAACCTTTTGAGCGACACTGGACGAACCCCGCTGGAGATAGCTAAAGCCATGGAATATACTGAACTGGCCGGACTGCTTCGCAAACACGGGGCTAAAGAGTAACTCATGACTCATCCCAGCCCAGCTGACATGGGATTGATAGCATCTTGATATCACCCATCTGGGTGGTACGTATTGCCATGTTAGTTTTACGGTTACTTCTTCTTGCTCCGGCCTTTGCTTTTGAGGCATAATCTGCACCGGCTGTCGCTGCACCACTGGCAGCAGAAACAATCTTTGCAGTTGTGCTTGCTGCCAGCCTGGTCAGGCTCAGGTTCGTAAACCAAACCTGGTATTCCTCTGATTCTTCGATACGCCATAACTCATCGTCTCATGCAATATTCTATTCTTTCGACTGTCTTGATTCTTTCTTGACTACGTTCGTCCGGTTAAAGTGGTTCAACCGAACCCAGGATTCTATGCTTGTTTCCACATACAAAAATGCTGTACAATGGGAATTGTTGACTGTAGAAAGGAGCCTCAATGGAACGACGGACATTCCTCAAAGTGTCGGCGAGGGGCGCGGTTGTCGCCGCTTCCGGATGTTACGGGGCGAGATTATCTAAGAGTAAACGTCGTAAGCCTAACATTCTATTCCTGTTCACTGACCAGCATAAGGCGAGTGTGATGGGATGTGCCGGCCACCCCGTCGTCAAAACGCCGAATCTCGACCGGCTGGCCAACGAAGGCGTTCGATTCACCCGATCGTATTGCACGGACGGCATCTGCGTTCCGTCACGCACGTCGATCTTCACCGGACTCTATCCCAGAACGACGGGAGTGATCTACAACAGCGATAAGCCGCCCTATCCGCAGAGGCTCCATCCTCTCCATTCACTGCTCAGGGCGAACGGCTACGTCACGGGGTGTTTTGGAAAGAGACATTTTCCCCGGGGGCTCAACGAGCGGGACTGGGACGCCTCCTGCACAACCATCAATCCCAAGCTCGATCCATCCGATGAGAACTATTGGGACTGGATCAAAGAACGAGGAGAGTACGACTCACATAACCGTGATTTCAAAGAATCTCACAGTGCTTCGCTGATGGCCCACGTTTCCAACACATCCAGTGAAAACCGCACGACTGCCTACGCCGCAGACAAAAGTATCGAGTTTCTGCGCAAAGCCGGGCGGGAGAATCGTCCATTCTTCTGCTGGACCTCCTTTATCTATCCCCACCAACCGTACACGCCGCTGGAAAGATGGGCCAGGCTTTACGATCTCGACAGGATTGAGCTGCCCGGGAATATCAGTGAGCCCGTGATGCACCTTCCGGAACGCATGCATCAATGGCGAACCCGAACGAAGCCGCCCTGGAACTGCGGCACGGCGGCCGAAAACCACATGATCTATCGCCGATACGTCGCGTACTACTATGCGCTCGTCAGTGAAGTGGATCACCACATCGGACGGCTGCTCTCGGCGCTGAGAGACCTGGGATTCGCAGACGATACGGTCGTTATCTATTCATCGGACCACGGAGATTTCGTAGCCGGCCACGGAATGGTTGAAAAATGCGCCGTGGGGCATAACGTCTATGAGGATACGCTGCGGATTCCCTTGATATTTCATTGGCCGGGTAAGTTTACCCGAAACTATGCTTATAATGGGCTTGTAGAGCTGACGGACTTATACCCGACACTGCTGGAGATCACCGGGCTTTCACGTCCCGCAGGAGGCTACGATCTGCCCGGCCGCTCGCTTGTGCCCATGCTGACCGGCGGAACCATCCGAAGAAAACCATATGCCATCTCGGAAAACTGGTCACAGGTAACGGTTATCGGCGAACGCTATAAACTCGGCACATGGATCACACCTCCGCCCAAATATGCCACGTGGAACTGGGGCAAAACGCATCCGGGAATGCTGTTCGACCGGCAAAACGATCCGCTCGAAGTCAACAACCTGATCGACGACCCAAAAATGAAGAACATTCGGGAAAAACTCGGCGGATTCTTAGCTCAATGGGAAGCCTCCACCCCCGACGACGGCAAAAGGGAGGCCATCAGGTCCTTTAATCCCGGATCTCCCAAGTAATGAGTGACAAATGAGCTGTTTTTGATGATATAGAGCTTACAGAGATTACGCGCGCCGGTTTCAGCCGTTCCTTGTGGGAGAATCCTATGGGTGAAGTACACAAGGACACTTTGAGGTTCAGAGGCGTTAAAATTGAAACTCATATTGTGCTTTAGCTGGACGATGGTCATTTTTGCGAATTTTGAGACTTTTTTGCACACTTTCGAAAGAATTATTGTAACGAATTTACGTTGTTACTCTCTCATATATTGGTGAATAAAGTGTATATGGAAAATCCTGGATAATAACTTGTTATCAGTTAGAAGGTCTATCCCAATGAAATCTACATCGATTATGATCATCCGATGTACGCTGTTCGTCGTCCTGTTCACTTTCCTCTGTCTTCCTGCGTTCGGAGGGGAGAAAAAGGTGCCCGCCGCAACGCAGGAAGAGGCACGCCGGATCCTGCAAGAACTACAACACCGGTTCCAGAATCGACCTCCGTATCAACTGTCGTTCCTGACGGCGTTTGAGATTCTCCGCGGCACCAGAGCAAAGATTACCGTCAAACAGGGTGAAAAGTCGGTTATGCATTATACAGTGGAAGGACTTGTCCGGTGCAGTGGAGAGAAACTTGAGACTTACAGCGTCGACGCCGGCCTGATCAATAACTGGCAGAAACTCACCGAATATCATTCAGTATGGCAAGACGGACGTGCATTTGAACTCCGGAAAAACCTTAAATCAGGCCGCGAAGAGGCTGGTACAACGCGCGTGAAGCTCCACGACAAGATCCGGCCCGATTCAAAAGGCTGGTTTTCCGACGGCGTTTTCATCGGATCAAATCACTATAGTGAGGACTTGCTCGGCGTACCTGAACTGAAGATCGCGCGCGAAACCACAATCGCGGGCCATGTGCTGCTGCGCATTGAAGGCCAGATCCCGTCTGGAACATTGACAGTCTGGCTCAACGTTGAGAAGCCCACAACACTCAGGAGGGCTTCGTTCAAAGCAAGTTCCAATTTGATGTCACAAATACGTGGCGTAGACGCATTTAACCTCGATGTGGAGGTACTTGAATACGCTAGAATCGATGAGGTAACCTTTCCGACCAAGGCTGTTGCAACCTATGCATACAAGAATGCCGGCGAGCCGGAGAACTTTGTAACACGACTAACCACGACGCGTAGTAAGATACAGGTCAATCCCGATTTTGATTCGATGAATGCTTTTCAGATCGATTTCTCGGAGGGGATGAGCGTTATAGATTACGACGGAAATGTTGAGTACAAATGGGTCGGCGGTAAACTCCAAGTGACAGGCGGCGAACCAATACCGTTGACGGGTAAGGCATTGCCTGAATTGGTGAAGCTGAATCTGAAACTCGATCCTAAGCGGCTCGAGAACAAAACGATTCTTGTATGCTTCTGGGACATGAACCAGCGCCCGTCGCGGCACTGTGTATCGCAGCTTGCCCAACATGCCGAACACTTGACTGAAGGAAACGTGTTCATTGCTTCTGTACATGCCTCGAAGGTTAACGAAGCCAAACTGAACAAATGGCTGAAGAAGTACAAAGTTCCCTTCCAAGTAGGAACGATAACCGCGGAGGTCGAGACCAGAATCACGTGGGGCGTCCGCTCGCTGCCGTGGCTGATCTTGACGGACAGTCAGCACGTAGTCACGGCGGAAGGATTTGACATAGGAGAGCTGGACGACAAGCTGGAAAAGCTGGAACACAAATGATTGGGAATAAAGAAACATATGAGACAATTGATTTTGGTAAATCGAACGAAGAGAACAACATCGCGTTACAGCGTGTGGATTAAGCTTCTTCTTCGTGTCTGCCAGACGGGATTTCGATATCATTTCCATGGCCGGAAGTGCCGTGAGGCAACGGTTTTGCCTCGCTTTATCGAAGAGACGCGCAGTTCAAAGGGAGATCTATATGATGTACGGTAAATCACGAACGACACTTTATTTACTTGCGGCCGGCTTGGTATTGCTGCTGATCGCCTCACTGATACTTCCGATGGTAGTGGTCGTCTTTTTCATCCCGCCATCCGGCGTGTTCTTCGGCGCCGGCTCGGTGTGGAAAGCGTCAAAAGTCCTCACTTTCATCGTTGGCGTGGTGCTTCTCGCGCCCATCTTTGTTCCGTGCTTCGCTTCAGAAGGCACGAAATGGTGGTTGCCTCTGGCGATCACGGCTCTGGTGGTGCTGTCGCTGGTCTACATGGTGGTGGTAAATTTCGTCGTGAAAAATGATTTCGGATTTACCGTCTTTGGCATCGCTGCGGTGGCGCTGCTGGGTGTATGTACCCCGGCCGATGCCCTGGTGGCACGGCGCCGTGCCAAACCGGACCCGCCGACTTTTTGATCCGGTACTTCCGGCATCAAAATCTTTCATCCGCTGATCCAGTTTTTGGAGGGACAAATTCATGTTTTTTCAGCAGCAACTGCATGTGGTTGGACTGATAGTAAGCTCTTGAACGAAACGGCAAAACACCTTCAACAAAACCTTAAACGCATATGGATCTTTCGATCGAATCGGCCATCTACCCCTCTACCGTAGGTAGATATCCCTGTTTTGACTATTATCATCGAATCACAACGGCGGTCTTGTACTCCGGTCTCACAAATAAAAAGTGCATTTTCCAGGGTCTTTGGTAGTATAATGACATAGATATGAAAGAATAGGTGACTGATGGAAACACTGAAGCTGTTACGCGATTACTTTCCGATGGCGGTTTATACCGGCAAGTGCCTGGTGTTTATCAGTGAAGACTGGCGCGTCGAGCTGACCGAGCATAAAGACACCGACTTCACGAAGGCCGAGGGCACGCCTTCCGTGATCCGTCTGCGAATCTTCAAGCGGACGCTGGAAGGCGATCTCATACCGGGGCATTACGAAGATTTCCAGATCGCTTCACTGGGAGAGCTGGCCGAGCAAATTGAAAAATACGTGCAATTAGCGATCGGCGCGAACCTGCGCGAAAACGTTGAATAAGTAACGATTGGGCTGCCACCCATCCGAGATAAAGATGGATTATCAGTATCATTGATATGACGAATCTTTCGATTCAAGAAAGCGATGAGGGTATTGTTGTCGTGGCAAAAATCGTGCCGGGCAGCAGTTCGACGCGAATCTGTGGTCTGCTCGATGGGATGCTGAAAGTCAAAGTCGCCGCCCCGCCGGAGAAGGGAAAGGCGAATCAATGCCTGCTTCGGTTCCTCGCGAAGAAACTGGAGATCAAGAAAAACGCCGTGAGTCTCATCTCCGGAAAAACCAATCCCGTAAAGCAAGTCCAGATTATCGGAATCTCCCCCGAGACGCTGCTGAAGAAGCTGAATCTAATGGAACAGGACGTTTGCGAATGACTGACGATTCGACATTCGAGCTTCGAGACGGAGTGGATGAGACCTCGCTGAAGCATATGCTGCACCTGGCGGCGCCGATGGTCGTCACGACCGTCTCCTTCACAATTATGCAATTCGTGGACCGGTTTATGGTCTCGCGTCTGGGGACGAACGCGCTGGCGGCGATCTTGCCGGCGGGATTCGCGAGCTTTCTGCCCGGCGGCTTTGCGATCGGCGCGATGACGAGCCTGAACACGTTCGTCAGTCAAAGCCTGGGCCGGGGCGACCGGAAGGCCTGCGCGAATTACTACTGGCAGGCGATCTATATGGGCCTGGCCTATTTTGTCATCGTCATTGCGATCATGTGGCCGACGGCTCCACGGCTTTTTAAGATGATGGGTCAACCGCCCGCGATCATCGAGATGGAAGTCATATATTTTCGCATTATTCTCTATGCCCAAATCATCGCAGTGATCAACTGGGCAAGCAGCCAGTTCTTCATGGGCATCCATCGACCGATTATCACAATGTGCGCCTCGCTGTGCGGGCAAGCGGTTAACGTCATCGCCAACTATGTGTTGATTTTTGGAAAATTCGGTTTTCCCAGGATGGGCATCGCCGGCGCGGGCTGGGGAACGTTTATCGGGATCACCGTGGCGGCCGGGATCAATATGGCCGTATTTCTGACTGGCCGTATCAATAAACGGTTTGAGTCCAGGCGGGCGCTCGATATCCACTTTGGTAAAATACTGGACTTGCTGAAAGTGGGACTTCCCGCCGGATTCGGGCTGATGGTCAACGTCGCGTTCTGGGGTGTGATCCTGGTTGGGCTGGTCGGTCGATTCGGCACCGAAGCGCTGGCGGCCACGAGCGCCGTTCTTGCCTTTACCAGCCTGTCGGTCATGCCGGTCGTGGGGATGGGGACGGCCTTGACCGCAGCGGTTGGAAAGACCATCGGCCACGGGAAAAAAGACCTGGCGATGAAACAGACCAGCGTCTGCCTGAGAGTGGCATTGATGTATATGGGCCTCGTGGGGCTCTGTTTCTTTCTATTTCGATATGAACTGATGTCGTTTTGGACCACCGATCCCGAAAGAGACCGGGGCGTGATTGAAGCGGGGGCGGATATCCTGATCTGCGCGGCCGTGTACCAGATGTTCCACGCGGCGCGAACGATTTACAGCGGCGCTTTGCGCGGGGCGGGCGATACGGTCTGGCTGGCCATCATCTCGGGAGCGGGCGCAGTAATCGTTTTATGGCTGGGCGGCGCAATCATGGCGGTGGTTTTCCCGGCGCTCGGGGCGCTGGGACCGTGGATGGCGGCGGCGTTGAGCATTATCTCCGTGGGCCTGGCTAATCGCTGGCGTTTCAAGAGCAAGCGCTGGATGAACATCGACCTCTTCAAGCGGTACGAACCGAGTGTCCCTCTCCAGAACGGAGCACCGGCGGAATAAAAAATCGCGATCGTTAATCTTTGAGCCTTCGCAGCTTGATGTTGCGGATCGCCCCGCTCGTCTGCCAAGTGGCGACGCCCATCGGCTGACAGAGGTCCATTTCGATTCGCGTATCGATTTTCCGGCCGGAGATGTCCATATCCACAAGCGCCTCTTCCTCCTTGTCGAGCCAGGCCTGAATCCTGCCGGGCGTGACACGCAGACGAACGTGGTACCATCGGCCGTTCTCGAAGGAAATAAACTGCGTGGTCTCGTTATTGGCGGCATCGTAGTAGTCGATGTTGGACAGCCCGCAGAGGGTGCCGCCCCAGCCGCCGAGGACGAGCGAGCAATGATTCGCATCGACGGGAAACGTTAGGCCGCAGAAAAAGTCGCTGCCCGAAACCCGCATGGCTTCCAGTGTGATTTCATAGTTCATCCGGACCAGCGGGCCGTCCCAGGTGATGCCGGTCATATCATTGCCCATTTCGAGGATGATGCTTTCGTCCTTGACGTACACCTTTCCCTGTCCGCCGAAATCGGTGATCTTCCAGTGTCCCAACGTTTTGCCGTCGAAAAGGCTCATCTCGGTCGGCGGCGCCGACGGCGGGGTTGGTACCTCGACCGGCGGACTGGGCGCAACGTTCGATTCACTCGAAGCGACATCCACCTCCGTCGAACCCGCCTTCGGACAACATTCGTGACAGGCTCCGATGATGAAAAGTCCGAGTATGAGCATGGTGAAGAGCATGATACGCATCATATTTCTCCCATGATTAAAGAATAACATTGAAAGAACCGACTTACAACGTATAGAGTATATAGTAGGTGTGACCGATGAAAAAGAAGTTTTTGATAACAATTTGCCTGTTGATTCTCCCCACCTGCCTTCATGCGCGCAACACCGGTCCTCTGGCGAATGCGTACAAATCGGGGCTGTATGCCAAATCCATCGAACAAGTCCTTCGACTCAGCGAAGATGATGTTGACTTGGCCACCGCCGCTTTGATTGTCTCGGAAAACTGGAGCGATATGGTTTACGGGCGAAGATACCTCGTCCGTCTGGACGATATGGCTCTGAAGATACGCGATAGACTCAAACGTCAAAAGCTCAAAGCGGACTATAGAGCCATTTCCGTGATGAACGAATATTTGTTCAATGAGCTGGGTTTCAGTTCGATCTCGGAGGCAACCAATCCGCAGAACCTGTTTCTTCATACCGTGATGGACACCAAACGCGGATATTGCCTGAGCCTGTCGATTCTCTATCTGTCCGTCGCCGAACGGGTGGGTCTGCCGATGTACGGCGTCGTCGTGCCGGGACACTTCTTCGTTCGATATGACGACGGCAAGCGGCAATTCAATATCGAAACGACGAGCAACGGCGGCACGGCGACCGATGAGCACTACATCAAAAAGTTCAAGGTGCCCAAAGGCAATAACCATATTTACATGAAGAACCTGAACAAGATTCAAACCCTAGGCTGTTTCTTCAACAATCTCGGGAACAGCTACA
>Ga0272441_10013554_pt1 | contig 11702 bp, 9 predicted proteins | sample SSMProp6N_FD_193582 | JGI IMG/M metagenome (GOLD analysis project Ga0272441, IMG submission 193582) | Marine sediment archaeal communities from Little Sippewissett salt marsh, Falmouth, MA, United States - SSM-Prop-6N | ecosystem: Environmental > Aquatic > Marine > Wetlands > Sediment ... | reverse complement strand
CGTCCGCCATCTCCTTTGTGAAGCTGACCGGTGGAGTGAAGGAACCGAGGACCGTACCCGACCGTGACGGCGACGCCGAACCGATCTCGGATTGCCGCTTGAAGCGCGTGCAATGCATTGGAGAAGCCGTTCGAAGCGGGCAAGTACGCATGGACCCCGACGTAATCGCCCTGAGAGAGATCGGCAAGACCCGCGATCAGGCCGCGTGCGTCGAGTGCGCGGTCGGTCAACGTGGGGACGGATCCCGTCCGACGCGCGACATCAGCCGCCTCCCGCGCGAGGCGCTTGGCGGACTCAACGTTCGGCTGATCGAACGGATGAACGCCGAGGAGGTGACAAGCGATCGCCGTGGCCATCTCCCAGAGGAAGAACTGGCCGGACAGATCCGTGGAATCCGAGACGTCGACCCGCGCAACCGGATGTCCTGCGTGCACGAGAGCATCCGCGGCGGATTGGAGATCAGAATCGCCGCCGTGGCTGATCAGGACGAGCGCCCGATCCTCGCTGTATCGCGTTGCGCGAGTGCCTGCGAGCTCGAGGACGGGAAGGATGCCGGTCCCGTCCTTTCCCGAACTCTCCGCAATGAGCTGTTCGATCCAGTCTCCGAACGGCGCGAGCGTCCGTGACGTGAGAAAGGTTGCCTTGTCGCGTCCGGCGAGCGCGGCCGCGCCGAGGTAGCAGCCCAGCTGAAGCGCCGGATTGTCCTGCGGAGGCACGTCGCCTGAACAGGTCCTGGCGACGTCCTGCGCAGTGCAGAGCCACGTTTCGAGATCCAATCCCAGCAGCGCGGCGGGGACCAGGCCGAACAGCGAGAGTGCCGAGTAGCGACCGCCGATGTCCGGAGGGTTCAGGAAGGTCTTGCGGAATCCCACGCGAGCGGCCTCGCCAGCGAGCGGGGACCCCGGATCGGTGATCGCGGCGAACCGGCGCCCCGGATCCGAAACGCCTTGAGACACGAGCGCGCGATAGAAGTACTGGAATAGGGACACGGTTTCCGACGTCGTGCCTGATTTGGTGGCCACGAGGAACAGTGTCTTCACACGGCGCGCATTCCGGGCGGTGCGAAGAACGCTCTCCGGATGTGTGGAGTCGAGTACCTCAAGGGACAGCGCGCCGGGCCGAGGCGGGAAGATCCTCGCCAGCGTGTCCGGGGCTAGGCTCGATCCCCCCATTCCCAACAGCACCACGTGCGCGAACCCCTCGCCATGTAACGACGTAGCGAACTCGCGAAGCGACGGAATTCGGGCCGGCATCGTTTGCGGGAGCCTCAGCCACCCGAGTCGATTCGTGATCTCATCCGGGCGGGACGACCAGATCGTGTGGTCGGCGGCGAAGATCCTCGGGACGATCTCGTCTGCGGTCAGCTGCTGGAGTGTTTGGGAGAATCCGCCGGGGGGATTCAAGATCGTGACGCTCATCGTCCGACCTCGGTTGTCGTGATGCCCTCGCTGTGCGCAGTCTGTGACGCAGCGTAGGCGACGGCGCCGCGCAGGGGCGCCAGCGGAGCGCAAAGGACCGAGAGCGGTGTCCGTTCGAGCCAATCGGCAAACCGGCCCTTGGCGGCGAACCGGCCCAAGAACGCGGGGGTCTGAAGGAACGGGAGAAGGCGCCGAGGGAGGCCGCCGGCCAGAACGACACCTCCCGTCGCGAGCGTCTTGAGCGCGAAGTTGCCGGCCTCGGCCGCGAGGATTTCGCTGAACATGTTAATGGTCTGAACGCACAGCGGGCTCTCGCCCTTGAGCGCCGCGGCGACGACCACGGGTGTGATGTCCGCAGCCCCGTCGATCTGTGCTTGGATCGCAGGAATCTCGGCGAACGCTCCCTGTCGGGCCAAGTGGCGATAGATGTTCCCGATGCCGTATCCCGAGCAAACGCGCTCGACGCTGACGTGCTCGTACTCCGCTCGAAGCGTGGACAGCAGCCGATCCTGTGCCTCGTTGCAGGGTGCGAAGTCCGCGTGCCCGCCCTCCGTCGCGTGGGCTGAGTAGGATGTCCCGTCCCACGTGAGAAATGCTTCGCCCAGTCCGGTTCCGGGGGCGACCACCGCAACCGATCCGGCGGCGCGCCTCACGCCGACCTGAAGAACGACCAGATCGGAGGGATCCAGACTCGGGACTGACCATGCCGTCGCTTCGAGGTCGTTCAGAAGCTTCACAGTGCGGATTCCGTGCGCTTCCTCGACCGACCGTTCGGCGATTTCCCACGGCAGGTTGGTGATCCGGGCACGGCCGTCGACGACGGGACCCGCAACGGCCAAGACGGCTTCAGTCGGTTGTCGCGACGATGCCAGGTAGTGTTCGAGGACGTCGTCAAACGACACATACTCCCGGGTGGGGTACGTGCGAACGTCGGTGAGCAATCGGAGATCGTCTCGGAGATCGACCCACGCAAGAACCGCCTTGGTTCCGCCGACGTCGGCAATGAGAAGACGTTCATCGGATCTACGCGTCATGGACATACCTCTATCTCGCTTGCCAAACGCTCAAACCAACGTTTGCTCTACCTCAGGGTCGAATACGTGGAGCGTCTTGAGGTTGACAGTCAGGCGAATGATGGAATCCAGCTCCACCTGCTTGTGCGGATCGAGGCTGGCGACAATCTGCGTCTCGTCCACATACCCGTACACAAGCAGCGTGTGCCCCAGCTGTTCGAGCACGGAAACGCGTAACTCTACAGTATTTTCCGTCTCGTCGACGGGGCCGTCGAGATCCTCCGGGCGGACGCCCACGGTCACTGCGTTCGGCAACTCCACGCGTGATTGCTCGGGGGAAAGAGCAATCCTAAACCCATTCCCGGTCAAGACAGTGCGATCGCCATCTTGTACGACGGCTGCGGGGAAGAAATTCATCGCCGGACTGCCGATGAAGCCCGCGACGAATTGATTCGCAGGATGGTCATACGTCTCTTGCGGAGGCGCATACTGCTGAATGACGCCGTCCTTCATGACGGCGATGCGATCGCCCAGCGTCATCGCTTCGACCTGATCGTGCGTGACGTAGATCGTGGTCGTTTGCAGCTTGTTGTGCAGCTCCTCGAGCTCGGTTCGCATCTGCACCCTAAGCTTCGCGTCCAGATTGGAGAGCGGCTCGTCGAACAGGAAGACCTGTGGATTCCGCACGATGGCCCGACCGACCGCGACACGTTGCCGCTGCCCTCCGGACAGCTCACGCGGTTTGCTCTTCAGCTTCTCCTCGATTCCGAGCAACTGTGCGGCCTCGTGCACGCGCTGGTTGATCTCGCCTTTCGGAGTCTTGCGGAGTTTCAGGCCGAAGGCCATGTTGTTGAAGACGTCCATGTGGGGGTACAGCGCATAGTTCTGGAAGACCATCGCGATGTTACGATCTTTCGGCGGCACCTTGTTGACGACGCGCTCGCCGATCTTGATCTCCCCTTCCGTTGCCTCTTCCAACCCCGCGACCATCCGCAACGTCGTCGTCTTCCCGCATCCGGACGGTCCCACGAGGACGGTGAATTTGCCGTCCTCGATGACCATCGATAGGTCGTCGACGGCCGTGAAGTCGCCGAACCGCTTGGTGATTCCCGTCAGTGTGACCTCTGCCATTCCGCCTCCTTCATTCGCTGTGCCGCTTCGCGAGTTCGACCTGCAGCGCAGGATACAGGGCGCGCGGGATCCAACGCAACGCTTGCTGCGCTCGCCGCTTCGTGGAACCTTCTTGCTGACCGCATCATCCTCATCCTCGATCGATGTCGTGCCGCGACACAGGACCGGAACGTGGACCGTTGGACGCGATGCAGGCGTCCGCACGTGTCGACAAGGGCTACGTGACCTCGGGAATCTCGACGTCTCGCAGGTACGCCGCCGCCTGCTCCGGTGGCATCGGGTTGATGTAGAACCCGGTTCCCCACTCGAATCCGGCCACACGCGTCAGTCTCGGCAAGATCGCGATTCTCCAGTGATAGTCATACGGCAACGTCGACCAGTATCCCGGCTTTCCCGGCCTCGCTACCGGATTGGGCGTCGTTTTCAGCACGAAGTTGTACGGCACGTTTCCCAATAACGTCTTCAGTCGCCGCGTGGTGCGGATCAGCGTTCGCGCAAGTCCGACCTTCTCTTCGGTCGTCATCGACGTGAAATCGTGAGAGTGCCGCTTCGGATAGATCACGAGTTCGAACGGGAAGCGGGCATCGTACGGTGCCCAGGTTACGAACCCGTCCGCATCTTCGACGAGTCGCTCGCTGGTTCGCAGTTCGGCAAGCATGATGTCGCAGAACAGACATCGTTCCTTCCGTTCGTAGTAGGACCTCGCGATGTTCAGCGAGTCTCGCACCTCTTGAGGAACGATCGGGGTGGCGATGATCTGTGAATGCGGGTGCAGGAGGGACGCCCCCGCTTCCTTTCCGTGATTCTTGAAGAGCTGGATGTAGTGAAAGCGCGAATCCTTCATCAATGCCGTGAGCCGTACGATGTAAGTGTCGACGATGCGTACGGCTTGCGCCTCGTCGTAATCGGCGAACTCGCAATGGTGGTCGGGGGTTTCGATGACGATCTCGTGAGCTCCCACGCCGTGCATCCGGCCGTAGAGCCCTTCAACCGATTCTCGCCCCAGCGCGTCGTGGGGCTGAAGCGCGGGGTACTTGTTCGGAACGACGCGGACCGCCCATCCCGTACCATCCGGAGACGGTACGCGATACAACTCCTCCGGCGTCTCGTCCTCGCGACCGACACAGAATGCACAGCTGTCCGGCATCCGGTCCGTGAGTTCGGAGCTCCGCCGCTTGAAATCCACTGGGCGTCGGCCGCGCTCGGGGGCAACGATCACCCAACGATCATGGATCGCTCCGCGTCGAAGTTCAGACATCCCTCTCCTTGTCGGTGCATGGGTATTTCGGAGGTGATTGTAGCGGAATCAGCCTCTCGCCGCCTCGTCCGCAGACCCAGCGGGGCTGCATTACGGTCTGCTTCCCGCGACAGATCGTTGGCGAGCTAGATGAGCGTTTGCCGGGTCTCGGGATCGAATGCGTGCAGCGTTCGGAGGTTGACGGAAAGCCGAATCACCGTATCGAGCTCGACGTCCCGGTGTGGATCGAGGCTGGCGACGATTTGCGTGTCGCCGACGTATCCGTAGACGAGCAACGTATGCCCCAGCTGCTCGAGGACGACAACGTGCGTTTGGATCGTGTTCTCTTCCTCCGTGACCGGCCCGTCGAGGTCCTCGGGTCGAATGCCGACCAGGACATCGGACGGCAAATCGAGCGGGACCGTTTCGGCCGGAACGCGGATCGCGAACGACGGAGGAGACGTCAGTAGGATGTCTGCCCCTTCGATGGTTGCCGTTGCGGGCAGGAAGTTCATGGCTGGGCTGCCGATGAAGCCGGCGACGAACTGGTTCGTCGGATGATCGTAGGTTTCCTTGGGGGACGCGTACTGCTGAATGACGCCGTCCTTCATCACTGCTATCCTATCGCCCAGGGTCATCGCCTCGACCTGGTCGTGGGTGACGTAGATGGTCGTCGTCTGCAGCGTGTGATGGAGTTGCTCCAGCTCGGTCCGCATCTGAACGCGAAGCTTCGCATCGAGGTTGGACAGCGGTTCGTCGAACAGGAAGACCTTGGGGTTGCGAACGATGGCTCGTCCGACGGCGACGCGCTGTCGCTGCCCACCGGACAGCTCTCGCGGCTTGCTCTTGAGCTTCTCTTCGATGCCGAGCAGCTCCGCAGCATCGTGAACGCGCTTGCTGATTTCGGCTTTCGGCGTCTTGCGCAGCTTCAGACCGAACGCCATGTTGTTGTAGACATCCATGTGGGGGTACAACGCGTAGTTCTGAAACACCATCGCGATGTCCCGATCCTTCGGAGGAACCTTGTTGACGACGCGTTCACCGATCCGGATCTCCCCGTCGGTTGCCTCCTCGAGGCCCGCGACCATCCGCAGCGTCGTTGTCTTCCCGCACCCGGACGGGCCGACCAACACGGTGAACTTGCCGTCCTCGATCTCCATCGAGAGGTCGCGAACCGCGGTGAAGTCGCCGAACTGTTTGGTAATCCCCGTTAATGTGACTTGCGCCATGATGCCTCCTTGAGGTGTACTAGCCCTTCACCGATCCGGCGAGGATGCCGCGGACGAAGTACCGCTGCAGTCCGAAGAACACGGCGAGCGGCAAGGCCATCGATACAAACGCTGCGGCGGTCAGCAACTCCCAATCCTGCCCCCGATTCGTCACGAGGTTCGCGATCGACACGGTCAACGGTGCGACGTCCGGCAGCGCCCCCAGATAGACGAGTCCGACGATTAGATCGTTCCAGATCCACAAGAACTGGAAGATGAACACGGACGCGAGTGCGGGAACGGAGATCGGCATGACGATCCTCGAGAACGTCTTGAATGGCGATGCGCCGTCGATGGCGGCCGAGTCGAACAGATCCTTGGGAATGCCGGCCATGAAATTGTGAACGAGATAGGTGGTCAGCGGCAATCCGTACGCGGTGTGTGCCAGCCAGATCCCCGGGAACGTTCCCGCGAGCCCCAGCTTGCTGTAGATCGGCAACACCGGGATGAACGTCATCTGTAGCGGGATCACCATCAGCCCGACGACCATCATGAACAGCACGCGTCGGCCGCTGAATCGCATCCACGCGAAGCCGAACGCGGCGAACGAGGCGATGAACGTGGAGATGGCGGTGGCCGGAATGCTGATGAACAGACTGTTGCGGAATGCAAGCCCCAGCCCCTGATCGCGCAGCACGCCGACGTAGTTCTGCAATGAGAACTGCCCCCCACTGAAAAGCCTCGGAAACACGGTCCACCATCCACTGCCGGCGACGTTGGACGGATCCCGGAAGGACGTGATCAACAGGCCGAGCGTGGGAATGAACCAGATGCCGACGAAGAAGAGAATCGCCAGGTGAAGCGGTGTTCTTGCGACAGTCTTTCGCAGATTCATCATCGAGCTCCTTCCTGAGAGACGAACCGGCGGATATTGACGATCATGAACGGCACGATGAGCAGGAGGAGGACGACGGCGATGGCACTCGCGCGCCCGTAGTTGTTGTAGTTGAACATCTCCTTGTACATGCGGTTGGCGATGACCTCGGTGCTGTAGTTGCCGTTGGTCATGACGTAGACGATGTCGAAAACCTTTAGGACCTGCACGACCATTGTGGTGGCCACCACGCCCGCGGTTGGTCCGAGCAGCGGGAGGATGACGTTGCGGAACACGCGCCATTCGCTGGCGCCATCGATCCGCGCGGCTTCGAGCAACGCCCTGGGAATATTCTTGTAGGCCGCCGAGAAGATGATCATGCAGAACCCCGTCCAGATCCAAACGCCGACGACGATCAAGCAGAAGTTGTTGATCCACGGGCGCTCGATCAGCCAGCCGAGCGGTTCCCCCCCGAGTGCGACCACGATCCCGTTGAGCAGACCGATTTGGTCGAGGTGCGCCGGCTTGTACGCGTAGATGAACTTCCAGATGATCGACGCGCCCACCATCGAGATGGCGGCGGGGATGAAGATGATCGACTTGGCAATCTTCTCGTACTTGACGCGATCAAGCATCACCGCCAGGGTCAAGCCGAATCCCACGGTGCACGCGGTGAACAGCACGGCCCACAGCGCGTTGTTGCGTAGCGAGGTCAGCATGATCTCGTTCGTGAACACGTACTTCCAGTTGGTCAAGCCGACGAATTCGACGTTCGGCCCGAACAGCGTAGTGCCGCGGCCGAAGAACGAGCGAATGACGGTCATGACGGTCGGATACACCAAGAAGAACCCGATCAACAGCAACGCCGGGGCGACGAACGCCCACGAATTCCAATGTACCGATCGAAACCGTCGAGCGATGGCTCGGCCGATGCCCAGCGTCAAGCGCCCCGGCGCGGATCGTTCGAATGCGCGGACCCACCGCTCCCGGACGCGGCGCTGGGGGTTCTCCCCGTAGGATTCCGGGATCTTCCCCGCCATGATGCCTCCCCCCATTTCCGAGGTAGAAGGGAAGCCGGAGCCTTGCGGCTCCGGCTTCCGTTTGCTCCTAGTACGCGTCCTGGGCGGAAGCCTCGATGTTCTCGAGCACCGTATCCAGGTCAATCCCACTCACGTAGTCCAGGATGCCGGACCAGAACGAACCGGCGCCGACCTCTCCGGGCATCAGGTCGGATCCGTCGAAGCGCGACACGGTCGCGTTCAACAGCATCTCCTGCGCCTGGCGTGTGATCGGATTGGAGAACTGGGCCGGATCTGCATCCACATAGGCGGACAGCTCACCGAGTTCGGAGCTCCAGATGTTTGCCGCCGCTTCCGACGTCAGGAACTGCGCGAACTTGATGACCTCCGGTCGGTTGTTGAAGACGGTCACGACGTCGCCCGATACGAGCAACGGAATCGATCCGTCCGGCGTCGCATCATCTTCGATTCCCGGCAACGGGAAGATGGCGTAGTCCTCGCCAGCCACGAGATTCGGGAAGTGGTCCGTGATGAACCCGTTGATGAACGTGGCTTGCTTCTGCATGTAGGCCGCCGGCGGGTCGAGGAACAACGGATCGGCGGCGTCGCCGAAGTTCGTCGTCAACGCGCCCGTCGCGCCACCGAGGACGTAGTTGTTGGCGAATAGATCGCCGAAGACCTCGAACGCGTCCTTGACGCGCGGGTCCGTCCACGGGACCTCGTGCGCGACCCACTGGTCGTAGAAATCCGCTCCGGCAGTCCGGAGAATGATGTCTTCGATCCAGTCGGTGCCCGGCCAGCCACTGGCGGCGCCGGACTCGAGGCCGATCGACCACGGGACGCCGCCGCCGGCGATGATCTGCTCACTCACCGCCTGAAGTCCTTCCCACGTGGTCGGCACGTTGTAGCCGTTGGCCGCGAATTCCTTCGGGTTGTACCAGACCAAGCTCTTTACGTTCGGGAAGATGAACAGCCCGTACAGGCCGCCGTCGTACTCCCCGATCGGGACGAGCGCCGGGTTGATGTCCGATGTATCGACGAGCCCGGTCAGATCGACGATCTGGCCGGCATCCGCCCACTGTTTCATCGTCCCGATCCACGGGTGCGGGGTTAGGTCCGGCGGGTTGCCCTGCGCGAGGCGCGTCGCCAGCAGCGCGGGGCGGTCGCGGCCGACCACCTCGACGATGATCGTGATGTCGGGATTCTCCTCTTCGAACGCCGCCACGATCTTCTGGAACGCCGGAGCTTGTTCCCCCGGCCATCCGTGCATGACCGTGACGTACTTCATCTGTGCGAAGCCCGCAAGGCTCACGAGGGCGAGCACAGACAGGATCGTAAGTACTTTACGCATTATTGCCTCCTTGTTGCGTGGTTCGATTGCTCAAGTTCCTTTCCCAATTGCGAATCCTGAACCCTGCACATCACCTCCTGAGGTTGTGTGAATGACTTGCACGAGAGGAAGGGCCGGCCGATGACGCGCACGCGCTGAACGCGTGCGCCTGTCCCTGAGCATCATTCCCTGAGTACCCACCGGCACCTTCCTTTCGTCTTACGATCCGGGATCGATCTCCCGAACCGAGTAGTCCTTCGTCACGAGAATGTGTGACCGCGCTCTGTGCGTACGAATGATTCCGTGTTCGACCTCCAAGACACGTTCGATGAACGGATCGAACGACTCGCGATCGCGCTCACGGCGCGTCTCCAACGTTTGGTGGTAGTCTCGATCGATGAAGATCCTGACGTCGGGACTTGACAGGAGAGACACGTAGGTTCCTTCGACGAGGACGGCACGGCATGCCGACGTCTGCAGCGTCTCGCTCGTGATGCGGTCCTCGTTGTAGAGCACAAGGGGTTTCTCGAGTCGTGAAGCCCCGCGTAACACAGCGATAACGTCCCGATCCAAGCGATCGAGGTCGACCTCTTGAGGTCCCACCCAGGCGATGTCGCTCCGCCGCCTGGCGTCGTTGCTTCGAGGAGGAAGCCGGAAATAGTCGTCCTGCTGAAGAATCACCGACGAAACCGAGCGCTCGGTCAGCGCGGCCTGCAGCGCCGCCGCCAGTTCGGACTTCCCACTGCCCGATTCGCCGGCGATTCCGACGGCCACGCGTTCTGAATCGACCGAGAGACGATCGGTCAACAGGTCGGCGATCTGGGCCGCCGCGGCACGGTGATGCGATTGAATCACGAGCACGTCACCGCGCATCGTCACCCCCCCCCGCCCCCTTCTCTCGATAGGTGGCCTCGAATCGGGATGCGATGGCATCCCAACCGTACTGCTCGACCGCCTTTCGGTGAGCATTGCCGCCGAAGGCGGATCGCTTCTCATCATCGGCAATCAGCGACGCGATCAGTGTCGCGAACTCCTCAGAGTCTTCGGGATTGCCGAGCAATCCATCGACGCCATCGTCAATGACCTCGGCAGGGCCGCCGTTGTCGGTGGAGACCACGGGGATTCCACTGGCCATCGCCTCGAGCATCACGATGCCGAACGGTTCGTAGCGCGAGGGAAGCACGAACAGATCCGATGCGTTGTAGTATTGCGGGAGAATGTCTTCATCGAGGACCGGCAACCAGGTGAGATGGGCCGATACGTCGAGTTCATCGATCAACCGAGCGATCTTCTCGTTCTCTGACGCTTCGGCGTCGCTCCCGTGCCCGGCGCTCATCACGAACGATGTCGGCGTAAGCTCCGTTTGCGCAACCACGCGAGCTGCAGCTCGAACGAATAAGTCCAGCCCCTTTCGTTCGTCGAGCCGTCCCAGCGACAGCACGGTCAGGCGGTCCTGAAGGCCCAGTCGGCGACGATGCGTGGACGCGGGTTCGCGAGGTCGGAAGACCCGCGTGTCTACGCCCGGCGGGATCACACAGATGCGTTCCGCAGGTACGCCGTAGTGGGATGTGATCTGCCTCTTCTCGATTTGGGTGAGGCCAATCACGCAGTCGCAGGCTCGGTAGACGTCCTCCTCGATTCGGATGCGATCGGCGTACTGATAGCGTTCGGCGTCGGGAAGGGATTGCATTTTCACCTTACCCAGCGAGTGGGTCGAATGGAACCAAGGCTGGGACGAACGAATCCGGGACGCAACATAGCCGCCATCCCAGTAGTGTGAATGAAGAATCTCATCACCGGCGAGCGTGGCGACCGCGCGCTCCGCGAATTCATCGAGGTAGGGAAGAATCTCCTCCTTCGGGACGAACCCGGACGGGCCGCACGGGATCCGGATGATGGATGCTCGCTCCGCGAAGTCCTCTTGCGGCGGACGTCCATCGCTCCGATCTCTCGTGAATACGGTGACACGGATCCCTGCAGCAGAGAGGTGCTTCGACAGCTCGCGGACGTACACGCACTGTCCACCGATGTCCGGCTCGCCGATCCGGCCGAGCGGATCTCCGTGAGGTGTGAGCATCACCACGTGGTTGCTAGGCAACGATCACCTCCAGATCCGGATTTGCCTCCCGCAGAGGCGCCAGTACGTCTTTCGTCGCGGATCGATCCGTGATGAACTTGTGGACGCAATCCAATGGGGCGATGCGCGCGAGGCTCTTGACCCCCACCTTGGACGCGTCGGCAAGAACGATCACCTCGCTTGAACAGTCGATCATCTTCTGCTTGATTCCGACTTCCAGGCAGTTGTTCACCGAGATCCCGGCAGGGGCAATCCCATTCACGCCGAGAAACACGCGGTCGAAGTTGAGTTCATTGAGATGTGAGGCTGCGAGCTTGCCGACGAAGCACAACGCAGGCCGATAGAGAATGCCGCCGATCTGGATCAACTCGACGTGCGGGGCATCCACCAGTTTG
>Ga0272441_10013552_pt1 | contig 11702 bp, 11 predicted proteins | sample SSMProp6N_FD_193582 | JGI IMG/M metagenome (GOLD analysis project Ga0272441, IMG submission 193582) | Marine sediment archaeal communities from Little Sippewissett salt marsh, Falmouth, MA, United States - SSM-Prop-6N | ecosystem: Environmental > Aquatic > Marine > Wetlands > Sediment ... | reverse complement strand
ACCTGTTGGGAAGGTGTCTGTATCAATTTTTCAGGTTGCTGTTTTATGCCGGTAACATTTTCAGGTGATATAATAGATTTTCCACGTTGAATTAATAGTGTATCATATGACAGATTAAGTGCCATCTCTTCATTATCCCTGTTGAGCAAAGGAGGAATACTAATAAAACTAACGATCAGTAATGCAACTGCAGCTGCAGCACTAAATCCTGTAATTGTAAGGCGCAGGATTCTTTTTCCCCTGGTTTCCTTCTTCAACAGGTTTTTTTGTCTGAAGGCAATTTCAGGAGCTTTCAGCCTTGTTCTCTGAATTGCATCAAATATTCTTCTGTTGTCCTTATTTTGAGAGAGATTATCCTCGAGTTCTTTTATGTGAGAAGCCGAAAGATCGTTTTCGAGGTAAGCAACCGAAAGATATTCGATCTGGGATGGAGGAAGATCTGCAGGATCCTTTTTAAGCATGTCTTTTTTGAAGGAAGACTCCTTTTGAGGTTTAAGCTGTGTAATAGCCAAAGAATCAGCTTCTTCTTTGAGATCCGGATTTTCATTCAGGAAAGCCATGAGCATCTCAACCTGCTTATCGTCAAGTTTGCCATCGAGCCAGTCAATAAGCCATATTTCGTAATTTGATCTGTCAGGCTTCATGGTTATAAAACGGTTTCAATTTTTCCTATGTAGTTCTTTAAAGCAATCCTTCCACGGTAAATGTATGTTTTTACCTGTGGTTCTGTCAATCCTGTTATTTCACCTATCTCCTTATAGCTGTAACCCTCATAATCGCGAAGCAGAATTACGCTTCGTTGTTGTTCCGGAAGACGTTCCAGTGCTGAATGGAGAATTTCATTAAGATCGGTATATTCTGATTCGTATGTAAGATCTTTTTCACCGTAATCTTCAATTATTGTCATCCTTTTTTCTTTACGGATAATATCTATCATGGTATGATAGGCTGTTGAGAAAAGCCACGATTTTACCACAACATATTCTATTTCTGACACATACCTCCATAGCTTCTCATAACTATCCTGGACAATATCGTTTGCACGGTCTTCATCCCTGATATCGGCACGGATGAACCGGTAAACGGAATCTGCATATTCCTCAACAGATCTGTTATATTCCTCTACTGTCATCTTACGGTTTACAATGCAAAGACGAATGTAATATCAAAATGTTACAAAAGCATAAAAATATCCGATAGTAGTTTAGCTACGCCGTCATTCGATTGTTATTGGCTTCGCGTCATTGGCTTTGCGTCATTGGCTTTGCGTTATTCATATGTACACAATTGAATGACCATTGAATGACCATTGAATGACCATTGAATGACTATTGAATGACTATTGAATGACCATTGAATGACCATTGAATGACCATTGAATGACTATTGAATGACTATTGAATGACCATTGAATGACTATTGAATGACCATTGAATGACTATTGAATAACTGTTTATTATTCCTGTGGCTGATACACCCTTACCCAGTCAATTTCCATGGCAGTCATACCGTTGATGGGTTTATCGAGGCCCCCCGAGAATACCATGTACATCGGTTCCTGCGGAACATCATTTGTTTGTGTAAATGCCTCAACATCATTTACTTTCCATACAAGCTTGTTGGGGGTCCATTCAAGTGTATATATGAAGAAATCTTTGGCATATTTTGATCCGACAGTACCTTTTGCTTTCTTATCTGCAGATGCAAAATAATCAAAAGACACTTTTCCTTTGCCTGTACGGCAGACATTTATATGTGGCGTGATTTTGTCGGCAAGCATCCAGAAGGCCGATTTGGCAGACGGATTGCCCAGTTTTACCTTAGCCTTAAAGGTTCCGTAAAGCTGACGGAAACTTTTACCGGTATTTATTATACCTGATGTATAGTCAAATTCCTTTGTTTTAAAACCATCAGCACTCCACACCTTACCTTCTTTCTTTTGGGGTTTTGTTATGATTTTCAAAAGGCTGTTCTGTAATTCAAAATTCTCGTTTTCGGTATATGCCTGAAGATCATTGCCTACAGTATAATTGTCTTTTAATAGTTTATCACCCCAGTAATAATTCGTCAGCCATTTGTTTCTATCAAGTCTGTCTCCATCAAATTCATCGCTGAAAATAAGTTTCCTGTTCTTGATTACGTCAAACTTATCAGAGTCTTTTACCTTAAAATACCACACAATATCTTCATCCTTTGAGAGTTTGTCATACTCCTGTAACTCTTTGAACATTTCAGTCTTTTCAAATCTTTTCTTATCGAGGAGATACTCTTTCTTGTTTTTAAATTCATCGGATGCCAGATAATCCTTAAGCTCATTATACCTTGCAAGCTTCTGCGAACCGTCAGTATTCAGATAATTAGCATATTCCTTTGATTTCTTGAATGAATAGTACTCCTTAATGTCAGAGCTGGATTTGAGATTCTTATATTCCTGAAACTTTCTTTCATTATCCGATCCCTTGAATTCCTTTGTCTTCATCTTTTCCCTGAATTCAAGAGATTCAACAAGTTTTTCCAGTGATTCATACCCTGAAATCATTTCAGAACCATCCAGTTCCTGGAATTTCTTAAGTGTCTGTCCAGCAAGGGTTTTGAAATAGAGTTTAATATCTTTTGATTTTTGAAGAGATTTAAACTCTTTTTCTTTTTGATTTTCTTCAGAATTCTTGAAGCTTAGCGATTCTATCTCTTTCTTTTTCTGGATAAAATCGGAAGAGGTTACCAGTTCTTTAAGCTCTGAATATTTCGTGAGGGTTTCGGAACCGGAAAATTCATTCAGCTTTTTATATTCAGCTATGAGATCCTTTTCGGCCTGTTCAATTTTTGCCGTTGAGGGAATCATTCCCAGGAGAAACTTTAAACTTGCCATTGTTAATTTATTTAAAGTACAATTGATAAAGATAGAAAATCTTTTCTTAATTCATTAAACAGGGATTTAAATATTAGATTTCCGGATTAACGTAATGATATTTCTTTTGTTGTAAAAAAGTAAGTAAAATACTCTTTTTGTGAACCGGAAATGATATTTTGTGAATTCAAAAGAAAAAAACATTAAAAATATTTGCATTTAATAAAATTATTGTTTTATCTTTGACTGACCGTTCAATCATAAAGGATGTCACCAAGAACACCACAACAGCTTGAGGAGATCAGGGTTGGGAAAAGGAACCTGATAATGGATACCGCTCTTGAACATTTTGCAAAAGAAGGTTATCATGCTACTACAATCAATCAAATTGCTCAAAAGGCTGGTATTTCAAAAGGACTGATGTATAATTATTTTAGAAGCAAGGAAACTCTTCTTAAAGCAATTATTGAAAGATCTATAAAGGAGATTTATAAAGAGTTTGATGTAAACCGCGACGGATATCTTTCAGAGGAGGAATTTGAATTTTTTATAAGAAGAATATCAGTCATCTTAAGAGAACGAAAATCATTCTGGAGGCTATTTTTCCAGATTCTCATGCAGAGTGATGTAAGAAAGCAGTTCCTGGATACATTTCTGGGATCTGATTCACTGATAAAATCAGGTTTCAGTACGAGAGAAGACCTTTTTGCTTCCAGGATTATGAGAATGATAACTGACTATTTCATGCGTAAAAAACTAACAAAGGAGTATGATTATGATCCGGTACTGGACATTCAGATGTTTCTGATAACAATAAAAGGTTTTGCAATAACAACTATCTATACAGACAATTATGAAGAAGTTGATTATGATAGCACAGTCAATAAGATTATTGAATTATATAAATAAACGAATCATGATAAGATTAACACTAAATGTTATATCCCTGATTATTTTATTTGCGGCAGGATCCTCTCTGAAGGCACAATCATTGTCAGCTACAGATATAATAAGAGAAGCTGACGAAAAATTCCGGGGGGAAATGTCGGGTTACAGCGAAATGACAATGACAATTGTAAGACCAACCTGGCAGAGAACTGTCGAATTCAAATCATGGGCCAAGGAGGATGATTATGCCTTAACACTAATTACTGCCCCGGCCCGCGAAAAAGGACAGACATTTCTGAAACGCAGGAATGAAATGTGGAGCTGGAATCCAACGATCAGCCGCCTGATAAAACTGCCCCCTTCAATGATGTCGCAGGGATGGATGGGATCAGATTATACGAATGATGATATCCTGAGGGAATCATCAGTCGTTGATGACTACACACATAGTATCGAAGGTGAGGAAGAGATTGACGACAGGGTGTGCTGGAAGATAAAACTTACTGCCAGGGAAGATGCTGACGTGCTATGGGGCTCACAGATATGGTGGGTTGATAAAAAGGATTACATCATCGTGAAAGCAGAATTATACGACGAAGACGATTATCTTGTAAGGACAGAACGTGGAATGGAAATTAAAACCATGGACGGGAGATTACTGCCTACAGTAATTGAGCTTGTACCCGCCGACAAGGAAGGACATAAAACAATACTCAATATTGTTGAGATGAAGTTTAATATTGATATAGATGACAGCTTTTTCTCACAACAGAATATGAAAACGATAAGATGATACCGGTTACTGGGTCCTGGTTGCTGGGTCCTGGGTTGGGGGTTAATACTAAATACGTGATAACCAGCAACCAGCAACCAGCAACCAGCAACCAGCAACAGAAGATATAACAGCAATTATTTAAAATATGAAAGACTATCAGCTTGCATGGAAAAATCTCTGGCGTAACAGGAGAAGGACACTGATAACAGCAGCATCGGTATTTTTTGCAGTCTTTTTTGCTCTTGTAATGCGGTCATTCCAGCTTGGCGTATACGACAGGATGTTCAAGAATGTAATTGAATCCTATAGCGGTTATCTTCAGTTACAGCATGAAGATTATTTCGATGATCCTATTATTGATAACAGTTTTGAAATTGATCAGGCATTGATAAACGATTTAAAAGAAGATCAAAATGTTAAGGATGTTGTTCCGCGTCTTGAATCTTTTGCCCTTGCAGCATCAGGCAATCATACACAGGGAGTAATTGTGATGGGTATAGATCCTGAGGGTGAAGACAGGGTTTTGAATATCAGGAACAGGCTTGTGAGATATAAACTTAAGGATGAAGTGGTTGATAACCTGATTAATGATACTATTCCGGAGCGAACGAAAAAACTGCTTGATATTTTCAGAAATGAGGCATATACGAGTGCAGAACGGATGATGCAGGATCTTGATATAAGTGAAGAGGACAGTGCATCAATTCTTCCAGTTATCAGGCGTCATGCATCCTTTCCAAATGAATTCCTCACTTCTGACAATGAGGAGGCTGCTGTAATCGGGGAAGGACTTTCAGATTACCTGCAAACAGATATCGGCGATACGATTGTCCTTATAAGCCAGGGATATCACGGAACTTCAGCCGCAGGTAAATATGTGATAAAAGGAATTGTAAAACTTTCCACACCCGATGTTGACAATAAAATTGTGTATTTACCCCTTGAGACTGCAAGATACCTTTATGCAGCACCCGGCATGTCAACAACAGCTGTTATTAGTCTTAACAGTAATGATGATGATGATATTCTTCAAACAGGTATACGTTTAAGGGATCGTATTTCAGAACCCCTGACCATCAAAACATGGCAGGAACTCAACGCATTACTGGTCAACCAGATGGATGCGGATAATAAAAGCGGGATAATTATGATTGCCATTTTGTATCTCGTAATAGCATTTGGTGTCTTTGGAACGGTACTGATGATGATGGCAGAACGTAAAAGAGAATTTGGAATGCTGGTTTCCATAGGTATGCAGAAGCATAAACTTGCTAAGATAGTATCCCTGGAGATGCTTTTTATCGGCTTCCTTGGTGTTGTGGCAGGCAGTATTGCATCACTCCCTGTAGTATTCTATGGAAATATTCATCCACTGAGATTTACCGGAGAATTTGCCAGGATGTACGAAGATTATGGATTTGAACCTATTATGCCTACTATGATGCCCGATTCATATTATATATGGCAAACTGTAGTGGTACTTGTAATACTTGTCATTGCCATTACCTTTAGTACGCGTAAAATATTTAAAATGAATGTAATAAATGCTCTCAGAGCCTAAATAAATAAAACAATGATTACAGCTATTTCCTGGAAAAATGTCTGGAGGAATAAAACCAGAAGTCTTATAGTTATCACTGCGGTAACAATAGGTGTTTTTGCCGGAGTCTTTTCAATGGCGGCAATTAACAGTTCAGTTATTCAGAGAATTGATTCAGCGGTAAATGAAGAACTTTCCCATATACAGGTGAATAACAAAGATTTCCGTAGTAGTGCCGATGTCCAGAATATTATTACTGACTATCCTGATGTTGTTTCGGTACTTGAGTCCACACAGGGTGTGACGGATGTGACCGGCAGGATAATTATAAGGGGCATTGCCTCAACTGCAGCTAAAAGTACGGGAGTCGAAATATCAGGGATTGATGTGAACCAGGAAAGAAAGATGTTCAAATTATATGAGAGAATTATTCCAGGAACAGGTAACTATTTTGAAGAGAATACCAAATTCAACTCAGTACTGATTGGAGAAAAACTTGCGAAAGAACTTAACATTATCAGATATATAATTACAGATGAGTCACTTGAATACCTGGAAGATGAAAGGGTATCGTCAGCAGTTATTTCAAAGCTGGAAACATTGAAAGGCCAGCGATTCACCTCAGATAAGAAGTTTGTTAAGGCATACGAGAAACTACTTGATCCTTCAGAAGCAGAAAAATATTGGTGGCAGATAAAAGAAGCAGCATGGTCTTATCGTGAAGGCTCAAAGCTGATACTTACATTTCTGGATATGGATAATAATCAGACTGGTGCCGCATTCAGGGTATGTGGAATATTCAGGACCAACAATGATATGTTCGAGGAATTTGCAGTTTTTGTCCCTGAAGATGAACTGCGATTGCTTGCAGGAATGGAAGAGGGAGCATACCACAGGGCTATTGCCAGACTCGAAAATGATGATCTTACGCAAAGTGTAACACGGGAAGTGAAGAACAAACTTGCAGATTACGAAGTTATGAGCTGGAAGGAGATCCAGCCCGACCTGGCTATGATAACCGATTTTATAGGTCAGATTTACGCGGTTTTTATGGTTATAATACTGGCTGCCCTGGCCTTCGGGATCGTAAATACAATGCTTATGGCAGTACTTGAAAGAACAAGGGAACTTGGTATGCTCATGGCAATAGGAATGAATCGCAGGAAGATATTTTTTATGATAATGCTGGAATCAATTTTCCTTTCTATTGTGGGAGGTTTTTCAGGTATGGCAGTAAGTGAAATCGTAATTGCAATAACCGGGAAAACCGGTATCAACCTTGTAAAGTATTCTGAAGGTATGGAAGCAATTGGCTATTCAGCTCATCTTTATCCTACCATCGATATACAGTTTTTCATAACCACTACAATCCTTATAGTACTTACAGGGGTATTATCATCGATATATCCGGCACGTAAAGCATTGAAACTTAATCCTATTGAAGCAATAAGAACAGAATAATAACAATATAATACTGATAATCATGAAAGTTATTGAAATCAAAGATCTGCATAAAATATACAACTCAACTGAGGTGAAGGTCCATGCAGTAAATGGTGTTACCCTTGACTTTGATGAAGCTGAGTTTGCAACTATCGTGGGTCCTTCAGGATCAGGTAAGACTACGCTTCTTAACCTTCTCGGAGGCCTTGATATGCCCACTTCCGGGCAGATCCTCATTGACGGAACAGACCTCTCCACTCTGAAACCATCAGCTCTTATTGACTTCAGAATGAGAAATATAGGATTTGTTTTCCAGGCGTATAATCTCTTACCTGTACTGACTGCAGAAGAGAACGTGGAATTCATAATGTCACTACAGAAAATGAGTACCGCAGAGAGGGAGGAGCGTACTATGGAACTGCTTAAGGCAGTCGGACTTGCTGACAGGGCTGACAGCAGACCATCGAAATTGTCAGGAGGACAGCAGCAGAGAGTGGCAGTGGCCAGGGCTCTTGCTTCCCGGCCTAAATTTGTACTGGCTGATGAGCCAACAGCTAATCTCGATTCAAAGTCAGCATCCATATTGCTTGAAATAATGGAAAAACTTAACAAGGAAGAAAAAATTACATTTATTTTTTCAACCCATGATCCCAGAGTAGTAAAAATGGCACATAGGGTTATTACTCTGGAGGACGGGAAGGTTGTATCAGATGAAGAAAGATAAATAATGGATTTTTACCTGAAGATGGTCAAGAAATATCTCATTGTAACCTTTTTCGTTATATTGCTTTTACCGGCAGCCGCTCAGGAAAAACCGGGTCCGCTTACTCTTAATGGCTACATAACCACAATGCAAAGTGCCATGTTTGATACACTTTCAGATCCGGTAATCTATGAGAATCTTATTCATAACAGACTCAATTTCAGAATTTATTTTACTGAGGATATTACCTTTGCAGCAGAATTAAGAAACAGGCTTATTACCGGAGATATGGTAAAAACATATCCGGGTTACTCTGATATGATAGGTACTGATGAAGGATGGGCAGACATGTCGTGGAATATCATGGATGAAAACTCATTTTTGCTTAATACAACTATCGACAGATTATGGCTTGATCTCAATTTCAACAAATTCCAGACAAGAATAGGCCGGCAGCGGATAAACTGGGGCCAGACATTTGTATGGAATCCGAATGATATCTTCAATGCATATTCATTTTTTGACTTTGATTATATAGAACGGCCGGGCAGTGACGCAGTAAGGATACAGTATTATCCTACATTCTCTTCTGCAATAGAGGTGGCTGCTAAAATTGACAGTGATGATGATATTACTGCAGCGGCATTATATCGTTTCAATAAATGGGGCTATGATATCCAGTTCCTGGCAGGTTATTCAAACAGTTCAGATATTGTTGCAGGTATTGGATGGTCAGGAGCAATAAAATCGATTTCCTTCAGGGGTGAGGGTACATGGTTTCAGCCTGCGGAAAATTTCAGCGACACTACCGGTACGGTTATCCTTACGACAGGTTTTGACAAGATCTTTGAAAATAACTCAATGGCACAGCTCCAGGTTATGTACTGCAATAATCCTCTGGATTTGGTAAATTTCACAAGTTTTTACTCAGGTAATCTTTCCGCAAAAGATCTTGCCTTTTCAGAATTTTCAGCATTCGGTCAATTTACCTGGGCAGCCACTCCTTTAATGAATATAAGTTTATCTGCAATGTGGTTCCCTGATCTGGAAGGCTATTTTGCAGGGCCGTCATTCGATTATTCACTGGCTGAAAATGTAGATTTTTCTCTTATCTGGCAACACTTCAATGCTGAGATGGCCGGTTCCAAAACGAGGATTAACCTGGCCTTTCTGCGTGTTAAATACAGTTTCTAGAATTTTATAATTTTGCCGCAGTATTAATTCATTATTACTGCCATGGCACTGGTACATGAATTTGAGAACAGCGGCAACTGGCTCTTTAAAAGAAGAGGCTGGCTGCCGGTAGTTCTGATTATTGCCGGAATCGTAATGATGTACCTGGGTAACAGACAGGCATTGATATTTGATTTACGTAATGAAATGATATTCCTCTCTGTAAGTCTTGCAGGTGAGCTGATAAGGATAATCACGGTGGGTTATGCCCCGAAAGATACTTCAGGCAGGAATACCGCTGCAGGCCAGATCGCAGAAGAACTGAATGTTACAGGACTTTATTCAATAGTAAGACACCCGCTTTATTTAGGTAATTTCTTTATGTGGCTGGGACCAGTTCTCTTTCTCCAATCAGCATGGTTTACGGTAGTATTTGCGCTTGTATTCTGGATATATTATGAGAGAATAATGTTCGCCGAAGAACAATTTCTAAGAAGGAAATTCGGGGATGCCTATGACCTTTGGTCGGAGAAAGTCAGTGCATTCTTCCCTTTCACAATCAAATATATCCCCCCGAAACTGAGTTTCTCAGTCAGAAATGTATTAAAGAGAGAATACAACAGTATTGTAAACATCTTTATTGTATTTGCACTGCTGGATGTTTTCAGGAATTATATACTCACCGAGCGGTTATTCATAACCAGGATCTGGATGTATTTGCTGGCAGGTGCTGCTGGTATATGGCTGATAATCTTTTTAATACACAAGTTAACCCGCTGGCTTGAGGTGAAAGGGAGATAACATTATAACAATCTCAATTGTTATTTTTGCATTATGCTAAAGAGAATATTCTCAACACTTCTTTCACTGCCTGTATATTTTTACAAATATGCCATATCGCCTTTTATAAGACCATCATGTCGTCATTCTCCTTCCTGTTCACAGTATATGCTTGATGCACTGAAGATTCACGGACCTTTTACAGGATTTCTGCTGGGTACCAACAGGCTGTTAAGATGCAGGCCCGGTGGAACACATGGTTATGACCCGGTACCGTTGATAAGGGTAAAAAGGTATCTGCCTTTTAAGAGGTATAAAAAATGCAATCGCTTGAAACACTGATTCTAAAAATTCAATTCGTCTTTAAGATGTTTGTAACCTGTACGGCTGATCGGAAGCTTGCCGCCTGACTTAAGTATTGCAACGTGATTATCTTTACCATATGGCTCTATCCGGTTAATTTCCTGAATATTAACTATATATGAACGATGTATCCTTACAAATTCATTATCGGGAAGGTTTTGCTCGTAATATTTCATTGTCTGTTGTTTCAGTGCTTTGCCTTCTGAATGATAGATCATCACATAATCATCCTGAGCTTCAAGATATTGTAGCTGATCAACAGGAATTACTTTAATTGAATTCCCTTTTCTGACTACAACGCGGTTCAGGGGTGCCGGTGATTCCGGCAGTTTCTTTATAATAGTGCCGGCTGCTTTATCTTCATCCGTTGATTTGCCGATTTTTTCCATCGCCTTTTTCACAGCATCATGGAGCCTTTCCTTAGGAAATGGTTTTAGAAGATAATCAACAGCATTAAGTTCAAAGGCCTTTATGGCAAACTGATCAAAGGCTGTGGTAAAAATTATTGCCGGCTTCTCAGTCATTACCTCAATTAATTCGAAACCCGTGAGCCTGGGCATCTGAATGTCGAGGAACACAAGATCCGGCTTTGAAAATGAAATGGTTTTAAGCCCTGAAAAACCGTCGGCACATTCACCAATAATTTCAATTTCAGGGAAATCTTTAAGGTAATGTTTTAAAATATCCCTTGCCGGTGCTTCATCTTCGATAATTACAGTCCTTATTTTTTCCATATTTCCTGAAAAACGTATCTACGTGATTGTTGGTATAAATAATTTTACCATAAAAATACCATTTTGTTTTTCAGTAAGCAAGGTTGCTTTCTTCCCATATAATAATTCAAGGCGGCGTGATACATTTGAGAGACCGGTCCCGGTACCTAAGGCTGCTATTGCTGTCGGATCAAAATTATTACTTATAGAGATTTCAATATATTCCTTTGTAGAGGTAACAGAGGTGGTTATTGTAACTTTTTCAGTACTCTCATAAACACCATGTTTTATTGCATTTTCATATAATGGCTGTAGTATCATTACAGGTATTTTTACATTCAGGCATCCCGGATCAACCTCTTCTTCTAAAGTAAGTCTTTCTCCGAATCTCACTTTCTCAATATCGAGATAAAGGCGGATATTTTCGAGCTCACTCTGCAGTGTGACAGGCTGTTCATCTTTCCTGGAAAGGGCAT
>Ga0272441_10013551_pt1 | contig 11703 bp, 8 predicted proteins | sample SSMProp6N_FD_193582 | JGI IMG/M metagenome (GOLD analysis project Ga0272441, IMG submission 193582) | Marine sediment archaeal communities from Little Sippewissett salt marsh, Falmouth, MA, United States - SSM-Prop-6N | ecosystem: Environmental > Aquatic > Marine > Wetlands > Sediment ... | reverse complement strand
GTAATATGCACCGGACCCATTCTCTGCTCAGTAGCTATCGCTATCGCTTCCTTCACTTTCTCCCCGGTGTTCTCACCACCAAGGACGGTGTTCCACTTGGTCACAGGTTCAAAAAGAGCAGGGATATCGATTCGCTGATGCGTACAGTAAGGTGAAGCTTCGTTTGATAGCTGGCCACTGATCGCCAGCACAGGAGACCGCTCAAGGTAGGCACTAGCCACACCCAGCAAGAGATTCATTGCTCCCGGCCCAAGAGTAGATACGCACACTCCCGGACGCCGGGTAATCTGTCCGGTTACGTCAGCCATGAAAGCCGCCACGGCTTCATGACGAGTCAGGACGAAGGAGACACCCTCCTTGCGGCACGCCTCGCAGAGGTCAAGGATCTCTCCACCAGGCAGTCCAAAGACCGTTTCGACACCCGCTTCTCTGAGGGTTCTGGCAACTACTTCAGCGCAAGTACTCACCTGGCAATTCTCCTCATAGTAATCTGGCCTCGTGAATTATGTGCAGGCTCGAATCGAACAAGTCAATACGCGCATGGCAGTGAAGTATGCGACCGGCCGACACCGTCGACGGGAAACGGAACGGAGGGATGGCAGTTGGGAGAAGCGGATCGCGCGGTGTTCATAGCCGGTCACGTTGCTGACTCCCGTATCGCTCTTGGCGAGAGCAATCGGATGTCGTTTTCGGGACGCACGCGATACCAAGGTCTACCGCACACCATAAAGGGTCACAATCAGTCACAGGATACAAGCGACTCCAGTCATCGTAGAACGAACATCGGGGCGTCCTCCGTTTGCGTGGACACACCAGAGTGCAAGGAAGACAGCCGTCTCCGGTCTTGCTCGGGAACTAATCTGAATCCTTGGACCGGTCCAGCCGCGCTCAACCGGCGTCTGGACCGGTCCTCCGCAGTCAGTTCAACCTGACTGACAATTCACCGTACGACTTCAAAGCTGCTGCAGGCGCCTGCTTCATCATCAGGCGAGGTCAAAACGGTCAAGGTTCATCACCTTGTTCCATGCCGCGATGAAATCATGCACGAACTTCTCCTGCGAATCGGCACTTCCGTAGACTTCAGACAGAGCCCGAAGTTGGGAGTTCGAACCAAAGATGAGGTCGACACGAGTGCCGGTCCACTTGAGTTCACCTGTGGCACCATCGCGACCTTCAAAGACGTCGTTGTCATCCGGAACTGCACTCCAGGTCGTTCCCATGTCAAGCAGGTTCACGAAGAAGTCGTTGCTGAGCGTCTCCGGCCGCTTTGTAAAGACGCCGAGCTGGGACTTCCCGAAGTTGGCATTCAGAACGCGCATGCCGCCAACAAGCACCGTCATTTCGGGTGCAGTCAGTGTCAGCAACTGCGCCTTATCGATCAGCAACTCCTCTGACGGTACGGCATAGCGCGTCTTCTGGTAATTCCGGAAGCCGTCCGCCACCGGTTCGAGAACCGAGAACGAGGGCACATCCGTCTGCTCCAGCGAGGCATCCATGCGCCCTGGCGTGAAAGGAACCGTCACCGGGTGACCGGCGTCCTTCGCAGCTTGTTCTATGGCCGCGCAACCGGCAAGGACGATAAGGTCAGCCAGCGACACCTTCTTGCCGCTGGACTGAGAGCTGTTGAACTCGCTCTGGATGCCCTCCAGGGTCTTGAGAACCTTTCCCAATTGCGCGGGCTGATTCACCTCCCAATCCTTCTGCGGTGCCAGGCGAACGCGGGCGCCATTTGCACCTCCGCGCCTGTCGGAACCACGGAAGGTGGACGCCGACGCCCATGCAGTTGAAACCAGTTCCGACACTGACAGACCGGAAGACAGGACCTTGCTCTTGAGAGAGGCGATGTCGCCTTCATCAATAAGCTCATGGTCAACGACGGGGATGGGGTCCTGCCAGATGAGTTCTTCAGCAGGGACCTCGGGGCCGAGCAGGCGGGTGCGCGGGCCCATGTCGCGGTGAGTCAGCTTGAACCACGCTCGGGCGAACGCCTCCCTGAACTCTTCAGGATTCTCCATAAAGCGTCGTGAGATCTTCTCGTACGCAGGGTCCATGCGCAGCGAGAGATCGGTGGTCAGCATGGTTGGCGCGTGCTTCTTGGATGGGTCGTGCGCATCCGGCACCGTGCCGGCGCCTGCATCACCCTTCGGCTTCCACTGGTGCGCGCCAGCCGGACTCTTGGTGAGTTCCCATTCGTAGGCGAACAGGATTCGAAAGAAGTTGCTGCTCCATTTCGTTGGCGTGTTGGTCCAGGTCACTTCCAGGCCACTTGTGATTGTGTCACCACCCTTGCCCGTGCCATGGCTGCTCCTCCAACCGAGACCTTGCTGCTCGATACTGGCGGCCTCGGGCTCTGGCCCCACATGCTTCGCGTCGCCGGCACCATGGGTCTTGCCGAAGGTGTGCCCGCCCGCGATGAGCGCGACAGTCTCTTCGTCGTTCATCGCCATTCGAGCGAAGGTCTCGCGGATATCCTTCGCTGCAAGAATCGGGTCCGGGTTGCCGCCTGGGCCTTCCGGATTCACGTAAATCAGGCCCATTTGCACGGCAGCGAGCGGGTTCTCAAGTTCTCGGTCGCCGGAGTAGCGCTTGTCTGCCAACCACTCCTGCTCAGCGCCCCAATAGACGTCTTCAGGCTCCCAGATATCCTCACGTCCTCCACCAAAGCCAAACGTCTTGAATCCCATCGATTCCAGGGCGACGTTACCGGTGAGGACAAGCAGGTCAGCCCAGGATATCTTCTTGCCGTACTTCTGCTTTATCGGCCAAAGCAGCCTGCGTGCCTTGTCGAGATTCGCATTGTCCGGCCAACTGTTGATGGGAGGGAATCGCTGGCTGCCCCTGCTCGCACCTCCACGCCCATCGGACATGCGGTACGTGCCAGCGCTGTGCCAGGCCATCCGAATAAACAGGGGTCCGTAATGGCCGAAGTCCGCCGGCCACCAGTCCTGCGACTTGGTCATCAGTTCTCGCAGGTCTTTCTTCAGCCCCTCCAGGTCCAGACTCTTGAATTCTTCAGCGTAGTTGAAGTCCTCTCCCATGGGATTGGACTTGGCGGAATGCCGATGCAGCGTGTCCAACCGCAACTGGTTCGGCCACCAGTCCCGGTTCGTCGTACCCGTGCCGGCCGTATGCTTGGGAGCTATAGGGTTCCTGCTATCCTCAGTCATTTCCTTTCCACCTCCATCTATCTCTATCCACACTGGAGTACCAGCGGTCAGAGTCCCTTGCTGCACGAGGAGTCGTGAGTGTCGTTTTCTGGGGTCAGTTTGTCAAGTCGGCCCCGAGGAGAATGCAGGAACCGGTCTCTGGAATTGTCTTGTGTAGAAACCTGGGATAGCATGTTCTTAAACCAGACTAACGCGAAAGCAGGCAACCGAGGAGTGTGTCCGCTATGACTGACAAGAGTAAGCTGGGATTCAACTCAATGGCCGTTCACGCCGGCTATCACGTTCAGAAAGGCCCCGTCAATCCTCCGGTAGAAAGGTCTTCGACATATGCTTTCGAAAGTTGTGAGGATGGAGCCGAACGTTTCGGCAGCGCGAGAAAAGAGGGCATCTACTCGAGACTTCACAATGCCAATTGCGACGCTCTCGAAAGAAAGATTGCCGCGCTCGAAGGTGGATATGGGAGTGTGACAACCGGGTCCGGTATAGCAGCGGTTGAAACCGCCTACTATGCGTTTCTCGAGCCGACATCGCACGTGGTCGCAACGACTTCCCTCTATGGAGCGTCCCGCAGCCTGATAGAGAAGGATGAGTACTACAAGAAGTGGGGGATCAGGGCAACGTTCCTGGACACGTCGGAGGTGGACAAGGTCAGGGAAGCGATCAGGTTGCCCAACACAAAGCTCCTATACATCGAGACACCTGCAAACCCGACACTCGCGATAACGGATATCGAGCAGATGGCGGAAGTCGCGAAGGAGGCGCGGATTCCCCTGGTCGTCGACAACACGTTCTGCTCACCATACCTCCAGAATCCCATCACGCTCGGCGCGGATGTCTCCCTCCACTCAATGACCAAGTCAATCGGTGGTCATGCGAATGCAATCGGTGGCGTGCTTGTAGCCAGGGACGAAGAGACCTACTTCAAGCTGCGAAACGTTGTGACTATTCGCGGAGGGATTCTCTCGCCCGACAGCGCGGACCTGTTCTTCAACGGACTAAAGACACTCGGTCTGCGCATGGAGCGCATGCAACAGAACGCGATCGTCATCGCGGAGTATCTCAGCAACCACCCGAAAGTCGCATGGGTCACTTATCCCGGCCTCGAGAATCACCCCCGGTACGAGCTTGTGAAGTCTGGACGGCAGATGAGAGGCCCGGGCTGCATGATGGTCTTTGGCGTCAAGGGAGGCTATGACAAGGCCAAACTGCTGCTGAACAACCTGGACCTGATTACGCTCGCTGTGTCTCTCGGTGGAGTCGAGTCGCTGGTTCAGCATCCCGCATCGATGACACACGCCGGAGTTGCCAGGGAGAACCGCCTGCAGGCTGGAATCACCGACGACCTCGTGCGTCTGTCGATCGGGATTGAGGACATCGATGATCTGGTCGCAGATTTCGACCAAGCATTCGCAAAGGCGACATAGGCTCTGCCGTTCGCCGCTGAACCGTGTGTTCAGCAAGAGGAAAGGGCATTCGTCTTCTCGAAGAGTCCACATGGATGACTGTCTGCCCGAGGATGACAGACCGCACGGGGCAGAACTCAGTGCAGAGAGACAAGCTGTCACGGAGAGTCAGGCCATCACTTGGCGCACCGGGAGTGACTGAACCTGCCTCACTTCTGCAATCTGCCGCGCTACCATAGCACGGCGGCAAACCTCACCACTGCACGAACATGGGCATTATGACGTGTACGTAGTTGTCCACGCCGATAGGCCTGATGACGCCAGGGCTTGAGGGATTCGAGACCTCAAGCGCGACCTGCGACTGCCGAATCACGCCAAGCACGTCAAGAACGTACTTCACGTTGAAGGCAATTTTCGCCTCGTCACCATCAACAAGCCCGTCCAACTCGCCGACGTTGCCACCGACCTCTTCGGACTGCGCTGTGATGGTTATCTTGCCAGGGGTGAGGTCTGCTCCGGGGGCAACCGTGATACGGACGATGTTGCTCGCATCACGTGCGAAGACAGAGCACATCCGCGAAACTCGCGTCAGCTCGCCGACGTCGACGACGGCGCGGGTCTCGTATTTCGAGGGGATGACCTGGGAGTAATTCGGGAACGTACCCTGCACAAGCTGGGTCACAATCTCGGCGTTATTCAATCTGAACATCGCCTGGCTCTTCTGCTCGTTGACCGTGATAACCACGGGCTCCGACTGGTCTGCAAGAAGTCTGTTGACCTCGTTCAACGTGCGCGCGGGCACGATGACCGTCGTCTTTCCTTCGACGGCCTTGCCCAGCGGCAGACGATACACGGCAAGCCGGAATCCGTCTGCGGCCGCCAGGGTGAGCTGCTCCCCATCAAACTCGGTATTGATGCCGGTCAGAACCGGGCGCGACTCATCAGTGGCAGCAGCCATGGCCACGCGGGAGATACCCTCGCGAAGTGCTTCCGCCTCGATCTCGGCTGAAACACCACCCTCAACCTGAGGAATGGGGGGGAAATCTTCAGCATCTATGCCGTTTACATGCGCCTGGAACCTGCCGCACGTGAACTGCACAGTGCGGCCACCGGCAGGCATCTCGATTTCAACGGTGTCATTCGGAAGCGAGTTTATGAACTCGGTGATGAGTCTCGCGGGAACGGTGATACTGCCCTCTTCCTCGACGTTGGCTCCAACCCAGCATGTTGTGGCCATTTCAAGGTTGGTCGCCACGAGCTTCAGACGAGAATCCTCGGCAACGATGAGTATGTTCTGGGCAACAGGTAGCGTTGACCTGACCGCCACAGCCCGGCCCACGGTCCCAAGGCCTCTGCTCAGATTCTCCTGTATACACGTCACTCTCATTCGTCTGCCTCCTCGAGAAAAGGGTGCACTATCATACTCTACCGCAGCCTACCTGCGTCAATGAGTTTGCCAAGTACATCCCGGGCCTTTGCCGCGGCACGGCCGCGATGACTGATTTCGTTCTTCACCTCAGGGGGCAACTCTGCCATCGTGTGTCCCAGTTCAGGGACGAAGAAAGCAGGGTCGTAACCGAAGCCCTTGTCTCCTCGCGGCTCGGTCACGATTTGGCCCGGGCACTCGCCGTAGCAATACATCACATCCCCACCAGGAAAGGCTATAGCGATGACACATACGAATCGCGCGCCTCGCTCAGCTTCGGGCACGTTCTCCAATTTGCCGAGCAGGTAGGCGACACGTTCGGCGTCGGTAGCATCGTCTCCCGCGTACCTGGCAGAGAAGACGCCGGGCTCGCCACCCAGTGCATCAACCTCAAGCCCCGAATCGTCCGCGAGCGTGACCACGCCGGACCTCGCAGCACACTCGACCGCCTTGAGTCTGGCGTTCTCCTCGTATGTGGACCCCGATTCGTCGATACCGCCTGATATGCCCACGTCGGCCAACGACAAGAGCGTGCAGTCCAGCCCTTCTAGCAATTCGCCATACTCGGCGACCTTTCCGCGATTGGCGGTGGCGATAAGGAGGCGGTTCTCACTTGCTGGCATGCATTGTTCCTGTTCTAGATGCCGGCGCATCGCTCGGTGTCGGTTTGGTCAACAGTTTCGCTGGCTGTTCGATGGTGTCACGCATACGTACAGGCACCGCGATGAAGAGACAATTCAGCGTATGCGGACAGGGGCGAGGAGCACCGTAGTCCAGTCTACCAACGGGTCATGCCTTTGGCAAACAGGCACCGGCCATCTCCGCACGCGGCCAGTCAATAGGACGAACGTGGTAGCATTGGTCACGGAGAACCCCATGGGCGGCAAGACGACGATATCCCAGGTCAAGGACCTCCTGCGACGCAACCAGCTCAAGGCAGACAAGCATCTCGGCCAGCATTTCCTTGTTGACCGTGGCATTCTGAAGTCCATAGCCGCGGCCGCCAACCTGACAAGCGACGACACGGTCATCGAGGTAGGCCCCGGCACAGGTCTGCTCACACACGAGCTGTCCCTCCTCGCCGGCAAGGTCATCGCCGTTGAGCTTGACACCAGAATGGTCGCACTGCTGTCAGAGGAACTGGCCGACGCAACCAACGTGACCGTGGTCCACGGAGACATACTGCAGCTACCACCGCCGTCGCTGCTGAACAACCACGGTGCGGATGCCACACAGCCGTACAAAGTGGTCGCCAACCTGCCCTACTACATCACCTCACCGGTACTGCGTCACTTTCTCTTGTCTTCCGCAGTGCCGTCCACCATGGTGGTGATGGTGCAGGAAGAAGTCGGGCGTTCCATCGCCGCAAGGCCAGGCGATATGAGCCTGCTGAGCGTGATGATACAGGCGTTCGCAGAGCCCAGGGTGGTCAAGAAGGTCTCCGCGCGAAGCTTCCACCCGCCACCCAAGGTGGACTCGATGGTCCTCAAGCTTGACGTCATCCCTCAGCCTCCCGTGCCACGGGAACGCTCAGCCGAGTTCACAGAATTCGTGGCCGCCGGCTTCAGGGCCCCGCGAAAGCAGCTTCGCAATTCCCTCTGCCTCGGATTGCAGCAGACACGCGAGCACGTGGCGGGACTGTTGGCGGATACGGGCATCGACCCTGCGCGCCGACCCGAGACGCTGTCCATAGACGAGTGGGTACTGCTGTGGCGGGCCGAACAGGAGTCGCACACATGACTTCCGGCCTCGACGTGCAGGCCCATGCCAAGGTCAACCTCGTCCTGGAGGTACTGGAACGAGGAGACACATACCACGAAATCCTCAGCATCGCCCAGACGATCAGTCTGCACGACAGACTGACTATTGAAGAGGACGACGACCTCACATTCACCTGCAATCAGCCATCTCTTGTGAAAGACAACCTGGTCGTCAGGGCCGCACACCTGCTGAAGGAAAGGGCCAACGTGCCGGCGGGGGCACGCATCCACCTCGACAAACGTATTCCGTGGGGGGCTGGTCTGGGTGGTGGCAGCAGCGATGCCGCCGCCACGCTGGTGGCGCTGAACAGACTCTGGGGATGCGGTCTGCCAACATCAACGCTCAGAGATATGGGCGCCGAACTGGGGGCCGACGTCCCTCTGTTCCTGCTAGGCGGAACCGTTCTGCTTCAGGGCCGGGGCGACAATGTTTCTCCTCTACCCCAGATGAAGGAAACACATCTCGTGCTCCTCGTGCCATCCTCGGTTGGCACGCTCAACAAGACGGGCGCCCTCTACAGCAGGCTGGACGCCACGCGGTTCACCCGTGGGCAGTTCGCCAGGGCAGCAACCTACGCGCTCGAGAGGCGGGGCACAATACCCGAAGACCTGATGTTCAATGCGTTCGAACGCGTTGCCTTCGAGTTCTTCCAGGGATTGCGTGAGGACTACGAGGCCTTCTCAGATATCGCCGAGAAACGGGTGCACCTGGCCGGCTCGGGACCGTGCCTGTATTCCCTGTGCGCGAACGTCGACGAGGCCATGGCGCTGCAAGAGCGCCTGAGGAATGCCGGACACGACGCGCGCACGGCAGAGACAACCGGCCAATCAGGCGACGCGTAGCACGCGCGGGAATCGCGCTATTCGCCGGAGCGGTGTCCGAGAACAGACCTCACCAGCAGCTCTTCCTCTGTCCTGGAGTTCACCAGCCCATCCAGCCTGGCATCGCGCACCAGCTCCAGCATGCGCCCGATCTCAGGACCGCTGGAGAAACCCATCTCCCGCAGAGCCTCGCCATTCAGCGCGGGTCGCACATACCTCAACTTCTTCAGATAGGTGTGAACGTGCCCTCTCGATGTGGCTCCATCCAACAAGAACGACCCGGCCTTGAGCGCCGCGGAACTCATATGGTGCAGCAGTGCGTAAATGGCCGAGGGCGCAAGACGGTCCTGGTCCAGTCTTTCTTCCGCCTCATGCAGCCGCCTGCAATCTTCGACCGGCGTTGCGAGCCGACGCGGGAGGTTAAGGCGGGTCACAAACTCACCGGCACCCGCAGAAGCCAGCCGCCATGCAAGCACACACCACATCGTCTCCAGCAATCTCTCTGCCGAAAAACCCGAGGTGCGCGCCCGGGCGATTGCGCTCGCCTGCCCCACGTCGAAGCGCAGACCCGGCGCTACAGTCTCAAGCACACCGAGTCCATCCAGCCGCCTGAGTGCAAGCTCCGGTGCAGCTTCTTCCATAATGCGGTCAAACTCGTGCCGAACACGGTCGCCGCTTATGTCACGTACCCTGCCGACATCGCGGAATAGCAGGCGCTTCGTCTCATCTTCGAACACGAAGCCGAATCGCTGCTCGTAGCGTACGCCGCGAAAGATGCGAGTCGCATCATCAACAAAGCTCTGCTCGTGAAGAATCCTCAGCAAGCCGTGTTCGAGGTCGAGCCTTCCGCCATGCGGGTCTATGAGTTCGCCGTGATGCTCGCCTCCGAGAACGAGCGCCATGGCATTAGTCGTGAAGTCGCGCCGCACAAGGTCGTCCTCGATGCTTCCCGGCCAGACATCCGGTAGCGCACCAGGCTGGCTATACGATTCGGCGCGTGCGGTGGCCAGATCGATGCGCTGCTGGCCGGAAGATATCGTTGCGGTACCAAAGGAGCGATGGAAAACCGGGGGAGCGTCATCTGGCCCCACGCAATCGCGAGCAACTTCGTGGGCGTCGCCCTCGATGATTATGTCGATATCAAGGCTCGACTCTCCGAGCAGCAGGTCGCGGACGGCACCCCCCACGAAACAGGCACGGTATCCTCGTGCGCTAGATGCCGCACTCACACGTGCAACAAGTTCATGCGCTGAAGGCGCCAACCAGCGTTGCAGTTCCGCAGAGAGGTTCATGTCACCAGGTGCCTTCCCTATCAACTACTATACCACTCGTTCGCCAGAGCAAGGCCCGTTCGGACGCGACTCTTGACCAACGGGCGCGCTGGCTCTACGATGTTCTGTCACCGACAGCCACTCGCTGGCATCAGATAACGCCCCCCGGCGAATCCAACACAACAGGAGGAGCAATGAGCTTCAAAGGATACAGACGCGCAAACGGTAGTGTCGGCGTGCGCAATCACGTTGGCATCATCTCTACGGTCGCATGTGCAAACGACGTCGCAAGCTGGATAGGTAGTCGAGTTCCCGGAACGGTCCCGTTCGTTCATCAGCAGGGATGCGGCAACCCCGGCCCGGACTTCGCCATGGTGCACCGCATGCTTGGCAGCCTGGGCGCGAACCCGAATCTGGGAGCGGTACTTCTCGTGAGCCTCGGCTGCGAAGGACCTGTGGACGACATCCAGCAGGCCATCGCCAAGACAGGCAAGCGCGTAGAGCGCGTGGTCATCCAGGATATTGGTGGTGCAACCAAGGCATTCAACGAAGGCGCCCGTCTCGCCCGCGAGATGCTCGCCGACATCTCCGAACAGCAACGTGAGGACATCGACGACTCCGAACTCGTCATCGGTGTGAAGTGCGGCGCATCTGACACAACACAGGGCATCGGAGCCAACCCGGCTGTCGGCGCCATGTGCGACCTCGTCGTCAAGGCTGGCGGCACATGTGTATTCGGTGAGACTCCGGAGATGCTCGGGACCGAGCACATCCTCGCGCAGAGAGCGAAGGATGAGAAGACCGGCAAGAGCATTTACGAAATCGTTGAAGGTGTAGAGAAGCGCGCGGCAATCCTCGGCGTGGACATCAGGGGAGCAAACCCCTCGCGCGGCAATATCGCCGGCGGGCTGACCACCATCGAAGAGAAGTCACTTGGCGCCATCGTCAAGGGCGGCACGACGACCATCCAGGGCGTGTTGGAGCCAGGTGAGTACACCAGGGGCAAGGGTCTCTGGGTACTTGACGGCCCCGGGCAGGAACCAAAGGCGGTCACAGCGCTGGCCGCGGCCGGCGCTCAGATAATCATGTTCGCCACCGGCATCGGTGCGCCACAGGGCTTTCCATTCGTGCCGGTCATCAAGGTCACGGCGAACCCGAGAACTGCCGAGCATCTCGCAGAGCACATAGACGCGTTCGTCGACATCTTCGGGGATGCTCCGATCGCACAGCACGGCAGCGACATCTACAAGACCATGCTGAGCGTTGCTTCCGGGCGAACTACGAAAGCGGAATCGCTGATGTATGGGGCGTACCCGGACATTTGGATCACGGGCACGGTCTTCTAGCTTCGTTTCAATTTGACCACCTCACAGAATAGCTACTACCATTAGTGAAGTACGAAAAGGCGGCCGTGCGGCCGCCTTCCGTATGCGTACCGACAGCGGTTTCGCGAAGAGACCGCGCCGGACTGCTCCTTAAGTCTGGTCCCGTCCGTGTGTCCCCCAACGTATCGGGTGGATAGACACGCGGGGATGTCACCCAACGCAGCGGCGAACGCTGCACCAGCCCCCCCTTAAGCGAGCGGACGCACCAAGCCAGCGGACCAGGTGTCTGCGACGAAGGCGCCCGACGTCTCTATTCGCAGACTGCTGAACTATAGAGTGCTGCTTCTGCGCGGCACACTGGAGGGTTGAGTTGTTTCGAATAGTCGTAGCTGTGAAACAGGTCCCCGACATGGAACGGGTCAAGTTCGACACCGTTGCGGGTCGGGTCGACCGCAGTTCCGCACCGGGGGTGGTCAATCCCGTCGACCTGCACGCCCTCGAGATGGCCATGCGCATCAGAGACGAGCAT
>Ga0272441_10013550_pt1 | contig 11704 bp, 9 predicted proteins | sample SSMProp6N_FD_193582 | JGI IMG/M metagenome (GOLD analysis project Ga0272441, IMG submission 193582) | Marine sediment archaeal communities from Little Sippewissett salt marsh, Falmouth, MA, United States - SSM-Prop-6N | ecosystem: Environmental > Aquatic > Marine > Wetlands > Sediment ... | reverse complement strand
CAAGTGCGGGAGCAGAGCGAATGAAGAGACCGCAAGCCGCGCCATTCCCTGCTCCCCCTCACTTGGGCATTGGAGATTGGGACTGTTGGATATTGGATACTCGATTCCGAGTGTCCAGATCCTGCTTATGGGTAAAGGGCAGGCCTAGTCCGTGATCTCGCCTGCTTCGATGAAAAGGCGGCTTCGGGCTCTGCCACACTCCGCGCGGCACTCGCGGTCCCAGAACTCCTTCGCCCTGCCCGGGTCCTTGGCCAGGAGGTCCGCCTGGTGTGACAGGGCGCCCTTGAACCGGGAGACCGCCGCGAACGTGGCCTCGGAATGGAAGAGCAGGGCGCCTTGCCGGCAGAGTTCTTCCAGCATGTCCGCGTTCCGGTTCGCGGCGCTCCTCATCCGCCTGCACTCCTTCTCTCCGGGCGTGCCGCTTTCCCCGAAGCCTTCAAAGGCCGCCATCACGGCACCGATCACCCGATCAACCCGGCGCAGGTGTTCCAGGCACTCGCAGTGGAATGTCTGCGCCTGCTCTTCTCCGTGCCCTCCCTCGGGATACCCGGCATCCTCCTCCATGACGAATCCAACGAGGTCGGCCGTCAGTTCCCGCCCGCCCTGCAGGGTGTGGCAGATCCGGTAGAGGTACTGAAGCTTGGATTTGAGCTGTCGCACGTTGCCGGGCCACTCATAGGTCAACAGCGCATCGATCACCTCTTCCGGCAGGAGGGGATCGCCATCCTTGGCGATTCTCTGTGCCCAGGTCCACCGGGCGATCTCGCGAAACGCCCGCGGGGAATCACAGAGCGACGGCGTACGAATGATGCCGTTGTTCAGGCGGTACAGGAGATCGTCCCGGAACGTGCCTTCCGCGACCTGCAGGAAGATATCCTGTTTCGTTGCCGAAATGATGCGGGTATCCACGTCAATGAACTCCGTGCTGCCCACGCGCCGGATCTGTTTCTCCTCGATTGCGCGCAGGATGCTGACCTGGCACTTGGGAGACAGGTCCCCGATTTCGTCGAGGAGAAGGGTGCCGCCGCTTGCCTCTTCCCACAGGCCGATCTTGTCCTTCAGCGCACCCGTGAAAGCCCCTTTCACGTGCCCGAACAGCTCGGACTCCAGCAGCAGTTCTGGTATGGCGGCGACGTTCACGGCACGGAGCACGTCTTCGCGGTTCAGTTGACGAGTGCACAGCCGGTGGATATTGCGCGCCAGGACTTCCTTGCCCGTGCCCGTCTCGCCGAGAATGAGCACGGGGTCCGTGTGGCCTGCAGCGAATGCGGCGGCGGCGCGGGCCTGTTTGAAGGCGTCCGACGAGCCGGCATACTCGGCATGGAGTTGCTCATCGACCTCGATCGCTCGCCACCAGGGCTCCTCGGCGGCTGCCTCCGCGCCGGGGATTCCCGCGTCCTCCCAGAGGTCGTCAAAGACCGTGCCGAGAGCGATGACGAACGCTTTACGCTCGCCGGCAGCCGCCGCGTTTTCCAGTGCCGTCCGCACGCTTCGCAACAGTTGGCCCGGGCTGTGCGTCGGGAAGTCGACGATGGGCGTGCCGGTCTTGCCCAGGATGTATGCCGAGAGCTCTTTGGCGCGGTGTTTCTTCTTGGGCCCCGATATCCGTCTTTCCATCCGGTCGAACAGCCAGAGGTCGCCCTGCCTCACGAGGATGGCGGCGGGCGTTCCCGCGGATGCGGTATCGAGCAAGGCCCCCAAGGCATCGCGCGAGTCCGCGATCTCGCACGGTTCCAATCGGTCGTCACCGTGTGTCAGCTTGAGGCATCGCATAGCAACTCTTCGCGTGGCGCTCGTTGGATGTCATGTTCCTCGCTACTACGACTCCACCACCGAGTAGCGGAACGTGGCCAGCACGACCGGGATCTCCCGTGCATACTTACGGTCCTTGTCCTTCTCGCTCTCGGGGAGATCCTTCCAGGGAACCAGGCTGGGATGGATCTTCTTCTCGTCGTTCCTCTTCTTGCCCGGACGCCAGCCGTCGGCCAGCTTCTCCGTGTTCCAACGCCCGTGTTCCATTTCGGCCATCAGGTCGATCATCTCCTGGTGCCTCGGGTTGCCTTCAACGAACTCGGTGATTATCTTGCCACCCGTCGGCTCCTCGCCCTGGCGATAGATGGCCAGGCCGGCGGCGCGCAGCTTCTGGGCATTGTAGCCCCACCGCTGAAACACAGACCTCTTGAACATCGGGTCAAGCTTCTCCCATGGCGCGTTCTGTCCCCGGGTCGCCTCCTTCTGTTGCCGTTCCTCGGCATTTCGGTCGTGCGCCAGCTTCGCTATCGGCTCAAGCTCGGCCCGGGTGAGGCCCTGTCCGGCCGAGGCGCACAGGAAGGCACGGACACTTTCGACGTCATCCGGAAGCTCCAGGAGGCGGGGCGGGCCCTTCTTGTCCGGATCGTAGTCTTCGAGAACGTCCCTTCCGGCCGGTTCGTGCCAGTCCACGTCTTCCAGCACGTGCATCGCGGCGCCGCCGCTCTCGCGGATTACCCCGACGGTCGCTCCCATGGCGAGCGCGAGCCGAATCTCGAATGCGGCAAGCTGGCCCCCGTTGATCGCGAGCAGCTTGACGCGGGCAGGATCGAACGGTTCGGGTGCCGCGTCATCCTGCCTGGGCGCGTGATCGGCAGCCAGGATATCAGTCCACATCTGCAAAGGCTCCCACGGCGTGTACCGGAAGTAGTCGTCCTGCAGCCAGCGGATGTCGTATCCCTTCGGTTCGTTGGCGCGTCTCCGCATCGCGACTTGCTCGACGCTGCGCTCTCTGCGCAAATACGAGATTCTTGCCATCTCGTCCGGATCTCGCACAACAGAGCCAACGATTCCGCTGATCCCCGCGTCGGTGCCGCCGCTGAAGACGGTCCCGCGGTAGCTTTGCAGAGCGGTCTCGAGATGGTGTCGATACTGTTCGACCTTCTGCTGCCCCGGGCCGTGACACGCCCCGGCAATCACGACCAGGGGCTCCCGGAAGCGGTTTGGATGGGGAGGGCGCATGGCCCGATGCCGGACATCCTCCGGGGGGCGGTCCTTCCGCATCTCTGCGATGAATTCTGCAGCCTCCTTGTCCAGGTTCGAGGCACTCCCTGGCGCGTTCGCGCTGCTGTGCCGATCCGTGAGGCAGACGTTCCGCACCTCTGCGAGAAATTCCGCAGCTTTGTCGTCCAGGCTCTCCGCTTCCTTTGCTGCGTCGGCGGCCTTGTCACGTTTCTCTCTGGCTTCCTTGGCTCTCGTCTGAAGCGCCTCATCGACACTACCGTCAGCCTCCTGTTTCGCCACTTCCTGCTTGAGTTCCTCGGCCAGTTGTTGGGCATCCTGGTGTTCCTGTCTCGTTTCCTGCCGCCTCCTTCTCGCGCCCCTCTTCCGCGCCCAGGCCTTGGCCACGATGGCAAGAACCAGGAGGCGTTCGGCCCACGCGATCTCCGGCACCTTTTCGCCGATCGCCTCACGAAGCTCGCGCACCCGATCGAGCTCCTTCTTGATCACGCGCTCCGACTCGCTCAGCAGCGCCGCCTTGGCGAATGCCGCCAGCGATTCGAACTCGCGACGCAGCAGAAGCAGGAAGTAACCCCTGTCATACAGGGCCCGTGGCAGGCACACACCGACGTTTGCCCATTGGCGGCACGTGGTGGACGCAGCCTCCAGCGAAGGAGTTACGAGGGGCATGAAACCGATTTCGCGTTCGAACCCGATCCTGTCGTGCAGATAGGTCGCCAGCACTTCGGGATCTGTCGGCTTGATCTCGTACGCGCACCTGTAGTGCTCCAACGCGTCCCCGTGGCTCTCTTCGCTGACAGCTTCGAGTTTCCTTGCCTCCCGTCGCAACTGCGCCTCGCGCGGGCCGCGGGCCCGTGCCTCCCTCTCTCTGGCGTCGCGTTCCTCATCTGCCGTCCGGGCTTCCTGTTCGTAGGTTCGCCCAAGGAAAAGATGAGCATCGGCGCTCTCCGTATCGAGGTGCACGCTCCACTCGATAAAGCGCCGACGGTCCCGCTCCCCCAGCCGCCATCCTGCCCACCCGTACTCCAGTAGAAGAGCGGCGTAGACCGGGTCCTGCAGTTCCCTGACTTTGCGCCTCGCACGATCACATTCCTTCTGGTCTTTCGCTTCGAGCTTGTCGTATGCGTCCAGGAATGCCTTCCCGGTAGCCGAGGAGCGCCAGTCCTCAACGATCCTGTTAAGGACCTTGTCGACCTGGGTCCAGTTCTGCAGGGATGCGCACAAGCGCGCAATGCGATACGCGAGGTGGATGTTCGCCGGGTCGTACGAGTACACAGCCAGCAGCTTGTCGATCTCCTCCTGTCGCTTGGGTTCCGGGAGGTACAGGCCATGGTACGTATCGTAGCTGTCGACTTCCTGCACGACACGCGCGAGGTCGGCATCGGCTTCTTCCAGGACCGCAGCGATTCGGCTGAGATCGCGTTTCAGTTCCACCGGGGGCTCCATGTCCCCCTTGTAGACACGATCGTGGTTCAGTGTCGCCCACGCGTGCTGCAGCAGCGTTCTCAACTGGATCTCGGCTTTGAAGACCGGCCCGGGGGTCAGTCGCGTCTGTTCACACTCTTTCTGCGTCCGACGCTTGTTCCCGAGGGCGTTCACGATTGCGTCGAGGGTGATGTCGTCTCTTTCGTCCGGTTCCCCGGTGGAGATCGCCTGCCGCAGCTTGGTCCTCGCCGCATCGGTCAACTGGTCGACCTCGGACGCCAGCCATTTTTCGAGTTGTTCGGACATGTCGTCGATTTCCTGCGCGAACTCCTCGGCCTTGAGGGACACGATGAAGTGGACCGACTGGTATCCGAACTCGCTGAAGGCCAGACGTTTCGCCGTGTCCTCGCTGTTCGCCTCGTCGATCTCGAAATGCTTGCGGACGAAATCGCAAATCCTGTCGATCTGGTCCTTGTACTCCGCGATGACCCGGGCGCCGCACAGGTCTGTGAGCATCTTGGCCGGCGCAGGGTACTTGTCGCGTTTTCGAATACACTTCTCCGCGAAGCTTGCGACTTCCTTTGCCCTGGCCTGTATGATGGCGGACACCCCCAGCTTCACGGTGGCTTTCCGCAACAGCCCTTCCAGGATCAGGGCAAAGACGCCATAGACGGGTCGCACGGGTCCGTACTCGTCGACTTCCCGCTTCACGAAGTCGCTGTCGTTCTCGGGCTGCGGTGTCTCGGCCGTGTCTTTCATGTCGGCGGATCCTCTTTGACGGTGCACACCAGTTCCCTCCAGTTCCGCAGCTTGGGGCAAAGGTCCACTCTGTCGAAGTCCCCCGGGTGAACCCAGGCGTATTCCGTATGCTCCTTGCTGATTCTGACATGCGTCGATGACGCTTGCGCAACGATGTGGAGCTGGATAATGCGAAGTCTCTCGATCTCGAATTCCGTGACGCCCGCTGCACCCAACAAGACCACGTCCAGTCCCGTTTCCTCCTTCACCTCGCGCCGCAAGGCCGCATCGAACGGCTCATGCGGATCGATCTTGCCGCCCGGTGGCTCCCACTCACCGGCGAAATGCGCCGAAGAAGCGGCGCGTTTCAGGAGGAGGTAGCGGCCCGCGTCGTCCTCGATCAACGCACTCACACTGAGGCGGAGCGGCTTCGATGCCGCAGCGCTTCCTAGAGAATCTGTTCTACTCATGGCCAGACTAGACGATACGTTTACGCCCGACGATTCCTGCTGTCAACACGGCGCAGCCGTTGGCCGGGTGATCGATGAGAGCACCGAAGCTCAGGCGTCAGTCTTGAGGATGCTCACAGTTCCAGGCCGACCAGCCTGTAGAATCGCTGCATCAAGCCGGGAGTATCGTCGTGAACCGTGCAGACCGAACCGTTTCCCAGGACCGATGTCCCGAGCTGCTGCCAGGCGGCTGAGAGCAGGTTGCTGCACCACTCAACGCGGTAGACCTGGCCGCTTTGGGAGTTCCACTGCAGGTCCATGGTTGCATTGACGTGAAGCGGGCCCACCTCCGTGACCGGCGGGATGAACTCGAACTTCGGGATCACGATTTCCGTGCCCCGTCCGCTCGCCGGGGGTGTCCCACTCATCAGCCAGAGGTTGATGCGAGGGTTCTCGCCGCCCGGAGGAGGGATATTGCATCCAGTACAGATCCAGTTCGTGATCACATCTCCCGGTGCCGGCAGCCGCGTCAGCCCGTACGAGCTGCGGAACGCAACGCTGTTCGAGCTCCAGGCAAAGCAATGGGTCGTCGGCCGATCCTGGTCGATGTCGAAGCGGAGAAGGTTGTCGAGGTTATCGGACGGCCGGATCACGTACTGAGCGTTCGTGCCGGCGGGGTTTCCCCATTGCGAAAGCTCGACATCGATCTCGCGGTAGCCGTGCTCGGGCGCGAAGGTGTCCCAGGTGAAGAGCCCCAGGACCATGTTCGGGTCCAGGTTCGTGACGCTGCTGTCAACGTAGAACGCGTACGTGCCGTGTCCGAACGAGTTGGATGCGATCACTTCGGTACAGTACCAGTTTCCTCCTCGTTCCGTGATCGTCATGTGCAGTTTGCCGTCCGGATCGACCCAAACGTCCTCTTCGCGATCGGAGAAGTAGTTCGGTCCGGGACCCATCGGTGAGGAACCGGCCTTGACCGTCCAGGTCAGGCCCGAGAACTGGATGGTCCGATTCTGCGCCTGCCGTTCGGCATACGCGTAGGCCAACGCGTCGGTATAGACTCCGCCCGGAAGCGTGGCTTGACCGATCATCTGCGTCGGCCAATACCCGTTCGTCACCAGGAACGCCGCGATGCGAGTGGCTTCATGGTCTGCCCCGCCTGTGGTGATGTCGCAGGTCCACGCAGAATTCGTTTGGATGGCTGTAAGCGGCGCCGCCCACGTAGGTTTGTTCCACCAGCCGTTGACGTAGATGAAGACCGCGACCTTATGATCGGTCGGTGCCACATTGGTGACGGTTCCCTGCAGATCATCGTAACTTCCCCACGCCGGAACGTACGTGAACTCGATTCCCGGTTCGCCACGTGCCTGTATCCCGGCCAAACCCAATCCCCAAGTGATGATGGCCGACGCGACAGCCTGCCGCCATGCCCCGTTCATGACTCCTCTCCCTGTTTGAGTGTGTTCCTCTCCCGTCTGTTTGTCCACACTGGTTGGGAATGCATTTTCCGGGCCAACTCCCGATTGTTGCGACGTATCCATTGCTGTTGGTGGGAAACTGACTGGAGCCGTTGTCAAGCAGTCTGAGTTTGGACGTTGACTTCACGGGCCGCCAGCGTCACAGGTTGAGTTGCACGTCCCGGCTGGAGAAGGGGGGGAGTCATGTTTGGGATTCGCCGATGCCTGCGACAGACTTCCCGCAGACCATGCCGATGGCCGCGGCGAGTCTCCCCCTGAGGTCCTGCAAGTCATCGGTGTACTTCAGGACGCTTTGTGTCCGAAAATCGAACGGGATACGGCTTGAAGAGCCGTCCGGGCGCGCTCCTCGCAGGAGAATCACCGGCTTGCCGCATGCGTGCGCGTAGCCCAATTCATACATCACGTTGGCGCGGTCGCCGGTCGTGTCGGCGATAGCGAAGTAGCAGTGGCTGATTCCATCACGGATCTTCTCAACCACGTCCCCGGTAGCAACGGAGCGATCCGTTCGCCACGCCCGGAAGCCATGATCCGCGAGGGCCGGCTCGATCGCCTGCTCGAACAAGGCATCGCTCTCCGGGTCGAAGCGCATGATGACGAAGCACCCCTGGGTGAATCCCTGCATAACCCAGCCGTGCACGCGGGAAGCCAACTTCCGGATCTCCGCTTGACTCAGATTGCCCAACTGGATCTGTTCGAGTTCATCGGCATCCTTCGGATCGATTCGGAACCAGTTTACCACCTCTTCGCGCTGGGCTCGCCAGGCTTTCTCGCACGCGCCTCCGCCGCACGGCAACGGGAGGACCGGACGTTCGATGGCCAGTGCGACATCGAGAACCGATTGCGAGCCGCTCTCCCCTTCCACGGACACGACAACGTCGGCCGAATGAACCATGCTGAATCGGCGCGCGTGCGTATTGCGCTTCTGCAGTACTCGGACAGAACCCTCTTTGAATCGCACCGAGACGTGACTGTCGTATCGTGAGTCGGGAAGGACGGTTTCGATGCGCTCTTCAGATGCCACGCCTCGCGACTCCAGCTTCGGCAGCATGCCGTCGATAATCATGCGATCGGCGGTCAAGGCGGTGGGATCGTCGTCGCGCACCGCCAGGCCGCCTGTGATCACCGTGAGGCCGTCCTCCATTGCCAGCAGGGCTCCCAGTTGACGCCAGAGTAGCGCCGCATTGGGCGACAAACGGCTCCCGCCGCTCACAAACAGCCGACGCGGCCTGATGGTATCATTCATGTTGCGGTTCCCGTGGTTTGTCGATTTCTTTCCCCTCCATGGCCACCAGTACAAACAGCGTGAGCAGTCCGGCCACGGCACCTACGGCGAGCTGAGTGAGCATGACGCTGCGCCAGGGGCGTATTCCGTCAAAGGCGGCACAGGGGATCTGGCATTGCCAGAATGCGTTGACGAAGATATGCCATCCGGCCTGCCCGCCGTCTCCGGGGAGCAACGGACAGTCAAGAAGCGGCACGAGCCGCGGTCTTCCTCTCACGACCGCCACGACACCGGTGAACCACAGGATGCTGAACCCGGCGCCGCACACCGTACCGGCACGGGTCACCACAGCATAGGCGATGACTGCGCCCAGCCCCGTAAGCACCGGCACGAACATGACCTTTGCCCCTGTCCCGATTCCTTTCATCCGAGTCATCCCCCTTCTCGCCCGTGCACGCGGCGCCATCGTCAGTCGGCGATGAGGACCCGGCAGCCGAGCGACACCCGTTCGTACAGATCCACGACGTCCTTGTTCGACAGGCGGATGCACCCGCGAGAGCTCGGCCGTCCCAGCGAGTGCTCGGCGTTGGTGCCGTGTATGTAGATGTAACGTTGCCATGTGTCTACTTCGCCGCCCAGGTTGACTCCCTCTTCCAGGCCTGCAAGACGCAGGATTCGGGACAAAACCATATCCTCAGCCGACGCATCGCCGGGCCGCCACACCTGTCCCGTCCATTTGCGGTCCTTCAGGATCGCACCGATGGGTACGTCTCCGCCCGTCTTGGCGCCAATGGCGTGCCATCCCGTTGGTGTTTGCAGGGAGCCGTTTCTGTTGCCAAGTCCTGCTGCCGAAGTGGAACAGGGATAAGCGCGGAGGGTGCGCCCTTCGCGCAGGAGCATGAGGCACTGGGACCCAGGCCTGATCCAGATTGCCGCGGCGCTCCCAGCGTGCTTGACCCAACCGAGTTCCTTCAGGTGTCGCCAGTCCTTTGCGGATATGGTGTCCTGTTTCTGTTCCGACACGTGTCTCACGCCTCCCGGCCGGGCGCCGGCATTCAACATTCGACCACGTAGCGAGAGAGTATCCATCCTTCGACGGTCGCGCTTCGTACTTTGAACCATTTCTCAGGATCGAGAAGTACAACCAGGCTCTTGGGCACATACCCGATATCGCGACGCCCTTTACGTACGATCTCGACGCGGTAGTCTGTGTTCGTTTCGCCCGAAATCAGCAACCCCATGCCTGCCTCGAGTCCGTAGCCCACGCTCTGATGCCGCCGAATTGCGCGGATGTCAGCGGGAAGAGCCCCCGGGAAACGAAAGGCGGGCATTCGGACCGGCACCACGTTCCTCTGGGAATCGAGTGCACAGCGGATTTCTTTTCTAAGCCAGTCTCCAGTGTCCGAACAGGCATCCAGGCATGCCGGTGATAGAATGAGGATGAAGTTCGGCGCCCGCGCGATTTGACCGAGCAATGCCTCGTCAAAATGACCGGCAGGCAGATCATCGACATCCAGAAACGCTTCTGTGCCCCGCTGACGCAGTTCGGCCTTGACCAGGCGTGCAACATCGGCGCCGTGCGCACGCCGGTAGCTTATGAACGCGTCATACTCTCTGTGCCGGGACTCGGACATATCGATCGGTCCAAACGTTCGAGTGTGTCAACCGTGCAACAGGTGAGCCTGAGTTTCACACGAGAGAGTACCGCTCGCACGGCGCCGTTTCAACCGTACTCCCCGCCCTGAGCCACCCCTTCGAGGCTGATGATGTGGAGGTGTACGCCTTCCGCACCAGTCCATATGGGGCCGGAGGGTTGGGCGGCAATGCTGTCACGTCTGACGGCAAGCCAACCGATCGGCCCAGCGGAGCTGTCTGCTGTAACATGAGTCTCGTGCGGGGAGTGAGCACGGCAAATCCAGTCCGGTCCGGCCGTAGAGGACCGGACTCCATGTGCTCTGCCGCTTCCGGGCAGTCGTACCACCAGCACGAGTTCCACATGCACTGGAACAGCGTTGTCGGATGACGATCGATGAAGTGGATGTCGCGGCGGATCGCCTCTTGGAGAAGTTCGAGGATGCGGAGTTTCGGATGCTCCTGCGGCACTTGTCCTCCGGAGCCTTGGCGGCGGGGGATCGCCGCCAAGGCGTCATGGAAGTCCTGGGCGAGGTCGAAGATCATCTCTTCGCCACCCGTCGTGACCTCCTGCCCGATTCCCGGACGGCGTAGAGATCCTCCAGGCCATGCCAGAGGACTTGCGAGTCGGAACGACTCGGGCGCGGCTCTCGTCGCCGTGTGAAGACGCGTTTCGTCAACGTAGCGCCACGGGCGTTGGGATAGCGCTCTATTCGGTGCGTGAACTCCTGCTCGATGCGTTTGGGTGAACGAATCACGCCCCACTTGCACTCGCCCAGATCCGTCCAGTTATCCTCTCGCAGTCCCACCACGTCAATTTGGACCGTCTTGTCCCAGTACTCGCCGACCTGGAAAGCCGCCTGGACTCCCTCCTGCCGGTAGAGTGCCGGCAGAGCTTCCCGGCACAGGCGCTCGAAGCAAGTACCGAAGTACGCGTCGAGACCGGGCTTCACCCGCGCCCGGTAGGCGGCCTGTGGCCCCATTTGCAGTGCAAAACTTGTATTGGGATAGACGAACCGGAACCAGAATCTGAGGAGAGGGTCCTCCAGGATATACCGGACGTTCGTCCTGGGGGGGCGCACATCGCTCAATGGAAAGCGCCTGGCCACGTATCCAAGGTCGACAAGCTGCTTCAGGTAGTAGTGTAGAGCACGGCTGTCCAATCCGGTGCTCTGCGCAATGCCGGCATGCGATGTCTTGCCTGAGGCGATGGCCATCAGGACCGCATAGTAGTTGGGCACCTCGCGTAATTCCTCACGCAACAGGAAATCCGGCTCCTGGTACAGGGCCGAATACTGGGTAAGCAGATTCGTGACGATGTTGTTCTCGACCGAGCGCTGAGGAGAGAAGCACCGCAGGTAAAGCGGAACGCCGCCGCATATGAAGTACGTACGCGCATGGTCAACGGTCGAGTACGACGAGTGGAAGAGGGCGGCTTCGCGATACCCAAAAGGCCTGAGCAGGATCTGACCGCTCCGGCGCCCGAAGAGGGGGCTCTTGCTGCCCAGCACTTCGCGCTCCATGAACCCGATGTACGAACCGCAGAGAATGAGCATGATTCTCCCGTCCGCCTTCCATTGCCGGTCCCACAATTCCTGAAGTATCGACGGTAGGCCCGGACTGGTCTCAACGATCCACTGGAACTCATCCAGCACGATGACGAGTTTCTCGCCGCCTCGCAGGCGCTCGGTCACGGTCGCGAGGGCTTCCTTCCAGTCGCGTGCGGCATATCTCCCCAGAAGCGGCTCATGGAGGACGGTTGCGGCTTC
>Ga0272441_10013549_pt1 | contig 11704 bp, 6 predicted proteins | sample SSMProp6N_FD_193582 | JGI IMG/M metagenome (GOLD analysis project Ga0272441, IMG submission 193582) | Marine sediment archaeal communities from Little Sippewissett salt marsh, Falmouth, MA, United States - SSM-Prop-6N | ecosystem: Environmental > Aquatic > Marine > Wetlands > Sediment ... | reverse complement strand
TCCGAACCGGCGTTTTCGGCCTGACATATTTTTACGATTTCTTCCGGTGTCGTTATTCCATTGAATACTTTAATCCTGCCATCACCCATCAGCGTTCTCATACCGCTTGCTACCGCCGCTTTTCTCAATTCTGTTGTAGGCGCCTTAGAGAAGGCAAGTTCCCTAAGTTCGTTGTTCAACTCCACCATCTCAAATACGGCAAGACGACCTTTGAACCCGGTACCCTGGCACTGTGCACAACCCATACCTTTATAGATGGGGGTTTTTTCAATATCTTCCGGAGTGATATTCATCACTCTCAAATAATAGGGATCCGGCGCCTCGTCTATTACTTTGCAGTTCTTACAAATAACCCTGATAAGTCTCTGGGCCATTATCGCCTGTATAGAACTGGCCACGAGAAAAGGCTTGACGCCCATGTCCACCAAACGGGTAATTGCACTGGGAGCATCATTGGTGTGGAGTGTGCTGAAAACCAGGTGCCCTGTAAGCGCAGCCTGAATTGCAATATCGGCAACAATACCGTCACGAATCTCCCCGATTAGTATGATATTCGGCGCCTGACGAAGCATCGACCTTAATATTCTCTCAAATGTCAGGTCGATTTCCTCTCTGACCTGAACCTGATTCATTCCATCGAAGTTGTATTCGACAGGATCCTCAGCAGTAATAATTTTCTTGTCCGCCTTATTCAGTTCCTGCAATGCTGCATATAGTGTAGTGGTTTTGCCGCTACCGGTGGGACCGGTAACAAGAAAAATACCGTTGGGCCTTTTGATTATTTTCTGAAAACGTTCATAATCATCCTGCTCAAAACCAAGTGATTGAATACCGATTCTGACGGCATCAGGTCGTAAGATACGTAAAACAACACTTTCACCATGATTTCCCGGCAAAGCGGAAACACGGAAATCGATATCATCATTTCCAATAGTGCGTTTGATTCTGCCGTCCTGGGGCAATCTTTTCTCCGCAATATCCATACCGGATAAAATTTTCATTCGCGTAATCATTTGTGCCTGCATACTCTTTGGAATGTTGTCTTTTTCCAAACAGACACCGTCAACCCTGTACCTTACACGGACTCTATCAGCCATCGGCTCAATATGTATATCGCTGGCCCTCATATAGTATGCGTTGTCTATTATCAGATTTACCAACTTCACAATAGGTGCATCATAAACATCACCTGCGGCCTGGGCACGAAGGGCCTGAGCCTGTAACTCATGACCGGCCTCGGCAAGTTCGGCGGCTGTGGCATCAATGCTATGTTTGAGTCTGTCATCTTCTTCCTTGTTTACCTGTTGGAATGAATCTTCAATAAACGAACTAATTTTTGAAGGACTTGCAAGGCTGCAATCCAATTCCGTATTCAACCGGAATCGAACAGCATCCATTGCGTCAAGGTCTAAAGGATCACTGATAATCAATCTTAATCGACCGTTGTCCATACCCAAAGGCAAAACATTATGCCTTTTTATCAGGTCTTCCGGAATAAGCCCCGCCGTTTCGGGAGGGATGGTGATATTGTCCAGATTTATGTACTTTAAACCGAATTGCTTAGCGATTGCCTTGGTAAGTATATCTTCATTGAGCAGACCAAGTTCCAGCAATACCTGTCCAAGACGTTTATTATTGGTTCTTGAGGTCTTTATCGCATTAATGAGCGGTTCTTTTTTGACCACTCCTGCTTTGTAAAGTATTTCACCCAGTCTTTTGCGTGATTTCGCCATATCCGCCCAATATTTTCAGTATTTTTGTTAATTCGGATAATATTTATTATAACATTATTAACAAAATTAGTCAACTCTACAATTTTAATCGAATCATATTCAAAGCTGTTTTTGCCGCTCTAAGCCGTATGGAATATCTATCCTGGGGAAAAACAAAACGTCTTGTTTCAGAGGCACTATCGGACTCAACACATATATATACTAACCCGACTGGTTTATGTTCGGTCGCACCGGTTGGTCCGGCTATACCGGTTATTCCAATTGCAAAATCGGTCCCGGCCTTTTTCCTGGCCCCGCTGGCCATAGCACAAGCTGCCTGCTCACTGACAGAGCCGTATTTGTCAATCAACTTTTTCTGCACGCCCAGTTCGCTGATTTTAGCCGAGTTGCTGTAAGTAACCCAGCCCTGTGTAAAATACTCGCTCGCACCCGGTATGTCTGTCAAAAGCTTAGCCAAAATGCCACCTGTGCAGGATTCGGCTGTTGCGATTGTTTTCTTTTCCTTAGCAAGCTTCCGACCCACCACTTCCGCTAAAGTCTGCTCACCGACACCGTACACTAAATCACCAAGACGCTCCCGCAGTATCTTTTCCTCTTTTTCTACTATTTTCTGTGCCTTTTCATTATTTTCTGCCGTTGCGATAATATGCAAGGTGATTATACCGTTGGAAGCAGTGCAGTTGATTAGCGGATTTCTGCCGCGCTCCATAAGATTTCCGAGCATCTCAGCAATATTTGATTCGCCGGTGCCGAAACATCTTAGCTTTCGCACAATAATAAACTGTCCTGCTGTAAAATATTTAAGCTTCGGCAAAACCGATTTTTCAAACATCTTTCTCATTTCCGACGGTACACCCGGCATAGCAAAAATTAATTTATCACACCTTTCGGCCATAATACCCGGCGCAGTGCCAAGTTCATTCACAACTGCTTCCGTGCCGGCTGGCAAATATGCCTGAACTTTATTCTTCTCGGACATTTGCAGATTTCGCCTGCCAAAAAAACTTTGCATTTTATGTAAAAGCTCATCCTGCAATTGCAATTCGCTGCCGAGAAATCGTGCAAAACCCTGTCGGGTCAAATCATCGTCGGTCGGCCCCAATCCCCCTGTTGCTAAAACAATTTCCGCATCATCGGTCGCTGACTTCAATGCCCGCACAATCCTCTCTACTTCATCGCCGACAGTATAGGAACTAACAACTGGTATGCCGATTGTAAACAACTTCTCACAAAGATATGCGGCGTTGGTATCCACCGTTTGACCGGTGAGAATCTCATTGCCGATACTGACTATGCTTGCTCTTCTCATAGTCCTAAAATTCAATTAGTGCCTTGACAACCCCATCTCGGTATTCCGCCACCATTTCAAATGCTTCCTTAGTCTGTTCAAACCCGAACCTGTGAGTTACCAGAAAATCAACCTCTGCCCTGCCGGAAGCTACCAAATCAATCGCCGATTGCGCACAGCCGACTTGCCTGCGAATATTGACTATATCGATTTCTTTTCTGCGCAGCTTATCAATAACAAACGACACTCGCTCAAAACGCGGTGCGCCAATCAATACAAGTTTGCCTCCCGGCCGAAGCAATTCGATTCCCTCATCAAGTGTGTCCTGCTCGCCGGCACATTCATAAACAACATCAACACCCAATGGCTCTCGTTCGAGGATTGGTTTTACAATATCACCTTCTTCGGGATTGCCTACCCAATCGGCGCCGGCGTTTCTTGCAATCTCCACACGCTCCGGTATCTTGTCGGTCATATAAATTGCTTCTGTCTGCCGGACTTTCGCCGCTATCATACAGCTAAGGCCTATCGGCCCGGAGCCTAAAATCGCAATCCTGGCCTTTTCCTGCATTTGTGCCCGACGGACCGCATATATCCCAATCGAAAGCGGCTCGCACAAGGCACCCTGTTCGAGAGTTATCTTACCCCCGGTAGGCAGACAACATTCCTGCGGCATAACAATATACTCGCGTAAACAGCCGTCACCCTGTCCCGGCGTACCGAGAAAACGCAGGTTATAACAGGTATTTTCCCTCCCCATTTTACATTGAGCACACTCGTGGCACGCAGCAATCGGGTCAACTACAACCTCGTTGCCGACCTTAATGCTCGTAACCCCCTCGCCGATGCCTTCCACCGTGGCTGAGCATTCGTGCCCGACTATAAAAGGATATTCTACAACCTGTGAGCCGATTCTGCCGGTTTCGTAATAATGTACATCGGAACCACAGACACCAACTTTCTCCATTTTCAGTAATACATCAGTATCCTTCTCTATGCCTGGCTTTGGAATATCAGCCACTTCCATCTGCTGCAAACCGGTCAAAACAACTGCTTTCATTAGTTACTCCTGAAAAACATCACTTTTCTTCTTTATACCAAAAAACTATACCCTTCGCCATAGAATTAATTACAATCGGATAAAAGGGCGCCAAATCAGGCTCAGTAGCCGCCCTATGCTCGGCTTGCTCAACTCTATTGCCGCTTTATACAACTACATGGCATTTTAACTGGTCTATTTAACTCTCTCACAGACTATATTCGTCAGGTCAAAGCCCAGAGCCTTGGACTTGTCGTTCTTGCCGACAATCTTAAACAGCAGGTTGTTGGACCCTTCCTCTAACTCAAGCGTGCCGACATACTGCCCCGTCGCCGGCTGGCTCTGGTCGCTGTACAAATCCAACATCGGTCCCACCGGGGCCTCATCCCTGAATAGCTGCACCTTACCCTGCTCCGGTCCTTTGACAACATCCAGGCTCACTCTATATGTCCCCGCAGCCGGTAATTCACACGTAAAGCAGATAATATGATGACCAAACGAATCTTTGTCTTTCGCCCGCATCGAAAGATATCGAACCTCCCTCTGGTTGAATTCACCTCCCCCGTCTTTCGTAAGCGTCGCATTGCGCAACGAAAATGCATATATTGGAACGTTCCACCACACAGCAAAAACAATCCTCTCCGGGTCAAGAACTTCTCTCTCTCCCGCAGCCGGCAGTTCAAATTCACAACTCGGCCGCTCCTGCGAATACAGGTAAGTCAGTCCGCAATAATCATTCAGCATATCATTCCCCGTAGGTGCATGCTCTATTGTCTGCAATATACTCTCGCGATAGGCATAGGCGTCCCCAAGTAAAATCCTGTACCCCCCTGTCCGCCCAAGATGCTTCTTATACCCCAGGCATCCGCTAAGCACAAATGACCGTCGTGACTCCCACCGTCCCGGAACATCATACCACCCGCCGTTATAAAAATCCTCCGACCCGGTCCCGTGAATCACAAGTTCGCCGTCGATGGTTGTCTGGTCGTCGCCCTCGAAAAAGCGGGTAGCGCCTGACTTGAATCCCTGTGATTGCTGCACGGCCCCGACTATATGCCCGTGGCCTTTAGTCTCGATAAAAGTAAAAGGCTTGCCCTTCGTCGTAGGATTCTCCCGCCGCCACAGCGAATAAAACTTACCTTCATTCTTCTCCCGACCTATCGGCACAAAAAGAACCTCCGCCTCTACCGTCTGCTCTCTCTCCAGTCCCGGCTCCGAATATAACTCAATTCGCCCCGCCTTATCAAACGGCATCGGAAAATAACAATAGTTCACTTGCTCCGACGTCCCCACCATAAGGGATTTCATCGCAGGCTTGCCCCAGGCATATCCAAAGAAATCGCCCGCCGGACTTAAAATCGCTGGCTCATCTTCACCGTCCCAGTACGCTCGAATAACAATATCGCGCTTCTTGCCGGCAAATGCCTCGGCAGGCTGTATACGAATTCCAACTATCCTTCCCGGCCGATTCACCTCAAATATAGTCACAGCCTTTCCCGGCTTCAAAGTAACACTGGATTCGATTCGCTCTGCCTGCCCTCCAGCCGGAATAACATAAGAACTTATATCCTTACCGCTTAAACCAAATAGCGTTTTGGCCTTATCAAGATGGCTCCGATACTCATCTCCAGCTTCTGCCGAATAGCTTTCTATCTCCGTCCCTTCGGGGTATGTCGCATAATTGATTTGATAAAACTGCATCCGCTCAGCCCTGACAAAAACCTTGCACGATTTTTCATACGCCAGCGGAACATAGCTGTAAAAACCACCTGCCCCGTATCCGACAAGGGGCCGCTCAAACGCAGGATGATTACCCATAAAAATCTCGCGAAACTTCACACGTATCCTTGGCTCGTCTTCACCGTCAAAATAGAACTCCATCACATCATCTGTCGGAGTCGGAGTCCAAATACGATAAATCACCCCAGGCCCCTTCAGGTCCGCCAGAACAAGACCACCGTTCTCTTTGCGTACAAATGAATATTTCCCGCTGAAACCATCGTCATTGCCGCCGGTCCGGTCGTAGCTCGATATCGATGCCACCTTGACCGACTCCTTAAAAACGCTTAAACGGTCCAGCCGATACAACTGCTCAATCCCCGGCTTACAATCATCACCAATCACTGGTGCAGCCGCTCCTACAAACAATAAAAATAAAGCAAAAACCAAAATGCGATTAGAACCAAATAGCGTGCGACCTTTCATTTACTTTCCCTTTCATTTAGCTCGATATTACCGCCGAAAAACTCCTTACAAAATCCCGGCTGTCCTCAATCCAAATACCTCATCTACACCGCCGTTAATCCTGACCGTAAAATACGTAATGGTCGTATGTCCTCTCGTCATCTCGCTTTTTCTGGTACTCTTCGAGCTCGCCATGGTATTCACAATGAAAGAAACGGCGGTCAAGGATAGCCGCCGGAAGCAGCATTCTCTTGCCCTCGATAGCGCCTCCAAGGTGAAGAATTGCAAGTGGAATATCATCACCCGTGCGTGCATATTCTCTGCCGGTACGCGGGAACAAACCGCTCTTCGACTGCATCTCCAAAAGATTATCTGCGACGCTGCAGGCAAGTCTCAATATCGCCTTGTCCTTTGTCGTCGAATAAAGTTCCAGCAATGCATATATTATTCTCCAGTCGCTGTTATCCGTATCGAAACACAGTGCCCGCCCGCTGCCATCTGTCGCCCCTAACTCACCAAGACCCGACCGAACAAAAAGCCGCCGCAGCATCTGCCAGTGAGACTTGCCGCCTGTCAGGCGATATCCCATAGCATAGCCCCAAACCACAAAACCATCGCCTTTGAGCGGTGCAAATGACTCTGGTATATAGTATCCTTTTTTTGTGCTTTGCCATTTTATAGGTGTGCCGTCGGTCATCACTGCAACGAATACTCCCTTCTCAGCATCATAGCTATGTCGGCCGTAGACTTCGAGGTCCTCGCCGGCCCAGTTGATAAATTCCCGTCCAACTTCTGCATATTTGCCCCCGGCGGCTATCAGCGTTTCGCCCGCCTGCATTTGTGCCAGCGGAAGCAAATGATACCGGCTGCTCTGGTGATAACAGCCCACTATCCTGGCCTCATTGATGGTCGGATGAACATGCCCCAGGGCAGTCTGAGCACGGTCGTTCTTGCGATAGCTGAGCTGCCCCCCGCAAAGCCCCGTCTTAGGGTCACGGCCCTGTTGCCACCGATAAATCAGACACCGCGCCCACAATAAGACGTCTTCGTTTCTGTCAAGGACCGAAAGCATCACACCGCTGTGCATAAGCGAAGGTGTAACATTACAAAACGACAGGTTATTACCGTTCGTAGCAAACGGTACTTCGATGTCCTCATTGAACTCACTGTCCCATTTAGGCTGCATTTTCTTCTCCGCATCCGCGTGCCGGTTATAGTCAAGAAGTTCCCAGTTAATAATGTGCCCTGCCCATACCATTTCCATCAACCGTCGCGCCGACTCCGAATCGACCTTCCACATCAGCCGGTAGTAAGGAAGATGGTTCTTAAACTCATGCACGTTGCCCTTTGGATACTGGCTCACGACCCGGTCGCCCTCAAGGTCCCAGGCCGTATGACCGCCCCAGTAAAGCAGTCCGTTCGCCGACTGCAAATGAGCCAAAGCATATCTCGTCGCATCCTCCGCTGCCCGCCGGTACTTCTCTTCGCCGGTAATACCCGTCAATCCGTCTAACAACCGCACAAAAGGCTGCTGGCTCGCAAAGTTTGACAATACCCAAGTCTGCCCGCGACATTCCCACTTTACCGGCGCCAATGTCTCGCTGTGAAGACCGTCGACAAATAACGGCGTCTTTTCTTTGCCATAAACATCCCGTCCGTGATTCACAACGGTATCTGCAAAATTGCGCGCCGACTCAACATAACGCTTCGACGTTAGTTCCCCCGCCTCGCAAATTCCCTGACTCCACGCCTGCACAACTGACGGGTCCTCAAAATATCTGACTCCAAGTTCCTTCAGACGCGAACAATTTATCCGAACTCGCCTTGCAAAATCCTTTCTCTCCCTTTGCTCCTTTGGTGACCACGTTACCTCAGCAACAGCCAGTAGACGCGGAAATATCTGCCTGTCCATCCCAGCCTCGGTCCTGTCGATATGAGACCAGAAGTTTGCCTGTGCCCCTAAGATGTGTTTTACCTGCTCACCGCTCACCTCTGCCGGTACAGGCTCATAGCTGTAGGCCTTCATAGTCGATATTTTATTATAGTCGTAATCAAAATAGCAGTGTGACGTCGGGCTCATTACAACATCATGTCCCGCCCTGGCCGCCGTAATTCCTCCACGCACCCCACGCCACGACATCACTGCCGCGTTAGGCGCAAGCCCCCCTTCAAGGATTTCATCCCATCCGATTAGCCGTTTGCCTTTCGAATTCAGGAATTTTTCGATGCGCTTGATAAAATAGCTTTGAAGTTCATCCTCATCAGCAAGCCCCTCCTCCCTAATTCGCCGCTGGCACTTCGAACATTCACGCCATCTGTCCTTCGGTGCTTCATCGCCCCCGATGTGTACGAACTCACAGCCGAACAAATCTACAACCTCCTCCAGCACATCCTCCAGAAATTCGAACGTCTTTTCATTTCCTGCACATAGAATGTCCTTATTTATACCCGGCCCTTTAAAAAACGGAAATATCTCGAATGGTCCTCCGCTGCACGATAACTCCGGATAAACAGCCAAAGTCGCAATCGAATGGCCCGGCATCTCTATCTCAGGCACAATCGTAACATTATGCCTCTTTCCATAAGCGATAATCTCTCTCATATCACTCTGGCTGTAGTAACCCTCCCACTCATCAGGCTCATTATATTGTTCTGCAAACTTCGAGCCGATTTCCGTAAGAGCAGGATGCTTCTTGATTTCCAGCCGCCAGCCCTGGTCATCGGTCAGATGAAGGTGGAGTCGATTCAGCTTATACAGGGACATCAATCTGATGGTTCGAAGAACAAAGGCCTTGCTCCAGAAGGTTCTGCTGCAGTCAAGCATAAGCCCGCGCCACTGAAATCGCGGCTTATCTTCGATTTCAACGCACGGAATCTGCCACGCCGTAATCTCCCTCACCTCACTGCCCCTTTCAATTTCCACCGGCAAAAGCTGCCGAAGACTCTGGACTCCATATAAAGCACCGGCCTCGGTAGATGCCCTAATAACTACTCTGTCCCTGCCAACAGATAATCGATATCCCTCATCGCCGAGATTGCCTTGTTCCGGACCAGTCCGCAGGATAATGCTGTTGGTCTGTCCCCTTGCAGGAGAAATCTTTTTGACTTCGAGCTTAAAAGCCGTAGCAGCAGACACCAATTCCGACAGATATTCCCCAACATCTTCGCTGCCCGCGGTTACTAAAATTAATGTCTCCTGCGTAAGAACAAATGTGCCTTCTCTTAATTCCGCCTTTACCGGCCGGGGAATGACCGATATCGCCTCAGAAGTTTCACCTTTGATTACAGACGTGGCCATTACTAAAAAAATAAGCAATACAAAAAATCCGACTCTACTAACTGCCTTCATAATGAACCTCACATCTAAAGTCTTGCTTCAATTGCATAGCAGGCATAAAAAGGCGGGTATAAGCCGATTCGAGCTTATACGTTAAATCTGAAATTAATGATATCACCATCCTGGACAATATACTCCTTGCCTTCCAGCCGGCTTTTACCCGCCGCTTTCACGGCCTTTTCACTGCCAAGCTCTTTAAGGTCATCAAAAGCCATTGTCTCGGCTCGTATAAAGCCTCGCTTAATATCGGTATGAACTTTGCCAGCCGCATCAAGAGCAGTCGTACCTTTACGGATGGGCCAGGCGCGTACTTCATCCGATCCAACGGTCAAAAAGCTAATCAAACCCAGCGCCGAATAGCAGCTGTTGACAAACTTACTTTTCATCGATTCGCCAATCCCCAAATCAGCCATAAACTCCGCCCTGCTCTCGGCATCCAGCTGCCCCAGCTCATATTCCAGCTTGGAACAAATCCCAACCACAGGAACCGACTCGCCTACCTCACCGGAAAAATCATACTCAGCATCCAGTTCATCTTCACCGACATTCACCGTCACCACCAGCGGCTTCAACGTCAAAAAGCCCAGCGACTTAATCATTTCCTCTTCTCCCTTGCTCTCGATTGCCGAACTGATTGGCCGCTCCCCCTCTATCGCCTCCTGTAGTTTCTTATACAAAGCAAGTTCAGCTTTATCATGCCCCTGCGTCCTGGTTGGTTTATGGATTTGCTTTTCCAGCCTTTCGATACGGGTAGCGACAAGTCCCAAATCGGCAAGCAGAAGTTCCGTTCTCAATTCGTTCAAATCTCTGGCCGGGTCCACGATGTTTCGATAAGCAGGCACAGATGTACTCTCAAACCCACGAATCACCAGAACAAGCACTTCAACCGTCCTTATCTTCTCGATATACCTTCGCGCAGCCGCCCTGCCGTGCTCGTCGGCAAAGTTAAATCCCGGTACATCCAGACAGTCTATTGTTGCATAGACTTTTTTTTTCGGATTGTAAAGCTCATTAAGCCATTCGAGCCGCTCATCAGGTACCGGAACAATAGCCTCGTCTATGCTTATTGAGCCGGCTGCTCCGGCACTTTTACCGCTCAAACTCGCAAAAAGCGTACTTTTGCCCGATTGTAATAAGCCAAGTAAAGCAACTTTCAATATCAGGACTCCTTGTTAGTAGTTTACTGATAACAGTTTACAATATTTAACCCGTTTTGCGAAAAGAAAAGAAATCAAAATTTCATTAATAAAATTCAATTATTTCACTTTTTACTGACAGCCTCTGGTATAATAGAACACCATGGCAAGATATCCGATATATCTCGAGCTTACCGACAGAAGAGTTGTCGTAATAGGAGCTGGCCCCGTTGCAATGAGGAAGGCACAGACAATTCTCGAAACAGGAGCACGTCTGGTCATCGTCGCAAAAAATATAGACGACACAGTGGCCCTGCGATTCGCTGAAACCCATGCCGAATTAATAAAATCGAAGTATTCTAAAGACTATCTCGCCGGTGCAGTTCTTGTTATAGCTGCGACAAACAAACTCGAGCTGAATAAGCAAATTTACAAAGACTGTCAGCAGCTTGAAATTCTGTGCAATATCGTCGACCAGCCGCAGCTTTGTGACTTCTTTGTACCCGCTGTCGTAAAACGTGGTGGACTGCAAATAGCCGTCGGAACAGAAGGCCACTGCCCCGCTTACGCTGGACATATAAGAAAAAAACTCGAAAAAATATTCACCGAAAAACACGGCCGATTCCTCGCTGAGTTAGAGACATTGCGCAAGCGAATAATAAATGATGTCTCCGAACCTTCGGAGCGTAAAGTCCTGTTGGGAAATTTAGTTGATGATAAGTCGTTTGATTACTTTATTGAAAACGGCCCCGAAGCATGGAGAAAAAGGGCTGAAAAAACAATAAATGAATTCCTCCTCCCACAAACTTAGCAAACCCTCTAAACCTCTATCTTGTCGATTGTAACCTGCAGATACTTCTGTCTGTGTCCGATTCGTCTCTTGCTGTTTTTACGCCTGCGAAGGTACATAGGGTAAAGCTTTTTGCCTTTAACAACTGCTTCCTCCGCCGTCGTCTTAAATGAAGCCGTTACCTTTGCTCCTTCAAG